>Ga0157368_1000215_pt1 | contig 28243 bp, 29 predicted proteins | sample AttbisABBM3_FD_113146 | JGI IMG/M metagenome (GOLD analysis project Ga0157368, IMG submission 113146) | Fungus gardens microbial communities from leaf cutter ant in Botucatu, State of São Paulo, Brazil - Atta bisphaerica ABBM3 | ecosystem: Host-associated > Fungi > Mycelium > Unclassified ... | reverse complement strand
CTTCCAGACCCTTCCATCATGTTCTAGACTTGTGACCTGTCATGTGACTTCATTGTCACATGCCTCTTCATCGTTCTTCAAGAAAAAGAAAAAGCGAAAGAAAAAGAAAAAGTAAAGTAAAATTGAAAAATAAAATAAAATAAAATAAAAATTGCTAACGTCCAAAGCGTCCCATAACATAAAACTGGTGGAAGTAGAAGGAGTTGAAGAGTAAGAGGTTGGGGAGTGTGGATGAGAGAGAAAGGGTTATCCATGGGTTGAGACAGATGTAGTCAGAATGGAATGTGACAAGAATATTGTCTAAGCAACTCCATTGATAATAATCCAAGACTGAGGCTGATGTCCATAGGTGTCGTCACAAATTTGCCACTCTAACATAGTCATCTTGGTTTCTATGCTTCATGATTTATAAACCAGGGTCTCACAGCTTTCGCCATGATACTACTTCACCCAAGATGACTTTTCAGATTTTATCACCCTTTTCTCTGCCCTGTCTAGGAGCAAGAGAAGAAGCAATCTCTTGCATGCATAATTACTACATGCACCAAACCTAACACAGTTGCCCTGACCTTCGTAAGTCCCCGATTTTTCCTCTCTTACCCTGCATTTTTTTATATATGAAATCAGGATGACGAACCCTGAGTTTACCTGTACGTGTATATCACTACGAAATATACCAGGCTTACCCTCTCTCGATTCACATTTTAAGCTGCGACATGAGCAAAGCTTTGCTTCAATATAATGCTACAGGGACTTTATTCTTCAGTAAGTCAGAACGATGTCTTTCTCTGTTACAAGAAAATACTAATAATGCATTGATAGATGGAAACAACTGTGGGGTTCACTTCCACACATTATGGATGTGTATCAATAGCCCTTTCCTGGACGGTTGTATTTATGACCCTGACGAGGCACAACGCATTATCTATGCCTACCAACAAGGACATATGGTTTTTTCACACACCTGGAGCACAGCGATTGAACACGCTCAGCCGGGCCGAGAGTATATATGCTTGACTAATGAATGAACTGCTAATCGTTGACTAATAAAGAAATATAGTCCATGACGAGATGTGGAAGGTTGAGCGTAAGCCATAGATTCTTCCTTCAACTGACATAGTCAATTAGAGGCGCTGTAGAAGATTACCGGTCCATATCCTGCGTTCATGCGACCCCATGAGTACTAGGACCACATTTGCAAATTGAAGCGTTCCTGAGGGCCAGCCTATGGGAACTATAACGACCTTGTCCGGAAAGCAGCAGCTATCCGTGGCCAATCTCTCGTACTCTGGGATTTCGAGTGTGTGTCCTTGTTCGTATGTGATTTACACTTCATTTCTTTCTCGAAGCTCCAAAACTCCATTAGCGCCACTCCGACTCAGAGCACCCTATATGACCAGCTTCTCGTTCGGCACCCGGACACTGTTATCGCATTGAACCATGAAGGTGCCGATCAGTTATGTGATTTTAGAAGTAGTTAACTACTGTGATGTCACTAATGCCAAACCATTGATTAGATCGGGATTGATTTAGTCACCAAGCTTATGTCCTCGAGAAGGTCAACAAGGCAGGTTCGGATGATCTCTGTCGCTGAGTGTGTTGGACTTGCCCCTTACCAGAGCATTCAAGCATCTGATGCCCGCGACGTAAGTTCTGAGCCTGGCTTCCGGATCAATACTCATGTTATAGAGTACTTGGCACTGCTGAGATAGTGGACCGGTTGGTGTTGGATCGGACTTGTTTTATCAGTTCTTTTCATGACTAATGCAACGCTTGAACCACTACTGGAACATGCTCTTGTTCATTAATATTGAAGTCTCGAAAATGCCATGTGCTTTGAAATCGATTTGTCATCGCGGCACTATGGTGTTAAGTCATTCACAATCCCTGATATAACTTGCGTCAAATTTGAAACAAGCAAAATGTTGTAAATGACATCAATGTGACATACCAACATTTTGTCAGCCGCTCCGTTCCGTCGTTGTAAGCCATTCTTCATGTCAGTGGACCTGGTTATTTTAGGTGCCGGTTGGACTTCAACCTTTCTAATCCCACTCTGCGAAGAGTGCGGTATCCAGGTGGCTGCTACATCCCGTTCTGGAAGGGGTGACACAATTCCTTTCATTTTTAATCCGGAGTCGAATGATATTAGGCCATACGAGGCACTTCCGGATACGAAAACAATCCTTATTTCCTTTCCTATCAAGACAATTGGAGCATCACAGCGGCTCGTGGCAGGATACCTGTCGACTCGGAAAGCTGGGATGAATAAGGTTGGCTTCATTCAGCTGGGAGCCACCAGTATCTGGGATGTGAGTACTGAACTGATACATTCTTTATCTCGACTTGAGTCCTTGTGATCCTGCACTTGCACCATCAGCGAAAGAGAAATGTGGCTCAAGACGGAAACTCGCCCAATAGCCCTTGGTGTGACCGAAACACGCCACACAATCAGGGGTTACGCGCGTCTTGCGAGGACGAACTGCTTGCTTTGGCACCAGAAACACCGACTACAGTCTTAAATCTTGCAGGACTCTGGGGCGGTCTACGTTTGCCTCGCAATTGGGTTGAGAGGGTTGGGCCCACAAAGGATGCCCTCCGCCAAAAGGTGTCTTTCCCTGCTCATTGGAAGTATCATAGTGTATCCCTCATGTAGTTACCAGGGGAGTGTTCATTTTATTCATGGGATTGACGTTGCTCGTGCTATCCTCGCCGTCCATTACAATTTCTCACATGCTGTGGGCCAACGTTGGCTACTTACGGACGCTCGCGTGTATGACTGGTGGGATCTTGCGTCCGCATGGGGAACCAATACCAATACCTCTTCACGGGCGGAGAGAAAAGAAAACGAAATTTCCTCAACTGATGCCGCAATACACAACTGTGAAACCCAAATGGCAGGTCCACAACGTGAATGGGTAAAGGAGCTGATGATAGAGCAGGGAATTCGTGCTCTTCCCCGTGATATCAATGCACTAGGACGTGCTCTTGATTCGAGGGATTTCTGGGAATCATTTGGATTGTTTCCTGTCAAGGCATTGTTAGAGGGCTGATGGTGATAACATGTTTGGAAACACTAAACATGACGCTCGGCCGAGCGGAATTATCATGTCTCTATTCGTTGCATGTCTGAAACAACGCTTTCATTGGCCTATCTTTGAGCAGTCGGTCCAGATTTCCCATTCGCATTTTAGGCCCGCAATACTTAAAGAGTAAGCATTTCCTTCTCAAAGGTAGGAATGCAGCCCTCGGGAACTCCATTTCAGAACACAAGAAACGAAGCTGTCCCGAAGAAGCTGCTGTTAAAACGATAACGACGCATTAACATCTCAGACATCTGACAACGCAGACTGAATGACATGAGAGCCTCCCATCGGGTACTGGTTCAACCAAACCCGAGACGCAATGAATCAGTTGAATCAGTTATTTACACGAATCCTGAGCACTTTTGAGAGATTGAAACCGTATTATGGTTATGAGAGCAAAGCATACTACGGCGCAGGTGTGATATGTGACATGTCAACAGAAGAGATCCAAAGTCAATATCTACTCCCGAGGAGCACCCCGACCAACACCAGCATATCGTGCCTCGTAATTATCAGGAGCACCCCCCTCCTTCTTACGGTAATCTTCCCTGTCACCACGTGGAGGACGATAAGCACCTTCTCCTCCAGAGCGCACAGCGGCGGGACGAGGAGGGCGAGGAGTTTTCTTGTAGGTGGTGGGAACAATTTCAGCCGGCAGGTGGAGCCTTTAAGACCAAATTAGGTGAATGAAACAACAGAATGTCAGCTCTTACCATTCACGGAGAAATTCAACGCCCTCGGGAGTCAAGATGTAGTAATACCATTGCCACGAGAATTGGGTCTTGACAAGCCCCTTGGAAGTAAGACTTTGCATGGCCTTGATGACCTCAAGATTAGGAACATCAAGCTCTTCGTGTTTCGGTGCATTGTAATCCTTCTTTGCGACCATAACACCCTCTAAAGTGAGCCAATCAATCCAAAGTCTTTTCCCTGGAGAGTGAGCCATACCCTTGAAGAGGTATTCATAGATGGTGCGCCTGTTCTGTTTCGAGATAATCATGCTGGACAAACGAAGCTGTAAATCATGTCGGAATACTAATTCCACCTTAGACTATTCAGACATACGGCGAAAACTTTTGAGTGGCAGAGTAATCCAGCTGTAGGATAGAAACTTGGATCAATAATCATCATCGCAAGGGCTCCAAACTAATCCACCCCTGTTTCCCGCCTAACATGCACGCAAAACCACATTCCGGGCACGTCAAGTCCCATACCATCGAATGAAATACTCACATTACGGATTTTAAGCAGAAGTCTTGATGTCGACGAGCTACGCGACCGGGATGTGTCTTGCTCTTTATTTGTCAAGATCCACAGAAGCAAATACTTGATTCGGACTATTATCAACCAAGTCTATATCTGGTGAACTATAGTTCAGATGTAGACTGCTCACCACAGTTGCCTAGCCAGCCATCAAACGAATCGATATTTTTCTGAACCCACTCTTTGAAGAAACATTTGACGAGAAACAGCCTTGATCGATACCATGATGAGTAACATTTAACAATTGTGGCGCTCTAGATCATAGGCATGGGCGACAAACCCACGAATAATCTCCGCTTTTGCTTCAATCAAGCGTCTTTTAGACGATACCTGACATTTGAAGAAATCAGGCTGCTTATACCCTTCTTGGAAACATTACAAAAGCTGAGTAGGACGCTGGTCCTCCTGTGGATGAACAGACCCCACAACGCTATTATTGGTATCGGAGTCGAATAAGTTTTTGCGACTACTTAACTTGTTTTTCATTGAGCATGAACACTGAACGTACACACACATATATACCTATAGTCTAATCATTCTTAATACCACTATCGATGGCGCCTATATTAACATCACATTTCCAGCTTTACACCCCAAGTCAATGCACCTCTTATTTGTTTGTCGAACTTATCTCCAGACGAACAAAATTGTTGTATAGTTCATTGGAAGTAAGAAGTGTGTCCTCTGCATCCTTGTTCTCGGGAAAAGTGAAGGCAGCCAAAGGCTTCGTTAATTAATTAATTGAGAGAAGATGAATGTTATTAAGCCAAAATGACTCACACCATGGAATTCAAGAAACGCCGCAGCTGTTTGTGATCATGTCAGTCAGCGACATCAAATATACAGCATTGTAAGACGTACTCCCACGGCCATAAGAATCCCCAAAGCCGCTGATACCTGAGCCTCCATGAATAATCTTCCTTGCACCTTCTGCAGGACTCGCAGCGTTGGAATAAAACATGACACCACATTCTGTAATTGGACGCACTAAGGGATCAAACGTGAAAGAACAAACGCCCACGTACGGTTCGAGAAAAACTGGAGCACAATTCCCGCCTTCATAGATTCCAGTCGGACTGAGGAAGGCCCAGAAAGGGTCCCTTGACTCAAAACCTCATCCAAAATGTTGATAGATTGCATATCAGATAGCGCTGTACGTCTAGGTAAAGGGTAGACAAGGGAATCAATGAAGCGGAAGTAGTCATCTCCACCTGCATCAATTTCTCCGTTTACATATCTTGGGTCATGAAACTTACCGTATCCTGACGCAGGAAAATCCTTCCCGATAGCCTTTGGCTGTTGGAAATCGAAGGCAGGAACAGTTAAAACCGAGGGATATTCCGCCGTAGGGAGAGCAAATTCGTCCAATTTAACAATACGATCTGCCTGTATCATACTGAGAATATCTGTGAACTAAGATTGATAAAGCATACCCCAATCGTGAGTAAATGTTCTTTTACAGACGCCACCTCCGATTGTTGAGCAGAAGCCAAGCTGGCATCCAAGTTGAAGCCCCAATGCTAATGTCCCCTCCGGTGTTATATCGCGATCTACACGACAAGAGTAGATGTAATCACCTGGGTAAGATTAACAGGTGTGACTGTTTTCTCTTGACCGTTCAATTTTGACCTATACACGATGACTATATTTCCGAGTTTTCCGGTTGTGGATGGCACTAATGCAAACAAAACCTCATTCAACAATTCTCCAGGATATCCTTGGTCGCCATCAGGGGAAACCAAACGGAATAAAGCGTATGATGGCTCAGGAAGAGAACGAATTTTCTCCACCTCTGCCTCAGAGAACAGTTGAGGAGTTTCATCCCTTGACAAAAATGTCCAAATTAAAGCATGAAATCCTACAGGACCGCCATGCAAAGAAACCTTCGGGTTTTCTTTGTTACTGGATCATGAGCAAGATGTCATATAATGAGGTCAGATAACAACATACCGTTGGCTTTTGCCTGAAATACACTTTTAATACCATTCCGCTCTAATACGTAAGTTCCAGTAGGAATTCTGTTAGAAGATCGTCCTATGATCGTGTTTGTATATTCTTGTGTAAGATGATCTTCAGGCTTCTCGGGCCCGATTACGATGTCGTTCTCCTGAGTATCCAGTGGTTAAGGGGTCACATACGAGTGAAGCTTGAACCACTTACACTTTCAGTGGTGTGAACGATAAGCCTGTGGATCGTGAGACCGCGAGGAAGGATCTAGCGAAGGAGATAATCATATATTGAGCCTACAGCCGCCGTTTACGCGATCACACTCAAAAAAGACATACCTCGATCTCCACTCTTCCTGGCAACTCCAAGCGAACAGGCATGTGACCAGACATATCAAGATGACCGTAGAAGATTGAAAACTCTGGACAGTAAACTCGTTAAAATTCCTCGCTGTTTGAAAGTCTCGCATCACTATTCGGTCAGATGATAGACGCTCCCGTGGCAACGGCCCGATTGTGACAGGTTCTTGATTGTAACAGGTTCTCCTAATTTGTCCAAATTTGCTTCTGTAATATCCTCCTCGGGCATCGTTCAGACAGAAATCTCGCTCAGACAGATATCTCTCAATAGTATTATTTTATTTTGTTCTCTTGTTATATTGTGGTTTATTGATCGTATCAAGCGAGCAGACTCAACGGGTCACCGGCGGCCTTTGATTTTCTTTTGAATGATGGGATGAGAAAGTGCTGTCAAAGTCAACAAGAATGGACACCCAACTTCGACTCACTCAGGAGGTGGTACCCCGGTAGTATGGATATTCCTGTTGTAGATAGGTGAGACTCAGTAGTGTTTCTGGATTACAATATTCGGTCACTGTATCAACGAGTAGTGTCAGGGGCAATAAGGCTGGAAGCGGAATAATTATGAACTTGCTTCAAGGATCAGCCTAAAAACCACCCCGTGGGTAACTGGAAAGTTTCCAAAAATAGATGCTACGATTATTCCGGATGGATCAGTTCGTATCACCTTTCGAGAGTAGGAGATTCATAACTGGCGCCTTCTGCGGATGGCTTGTTCGCATTGATCAATTCGTGCGTGGCTCGAATCATGATAATAATACCTAAGTTCTTCGTTTGAAGCTGACAAGAGGGGGTTATGCTTTCCTTCTAGAACACGCAAAGCGCGCAATTGTTTTGGTCTGAGGTTGTTTTTCATGAGAGCTTCAGACTAAGTAGCACAATGTCTTGGTGATGCATGCGCAGTTTTCATGGATACAATCACTCAGTTCAATGTCCATGATCCCGTAATGCGTCGTGCTGATTTCCGTAGAAAACAGAGCATTAATATTCCTCTACAACTACATTCCTCCGAAAAACCAGCCTCAAGGCTTTTCAATGTTACCGGTAACCTCGGAGATAGCAATCATGACAAATCCGCAATCGAAAAGTCACCCATCTTATTTTTTTAATATCCCCTTCCTAAAATTCCGCGGGAGCGTTTGGGCGGAGATAGTTCTCTTCGGACTAGAGGGTTCGTAAAGTTGGGGGGCCAAACTCTTTATCCTGAAATCTATAACTTATACCCTTGATTTTAGATCTTCTCACAGGTGAATATATGTTTCAAGGTGCCAAGCCTTGAACGACTCCGGTACCGAACCTTGAGGGAAAGATGTCTGATCAGACATTTGGCACTCAGGGAGGCACAATAGGTAAGGAGGCCATTCAAATCCATGGAAAATGAGACCGAACTATGGCCAAAGTACTGGTACTCCATGTCGCACTCTATGTCACTGGGAACTTGAATGTTCGCGGAGAAACCCCTCATGGTCGGCGATGATGGTTTCATTCTTCCTTGCTTTTAAGCTGCATGATTCTCGCAAAAGCGATCGTGAAGGGGATTATCAGGACCACGAGGTCGATACAATGAAAATTCAACTGATACTACTAATTGTACATAGTTTGCGGAGACTCATGTAAAGTAAGCCGAATAGCGAAGTCTACTGAATAATGATAGGGGCCATTCAAAGTTCATAGGATTGAGAGAAAGCGAAGTACCAGCGAGAAGTGCCAAAGTAGTTACACATTAGAATACAATTTACAAGTGATGCTTCAGGGTAAAATCTAGAACATATACTGCCAATACAGTCAGAAATATTGAATATTTGACCAAGAAAGAAACTGGATGCTTACTGCGAGGTCGCTCTGCGAAGGCATTTTGAAGAAATTATACCCCCTGGTCTCTAGGGGAGACGTCGCAACATCCAAGCCGAATCCAATTAACGAGTCAGCATGATTAGGCATGGGTTCAAAGAATTGCGTGGGGAGATCATTGTGGTAGACAGTGGGATAATTCTGGTATAGTTCTGCGCCACTCCCTGAGTATACGAAAGGGGTCTCGGTGGTTGACCCACTCATGTAGGCTTTGTTATACATGACATCCGCCGAGAGCGCAGCTGCATCAGAGTATAACAGTTGTGATGAGCCCGTGAGACCGGGAAAGGCCTGATTGACTCCCAAGACGTCGGTCCCTTGATACGATTCGATGGGAGGAGTGGCAGGGAGAGAGGAACGACCGATGTCCAGAGCAGACATGCTGATGGGAGAGTTGAAGATAAGACTATCATCAGTGGAAGGTGAAGATGACGAGTGCCATGGTATTGAATCGTGGTCGTAGGAAAGGCGCCCTTCCGAGGAGAAAGGAGATTGGATCAGCCGTGGCAATGGCACAGACGGAGTGGCAGGGGAGGTACTAGACGAGGACGATGTACTGTCTGTTCTCCTTTCTGAGTAGCGAGTATTGTCTAGTGATTTCCTGCGTGGCCTAGCTCGTGAAGGATCAGCATTGAACCTTGTGATGCTGTTGTATCTATGGTACCATCTTGTGAATACATTGTTGGTGAAATAAAAAGATCATGCGTACCTGTTCTTGGCTGATAATCCTGTGCGTCCAGGGAAATAGGTCTTGACGATTTTTGTCCAGACTTTTCCATGTTCGCTGACCGCCTGCAGAAGTATGTCATCCTGGTGGCGATGGTCAGCGAATGAATCGGAGATAAATCAAGAGAAACCTACAGCTTCTGGGGTCCAGGTGGTTCTATCGATGGCAGGATTGAGAGTATCAGTCCACCGTTTAGCGCATTCTGAAGAGGATAATCGGTTGGAATCGAGATGGAAGAACAGAGCAAAGCACATACGATCGCTATTTCTTGACTGGACGACAGAGGCGACAAGCGACCACCTGGGAAGAAAGAGTCAATAATCCCGTTATACTGATACGAAGACGAGCCTACCTTGTGCCATAACGGTCGATTCCTTTGATGAGGCGTTCGTCCTCCTCCGGTGCCCAGCCGCCCTTTACGACATCCGAGGCCATCTTGGCAAACCAGCGTTTGCGGCAGTCCTTATTTGTGCGGTTGGGAACATGCTTTGCGATGGCATGCCATTTGGAGGGGTTTGGGTTGTTGGGATCCTCTATAAGAGGGTGAGCAAAGGTAGCCGAGGACGATAATAAGTATGATACTGCTGACCTTTGGCTACGGCATTGCGGAGGAGCTGGTCCTCTGTTGAAGTCCAGGAGCGGCGTTCTCTAAAAAGCATAGTGGGCAAGGATGGTTCATCAAGACCTGGGAGCCAGAGCTATAAGTACTCATTCAGAGATTTTGTTCCAGTAGGTCAAGGATGCCAGATTGGTAGTGGCATCAATAGGTTCCCACAGCCGAATCGGGATTCTGGATCCAGATCAGATTCCGAGATCTGGCCCGACGAGCGATGTCCGATGGCGAATTCCGAGGCCGACCTAAAAGGAGCTCGCTGTTTGGGATATGTACAAGCTCGCATGTGGTCAGACATTTTCAAGTAGTTTTTTGTTTCCTGCATTTCGCTTCGGAAGACAGTTGTATGATGTTATTTCTTTCTTAGGCACTACCTTGTCGTCACACCCCTGTTGGCCGCGGCCTCCCTTGAAGGGCAACTATAGTTATTTATGATAACACTAATACTGCTATGTCTCGAATTATCTATGAGACTCATGAGCAATGTCTTCCCATTTCCAGGGTCTCCCTCACAACACAGAGAGATCCGAAATGGATTTGCTACTACTGCGTGGTCACAAATGAGTGCAAGAAAAGTCAATATCACGTCTTATGGACAACTCTGAAAATAGGAATGGAGCCTGCAGGATGTTGGTTGCTTTACTACGCGAGTCCAAGGAATCCAGAGGACAGGCGATGCCAGTCCATTACGCGGCTAATGGGACATCGCACTAAACTCTTGAATATCCGACCTTGAGCCCCTGCGCTATGGCGGCCGTAGGCAGTGCTTCAATCATGGCAGGTGTCTCTTCGAAACCTCAAGACGTAAAAAACGCCCATTGTACTGGTTTCTCACGCAGATCCCCAGCCACAAATATGTCGATCACCATGTCGGCGTCTAAATACAAAATCTGGATGTCTATTCGACTGATACACCATCCTGCATGTCTGTATGTCTGGAAACACCCAATACTTTAGCCCCCAGAGAACCAGTACGCGAGCGTTTCATTTGACGAGTACCTTGTCAGCCGCTTAACACTGCCCTATGCGTGTTCATATGACAAAAACTCGTAGCGCGACATGTACTGGCATTCTGTTAGCCGCTTCGGCCAGTTATACTAAATCTGTGACAGACTAAAGATGCTTACTGAAGGACTCAACCATGTCTCGGCCCAAGTGCATATTTTCTAAAAAAGGTTACCCTGAGTTCGGCTATTTAGTCGAAGCTCTCATCAACTTGCCATTCAGTTGGTTGCCGGATATTGTCTAGACAACTCAAGTCATTCTGAAGTCATCCACTACACGTTATTGAGTTTAGGCAGGAAAAACAGACGAACGCACTCTTGCGAAAATGTTAGAACGTAGTATATCTACTATTTGCACCTCCTGAACCGATAGTCTTAAATCTTCAAGAAGAGTGAAACATACCCTGTTATATAATCATGGAATACCCATCGTGAATACCAGCCATGTGTAGATATTTGGCAACTCACAGGCTGTGCTGTACCCCACACTACTTTGCCCCTCCATCAGCTGTTCGAAACGCTGTGGGAAAAAAACCCAGCTGACCGACGAGTTACAGAATCGGAAGTTCTCAGAGGCACAAGTCTCGTGGCTTGCAGCTTGTGGTTGACGCGAAGGACAAAGCCCGAGAATCGAGGAGGTCACGTTTTCTACAGAATTTAGTAAACTAATGAACGTGCTCTCTACATGAAATTGCAATTGGTTAGGATCGTGGGAGTTACAGAACGGTTGGATTATTGGCGATCGGCAAAATCGAAGCGTATGGGCTGATAAAATCGGTCGCGGATAAATAAATTTGAAAAGGTTCAACTGTACGATGAAACTTGCGAGGATCATAGAAAATTCATCTCAGTAACGCGAGAGCTTCATCCAAATCTAGGTCGCGAGGCATCAAGCAGATCTATTATAGTTCCGAGTAATTGTTCGATGGTGTATAAGCGACGACGTACTTGCCTGACGATAAGACGGCCGAGGTGCTGGATATTTACGACATTTGATCTCGGAAGTTGATTGCATTTCACCGACGACGCATCGATGCGACGGCAAGCAAGCATGAATGATGGTTGAGGAGCCTTCTACTGAAACGGGCACCTAATCAGAACTCCTCTGACGCGGGAAGCTGTGCGCCAAGCCTACTTACCTTTGCATCCCACAAGCCACGAGCTGCAGTCAACAAAATCTCTGATGTTTAGTTCGCAGACGCATTACCAACGAGTGTCGAGTGTGCCGTCAGAGCAATTATACCGACATCGAGTTTAAACTAAAAGAGAGGTCATACGAGCAATCCAGTGGACGACAGAGTTCCAAGTTTGAAACAGAGTGGTCCAGGTATGAGTGAGACCTCATCGTATTGTTGCCTCGCTGAGATGTTGAGGTCGGCATGCGTCATTGAACAGAAAAATGAGCTTGAGCAGTGAAAGAGGAACTGTCACCACGTGACAATTATCTGGACAAGCTAAGTCCGAACTCGTCTTCTTCAAGTATGGCTGAAATTCACGACCAGTTTGACACAATCCTCATCCTAGATTTCGGCTCTCAGGTACATCACCATGTTTATATAAATTATCATGCTGATAGACTTCAACGATAGTACAGTCATTTAATCACACGAAGATGCAGAGAACATCGAGTTTATGCAGAATTATTGCCTTGCACAACGAGGCTTTCTGAAGTCAATTTTCAACCGAAAGGTCGCTTTTTGCTTGTGCTATTTCTACCTTTGAGGACCCTTAAATATATCTTTCCACTAGGAATCATCCTTTCAGGATCTCCATTCTCTGTCTACGACAAAGATGCACCTCATGTAGATCCCGCTGTATTTGAAGCTGGGGTTCCAATTCTTGGTATTTGTTATGGGTTGCAAGTGAGCTTGTTGCAGTCCGGGCTGTAGATGCAAAATTTGATGGAACTCTTAGGAGATAGCGTGGAATTTAGGTGGTCAGATTACCAGGTGTGATCATCGGGAATATGGTTCCGCAAAAATGAAGATGAACAAGGTTGGTGGAGAAGGTTCTCTAAACACTTTGTTTCAGGGTCTAGGAGATGAGATGCAGGTATGCCCTGGTTTCTTGCCTTGGTCTAGAAGAAGGAAGCTCATCTCTTAGACAGGTTTGGATGTCCCATGGCGATCAGCTTTCAGAACCTCCAAAGGATTTTCATGTTATCGGCCACACACAATCTGCACCTTATGCTGCCCTCGCCCATAACTCGAAGCCATTCTATGGTATCCAGTTCCATCCGGAGGTGACACATTCTCCTCAAGGGAAGGAGGTTATCGGAAGTTTCATTCTGAACATCTGTCAGTGCAGACCCCATTGGACAATGGTATTTTTCTTTTTATTTGTTTGTGCATATAAATCTCTGATGAGGACTTCATCATGTCCAATATTCAGGAAGAATTCATCAGCAAGGAAATCGTGCGGATCAGAGATATTTGTGGTCCAAAGGGTCGCGTAATTGGAGCAGTCAGTGGTGGTGTTGATAGCACGGTCGCTGCAAAGTTGATGCATGAAGCCATCGGTGATCGGTATGTCCCAGAAGTCCGAGTTCTACAGTGCCCTCATTGGTGTTCCCTTCAGATTTCATGCTATAATGGTGGATAACGGTGTTTTGAGGTTAAATGAAGCTCAACAAGTCAATGAAATGTTGAATAGGGATCTTGGTGTCAAGTTGACCGTTGTTGACGCTTCAGACATGTTTTTGTCCCGTTTGGAAGGTGTTGAGGATCCGGAGAAGAAACGTAAGATCATTGGAAATACGTTTATTAATGTTTTCGAAGCGGAGGCCGCGAAGATCGAGGTAGCCGCGGAGAATGAAGAAAGGGATGGCGCGGACAAAGGTCGTGTGGAGTGGTTGCTTCAGGGTACTCTATATCCAGATGTCATCGAGAGCATCAGCTTCAAAGGTCCCAGTGCTACAATCAAAACTCATCATAATGTCGGAGGTTTACTGAAGGACATGAAGCTGAAATTGATCGAACCCCTTCGAGAATTATTCAAAGGTAAGGGAAGGAGTAGCACTCAGGACCGTTGATAACTAAATTTTCCCTCGTTTCAACTTGATCTGATTTTCGTCATAGATGAGGTTCGCGCACTGGGGCGGCTCCTCTCAATACCCGCATCCCTTGTTCAAAGACATCCTTTCCCTGGTCCTGGACTGGCGATTCGTATCCTGGGACCGGTCACTCGCGACCAGGTTCAGATCCTTCAACATGCGGATAGTATATACATTGAGGAGATTCGCAAGGCAGGCTTGTATGATGAAATTTCCCAGGCGTTCGCAGTTCTATTGCCTGTGAAAGCCGTGGGCGTAATGGGGGATCAAAGAACCTATGAACAAGTAAGTCCGACACGACAACTGATCATCAAGTTTGATCCGACATGCATTCCTAGGTCATCGCTTTGCGTGCTGTCCAGTCTGAAGACTTCATGACCGCCGATTGGTAAGTGCTTCTGTGTTGTATCCTTGTAAATTCCAGGGTTCATCACAAGTTCTGTGTCCAACTACCCCATCGACACTCTTCTGGTCTCACGCTACCGATAATAAAAATATCCCCGCGCTTTGTTTCCGAAATCGCTTGTCCTTTGTTACCAAAATGGGAGATTGCAGGTACGTGTTTCCCCCTGAGGTACTTAGGTGTATATCGTCCCGTATCACCAACGAGGTCGTCGGTATCAATCGGGTAGCTTATGACATCTCGTCGAAACCTCCTGCGGTGAGTTGTCCTTTTGTTGATTGACTATCAATCCATGATACTTTGGACCCCAGACTGTGGAATGGCTTTAGTTAGTGGCTTTAGTTTGGTGATCGTGGGCGAAGCAATGCCAGTGAAAAATGAAGGGATGCTTAGTCTAAGTTACGGTGAACCGTTAGCGAATGTAATATTGCAAGGTTTTCTCAGGAATTGGTACTAGAAATAGACCCATGCTTCTGCTCCCACACGTTGACCACTATATCCACTCAAATCGCACCGTAGGTAAGCAGGTCCCTGTGAATCATTAGGTGTCGAGGCCGACGTTCGCGTCGATCTATATAGTAGGTGCAGTACCTCTTCCCTACTAATGGATGCCTCGAATTCTAATTTGAGCGTGCAGCGGACTTTCAATAGCGTGGCTTTTGACAGTCGGTTATCTTGAGTCACCGAGACATGGTTTGGCTTGGCTTGGGTGAAGATTTACATCAGCATGCTGATTACGTATAACTATTGACCGTTGTGATGTGATGGCAGTTGTGATGGGGCCCTTCTACGGTAAAACTAATGCTGAACTGATACTTATACCTGCTAACTTGTTGATATCAGCCGATCGTGTATCGGGAGGCTGCTTACGGGTGGGAAGTAAGCGGGTATGAGTGGATTAAGGCGAGATTAGATTCATGAAAGGACTATACTGCGGTGGCGGGGTGATCTAATAGGCGAAGCCTTTGTAAGCTGGTGGTGTTGGGTCGAATAGAGATGCGTTGATCCAATGAGAGATTTTGACCCAAGAAGGATTGAGTGGGTTGTGAAATTATTCCCCGTCCCACTGACATGGGAGGGGCTTGCGAATGCTTTTCATAGCACGTAGAAGCCTCGAAGTTGTGTAACTAAAATTGGAATCCAGGAATCAAGGCCGTGGTTTGTTGACCATTTGCTTCTTGTTCCCCTTGAAGGGAAATTCTTGGTAATTTCAATTGGTGGACTAAGTCAAAGTATCAGGGCAAATTGCGAAATTGACTACGATGCACAGCCGATCGACTGATCATCATACCTTACGAACAATGATTGAGATCTGGCAAGGAATTCTTATAGTGGGTTGGTCATTTATCATTGTAGATTGAATTTGACGGATATGGATAGTCTCTCTCAGTAAATTCAGAACCTGTCAACGACTGTTGTGATGTCTATGGCTGTGATTTCGTATGAGCAAATAAATAGTAATCATCATCTTGGACCGGCTTACAAGTATCTGTTTCATGGAATTTATGGTGGATGATGTCCCTCACCACAATTTACAAGTGAGATGAGATGGACCCCCGCAGCTTAATGCTAAGGATGAACGGAACGAGGCAGAGCCTCATCTTCAAGTTAGGTGAACGACCGGAAGAGGTAAATGCTTGAGACAGAAATTGCTTGTATGCTCTCAGAAGGTTATATACGCAAACCTCTTGGCAAGGCAGAATAATAGCACTCTCCTAGTATTGAGTCAATGTCGATTTCGAGGCCGCCCAAAATATAATGTATGCTTTAATTCGTAAGATTCAGCGATCGTGATATAACTCTTATCTCTCAACTAGATTAATTACTGCCGGAGAGAGAGCGAGAACCGGTTGCCATAAACTTGACCCAACCAAAACTGGTCTTGCTTGGGGGCTCACAGGCTGATGAGAGCGCCTTCCTTCCTTATTCCCATACTAGGAAGCAGCTAAGATACTCGAGAATGGATTTGGTCCTCAGCTGCTCCGTTAATAGCGGGACGAGCTCAAGAGGAGCAGCGATCGACTGCAGATTGTTCGAGCGCTTCCGGAATCTGAATACCAAGTCTAAGTCAAGTGAGATCCACTTCTTCAAGGTTCATCGGTTGTAAAGTTCCGATGGCTGGTGTAATAAACCCTTGAATATACTTGTAAACATGCTACGGCCATCAAGGCACTTTCCCCTGCACGTGTTATGGCATTAGTATGTGCGCCATGTTGTGACATCTCTGGAAACAGTGGAAAGAGCTACCGTATTGTATACATGGCATGTGCAGACTCGCCGGTAAACCAACAGGGGATGCAGTCACTTTCGGGATCTTTTAGTCAGCAACCATGAGGACGGGAATGGAAAATTTCGGTAGCTTGATCCTGAGCGGACACCTTTGAGTGGGCCATTGCCATATGTCCGATAAGCATATGCAGCGGATCAATGTCCCCTGATTCGAAATGTTTGAGGTCATCCCGAGGACTTTTGAGCCGAATTTATCAGGTCATTTTCAATGATATGTAAGGTAAATCCATGGACCCTACAACATGTGAGGATGAGGGTGGGCCAGCACATGTGCCTACAATTTCTTCGCTGTATTAGGGAAGGAGGCGACTGTGGGCACATAACTACAAGCAGCATATTCTACTCACCTTTTGGCTTGTACTAGCGTCGAGTGCAAACTAGACTAATAGATATGACTTCCGGTTCGTGAAGATTTAAGATGTGGGATCTACCAAACTCTTGATCCAAAATTGACTCGTTGAACGCAAGGACTATAACAGTGTGGATAGAGTCGATGTTTCCTTCCGATCTTCCGATGACAGACCAAAATTGCCCTTCCACATTCCAAATGCTTTACACATGAGGAAAATTTTAAGGAGAATCCGTGTCGGAAACGTTCCAATTGTGTCGGCTTGAGCAAGAAAGGAATCCGACGCGGAGGCAGACGTCGAACACATTGCAACAAACACATTGCAACACATTGCACATCAAGAGGCAACGATGCACCAATTTGGCATCTGTTTTCCACGATCAGCCCTGTTCGTTCGTTGCATTGTCTTCGTGACAATCCTACTTGGAATTCACTACCATCTTTGTGCCCCTTTTCCTCCACTAGTATAATGGGTACGTCTCTAGCCAATAGGGACCGGCTCTTATTGTATTGATTTCTTTCAGGTATCCCAAAAGTACGTTCGGTCTTGGGTCTGTTGTGCACAGACCGGTTACTCATGTTTATCTGGGACAGTTTTTTCGCTACATCTCGTGAGCGATAAATTTAGTTACTTTCTACATCTGTTCATGTATTTTTAGTGAACGGTACCCTTTGACATCTCAGTTGGTTCAGGAGAATAAAATTCCAGAGTTTGGTGCGCCCTAAGATTTGTGTCAGGTAGCGCGAAGGCTTACGCCCCTTCTATAGATAATTTGTATCTCGATTTTAACGGGATCATTCATAATTGTCTGTATCTTGGCGTGGCTCTTGCTGTCTGGCTGATACAGTTCTAGGTTCTCACCCCAATGACGAAGACGCCCATTTTCGACTGTCTGAAGACCAAATATTCACGTCAATCTTTGCTTACGTCGATCACCTCTTTAGCAAGATCAAGCCTAAGAAGCTTTTCTTCATGGCTGTGGATGGCGTTGCTCCCCGCGCGAAGATGAACCAACAGCGGAGCAGACGTTTCCGCACAGCGAAGGAAGCGAAAGAGATCAGGGAAAGGGCAGAGAGAAAAGGTGAAAAATTGCCCGATGAAAAGGCTTTCGACAGCAATTGTATAACACCAGGCGTGTCATTCTAATCGTTTTAATTGGCTTTATTCATTTATTTTTGGCCCTATAGGTACCCCATTTATGGCTCGTTTATCAGAACAACTGCGATACTTTGTTAATAAGAAGATTTCTGAGGATTCCAATTGGCGCCACGTTGAAGTCGTTTTGTCTGGTCATGAAGTCCCGGGAGAAGGAGAGCACAAGATCATGGAGTACATCAGGTTATCTCGAGCGCAACCAGACTACAATCCCAACGTTCGGCACTGTTTATACGGCCTAGATGCTGACCTTATTATGCTTGGACTAGTCAGTCACGATCCTCATTTCTGTTTGTTGCGGGAGGAGGTCAAATTTGGCCCTGGCTCAAAGAAGAAGAAAGACACGAGGTTTGTCTTTTTCTATCGAGTCCGTAATTTCGGTTACTCATTCAAGTTCCAGCTTGGAGTCTGTCAATTTCTACCTGCTTCACTTATGTCTCATGCGCGAATACCTCGACCTCGAGTTCCGTGATATTGAGTCAACGTTGCTCTTCGAGTACAGCCTGGAGCACGTCATAGACGATTTCATACTACTGGCTGTGTTCGTTGGGAATGATTTCTTGCCTAACTTGCCCGATTTGCATATCCATGAGAATGGATTAGAGAAGTTGTTTGAGGTGTATAAGAAGGTTTTGCCAGGCCTTGGTGAGTATCATTTTACTTGCAAGATCGTACCTGAACCATTAACATCGCCAGACGGTTACATCAATGAAAGTGGTGTCATCAACGTGAAGCGTTTGCAGGTTATCCTTGACGAAATGGCACTTTGGGAGCAGGAAATTTTCGAGAAAGAATACTCAGACTTGAAATGGTTCAAGGGGAAACAGGTCAAACACGCAAAAGAAATAGAGATGGGACGAAAACGGTCCAGGCTAGGTACGGCCAATTTTGGGCCATATCCTTCATTCCACTGATGCTCTGTCGTGAAAGTGCTCACAAAACCACAAAGAGAGATTTTTGATAAAGTGAAGGATTATGTGCTTAGCAGTCGAGGTGGAACTCAGACGGGTACGCTGTCAATGGGGAATACTTTTCCTGCTCGTGAACGCGAATTCATCAAACGTCTCGCTGAGGACTTACATCTCAGTCTTCGATGGGATGAATTTGATGAAAAAGATAGCAATATCCTCACCTGGCGCCTTCCTGGTGCCTTAGAGGACGACAATATCGAAGAGCATATGAAGGAGAGTGTTGCTGATGTGACTATTGTGGATGATGGTCCACCAGACAGTGAATGGGAGGATGTGAGCGATGAAGATGAAGACAACGAGGAAAGTAGGGCTGCTATAGATCGCATATTGCAAAAGTATGAAGAGGCGCCGACTTTCGATGAGGAGGCAGATGGCGGATTCGAGGCTCGTCACAAGAGGTCGGTCAAAGAGAAGATGGATGAGTGGAAACGAGGGTATTATCAGGTGAGGTAGCTCCTCAAGTGATTTATGGGTTCCACTAATGAAGACGATAGGGCAAGCTTGAATTCTCATATGATGATAGCAAAGCGATGGGTGATTTGATATACCGTTATGTAGAAGGTTTGCAGTGGGTGATGCACTATTACTACAGCGGTGTTGCATCTTGGGGTTGGTTTTACAACTATCATTATGCGCCCCGTATCTCCGGTACGTTTTATATTTCGGTGTGGATACATGTCATTCAACATTCTATGTAGATTTACTCAATGTTGATAAAATGACGTTCAATTTCGAGCTCGGAACTCCTTTCAAGCCGTTCGAGCAGCTCATGGGTGTCCTTCCCGCAGCTAGTATGGAACATATTCCTGAGGCATATCGAGACCTCATGTACGATTCGAATTCTCCAATCTTGGATTTTTATCCTACCGAATTTGAACAAGACCTCAATGGAAAGAAACAAGATTGGGAGGCCATCGTGAAAATCCCATTCATTAATGTAGAGAGGCTTCTCAAGGCAATGGCTTGTGAGTGATTATACTTGATGACCATCGCCCATAAATAATGTGTATCTAGCTAGAGAACATAGGCTGACCCCAGGTGAACGTCAACGCAACACCTGGGGATCTGGTACAAAGTTCAGTTATAATCCTGGCGGACCCACAGTATATCCCTCATCTCTTCCAGGGTTCTTCCCAACAATCCAACGCTGCTACTGCAGTATGGGGCCATTTGACCTTCCCATACTTGATGGTCTTCATTTAGTACCGGGGCTCTGTGACGGTGTATTCCTTGGTGCAGATGCTTTGGCTGGGTTCCCTTCACTCAAAACGCTCCCACATACCGCTGTGCTTGACTTTCACAGTGTTAATGTCCACGGTTCAGAATCGAAGAATAAGTCTATGATCGTCAAGATCGAGAATCCACCCACAGGATTGAAGATGGAGGAGGTTGCGAAGATGATGATAGGACAGGAGACGTTTATCGGCTGGCCTTTCCTTCAGGAAGGTCTGGTGGTGTCTATATCGGATTACCTTTTCAAGTATGAGAAGATCGCTGTCGTCCCCAATTCGCCTCCCAAAATTTTATCAACTCCTCATGTGCAACAGGGTCTGGCTCTTTGGAAGACTAGGGCTGAGCGTATCGAGTCGGTATACTCAAAGAAGTATGGCATTTTGACGGGGCCTGTCGAAGTGCTGTTGCACGTCCGACCATTAAAGGGTTTGAAGCGGCTTGAGACGGGAGCACTAGTGAAGGATTACGAAGAAGCGGATAAGGAAGTTGAGCAGGCTTTGCAGATGCGTCCAAGTGGGGTCGTCTTAAAGGATCCGAGGTTCATGGAGAGGGGACCGCCTCCGCTGAAAGAGGAATTTCCGGAAGGAAGCAAGGTGTTCTTCTTGGGAGAGCATGCTTACGGTGTTGCAGCACAAGTGACTGACACGTCCGATACCAGTATTTCAGTCGTCCTTGCAGTAAACTAACTTTTCCTACCTTGACCGATAGTTCACTGATCGGGATCCCGTCTAGTTCCTCCCCTCCGAGAAGTCGGAGATAGAGACATTTAAAACTATTGTCAGGAATAGGAAGGCATCGACGTACGTACCGTCGTATACAGCTGCAAATATCGTGGGAATTTCTCCGCGGGCATTGTCAAAGATTGCCTCGAGTTACATGGTGGTTGGGCGGGACAAACAGAAGACGAACATCGGTTTGAGCTTAAAATTTGGGGCTAAGGCCCTGAAAGTTGTGGATTACACAAAAATGGATGGTAGATATTGGGAATACAGTGAAAAAGCTGTAGGGTTAATCAAAGAGTATAAGGTCAAGTCTGTCCATTTCCCATGAGGGAGAATGCAATGACTCATTCTTTTTCTAGAATGCGTTTCCTGAGATTTTTAGATATTTGGACATCGACGGTGATGCAATGGTAAACGCGTCAGATGTTTTCAGGTGCCAAAGGTCAGATGACAAAGTTCGAGAGGTCAAGGGTTGGTTGAAGGCGAAAGGTGTTACGAACCTTGAATCGGTTTCGCTCTTTTGCGACCAGTTGTCGAAGGTTTGTCCATTTCCGCCATGCTTGATAGTACTGATTGGACTGACAGGAAACGGTCATGGAGCTCGAAGAGCAGGCGGACTCACTGACAAAGGTTAGAACGCCCTCTGCCTTCAAGAAGGTCATCGTCAAGGGCATTCCAAGACAGGCGATCCTCAAGCCAAGTCATGCAGTTTATCGACTCCAGAATCAGAGGTTCGAGCTGGGTGACCGTGTAAGCATGGTAAGGGACTCAGGCGCTGTACCGCTGTCAGTCAAAGGAATCGTCATTGGTCTCAACGCGAAATCGATGGATGTTCTTTGGGATGTTCCCTTCATGTCTGGAGTGACATTGGGCGATAGGTTTAGCCTCTATTCTGTTGTAGCAAGGGTTAATGTTGATTGTTCTAAAGGTGCTCGCCATATCGGGGCATGACGGTCGAGTTTAACTCGTGCCTCAACCTCTCAAACCCTCAATTCATTACTTCAACTAATCCCAAAGCTCCTCCATCTACACCCTTCAAACCGAGATCCGGTCCGTATCCCCAGATTCAGCCAGCTCCTGGACAACGTGCCGCTTCGGGCTTCCGGCCAGCAACTGTACAAAAGTATGTAGATCCAGCCACGCGTTCCATTCCTTGCTAACTTCCCGTTTTCAGTCAATGCGGTAGCCCAGTCCACATAATGAGCAACCCCAATCGGGTAAGGGGAGGTCATCCCAACGGACGTGGTCATCCATTCACTCCGACAAATCAAGTTTCAAACGCCTCCACTCATGGTGGGTTTGCTGTGGTTCACCCTAATGGAATTGGGAGGGATGCCGCAAATCATGACAATGGACATACCGGTTCTTCTGGTCAGTCGGACGTAGATACAACGGTTACATATGTCAGAGGATCACGCGGACGGGGATTTGGACTGGGTCGTGGTCGCGGAGGTTTTTACCTTCGTGGAAATGATATGGTGAGAGGAGGGCCAAGAGGTGGTATGAGGGGTCGTGGTCGAGGTCGAATGCATACACACGTCTAGACTAAATCTTTGGTCTAATTTTGTATTTATCATGGATGTGTTAGTAGTTCAAAAGACTCATTTTGATGTTGGTGTGTACTTCTACTTGTATAATTTGATCTTCAAGCCAAACTAGGTCATTTTATGTTTGAGAAGTATTCTTCTGGGGTGAAGTATGGAAAACACTTAGCACATTCCAATGATATTCCAATGGTAAAAATAAGGGATCTGATAGCAAATACTATCAAGTTGTTACATGTATATCACCCATGAGAACTGTATACTTGGGGGGAGAGATGGTGTAGTGGAAAACCCCCTGTCCACATATATTATGCCTACCTCAAACCTACTAGAGGTTATGGGTTTGATTCCCAAGTAATCCTTCATGTTGGGAAACTGCATAAGTAAGGTTAGGGTTTGATACACCATGAATAATCTCCTGTAGGCATTGCTTTTTTTTTTTGAAGTCAACAATTTATTACATGGGGCACAATAGCAGTCCATGGTAGCTACTTCATAACTACTTACATAGAAACTAACTACATGAAAGAAGGTCAAGAGAAGAAGGAAAAGATGAAGAAAAGGAAAAAGAAAAAGACCAAAGATAAATAACTAAAAGTCAAGCAGCAAAGACTACTATGCTATGTAATATGTCAAGATCACAAGAAGTGGACTTAGTTTTTCCTATGTTCTTTTCTCATTTTTTATTTTTATTTTCCTTTATTCTATTTTTAGAAATAGGGTTAGGATTAGAGTGATGAGATCACACTGTCACACAGCATGTCACATCAGATGTCACAGTCACAAGTCACATGACACATGGAAGAACATAGAACATTCTGAAAGAGATGATGTCATACAATGTGTAATACACATGTTGACCTTAAGGCATATACATGGTCATTTAGGGTAGGCTAGAAATAGCTCACATGGACCATTAGGTATCAGTATATAAGGTAGACAATCTTGTACAGAGTTCTCTATTGAGTTCTCTTGTGTTAACCCAATACAAGGTTCTTTTACTTGACTAACTCTAAGGTCTTGTGATTGTAACATAATGCCTTCATGAAATGAGAAAGCACTTGGGTTGAACTTGAGAAAAGCCACCAAATAACTAAGTATGTCTCTTAGCAGATTCCAATACTTGTTAAACCTTTTGCAGTTATGGAGGATATGATATATGGTTTCAATTGGATAGCATCCACATAGACAGCTAAAGTTTTCTCTTGGGAAAAACCTTGGTCAATATTCTCCTATCAGAGCATGATTTGTGATGGCTTGAGTGGCTCTTGCACATAACAAGTTTGAATGTCCAAAGTGTTTGATTTATGGACCACCTTTGATGTATATGGGTTTGATGTTGTGGAGATTGTCATTAAGTAGATTGATAAAGTGGTTTCCCTTGAGATGAGATGCTTGAAATGTCATCTACCAGTTCTTTATAATGTTGTTGCATTTTCCCTTCTTGTCAAAGTCTCATGATACTTTGGATAGAGATATAGGGATAAGGTTGAATCTCTTTGTGTTATTATTAACTAATGTATGGAGGGACCATTTAGTGTTGCTTGGGTAATTCCAAAATTTGATGATATTGGAAGAATGTTTATTGAAGAACAACCTAAGATTCTTTGGTATGGCAATAGATTGTTGTTGATAAGGATGAATAGAAGGATCAAAGATGTGATGTACTGAATGAATGAAATCTGTGATAACAATGATGTGAGTAACATCTGTAATTTGGATTGTTTGGTTAATCCCACATCTGATAGCAAATAACTTAGCTTCAGTCATGGTGATATTGACAGCATGGTAAAGTGTCTTTTTGACAGAGTTGGAGTAAGAATGAATATGAGTGATGAAAGTGGCTACATTGTTTCTAATGCTGGTAATCCAAAACAACAATGACTGTATTAGCACTCAATGTCACATTAAGAATGACTTTATTGAGTTTGTAAATGTGAGTAGCTTTGCTTTCTTTGTCTTTGTAGTTTGCTCAATGAAATAAAAAGTGACTAGAGAAAATGTCTATTAGTCTAGATCTAGGAGAAAATTCTTTATTTAAGGAATCAAATAAAGGAAAGATTCTATTAAGACAATTATTTATATCTACAATAGAACTTTTGGTTTTTAGATATTGCTTGGAAGTTATATTTTCCAAGGAAAAGTGATAAGGATAAGAGTTGTTGGTATATCTACTTTCAAAAAGAGATTTGATAGTATGATTGGATGTAAGAGTTGATGTTCTAAGTTGGTGTCTTCTACTGAGTTTTTGGAGATGTAAATAAATTAGAATTAAGCCTGTGATGGTCTCAATCTCTAAAGTTGGAGATGTACAGAAAGCATCTAGAATCTACAAAGCAGTTTTGCATTATATTTTTCTGAGCTCTTTAAAAGAGAATGAAAGTAGTGTTTTGTTGTAGTGCTATAAAGAGAAGTTATAGAGTATAATAGAGAGTACACACATCTTATAGAAAAGATGTTTTTGATGAGGGAGAAGACTTCAAGTGAAATTCCCTAGTATTTTCATACATTTGACTGTCAACAACACTTTGTTGGAGTAGAACTTGATGTATTGTTGAAATGAAAGTTTTTTGTCAAAGATAAACCTGAGGTATCTCCAGGTGTCTTTAGGATGGGACTTCCATAAAGACTAAGGTCCAATAGAGGTGGATTGAAAAGTCTATGTGATCTGGAAAAATGAAAGACTTTAGATTTCCCATGTTTTATGACAAGACCAAATTGTTTGAGTAAGAAAGAAATAATGTTGTAGCTATAGAAAAGATAAGAGTTTGTTTTTTTCAAGGATTTTTCTTGAGAAATAAAAAGTCTATTGTTTATAAATAAAAGAAATGAGACTGGAATTTTTAGATTTTTTTGAAGATGTGAAAAATAGATGAAAGATAGAGTGCAGAGAGAATTGGAGAGAGTGTATAATCTTGACCTACACCTATATCTATGCAGAAAAATAGAGAATGAAACTGTTCCATAGGTATTGCATTTTCCTACCAATTAAATAATTAGAAAAAAAAAGAGGAAATTTTTATCAAATCAAGACTTACTTTATCCAAAATAATTAGTAAGAGTTGGTGGTTAAGTGAGGGGAAAAATTGGGCAATGTCAAATGCCAGAGTGCTTGTTTGAAGGTTTTTGACCTATCTTGAGTAAATAAGATGGATGAGGAAGATATCTGTATCTGTAGCTGAGTGTTGTTTGAGTTCTCCTAATTAATTGGGATAAATGAAATTATTGGAGATTAAGTAAAATTGAAGTCATTTACCAATGACTTTTTTGATAAGTTTTTCTAAGGTGTTTAAGAGAACAATGAGACAAAACATTTTAGGAGAATTATATGATGTTTTATTGGGTTTGGAGATAATGGAGGACAACTTCTTGAAATGAGATGGCCAGTGACTAGTTTTAATGCACATACTTGCAATGTTGATAATATTATTGAGACATCTTTTGTTTTTGACAACAGCTTTGAAATATTTCTAGAAAATTTAATCTGGTCTAAAAGTAAATGAATTGTTGCATTTAGTAATAATAATTTTGAATTTCTCCTTGGAAAAAAACAACCAAATTGATGTTGGTTTTGATGGGATTTCATCTAGGATGCTGGAGTTTATATATCAATTCTAAGCTGAATTAAATGTCTGATGTAATGCTTGTTAAAGATTATTGATTTTGATACAAGATTGACCATTGAATTGAAGAGTTTCAACTGCTAGTAATTTACACTTCTTGATCTAGTTCATGAGATCCCAAGGTCTTTGATTTTTTGAAGTAATTTCTTTTATTTTGTTATTGAAAAGCAATCTATTGATTTTTTTGATAACTTCTTTGAATGATTTTCAATCATTGATTGATTTTGAAGATCTGTAGTTCCTAAATTTGGTTTGACATTTATCATTCCATCAATCTTTGGACTATTTGGTAATGTTGATATATCATATATATCATAAATGCTTATACCAGATAATTTTCAAAATTCTTATATATTCCTGAATGATAAGTTCTAAAGAGTCCTTGTCAAGGATTGTTATTGTATTTATGTCTCCTATAGCTTTGATAAGATTAGAGATGAAATTTTCTTCTTCTTTACTATTTTTGATAATAGTGTGACATTTATCTTGAATGATTTCTTCAGCAAATAGAGATGTTGACAATTAGTGAAGTGTGATCAGATGGATAGCAGAGATCTGAGAGAATACTGTAATTGTCAATTTCAATAGAGTATGGTCAAAGAAAAAAAGATCAATGACTGAGTTTGTGTTATTAGCATTGTTGGAGTATTGAGTAGGAATCTGTTAAATAGAGTATGAGAGTTTAAGATCAAACAAATCTGCAATATTAAGTAAAGTGTCATTATTTCAGTATCCTTGTGATAATTTAAAGCTGATTGATAATCATCAGAGTGAACATTGATCATGAAGAAAATGTTGCCATTATTCAAAAATAAAAGGCAGTTAATGTCTCTATGATTAAAAATGTCTTTTTTTTAAAGTAAATCACATATGAGAAAGTCTTATATTGATATATAAGATCACCCTTAGGTAGCTGTAATCAGTTGAAGACTTAGAAAAGATAAGCCAGTTAGAATGGTTTGGAGCACCTACTATTCTATCCCCTTCTTTGTTTGAAGAATTCAGAATGGTGTGAATAGAAGACTATAGGAGTTTCTAAATAAAAAGACTCTGACATTTTTTACAATCATATTTTGTTACCATCCACAGCTGAGTGAATTGATTTGTTCCTGTTATCATGGAGTTTTTAATATTTTTTGGAGTGCTATTTCTTGTTGAATAAGTGTCTCCAGAATGAACAAATATTAGAGTCAGCCTAATAGTTGTCTTTGCAATTTAAGTATTTGAAGCTATATAGGCATGGTTCACCCTGTTTTATTTTAAGATAAGAGGGATTAGTTTTGAAATTTGCTTTGCAACACCAAGTAAAGTATCTATGGTATTTGAATTTGTGTGGTCTGTTATATTTGATATATCTCAAACCTTGCATATGGTATGCAAAAGTAATATGACCCTAATTTTTGCATTGAGGGATGTCTAGGTTTATGTTTGCTCCTCATATAGTAGCAATGAAATTGCTTATATTGAAGCATCTGTTGATGAGATATTTAGCCTTACTTTCACTTTGGATGCTCTATATGTCCACCTATATAATCACTATATCCAATTTAGGCAATGTTTTAATAACCTGTGGCTTAGAAGTGAGAATCACATTGTTGAATATATGTGTGTTCTTGATTATAGCTTCAAAAATGCTAGAGTTGATCAGTATGTTAGTATTTTCCATCAGATAGGGAATAACTATAATTTTCAAATAGGATTTTGACCATGAAAGATGGGGGATCATAATATCATTCAATTTCATGTTATTGACATTTTTGATGTAGTTTTCTATAGTACTGAGGTTAGATAATGAAGTGATATTATTAGTAGTTATAATGAGCCCATATTGATTAGAGTGAACAAAATCAGCCACAATTTCTGATTTGATATTCTTGAAGATCTTATTTAAGTTAGTGATATGTGTACTGAAAGATGTCATGGACTTCAAAATATTATCATTACCCATAGAAATGATGATCTGTTCCTTAGAATAATCTTCAGTTGTTATATTAATTTTAGGTTTTATCTTTCCAGAATCATTGATTGTTTTGTATATATCTTTAATTTTT
>Ga0157368_1000214_pt1 | contig 28296 bp, 19 predicted proteins | sample AttbisABBM3_FD_113146 | JGI IMG/M metagenome (GOLD analysis project Ga0157368, IMG submission 113146) | Fungus gardens microbial communities from leaf cutter ant in Botucatu, State of São Paulo, Brazil - Atta bisphaerica ABBM3 | ecosystem: Host-associated > Fungi > Mycelium > Unclassified ... | reverse complement strand
GTGGTCTCAAATTCAAGTCTACTATAGATATGAGCATTGTTCTTATCCATATCATTCATACTGGTTGGGTTAAACATTTATCCACAAGTACTCTTGCTTTTGACATTGCCCAATTCTTCCCTTCATTAAATCATCATCTTCTGTCCCTCATTATGAGAAAAGCAGGTTTCAATAATTGTATCATATTTTTTTCACCAATTACCTTATGAACAGGAAAACAAACTACTTCTGGAACAACTTTATGTCCCCTACATTCAATGTCAATGTTGGAGTAGGTCAGGGCTCTGTGCTCTTTCCTATTTTATTTGCATTATATATCTTTCACCTTTTATCTATATTTTAGAAAACCAACAGTCGCCTCTTTTGTAGTTACAACATATTAACTAACCTTCTCAAAAAGTTTGGTCTTGTAGTCAAACACTCCAAAACTGAAATTTTCCATTTTAACAGATCACATAGAGCATTCAATCCTTCTCCTCTCAACCTTACTCCACTAGGGGGAAGCGTCCTCCAACCTAATGATATGTGGAAATACCTTGGATTCATTTTTGACAGAAAGCTAATATTCCATCAACATGTGGACTTTTATGCTAATAAATTGATATCTACTGTCAAGTGCATGAAAATCATTGGCAATTCAATTTGAGTCATCAACCCTTTCCAGAAATGACTTTTCTATAGGTCTTGCATTTTACCAATTGCTCTATATGGTTTTCAGTTGTGGTACTATAAGCGTGCTCTGATGGCATATCATTTGAAGATCTTAGGAAAAATGCAAAGAAGAGCTGCAATTTGGATACTGGGGGCTTTCAAAACCTCCCCCTCATATGGTATTGAAGCCTTAGCAGGTTTAATACCCATTAATCTTCACCTCCAAAAACTTGGTAGTCGTTTTCAACTCCGAGCATACAAATTACCTTCTAGCCATCTTATTTGCTCTCTCATTGATTCTCAACTCAATCCGCAATCAAATTTCAATGCTGTTGCTCTCAACTCTTTCTCTAATCGATAACATTCTCTTATCAAAGGTTACCTGGTAGATATAGCTAACTGATCTAACAAATGTTTTCCATCTTTTACTTCTCTTGATTCAGAATTTTCTCCTGGTCATAGAGTTATTGACAATTTTTCAGAACATATTTCTTTTAATATTTGTAGAAAAGGAAATAACAATAAATTGCATGAGCAAGAACTTGATGAAATGGTTCTGGAAAATTCATCATCCCCTTCTGTTGCCATCATTGTCTCTGATGCGAGCATCAAGAATAATATTGCTACATCTGTTGCCCATATACATGCATTCGATAAACCATTAATGAAGATGATTTACCACACCATTCATGTTACAAGTACTGAAGCAGAATTATTCGCCATCAGGTATGGTATAAACTAGTCTTTAAGTGTCAACAATATATCCAAGATTGTTGTTATCATCGACTCCATCCATGTAGTCAAAAAGATTTTTGACCCATCTGTCCATCCCTACCAATCTCAATCGGTTGCTATCCTATTGGACCTTTGTAAACTCTTCAATCGCTGTGAAACCAATTCCATCGAATTTTGGAAATGCCCAAGCTGTCTCAAATGGCGCCTTCATAATGAAGTTGACAAAGAAACCAAAATGTTCAATCTTACGCCACTCTACCCATGTAAAAATTCATGGGAATTCAGCAAAAAGAGTGAAAGCAATGACATACTAAATGTTTGGAAAATGATGTTCCAAGCTTCCGATCTCAAAGGGAATCAATTTTTGGACCTGCTGGATGATGATAACAATATTATCAAACCATCTTATGCTAAAGGAGGATCATGGCTTAAACTTATTGGCCATTCGAACTCTTTATGTGTGTGGGCCACAAGAGCTATCACAAATCATGCTCCTACTGGTGAATATAGACTTAGATTCTTCCTGAGGGAGGAATTCAACTGTCCTTGTGGATGATATCCTATCAAGTCAAGATGCCATATCCTTCACAAATATGGTAGATTTAATGGGTATTGGAATCCGAGGAGAGATACTCTGAGCCATTTCATCATGTTCTTGGAATTTAATCCAAGCACATTTTCTTTTTCTTAGAGACTTTTAGTTTCTCTTATATTTATTTCATGCAAACTCTGACGTTTTTACTTTTTCTTTCTCTTTTTTTTTCTTTTCTTTTTCTCCTTCTTTTCTTTTCCCTTTCTTTCTCTTTCTAACTTCATGTAGTTTTGTTCTTTTGTACGTAGCTACGAAAGTGGCTACCACGGTCTGCCTACGCGCCCCGTGTAATAAATTGCTGATTTAAAAAAAAAAAAACTACCGTGTCTGTCTGTTTGGAGCCCCTTCAGCAAGTACTTGATGCCAATCAAGCTTGATTTACATTATCTATTTTATCTTCGAACCCTGTCTTGTATTATATGTGTATCTCCCTTCATGTATACATCACCGAGACCTCGGGTTGTGAGACCATCGCTAGTAAACCGCCTGGCTTTCAATACCTTCCCCTGCTTCAATAGGGAGACTTGACATCCCTCCGGCTAGACTACGAGGGTCAGTAACCCACAATACTGCGGAGTCACCAAACGCATCGTTAAAGCCACGACAACCCAAACCCAAGCCGTATTCTATATCTGCTTCATCTAATTGCCCAGAGACTGCCGCAGCTCTGATCTCACGGAAGATAGCCTTGACACTGGATTTGTTCCCAGTTAGAATGGTCCATCCCAGTTGAGCTCCCCATAGCATAGACTGTACAGTATGTGCAGTCAGTCGAGGATTGACTTTGATGACAGCTGCACGCTGAATCTCGCCAGTCTCGCAGTTTATTACTTGATTGTCTGTTGAGTCAGGGCCGTTGAGTGTGGCACGTGAATCAGAGATGACTCCTTGTGCAAGGATGTACTCGCATGTTTTTTTCAGCACTCTGGAAAAGGCAGATGGGTCGGAACCGTCCTCATCACGGACCAGTACGTGTTCGTGGTTGGAGGATGCTGAGAAGATATTGATGGGCAAAATGGGCAAAAACTGCGGTGGATAGCGAGACCTCTTCCAGTATGCTTGAATTCTTCCCTTCAGATCAGTGCCATGCTCGAGAAGGGCACGCACCCGCAGCTTCTCATCTGTGCTTCCGATTTTGCTGACAATTGAGAGGCAACGAGATCGTGCTTCGGGAGTGGTCCAAAATTCCACTTTCGAAAAGTCCCCACCTGTTACCTCGAGAAGCTGGTCATGGATCTCTTGTATCATACCCTTGGCCATTTCCTGAACCAGCTGTCGTGTGAGGGCTTGAGCTTGTTTGAGGTAGATTTCCGGAAGGTCTTCAACTGAACGTTCTGGAAACACTTTTGATGCTTTGGCTTGAGAACTCTTGTGCTCAATGTGGATTTCCTTCCAGTGACGGTATTCCAGAGAGGGTATGAAACGTTGGTCGGCTTCTTCGAGGGTAGCAGGGAGAGGGAAATGCGTGAGATTTGATACCAGTGCAATTAATACAGATAGATCCAGTGCGACTCGTCGAGTGGGACGAGGAGAACATGGAAGCGAGGGAAAAGAGAGCAATGAAGACATACATGCAGCTAATTCTGACTCGCTGTGCTCGCCAAGTGCAACGTCGATATTCATTTCGCCTAATAAACGAACTGTCTGAGTGATTCGGGAGTCAACATTCTCGGATGACGAGTCCAGACGTGTAAGTCTCAATGTAATGCGAGGAATGTCTGAAGTACCCTCAATAGGGTTAACTTTGGCTGCCTGAATCAGTGATTGACCCATACGAAGAACGGAATTGTCAAGCTCCTTTTGTGCAAGAGCGGGTGGCATCCCATCGTACTCTTCATCAGAGTCATCGTCAGTCAGGTATGAATCGATCTCTCGGAACTCTGCCAGAATCCTTGAGTTTGTGATCCTGTAATGAAGTTGGATGCAGCACCGGAGCATAATCACTTAGGCTCACGTATTGACCCTGATCCATCGTCGCCCGTTCTCTGATACAATGTCGACCTTGACACGACTCGACACTTTATCTCTGTTCCGTTTCCTAGATGCCCCCTGATAGCCGGGTTTACCGGTGTCAAACATCTTAAAGACACTGACAACCGGATTCCTAGCGCAGATGAGCTCATTCCAGACAGCAATCAGGTACGGAGAGTTCAAAGACGGCAAAGAAGCGGTTGATGCGTCATCGAGGAACTACTAAAGATATCTGAGTTGAGGGTGAGCGGACGACTGAATCCAATCCACCCACTTTGTTCAAAACATCGAGGTCAAGACGAATAGACTCTCTAAGTTGGCATAGTCCAGGTATTTGTTCCTGGTGGCTCCAAGGAGAGTCTTTACAGGATTCATTATTGTTGACTGAGGAGTCAAGAATGGGCAATCTTAGGGATAGAGGACGAAAGTCAGTGGATGCTGTGTATATTTCCTGAAGCTTCAAACGTAGTTGATGAAGTTCTAGGTGAGATTCAGCAGGCATATGTCCAGGAGGCTAGGAAATTGGAAAGTGGAGGCCAATTTTAAAGCTTGAAGAATCGACAAGCTCAGTGTGTTCCTGGTGATAAGATCTAAAAGTAATTGACAAATAATTGACATGGTATGACTCGATGTAGTGTGACTCGATGTAGCTCAGGAACAGGTACATTTGCTACCAGTATATGAGACGACCAAGAAATATGAGATAACGAGGAGTCATGTCATATAAAATGGAAAAAAACGACGCAATCCTAAACCAATGGTGTGTTGATACGTTGATATCACCTCGTGCTGCTCCATCACACCGTCGCCAGTGACAAGGCAGGGTAATCTAGATTGAACTAGTTCAAATTCCCTCAGAATTAGACTAGCAATTAAGTCAGTCTGAGATCGTCCTCATGAATGCATGTCATCATGTGCTCGGCATGTTGGTCGGGTCAGAATTGATATCAAGTTTCTCGAGTGGGTTGATTCATAAATTCTGCCATGGTGATCGATCCACCTTCGGTTCATTGACGTTCTCTGATCAAACGAATCTCAGTCAAGAAAAGAAGACCAGCAAAGCCCAGTTCAAAACAACCAAGAGACTGGACCGTAGTCTGCTCTCCTGTTTTGAGAGATCTTTTCTCGCTAGGCGCATTTTGGTCAGTTTCCTAACCTGAGTATTCGCTCTGTTCGGTCAGGAGCTGCTCAACCATTCTCAACCATTCGCATTGCCGTATTCTCTTTCTTTCCTTTTCCTATTACCTTCACCACACCCAAATCCTGTCTTCCTTCCATCCTTACTCTATCCTCCTCCATACTCTCCCTTTCCTCACCCTCCTCCTCTACCTCTACATTTTCTTCCTCTACACCTTCCTCTACACTTTCCTTTCCCTTTTCAGAACCCTTCCGCTTCGTCTTTTTCGTCTTTTTCGTCCTTGCAGAAATCTCATGCGATGTCAAATAATCATAATCTGTCGGGGGAAGGCTTTGTTCGAATAAGGACACAGAATACTCGGATAGAAAGCCTCTGAGACGGGTGTGACTATTCCGTGTGAGGATGTGTCGATGGATAGCTACCGGATGAATGCCAAGTGTTAAATTTGAGGAGGAAAAAGAGTTGAACTAGACTAACCTGTGGAGGGCAGAGGAGCAGATTCAGAGTTAGACGCAGAGGCCGAGGTCGTCTCAATTTGTTCCATCTTTGTGATTATGTTCTGCAGGATCCTGGTATCAGCCACCGTCAATCTCAACAATCAAGAACGAGCAAGGAACAACGCACGTCTCGTCGACAAGATGCCTAGCGGCAGGCGATCCCAGTATATTAAGCAAATCCCTCCAATCAAATGGTTCAATTCTGTTCTGCATACTATCCGAGCGAGCAATTGTGTGGGCAGAAATCAAAGCGAAGAGAGATTCGAGTTTACATTGTATGACCGGCGTCATTGATTCTACGAGACCGTGAACATACATGTCTCTCTCGTCTTCACAATCACTGAAGATAATATCGGCCTCAGGTTGGTCTTGTCTAGTGTGGTCTTGTCTAGTGTGCATTGATGGATCTCCCCCCATGCCGTCGTTTTTATTCTCATTATCGTTATATTCATTACCTCCCTCATCAAAGGAGGGTGAATCAAATTCCTGATCAGAAAAGAGGACACGTTCGATGATTTCCCGTATTTCGTCTTGGAGTGACCAATCTGGAGGGGGTACGTCTTTTGTTGGGATAGGCCATCGCGTCCACTGATCTCTGTTCCTCCAATGTTTGGACTCAGTGTCCAAATGTTTTCGTTTAAATCCAGAGCCAATTCCTGCCTGGACGTCTGTGCGTGCAATGGCAGAAGTTGAGTGTTGCTCGTCATCATCGTTGTCACTGTCAATTTCGCCATCGCGGTTTTTTACGTAAGGTTCAGTCAAATTCACAAGAAGATCAAGAGAATGTGAGGTTTTAAGTGCACGAAGGAGACTCGAGTATTCTGTCAACTCTTCACGCAGGGCAACTGGGACGACTTGGCGTCTAGACATAGTTATAGACATAGTTATTTGCTTCGGGAACTAGAAAGCCGAGGAAGAAATCAAATATATGAGAAAGTATGACTAAGAACTGTACAGGCTATTCGATATACCAACCCTACTCTTCACTTCGTTCTCTCAGCTCGCTCATTGTATCATCAGGCATGATTATTATTCCTTGCCTTCGTCTCATTACTGATTCTGAATTGCAGGATGAGAGAGAAGTGGAAAAAGAAGAGATCTCGCAGACTCAGACGCAAACGTAGAAAGATGAGGGCCCGCTCCAGTATGTGTCTGGAGTACCAGTTGAATCTATTTCTAACTTTCATTTCATTTGCGATCTACAGAATAAATGACCCTGGTGCATAGTGGAAGATGGTTGTTCGTCCCGTAACCAGCAGTGTTTAAACAATATTCATTTCATGATCTTGGTTTTCTTGCATCTGCCCTATGTAAATAAAATGCAAGAACAACGTCTTGATTTATGAGTTTCATGTTCGTTCCATCGCCTTTGTCAATATTCTATATGAGATCATTGATGGGTACTCCCATCGTTCTGACTTGGGATTATGTGATACCTCACAAAGTATCTAGTTAAATGCTTATTACAGTGTCACGTGCACCAACGCGTCCGCGGTGCAACCTGCCCTAGACATCATCATCTGTTGAATGTGCCTAGAATAGTCGTCTACTCGAGAATTGAGTGCATTGTCTGAATCTGTAAGCCATCTTCTAGGAACATGTCTGCCAACTCTTCAAGTTCGTGGACACCGACCTATGGGTCAGCAACATTCTCAACATTCGAGCCTACCGATGTGCAAACTTCGCTTTCACCTTCAAGATACTCGTATACTACTCATTCAGGTTCTCGCGCAGTTTCATGAGGGGATGACGTTTCTGATTATTTTTCCCCGACAGTCCATGAGGAGTCTGAACCCATAATCCGCCGTTACAATGACGACTCATATACTGATGACGACTCACTTAGCGAGGTCGAGAGGACCTTGACTCACCTTGACGACGAAATTACTCATACTGAAAACACGCTAAGCCAGTGGTCGCGAGGCTCCTACACTGATTCTTACACTGAGTCAGGAACTTTTACGGACACGTATACGGGATCTCCATCATATGTGACACTCCCGGCCACTCGCAGTCCCGACCCACGCATTCGTCTTAGTCGCATCACAGAACATACCGAAGAATCAAGACCAACATCCGGAACATTTTTGGCCTCAGCAAGGCCTATCTATTCCACTCCTGATGACCTACACAGATCTACATTCTTTCCAGGGGATCCGCAGTCCGGTAACCCAAGTGGTGACAGGACTCTCCCTCCTCCGGGGCGTACTGCAGGATTGATTGCTCAGTTTGAGAGCCAGAGTGGTAGCTATTCGAGATTTCCCTCTACTCCTGGACACTCGGGTGGCTCCTTACCAACGACCACCCTGACCACTACTGGCTACAACTATGGAAGCACGAGCTATGGTTCTCGACCTTCCTCTCCTTCCAAGTTTTCTGGATCTTTCACAAATACGGAGATGCGTTCCACCTATCCGAGCCTGCTCACTCCTTCTTCCCGTACCATGACATCTGATTACATGAGAGCCATTCCTTCCGACACCCTTACTCGCACGTTGACTAATACACAAACTGGTACGGACACTGTCCCTGGAGTGAACTCCGGCACTTTGACCACCCCGTCCTACACTGATACTGGCTCTACTTTCGCACCCACTTCGAGCACAACATTACGAAGACCTCAAACCATTCCTCGATCCCCTTTAGCCTCTGTACGAAATCTTGTATCGGCATGGAAAGAAAAGGCTCCTGTCTCACGCTCCGGAGAAGACAAGCTTTCCGATACGAACTCGAATTCATTGTACATGGATAGAGAGGGTCTCAACGGGATACGCCGTCGAGTCCAGCGTGCGGGTGCTCGTCTTCGTGAATCGGGTGGACTCAGACCTCCAGGTGGTACAACTACTCCAGAGCATGATAACAATGGCAATATTTTTGGCAATGGCGATAGTGTGAGTCATACGAGCGGCCATAATGAAGCTTTGCCTCTCGACTTTGACCTTAGACAGTTTAGTCCTTACACACAGAGCAATGAGGCTGTATGTCTATTTTAATCCTTTTCCTCTTTTGGAAGCTCAGTGTTCAGCGTTCTCTAGCCTCTCTACATCGGACTCCTCTGGTATCTCAACGTGCACGCTGCCCCTCCATATCGTTGGCAGAGATGTCAGGCGCTTCTTTATCCTCGTATGTTGCTTCTTTCTTGGATCGCACCAGGTGGGGGGCGCGGTATAGTTGCATTGGACCTTTTGAACTGCACGGCTGTACAATCGGCTCCTTCTCCTACACAACCTAGTGCACGAGACGACGTTGGGACAGTGGCGGCTAAAATTCAGAGCGCAGAGAGAGATGGTCAACCCTTGATGGATATTTTGGTTCCCTTCCACATGATGTATGCAGATGGTGTTGAGAGGCTTGCTGCTGAGAGTCTTCGCGAAAGGCAGAAATGGGTCAATCGTGTTCAGTGAGTATTTTAGAGGCTCGGAGTTTCTGGTCTTACATTAACATTTCAATAGGGAAGCTGTGAGCCGCCCGGCTTCACTATCCGATCCTCAGCTCACTCGTTCCCCGACTGCTTCTATTCGCACCATCGACAGTCATGCTAGTTCAACTTCTGTTGGTTCGCGTTCTACTGTCTTTGTTCCTCCTCTCAGTTCCCTCCCCGACATCGTGGACTATCGATCAGAAGGTTCATCTCTCATCCGTCACCTTTCTTTCGTATCTTCCCACCATTCTGGGACAGTCGACGATACAGTCATACAGAATGATGGATATGTCTATCCAGGCGACCGCCGAGTCATTGCCCCCAGTCGAGGCAACTCATTGAGGCGATCTGGATCCATGACAGACATCGATACTGAGTTCAAGGCTTCGAGTCGTGCTCGTGGGAAACGCCCGGGCTCAGGAAACATGCGAAAGATATTCGAGTATTCGCCCGCAAGCATGTCGAGTGTTTCGGCTGAGGGAAAAAATGCTTACATTACGCCGCCCACTACTACTGCAAGCAGAAGCATACCGTACTCTCAAATGACTGATGGAGCATTCTTCTCCCCAACATCCAGTCGAATGAGGTCGAATGTGTCGTCAACGTATTTTTCTGGAACAGAATGGACGGGAGGAGGTACTAGTATGGGAGCGGGGACAGGGACAGGAACCGTGACTCATATTGGTTATAATAACCCTTCCGGTCTTCGCTCAGACTCATTCACTGCTTCGACAGCTCAGCCTGGTCCTTCTTTACTCTCTCATGACGGTATTGGTTCTCAGACGCTCTACTCCAACAGCTCTCAAAACGATTCAATCACCCTTTCTGGTACCTCGGCTTCAACACTCTTCAGGGCACGCGCTGTCACTCGTCGTGTTCGTGGTAACTCTCGTTCGGGGACGTCGACGTACACCGTCGAAAGCTCGGACAAAGAGAACGTACAGCTGGTGCCTTCCGACACCCTTTCTGACAGTGTCACTCAAGCATGTACTCTTGGAAGTTCTGCCTTGACGCCTGATACTGGATCCTATACTATCACTAGCGGGGACTACACACCGGAAAGCGAAATTTATTCGGGTACCTACACTTCCGGCAGCAACTCTCACACTGGGACGTACACACCAACTACACAGAGCGGAAGTTATACCCCAGGCAGCCATACTGAAAGTTTCACGGTCAGTGGAAGCGGAAACAGTCCTGGAAGTGGAATGGAAAGTTATACCGACAGTGTAACTGCCGGTGGAAGTGGAACTTACACCATGAGTGGTTCTGGGAGTTATAACAGTAGTTATACACCCAGTGGTGGGTCAGAGAATATCAGCGGAAGCCACACCCCTGGTAGTTTGAGTTACGGAAGTGTAAGCTATGATCCTAGGAGTGCGAGTTATACCGGTACACATACGTCTATTACAGCCTCCCAAAGTGTCTCGAACAGTTTCACTCGTGGCACAGAGACTGGTTACGACATTTGCCCCTCGTCTGACCTAACGACCTTGACACAAACATCATCCTTTACTTATGGTGAAACCCTTACGCCTCCAGCCCACCATGTCACTTCTCCCCACTCTCGTATTCAAGATACTCTGGCAGTTCCTGAAAGACGTCGGACCGCGTCACAGGCAAGTTCCGAATACCTTACGGCGGAAGAAATGATTTCGGGCCCTTCATCTCCTGCTTCCTTCAAATCTCTCTCTACCATCCCTTCATTGCCTGACGCGGAGTTTATCACTGCTGATGGTGGATCAACAACTTACAAGACGGCAAGTGAGTCCTCGGCTCCCAGCGAATATCACACGGCCTCTCAAATGTATACACAATCTCGGTCGCCTTCTGATTCTGGACTTCCCCAGGAGATAGAGGCAGTGGAGGAAAAGCAACCTGCCCCTATAATTGCACCTGAGCTTGAAAGAGAGATGGAACCACCCCGAGAACGAGATTTGATGCCACAGCTTGAAGAGTTCGAATTGGAGTATGAGAAGTATGACTCCGTGATTCCACCAATATCTGAACATGAAGTTCAACGATCTGGGGCTTCGACACCCAAACCACTATCCTCTGTTGGTATCTTTGAATCTGAAGGAAGCATTTTTCATCCCATCCCAGTCGCAGCGGCTCTTCCAAGACCATCTCCATCGGAAATCCCGACCATTCCTTCTCCACATCCTACATTTTCTGATGTATCGTCTGAGGAAATTCCGTTACCTTTCACGGAGTCTCTTCCCTCGATGCCGTCTCCGCCTACAACTACTGAGTCAGTCCATGTCCCAACCCCATCAACTATGCACCAGTCATTGCTAGTTTCAAGTCGGTTTGGTTCTGACTCTGAATTTGAACTTTTACCTCCGCTTCCGGAGACAGACTCCTTGCTGGAGTCAGGATCGGTGCCCGCACCATCGAACTTTGAAGGATCCTCAGCCGCTTATATTCGTAGTCGTAGCCTACCTCCCACTCCGCGTGTCGCATCGGAGCCTACTCTTTCGACTCCCAGCCTGCCAAGTGTACCGAGTTTACCATCCCTGCTCTCATCATCGTCCGATGTACCTACTCCTAGCTCTCTACCGATTTCAACGGTGAGCTTGCGGTCAGGTTCGAGTATTCAGGGCACATCATGGGCAAGAGAGACAAACTTATCTTATGAGTCGTCTATTCTCAACCCTTCTCCTTCTCTTCGCTCCTTGGTAGTCCATGATCTTCCTGAAGTTTCGTATGATACGTCTTTGTTGCGTCCTAGCGCATCTAGTGTATCATCACTTTCTTCCGACGACAAGCTCAGTACTGTTCCCCCTTCAACCTCGCCATTGACATCACTCGCATCTCGCTCACCTCTTGCTTCAATCACACCTCTTTCGTCACTCCTGGCAAGCGCCTCTTCTGTGACTCCTTTGAGTTTATCCATATCTTCTGGGTCTGTGTCTAGCACCCGTTCTCCTGTTCGACCCCCCGCAGACCCCATCGCCCCCGTCACTGCAAGATCAGTATCATCATCTTATATGACAGAGTCTGAGGTTGAGACATCTGTGCTTGAATATTCCTCTTCACTGGCCGATACCATTGAAGTAGGGTTAGAGGGACCCGGGCCTGAAGTCGAGCTTCCTCTTGTTCCAAGAGACGAGGGGGATGAGGACCAAGTGAGCACTATTTCAACTGAACCATCATTGCTCAGTACGGCGGTATCCTCGGAGCATATTCGATCCGTAAGTAATTAATTGTCTCGTTTCCTTGTTACATAACCTCGATGATTTTGGACAGCGCTCTGCTACACCGGTGGCCTCTATCTTTCCGAGAGAGCTGTCCTATGCACCAAGCCCTGTTCGAGCCCCAAGCGTCCTTGACGTCCAGAGACTTTCTAATTTGACCACACCTGAAGATTCCGGATCCGCCAGCGAGCACACGCCTACTGCAACGGCGGTCTCTGCTCCCGGAACTCTTCTCACCGAGAGTTCTCAGAGTGTTGAACTGCCTCGGGATATTGGTAGGGACCTTGATCGTTTGGCTGACGACTTGCGAAGATATCATGATACACGTGGCGAAGAGGCTCAAGGGCTGGCAGACAATCTGCGAGTACTTCGTGGCGAGCTTCGTGATCTTTCAGACTTCCTTCACCGCCCTTCCTCACCTATCATTGTTCAACAAAGTATTCCTGAACCCTCCAGAATCATCGGACGACATATACGTGGACCTCGAGTACCACAGCGACCCATGGTCTTCGAAAACATTCACGATGAAGTTCCTGTACTGGTAACTCCATCCCCACCCCAAGACATTGCACATGGGCCTCAAGCGTTAGAGCGACCTATAATATTTGAGCGTATTCACGATGACGTTCTTGCACCTACATCAGTGCTTACACCTCTCCCTGCACCTCCGCATGTCGTCGTCTCCCGTGCCATTGGAAGCGATGGCGGGATGACAGAAGAAATTATCACAATGGAAGGGTTTATTCGCGATTCTGGCGTAACCGTTACGCGTTCGAATAGCAATGCGAGTTCCATGTCCTTCCTGTCATCTCATCATTCAGATGACTCGTTGCTAGAAGGATCTGTGTACGAGTCTTCAGACATAGACTGGGAACCGGTGGAACCAGTGGAATCAATGTCCATAGTACCTGAGGATCGCCTCCGAACAGTGCCAATGTTCCCAGATGACAGTGAATCTTTCGAGGATGAGTCCGAGATTTCAACTTCATCTTTTGCCTCATCACTTGAGACCACAAGTTTAGAAACGTCGGCGTTCACACCCACGCCTGAGACGACAACAAGCCTCACGCCGACTCCTGAAAGAAGTACAACAACTCCAGGCCCTGTTACTCCTGTTACTCCCGTCATTTTAATGCACCCACCGTCGATTGCAACGACCTCGTCCCTTTCAACGCCTGTTGCCACTCGGGCGGCACCGCTACCGACGCCGCCCCTGCCTGCAGCGCCATCACTTGATGATCTCATGGACGCTCTGCGAGGTCAACTGGACGGGATTCTTCATCAACTGACTGACTTGCAGAATGGTCAAGGTTCAACTAACCGAATGCTTGATCTCCTGCATTCGCGTCCAGAGCCTCAACCTGTTGATAACTCGGAGCTGCATGACCGCCTACATCGTATTGAAGATTTGATGAGGGGCCTCACTGATCAAAGCCGCCGCCAAGAACCGATTGTTGTCCCAATTCCTGAACCAGCTCCTCCTCCTCCTCCTGAGTCCGAACATCCGGAGTCATCTATCTTAACTACAAGCGACTCCCTGAGTGATCTACGAATTCAGCTCGAGGGTTTCCCTTCCAGCAGACCACCTCTTCGGATGCCAGTTCCCTCTCAAGCAATGCCATCAATCTTAGATCAACTCATGGGCTCGATTTCATCGTTACCTCCTGCAGTAGCAAATCGCCCTCCTCCACTTCAGCCTTTTGTTTTTGAGCCAAGGTCGATTCGACCAAGGAGCGCCAGTCCTGTGTCCATGGACACACTTCCTCCTCGCCCATTCACAGTATCTATTCCCGACATAACGTTTTATGATCCCAGAGGTGTCGGTCCGAGCGCGACCCATCGTACTCATACTCGGCCCAGAGGGGAAGCGACTGCAAGATCCCCAGAAATGACTGCTTCTGATTATCTTCAAAGCCTTCCGTCCGGACGTATTCCTCCATTTGCCATTCCGCAAGAGCATTTACGGGAAGTTGACCAAATATACCGGCATCAGAGACCAAGAGCGATTCTCCCAACCCCTCAGCCTGTTTTTGTGAGTTCAATTCTTCATCTCATCGATGTTATCCATTTACTGGGTGGTTCGTAGTCTCAGTCCCTTCCTCGTGACAGTGGAGCAGCTACTGTGCCTCCTTCAAGCTGGTACCTCCCTTCCCGACCGGTAAGTGCTACAAACATGATTTCTTGTCTCTTGATTCTTATCTTGTCCCAGTCACAACGACCGCCACCATTGCAGCGACCTCCGCATCCAGTATCCAGTGAGAGAAGAGAGGGATCGATTGAACCAACTCCAACTCCACTATCTACAACTCAACCAGGTCCAACCTCAGCTCCTGGTCCTGCCCCTGGAGAACGGGTTTATATTCCAATGCCCTCGGGACCCGTAAGTAGTCGATTGGTCTCATGAAATTGTTTCGCTGACATCGGATAGATCCAGATTCCGATGCCACCAGAATTCGATGCGATGATGGAGGTACTTCGGGTAAGTGACAAGCAATGGCTTCATCGTAACATTGTTAAACTCGTAAAATGCTAGGAAAACCGACTAGCGCAGGTAGCAACTGTGGACCAGCAGCGTGAACTTATGCGTTATATGGCTGATCTAAATAATTGGCTTGCGCGGGATGTGCAGGATCGCCAAGCGGAGATTAGGGGGGTCAATGCACGCATAGAAAATCTGAGACGGGAAGTCAACAACCTTGCTGCTGGGCGAGGAACGGGTGAGATCTCATCTACTACGCTGTCTCTTGTTTTTCTCAATCATCGGCAGCAGTTCCCAGAGATTATTCCCCGACAGTCACTTCTTCCAGTGAGGAACAAGTGACCATGCCGAGTCAAGCTGTACCAATGCCTATGCCCCAACACTACCCTCCTGGAACTTTTATACCCGGACCACACCACCAACCTGGCACAGGTGTTCACCCTCCTGTCATCCCTCCTGATATAACTCCTTCACCATCTTTTCCCCCAGTCATCCCTCCTGTTATTCCCGGGACTCATCCAGGAGTTGTGCCGGCAGACGCGCATACACCAGGTCCATGGGGCCAGCAAGCACCCGTCATTCCAATGGATCACACCCATACGACCCCTGGTCCTGGTCCCTCTTCTCATCACTTTACCCCGATGCGACGATCGACAACGCCCGACCAACTCTTCATCCCACCAGATGTAGATGCCTTAGAAAGTGAGGGTGAACCCCGGAGAATTCCTCCGCCAACCGGGAGTCGCATGAATCTTGTCGTCCCTGGAAGATCCCCTAGCCCCTCGAGTAGTAGAACCGAGTCAACACAAGAAAGCCATTTATCTCGCCGATCAGCCCCGTATCCATCTAGACAGTCCAGCCTTCAAAGTTCCCGTAGTCATCTGCGGGACCGTAGTGGAAGCATCAGCAACAGCTCTAGCGGTAGCAGTGGCAGTCGAAGTCCCAGCAGAACGCCAAGAGGCAGTGTAAGTGGTGGGTACAGGAGCGGCAGGTCACAAATTGAAACGCCTGGGACTCGACTTTCGGCTAGCGATGGGGCACCTGAACTTCGCGATTTACAACCTGCTGTTGTACATGGACCGCCGAGAAGCGTACCTGAGATTGAGGTCATTCCAGTTCCTCCCCAGCATGTTCCAACGGTGGCTAATGTGCCTCGGTCACCTCAATATCCTGACCAGCAGCAACAGCAGCCCCCTCCCCAGGCCATCATTATTGGTCAACCAGGTATGCAGCAACCTATGGGCTCAGGCATGGTGCCACCAACCCCAACGACACATCATGTCCCATCTGCTCCTACCGAGAGTCTATATATGCCCCCTAGTCACCTTCCGCCTCCTATCATCATTCAGACTTCACCATCGAGGTCACGGTCGGACAGGTCCTATCAGAGTTCGAGGACTGGTTCTCCAAGTTCGAGGAGGCATCGATCCCGAAGTCAATCTGAAAGCCCGCTCAGTAGACACTCTTCTAGACGAGACCCACAGGAAGAGAGAGACGAAAGCCCAACGCGAATGCCCCCCTCGCGGTCTCCTCGTTCGAGCCATTCACGATATTCTCATAGCCCATCGCGTCACTACTATACACCAACGACCCCGGTTCCTCCCCAGCCTGTGACCATTCACCCATCAGAATCTCGGCCGCGTAGTTCTCGCTCTTTTTCACCTTCCCGCTACGAACCTGGAGTGCCCTCCGAACATGAGGTTTCCTCCGAACATGAAATGTTGTCTCATCCACTTCCCTCGACCATTATACAGATGCCCCCTCAGTCTCAACCACCAGTTCCTCTACTCAGGTCACCCTCGAGTCGTAGCCTTAGTATCGAACGACCCAGGACTGAGAGCAGAAGTAGTGGACGCAGCCCTAGTCGCAGATCTATTCACAGTCGACCTCGTAGTCCTACGCCTATTCCCATTATGATTCCGTCAACTGCACCTACCCCTCTGGCCGATGCTCTTCCTACTGTCTTGCCTCCACCAACTTCAGCACAGCAGCCACAGATCGTGGTTCCTCTCACTAGCTTTGATCACGTACCACCACAATTGCAACCACCTACACTCAGCCGTTCTGATCCGCTTTCACGGTCATGGACGCCCTCACACTTGTCTTCCCAAACACCTTCAAACCCACCCTCCCGGACACCAATTACAATAGCCCCGTCAAGAGGCAGAAGTCGCTCACGATCTGGCTCCCGACGTCGCCTCGGATCTCATTCACCTTCAGTTCGACCTACTATTTCCGGTGGATATCCCTCTCGTCATACCAGAAGTAGATCGTACTCTCCCACAGGCTTCGCAAGTACTCGAGTTCCTCGCTATCCTTCTTCTAGACGAGGACATTCTCCCCACCATGACCATTCCCCGAGACGCTCGCCAAGCATACTATTCTATCCATCTTCTCATCGCCGCTCACCTTCAGAGACTCCTGTTAGAGGACGAGACCGATCGCTCTCAAGGACACCGACAGGCCACCGCCGTCGTTCATACTCTCGTTCCCCACCCCAAGAGCATCGTGATGACCGCAGGCCTCATCGACGCCCTCGAACACCATCTCGAGATCACGATGGTGTCCATAGACAACGTTCTTACACTCTTCCTCGGGAACGTGGCGATGACCATCGTAGGCGCTCTCGCACTCCACCCCAAGAGCACGATGACCACCGTCGCAGGCGCTCTCGCACTCCACTCCAGGAGCACGATGGTCACCGTCGCAGGCGTTCTCGCACTCCACTCCAGGAGCACGATGGTCACCGTCGCAGGCGCTCTCGCACTCCACCCCAAGAGCACGGTGACCACCGTCGCAGGCGCTCTCGCACTCCACCCCAAGAGCACGATGACCACCGTCGCAGGCGCTCTCGCACTCCACCCCAAGAGCACGATGACCACCGTCGCAGGCGCTCTCGCACTCCGTCCCAAGAGCACGATGACCACCGTCGTGGGCGCTCTCGCACTCCACCCCAGGGGCATGATGATGATCATCGTCGACGCTCTCGCGTTCTGCCCCGGGGGCGCGATGATGATCAATACTCTTACATTCCGCCCCAAGAGCACGATGATGATCACCAGCAATATTCTCGCGTTTCAATTGACGATCATGACGAACGTAGGAGCTCAGAATATCGTCGTAACGGATATCCTTCCGTTTCTAGATATTCCAGCTCTCGTTCTCATGCTCCCTCTCCTAGCCTTGGACCTCCAGACTCTCCCTCTGGTGTTCATCCCCAGAGACAACTTTCCCCCTCTCCCTCTCGCCATGGACTTCCCTGCACACCTGTGGGCTCCCTGACTCATGCTCTCTCCGAATCACCGCTACGAGTACTAGCCCCTGAAACACACCATGTTGGTCATGATCATCTAGAATCAAGACCATCCAGGTCCAAATCTCCGATTACTGTTTCTCCCTCTCCTACCGCTTCTCGTGCCTCGCATGTCTCTCGTCATGCCCCCACTGTCGTTGCGATTGAACCAGAAGACATTGACACTCATGATCTTCATCAGATACCGCGTAGTCGTACGCCAACGGCTCGGCACCCCTCAGTACTTGGTTGGTCATCCTTTTCGTTTTCATTCTGGCCCTCATTTTCATGATTCTCCAGGTTACTATTCCCCAGTTCACTCTCTATATGAGGCAGATAGCGGCCATCCTCATTCCCCAACGGGCCAAGCTCTTAGCCAACCGGCTATTCCAACTGCTTCTACTTCCAGCCGGACGCCGACGGTTCCAGCACATGCCCCACCTCATCATATCTATTCCTCTACAGAGCCTCCAGCATCTGGTGTTCATTCATCACCCACGCGTTCTCCTGGAATATCTATATCTGCCCCTCCAGCTACTCGTTCTCCGCCATTTCAACCACTCCGAAGAGAGGATAGTGGTTCTCCTGTACATGTATCAAGACAACCATCCGAGCGACGCACCACCCTAGAAGGTCGACCAATACCGATTGATTATGTTCTACATGAAGTTCCAGTTGGAGTGCACCCTGTCACTGAGAGTGATGCTGGCTGCTCTGACTATGATTCCCCTCTTCCTGTCCCTCCCCGTGGACTCGCATCTACGATTCACCCTCCCCTCAGGTCTCACAGAAGTGCTACTCCAATCGAGCTCCAGGACGCCGAGCACGAGCGTGAGCGCCATGAAAGGTTAGGTGCCATCGAACGACATCTCCATGATGTTGCTCTTGCGGCAGCTCAAGCAGAGGATGAACGCGAAGCGGAATTCCGGCGTAATGAAGAGCATCGAGAAAGAATCTTTTTAGATAACCAAGAACGACGAGAGCATGAGAACAGAGAGCGAACGGAGCACCTCTGGGATACACTTCAAAGTCGCCTGGAGACTCTTCCCCCTGCTCGACCTTTGCATGAGTTGTCCGATCGGCTCCCACCAACAAGACCGCCGTCTATCCGACCCCGAACACCTCGAACGTCAGGAACTTCAGTCTCGGAAGTCGTTCCTGAAGTCCCTCCAGAACCTAGCCCAGAAGCCTTAAGACTATCCGCGGAAGCTGAGACTCAATCAATCGCTTCTTCGATGCGAAGTGTGGTTGAAGGTGTTGCATCAAGACATGCGGAAGACATACTTGAGACCGTGCGTCTGGAAAGAGAGGAATTTGCACGAGAACGAGAGGCAGCCGCAACTGAACGAGGACGTTTGATGAATGAAGCTGAGGAAAACCGCCGACAATTCCAAGAAGAACAAGCAGCTCATATCAGAGCTTTGGAAGATGCGTTAGCTGCTGTCAAAGCTGATCTACAAAGTGAGAAACAGGCGAGAATGGCTGAAGAGGCGGACGTCCGAGAACGTGAGAGGGCAGAATTTCTTGAGCGGGATGAACTTTTGAGAGCGCAACTCAACGACATCACAAATCTACTCCAAGATAATCGCGATATAACAGCCCAAAAGAAACTGGACTCTGATGATCGATACGCGGAAAAAGCTGCAAGGCGACAAAATAAAGACTCTCAGGTCATTGAGCTTCACGACATGGTTCAAAAAATATATGACGACCTCCAAACTGAGATACAACGAGCAACTGATGAGAGAATACAGAATCAGTCAAAGCCAAGTACGTCTTAATTGCCTCAGATGACTAATTATTAATCTGTCGTTTTAGCTCTAGAAAGTATTGTTGAGCAACTGCAGCGCCAGAATGCAGAACAACAAGAGCTTCTGAGACAGCTTTCCGAGGACTGGCGGAATGATTGCGAGAGGCACCACAAGGAGACGCTCGAGGCCGTCAAGTCTACGGCACAAGAACAAGTTCCCTTCAATGTACAAGGAGTGAGTTTGGCGGCTATTATCATGCTTTATAATGCACTGATTGGATCCCTCAGTATCTTGATGAATTCAGCAAGGCACTGGCCGCTGAAGTGCGCATGCTTTTAGGAGAAGTTGGAAAATTGCGTGAAGAGCGACGAAATCTTCAACAGTACGTTTGGTGTCATATCTCTGGACTGAAATCACTCAGATCATTGTCAGCGAAATGGGCTTCCTGCTCTGCATGAAGTCCAAGTATGGACCAGGTGGTGAATTCCAGCCAGATTGGCAGCCTCCCGCTGCTACAGTACCAGCCCCACAAGAGCCACCTCCAGCAGATACTGGTCCGCCCCCTGACCTCTCTGTTCCAGCGGCTAAGCCGGGCTGGCGCCAAATCGGCAAACGCAAGGGCAAGAAGAAAGATCGAGTGACTACTCATGCGCCGCCCCCAGCAGTTCCTCCACCTTCCCATGTCCACCCCCATCACATGATGGATGCCCGACGTCAAGTTGCGCAATCTTGGGCTACATGGCTCCGTAAGCGCCAGTTTCTATGAAGCAGGGCTGATAACTGAACAACCGTGCTCTACAGCTGATCCGGACCAAGTACCTACTCCGCCTTCCGTTGAGCCTAGCCTTACAGTACCTCGTGCCGCGAGTCCTGGTCTTTTTGGTCCTCGTACTCCTTCCAATAGGTCATGGGCCGAGTAAATTTTTTTGATGAGTTTCTTGCCCTGGTGCTCATTTTACGAGTCGCGAATCAGATTTATTCTTTTTTCATTCATACCTTTTGTAACATTACCATTTGCGGATAATTATGTAATGATCAGTCAAACCAGCTACATAAAATGCCACCGGACAGATTGGACACAGATTGGACGAGACCCGGCAGAGGTCATCGATCGTCCCCGCCTCGCGTGCCACTACTCCGTCAAAGACCACGGAAATGTGTGACGAGCTTCATTACATGGAATCGGTGGACCCCATCGTAGTCGCCTTTTCTGATCTATGAGATCTAGCATGGGCTAGGAGAAATACATGTAATCAATCAAAACATGGGAGAAGCCAGCAGGAAACTCAGTATCCTCCGTCGCTTGTCAGATCTTGGTTTACCTAGGAATACTGTATCACTGTACCTTCAAAGGGTCCACAATTCGATAATCAGTTTGTAAGCTCACAGAAATAGCTCAGGAATCACCCAGTAAACTGTGGACAACTGTAAATGACTAGAAGTCAAAAACATGTCCACAGGGTGTTGTACATGTGATCAGGTGACATAATGACTAAGCAAAATATTATTCTGAGTCTAAGTTCACATCTGCTATGATAAAACTGAGAAGATCACTTCTAACACATTCCCTTGATCTAATAAGTCCATAAGCAATAGAAAGAGAAAGAAAAGAGTAATATAACAGATATAAATGTATACCTAAGGTGTTAAGCCAAGTTTGGGAACTGCAAACTTAATCACTTGAGGTTGTACAGCTTTAGTGAATAAATCAACTACATTTTGACATGATAGAGCATATACTGAAGTGATGAGTGAACCTTGTACTGCATCTTTAAGTCAGTAGTGTCACAAATCTAGGTGTTTCATGCATCCATGATGCTCTGGATTCTTAGAGATCTCAATCCCAGACTTGTTGTTAATAAAGAGGATTGATACATGAGAAGGAGAATATCTGAATTCTGTTAAAGTGTTTCTCATCTATTTGATTTCTTTACCAGCTTCAACAGCTGCCACATATTCAGTCTCAGTACTGGATAATATAACAAAGGGTTGATGTTTTAATGACCATCCAACTGTTCCACTACATACTATAATTGTATAACCACCTGTAGATCAACCACTTTCTTTACAACCACTATGAGATACATCAGAATATGTTTGGAATAGTTCTAAATCATTACTTCCTTCATATATAAGCTTGTAACTGCTGGTTCCTTTTAAGTACCAAAATAGATACTTCACAGCAGTTCAGTGGGCTGGATGGAGATTGTGGTTAAATCTTCCAAGATAGGATACAGTATCTGGTTAAGTCATTATTGCAAGATATTACAAAAAACCCACAACTGACAGATAAGATACTAATTTCATCTCAGTTTGTTCAGAAGGTATTGGAACAAGGCCATACAGGTCAGTTTCTGAAAAAAGAAGAGTTTTGACAGGATTGCAATCATCCATTCCAAAGTGTTTTAGAAGTTCATTTATATAGTAGCTTTGTAAAAGTAAAATTGTATGAGTGTCTAAATCTTACTTTACCTGAACTAAGAGAAGAAAGGAAGTTGGATCTAAATTATAAAGTTTGAAGTACTGTTGGAGTTCCTGTACTGTGGAGATTATGACAGAGTTGTCTTTTAATATAAGAGTAATATTATCAATGAAAACTAGTGCAATAATCTTGATATCTCTCTTAGAGTAAATGTAGATGGAATTGTGACTTGTACAGTTTGCAGACAGCATTTGAACCTCCTTAGTGATATCTTTCAGGCTGTTTTATATAAATCACTTTATCCAGTTCTCCATAGGCAAAGATAGATGAAATATCAAGAGATCACATTTTAAAGCCTTTTTTAGCTACTAATACAATTATAAGATATAGAGATGTAGGACAAAAGGCAGGAGCAAAGACTTCAGTATAGTCATAACCAAGTCATTGTGAATAATCTTTTGCAACAATTCTTAATCTATAGTATTTAATAGTATTGTCTGGATTGAGTTTAAGCTTGAAAATCTAGCCTGAGTTGACTACTTGAACTTCTGGTAGAAGTTCTACTAGTTTTTATGTTCTATTAATAATTAGCAAGGATCTGGGCCAGAAATACTCTCAGCAAACTTTATGAGCTCAAATTCAGTGTTTATCATGTGGTCATATTTAAGAAGGAGGTAATTTGGATAAGAACTTAAAATGAGTGTGATACTTAATCCAAGTTGATTATCAGACTAAGAAATGTTACAAACTCAAGAACTTAGAGTTGTTCAAAAGAAAAAACCTTGTATTAGAATTAATACAAGAGAACTCGATAGAGAACTCTGTATAGAATTGTCTATCTTTTATACTAAACTATGATGGTTCATACTACTACTTCTCTAGCCTACCCTAAAGACCATGTGTTTGTCTCAAGGCCAACATATATAAGACATGTTGTTATGATATTATTCTTCCAGAACCTTCTGCATCCTTCTCTGTGATCTTGAGACTTGTGATCATTACTGTGACTGTGTCATCTGATGTGACTGATGTGTGATAGTGTGATTATAACATCACTCTAACCCTAACCCTAGATCTGAATAAAGAAAATAAAAGAAAAAAAGAAAAAGAAAAGAGAATTTAAATAAAGAAGTTAGTATCTAGGCTTCACATATCTAACAAGGAACTACATATAGTGACTATTGTTTTTAAATACTGAAAGTATCTTTCTAATAATAAGCTATTGTACATATTCTGAGTTTGTTGGATATCATAAGAGTTGTCATTTGAAACTCTATAGGATTTGATATAAAAGGGAGAGGCTCTTGTCCTTAAGTTAATGAATGATTGGAATGAAGTACAATTTATACCAGAAGAGAACAAGAAAGTGTGGATGAGATAGGTGTTATCTGGAACAAATAACAAATATAGTCAGTTAGTTTGTAACATAAAGCTAACATGCTATAGTTATGCTATATAAAGTTTAAAAAAGTATAAAACTATAGTTGGTTCCACAGATTACAGAGTATTTACCAATTCTTAAATACTATAAAGAAATATCTAAAATGCTTAAAAACTTGAGTAGTGCTATTACTACATAGTCTAACAATTATTCACATTAAGTAAGGTCAGTATTTATATTCAGCTACAAGCTAAGCAAATATCTTACTAACAGGATATTATTAAGGCAACTGGATGAAGGCTACAGAGTTAGTAGAGTTTATAGACTCTAGGAGAATCCCAAGTTTATTGTTTGTGACTACTTTATAACATGACTCACCTCTAGAGCTTTAAGAAAACAGAATGAGATTCTTTGGAGATAGTAGCTACTCTAAATATCTAAATAGTCTATATCAATCAAGTAGAATATTAGGTAGAACATTGCTAATTGAATGATTGTGTTAGATAGTCAGAAACTTTGATAGAATGATTGGTAGGAGCTGATTGAATAATAGTCAAAGAAAAAGAATTGTACTTATTGCAAAAATAATACTTGATGGAGTTCAGAAATAAGAGTGATGGAGTTAACTTGACAAACCTCACAAAGTAAGTTAGTAGTAGTCATGACTTGTAACGTGGGAAGGAAGAAGTTTGGTTTAGCAATAAACATTGATAGTGTTTAAAGTTTAGATTTAAGTAAAGTAGCAAGTTTGTTAGGGCAACTGGATGAAGTTTACAGAGTGTGTAGAGCTTACAATTTTTAGAAAATCCTAAGAGAACAGGATAAAGTTTTCCAGAGACAGCAACTACTCTAGATATATAAGAAGTTTATACTAATTAGACAGAATATTAGATGGAATATTTGCTGATCTAACTACAGAATAATAGTACCAGATGGTTAGAAACTCTGATAGAAAGACCTAAAACATTACAGATTAGTAGATGTTAATTAGACAAGAGTAGAAAGGAAAAAGTTATAGCTATCATGAAAACAATCCTTAGCAGAGGTCTAGTGGAGTTAATGTGGTAAACTCTATAGAATTAGTGATAGGATTGAGGCTTGAGACTTGAGAAAGGAAAGGTCCACAGAGTTAGCAATAGGTATTGGTGGTATTTTGGTTTCAGCTTTTAGTAAAGTGGCAGATCTCCTTATATTTATCTCTTCTTCTAGATTGCTACAACTCAAAGCAAGGAGTACTAGTCAAAATTTGATATTCTAGAAATATAACAAGCAAATAAACTATGGAACTGTGAGATTGAGGTGGTAAAATTTGGCCACCTAATCAGAAACAAAAATATTCATAGTATTCTCCTAGAAGTTGAATTTTAGGCCAAAACTCTTCTATTTAATCAGGTACTAATATCTCTTACAATTTCAGTAGCTGTCTAAGATATTTTCCACTTCCTATTCTTTTTCTCCATTAATGATGATCAGATTTAGAGAAGAACTTGAATATCTTCCTAGAATTAGATCTTTAGAAGCAGAAATAAGCTTGATAATATGAAACACTGGATGTAATCTTTGTAGAACAGAAGAAAGTTTTAGATGATATAACATAGGACCTATTTACTTTTCCACTGTGTAAGGTTCAAGACAACAGTGTGATAGCTTTGCAGAGAGGCATGTTGTCAGAGAACACTGGCTATATGTAAGCCAAGTCTACTCTACAGAGGCTTAGTTGCATTCCTAAGCTAGTCATCACCTCAACTGGTTTCTGATGAACTAGTAACCATCTCTATCTTATTCTGATCCTGTTATCTTATCTACTATTAGTAGTACTATATCTAGTTGTTAATTATAGTTGTGTATAATAATTGGTTAGTACTTGGACCAAGCATATGAACTATCCTACTATAATATATAGTTGTAATAAGATTTATGGGAATATGTCATCAATTGTAATATCTTGCTATGCCATTCCTAAATTTGCAGATAGCAAACTTTATTCAACAAGTAAACTTTAAGACATACTCTAACTTTGACTTATGCTAATAAGGCTCAAAACCCATCTATAACAAATATTTTGTATTGAGAAGGAATGGAGGTTGTGGTGTGGAGAAGTGGACATAGTTATTGTATTAAAACTTCACTAATGGAAGAAGATCATGCTAATTGCTCTATTATCCATTGATGAATATCTAGAGATATTGTTTGAGCTCTTAATTTACTCATTCCATTTGGCTATCTAACTGGGAGTACCAGACTATGGATGAAACAATTTCAACTCCAAGCAGATAGCAAAGTTCTTTTGTGAAGAGTACTATAAATTGCAGTCACCTGTTCAAAATAACACAATTGGAAAGGCTGTGAAGTTTCCACATGTAGTATAGTTCTTCCATAACAAAGTCAATACTAAGGGTCTCCCACCTTGTATTTGGCACAGAAAGTAGGTGCAGTTCTCTTAAAAGTGAGTGTCAAATAGGCTTAGTTTACAAATGAAGGTTATATATACTGATATGTTGACTAACATACTGGGACATCTAAGGCTATCAGTAACTCTATAATACTAGTTCTAACATTTTTCAACATCTAGTATGTTTAGCCATCTTTGAGTCATAATAGAGAGCAACAATGTAACATCATAAGTCTAAGATGTCAGGAATATAGATCTTGTTACAAAAAAGAAGCAATTCATCTATTTCTGACCATTCTGCTGACTGTACCAACCTAAAAGATGACTGTTAGAGTCCTCTTGCTGCTTTAGCTATGGATTTCTCTTATTGACCAGAATAGTTTCTCTAGTAAATGTCCATCAATAGAGTTTGTTCTTTTTCTTTAACTACTACACATTCTATTATATGTAATACTAGAAACTCTAACTTGATCAAGACTGTGTCTTTATTATTACATAGGCCATGGCTATGGTTTGGTTTCTAAGACAAGTGCATCTAGTTTTCTTATTGACTTATTCAGATAGTGATGTAAGACAAAATCAAACCTTACTAGGTACAATGACCACTATGCTTATCTATGGTTAAGTTTCTTGGTTATCATAAAATCTTCAACACTCATCCATATAGTTCCTGCACTTTTCTGAGTGGTTAGAGGTTGATAGCTTACTTCTCTTTCAAAGTAAGATATTCTAAATTTTAGTAGTCTGTTCAAATCTCTATAGGGCTTTGTAAGGAGATCTGACTTTCCAGACTTTTCATTCTATTTATCCAAGCAGAGCTCCTCAGTATCAAACTCTGCAGACTTTAGTATGAACCTTTCTGTCTTACAATATCACTGAATCCTACTGTAATATCCATAGACGTTCTCCTTAACAGCCATCAAACCTTATACTTATACATTATCTTTTTAGAAGATCTTCTCAACTATTACTAGTTACTTCTCTATCCTCATCAAGTGTTTCTTGTCTTTTCAAGTAATGTTCTAGATACTTTAACTTAGATTTCTAACTATTTACATACCATCATTCTAATAGTTGGCTCAGCATTGTTTTGCTAGATTATAATGGATTATAGAGTATTTAAAATAGTAGTCATCTCTGGAAAACCTTATCCTGTTCTCTTAGGTTTTTCTAAAGATAGGTTATATTTGATTATTAGCTACTATAATATAACTTAGATTTTTCTGAAGATGCAAAACTCTATAAAACTATATAGACTTGATTCAGTTGCTCTAACAGACTTACTGTATCTTCTAGAAAGTGTTACTACTCTTTAAGGGTCCAGATGATTGCTAACATGTTGTTATGGCAACTACTAGTCAAGATAACCAATAGACTACTTAATTAAACTTATAAATAAAGTATACTATAGAGATTACAAGAGAACTTAATAAGGAGTTCTCAATGTATTCCTACACTATATATACTAGTACACATGTTCTGTGCTAACAATAAATAACCCTACACTAATGTTCATATGTCTGCTATGAGGTAGACATACTATTGACATATATCTTGATATTATTCTTCTAGTTTCTTTTTCCAGATTCTAGGCCTATGATATAATGTCATGTGACCTATTATGTGACCACAGTCACATGCCTCTTCATTGTCCAAAAAAGAAAAAGAGAAATCAAATCAAAGAAAATAGATAAGAGAAAATCAAAATAAAATATAAGGATTCAAGTATATCATGATATATATCCTTATCTTAAATTTTGTAATTATGCTTGACAGGAGAGAAAGACTTGCTAAAAAATGCTACCAGATACCATTTACTATCTATCTTGAATTCTTGGGAGAAAACTACTCCTGTTATATAGTCTGAGCTATTGGCTCTAATATAGAATAAGATAGTAGAATCCAGAAAGACTGGAATGAATGTCAAAGTGATGATAGTCTTCAGAGCATCAAACTCTTTTTGTTGGCCTATGCTTTATACCCAAGTTCTATTATTACTAGTAAGATTAAAAAAAAGGGCATACAATGTTTAAAAATCTATAGATTAATTGCCAATAAAAATTGGTAAAACACAGAAAAACCTGTAATTCAGTGTGATTTTACAGAGTAGGCCAGTCACAAGTTCTGGCTACCTTCATGATATTGATCTCAACTTGATCTTCAAATATAACTAGACTTAAGTATTTAATCTGCTATCTGTCAAATTCACACTTTTTGGAACATAAAAACAATTTGTGCTTAGTTAAGATTTCTATAACTATCACATCTTAATCTAGTACCTAACCAACAGATAATGCCTACTCTCTTATCTATGATTCTAATTCTTATCAGTACAAATCAACTTTATTTATTTTACACCAATTACTTTTCAGATATC
>Ga0157368_1000213_pt1 | contig 28358 bp, 36 predicted proteins | sample AttbisABBM3_FD_113146 | JGI IMG/M metagenome (GOLD analysis project Ga0157368, IMG submission 113146) | Fungus gardens microbial communities from leaf cutter ant in Botucatu, State of São Paulo, Brazil - Atta bisphaerica ABBM3 | ecosystem: Host-associated > Fungi > Mycelium > Unclassified ... | reverse complement strand
CTGTCAGTATCTCATTACTAAAACCTCTACTTAGGGTGATAGGAGCTATACCACTGAAATCCTGAGCATCTTCTATATTATATAAGACTAGTAGTTACACTATAATTTGCTAGTCTGATAATCAACAAAGATAATTCTTATTGAATTCAATCTCTGGTATTTAACAGCAATATACCAATCAGCACTCACTCCCATCTTAGACTTCATCCATTCATCTGAAGTTGTGACCACATAGCAGACAAATGGAGCAGTACATAAGCTGAAGCTAAGGTCATTCTTGTCATGGTGTGCTTGAACACTAATATTTTTCTTTTCTTTTATTTATTTTTCTTGATTTAATATTTCTTTTCTTTTGATTTTTCTTTTCTTTTACTTTTATTTTTGTGGACAATGAAGAGGCATGTGACTATGGTCACATGACATATCACATGATGTGAGGTCATAGGCCTAGACTTTGGGAGATAGGACTAGAAGGATGATGTCAGGGTATATGTATATAACATGGTATCCTTATGGAAGACATGAGGTTGACACATGGACTATACATGGATATTAGGATAAGGTTATTTATCATTAGTATAGACCATAAGGACTTTGTATAAATAGTATAGGAATACAGCAGGGACTCCTTGTCAAGTTCTCTTGTGATCTCCACTTAATATCCTATTGAGAGATTTACTTGTTATGCTACTATTAGTTTTTATGATTAGTGGTTGCCACAACAATTCCACAAGTTTACATTGTGAATGTTAGTTGAGTAGTAAGATATAGAGAGCAAGTGAAGAAACAGAAAGCAGAAGAAGTGAAACTGGTAGAGATAGATAAAGTTAAAGAATAAAAGGTAGAAAAAATTCTAAATAAGAGAAAAATAAGAGAAGTGGTAAATTATTTGGTGCAATAGAAGGGATTTATAGCAGAAAGTGATATATGGGAGAAAGAGGAGGACTTGAAAAATACAAAGGAAGTGGTAGCAGAGTTTGAGGGGAGATTGAGTATAGAAGTAAGACAACAAGAGAAGAGAAGTTAAATATGATAGAGAAAGTAGACTTCAGGAGGGGGGAGTTTCCAAGAAAATATATGGTGAAGATGTTGTATAGGTGGAATCATAGAGAGTTTGAGGATGAGTATCTAAAGAAGTTGGAGAAGAATTGGTGAAAATGGAAATCAGTTTTTTCAGAGGAGAAATCTTGAAGGGAGGATAATGTCAGAGTTGAAGACAGTGGACTTTATTTATTTTCATTTTTTTAAAAAAATCAACAATTTATAACATGAGGTGCAATAGCAGTTCACAATAACTACTTTGTAGCTACATACATTCAAAAGGAGACAACATGTAAAGGAAAAATAAAAGGAAATAAGAAAAAGAAAAAGAAGAAAAAGAAAAACTTGTACCTAAAGATAACAGGATCACTACATTACTGTACTCTACTTTCACAGAGTTCCTGTTGTTTCTTACCATGCCAATCTTTGTTGAAATGGTTTCACCAATAAGGACATGTATTACTGTCTACTTAATAGTCTCCCTTGCAGTTGACACACTTGAAAGAATGAGGGCAAGGCTTGCCTTCCTTTGTTGCAAGCTTTGGAGAATTCATCTTAGAGCTCTCTTTGCAACATTATACCTTCTCTCTATAATGCTCAGATTTGTGAGGTCCATTGTATTTGATGCACTTGGACACATGCAATTGACAACAAAGTGTTGAGTGGCCCTATTTTCAACAGTTCTTACACTGTAGAATATTAGGGTTCATGCTTATACCACAGACAGTGACAATGTAATGTCTGACATTGAAATGGCTATTTATGATTGCCTTTGCATTGGCGTTATTCTGAGAGTTCCAGATGTCAATCCAAATCACTGCTGAATTGAAGTAAGGTAAAGCCTTGATGATTTGTAGCTTTGATGTGAGTGTAATATCATTGAAGGTGTGAGATTCTTTAATCACTCCTTCAACTAGTTCAGAAGTGATAGAATTGTTAGTGCTTTCCAAATAATAGAGAAGACCCAGAAGACCTAGAATTTTCAAATACAATTTGAACTGTGGTAAGCAAGGACTTTCAATAAGATCTCAATTGACATTCTTAGCTTCTTTGAGAATTTTCTCAATAATGCTCATATCTTGGACAGAGATAGCTTGATTTGTTATTACAATAATATCAAATTTCTCCATGTGGATGAAATTGGCCAAAGATTTAAATTGGTCTCTTTAAGACACCTATTGATAGAGTTGATATAGAAGCTAGCATTGTTACCAATAATGCTTGCATTGCTTTCATTCATAGGGACAATGACCTGCTTTCTTAAAGGTCTCTTTGTGGTCATATTGATTTTAGGTTTGACTGAACTTGATTTGTTGATGATATTGTTTATTTCAGCAATTTTCTTAGAAAATACAGTCAGGAATGTGTCCTTGATATGAGTGACATCTTCAACATTGATTTTTGAAGCCTGTGCATATGACTCCTTGTTATTGATGGGTTGAGTCAATTTATTTTTGTTTAACTTGATGAATCAGAATGGGGGTTTGATTTGGGAGTTTTAGAAACTATTGTGGAATCTCTGACAAAGTGTGAAAATACACATTGACAAAAAGTCTTGTTATTTTCATCTGTACTAAGTTTGTTCTAGCCAGACTCATAGATAGCATTAATTAAATGCCAAGTAGCAAAGCCAATGTCCACAAGTTCCAGAAAGTTCTTTGTGAGTTTATCTTTAAGAGAACATTACTTGATAAATATCTCTATCCAAAGAAGCAAGCAAGTGATGTTTTGAGTATTACTGCTAAGGAATTTCTCAATCCCAAGTAATAAGATAGGAGTGAAAAGACCATCTCAAAGGTCTGAGTCAGCTAGTTAATTATTGTTATAAAGAATAACTGAAGACTCCAATATGGGTTCAGTGTATTAGATATGCCTTGGCCTTGAGGCACAGACACATTTGTTCTTGCAGGTTGCCTGTCTGCAGACATGTTTACTCCAGTAGGTTGTGAGACTGTAGAAGGTTGAGAAGAGAAGGATTAGGATGGAAGAAAAACTCACAAAGCCTCACTATTGCCAGAATTCTTTGTTAGAGGATCCACAAATATAAAAATGTTGGATGTAGTCTTTTTTGTGCTATAAGAAACTGAAGTATTTATATTCTCTTTTGGAGAGTTTTTAAAAGGGATAAGAATGGGATAACTATTCTTGTTATAGGAGTATCAAGGGACATTTTTGTTGGAACTTGATTTCTTGGACTTCATAGTTCAATAATGTTGGTCAGATAGCTATTAGTGGAAATCTGTGTTATATTCACTGATTTACTACTGGGCACTACCATACAAAATGGTAGTATGAGTGAAAGAAGTAATGTTTAATTAATTATTTTTATTTTATTTCTTATTTTCATTTTATTTTCTATTTATTTTATTATTTTGGGACTTAGGGTTAGGGGTTAGCATGATGTCACATGTCACATGTCACAGAAGAACATAGAAGACTCTGGAACAATAACATTATACCATATATTAATGGCATGTAATATACATGTCCTTTAGGATAGGCTAGGCTTAGTGTAGCATGGACCATTAGCCTAGTGTATATAAGGTAGACACTCTGTAACTGGAACTTCATTGAGTTCTCTTGTATGAACCAATACAAGATTCCCCTTTTACCTTAACACTTTGAGGTTTAAGTTGTAACAACCAGTGTGACTAGTAAAGGCACAGTATATAAGCTAAAACCAAATATTGTTCCAACCCCACCTTCCATGTTCTCAGATAATGCATAACTAGCTTGTTTTGGACTTTCAAGATATCTCATCAGATCTCAGATAACAAGATGTGAACTACATCTAACAGAGTTCTCATATCTTGGCAAAATTTACTTACTAAATTATTAATGTACTTGGTATCCATATCACTAACAATAAGATTAGAAAATAAGATTAGAAAAAGTAAGATCACAGAAACCTATAAGTAAAAAATCTTTTTTTGTAAATTTTTTTAAAAGTTGTTCAAATATCAAAGTCACTATATATATGACACACACATACACACAAATGTGATTATAACTAATTATGCATTGCAGCTAACAAAGCATCAGCTGAATGAGAGGTATGAAAAACACATAAATATATGTAAATGTAATTCCATAGGGGGTAGTAGTCCTTCTCAAAACAAGTCCGGAAAGCAAATCAAAAAGAATGAATTGAACGATAAAAAGTGGTATTGAATCGCATCAAGGTGTCCTCTCCCAAAAATCGGTCGGTCGGTCCGTCTGTCTCCTCACAATCAGAGTAAACGTAAATCACACGTCGCTAGTCCCACCCAAGCCTCCCGCGAGATTCATGAATCTAGTAACTCGTTTCTGTGCCTTGGAGGTCTGTGTCCACTCTCCACCGTCTTTCTCGTCATTACCAGCACTGGCAGCGTGTTTCTCACACAACATTCTTCCTTCAACCTCCCAATACTCCGTTAGGCGTTCAGTACAGGGAACACTACCAGAGTATTCACAGGTCATATGTTCAGGGTGATATCTGTCGCCCGTATGTGAGACAGCACAAGGGCCTTCAATGGGCTGACCACAACGAGCAGCAGCACACAGAGAGTCATTGGCTTCATGGTAGTGATAGGCACAAAGCGGCTTGCCGTCATAAACATAGAAACTCTTGTCTGGGAACGGTTGCTATCGAGCGCAGTATCAGCAATCAAGGTCGGAACATCGAATCAACTTGATACTGACATGACAGACGTGACAATTGAAGCACTCTTTATGATATTTGCCCTTGAGCTGGCCATCAGAAGACGACACGGCTTGCTTCTCAATTGGTAACTGACAACGGCGGCACTGCAAGAACCAGTCCGTTAGAACAAGGCTCGAAGAAGACTACGTCGGACAGACCTTGGGCAAATACATATTCTTCCAACACCTTTCACACAAGACACTTCCTGTATCAACCTTGATCCACCTCCCATCCTCGATCTCCTTTCGGCAATGTACACAGGCCCTGACTTTGTGAGTCTTTTCCTTACGAACTGTTGAAGGCTCAAGCAGAGATTTGGGGTAGTCATTAGTGGTCTTGGCTCGTGTTGGGAGTTTTGGGAGTTTGCTCTCAGGTAAGTGAGGTGGCACTTGGACAGTATTGCTTCGATGAGGATGGATACCGGGGCTCACGGTAGGAAAACCAATGCCCTGATCCCAACCTTCCTCTCGTAAATGCCTGATTCCCTCGTGAGAAGGTGTCAATGATGATCTATCAGGCAGTTCGCCTATGACCACTTCCTCCATCAAGGTCTCCATTGTGGGATTGAAGGCCCCTCCGACAAAAGGTCCTGATATAGGGCCAATACTTGTCGTTCTCGAGTAGATACTCCTTGTATCAGCGCTACTGGAACTACCATTTCTTTGGTGGACAGAGCCCATGCCATTCAGGGTGTTGGGAGGTATTCCTAGAGCCTGAGCCATCGCTGTGCTTCGGCTGTTATCTGCCACACCATGAAAACGCACACGCTGGGAACTGGTTGTTGAAGCTGAGTCGGAACGAAGAATTGAGGGCCTTTGATTTTTGTGAGGACGAGCTTGGACATTGTTGTCGTTTTCGTCGGAAGAGGGATCAGCATAGGCAAGCCCACATTCAGAATCGGAATCAGAATCGGAGTCGTGATGCGAATAGTTATCGTAGGCCCGCGAGGTGACATTGCTGATGCTGAGGCGAGACTCATCATTAGTATTTTCTGAAATGGCATTGGGTTGGGACTCGTTCGAATCAAGATAGGAGCGAGGACTAGAGCTGAGACCCGTGAAGGAGCTCTTAGACCTCCCAGATAAGGGGAGGGATTTCAAGGGAGAGAGTCCTGACAGGACTGACCCATTCACATCGTCATCAACAGGCAACTGTTTTGGAGAAACGAAAGTTTGGGAAGGAGACGGAGACGACGATTTTGCGAAAGACTCGGGGATCAATTCAACCTGAAGACGAGGAGAGAGAGGGCCAGGAGAATGCGATGAGTAACCTGAGCTGGCAGAAAGAGGTGGCGTATCGGTAGCTAGTCAATTTTTCAAAATCAACAGATATCAGAGGATGAAAGAGAAAAAAGGACTCAACCACATGAAGCGGTATCTATATCAAGAAACCTCGGGGAGCCCGTAGGATGTCTGTTTACTGGAGGAGTAGCAGCGAGGGAAACGAACATAGCTGCTCGGACAGCAGCAGCAAACCCACGGCGACCAACACCTGCCATGCCTGCCTCGCCTCCCGTTTTGGTGTCAATACCGACTTCTGTTTCGGGAACGAAAGAGATGACTCTTCCACCTGGGCGAACGGCAGGTGCGAATGGCGAAGGACCTGAGAGAGAAGCGGATGATTTCATACCGTGGTATGGTGGTGGTTGTGGGGCAGGACATCGACCAGAGGGAGTTGACCAAGAACGTTCGTGGCCATCGGGATGGTTGATTGACAAAGCAGGGGTGAGGGACTGCTGAAAAGACATCGTATTCCCTGTTGGACTCGACTTGAAAGCAGGGTCCGTGCGTAGTGCGACGACGGGGCCACGCGCAGGAGGGGCCTTGGGACAGACATGATCACCCAGGTCAGAAATTGGCACAGGCTCGTTACAGCTCGAGCACTTGACGGTTGGCAGAATCTGGGAGATACGAGCCATTGGGGACTGGCAACCAAGAAGACGCGTGACCCTACTAGTCTTTTTCATTTTCAAAATGTCCACTGGCCTCCTTTTTGTATTTGGCCAATGCGAGCCTGGCGTGTCTACTCAGGACTTTAACGGTAAACCAACTTGGACTCCAACTGCCTACTGCCTCGTCTAACCCGTGTAATCATATTAGATTGGTACGATAATGAGCACGCTCCCGCTAGATTGACAGTCCCCGGGATCATCTCTGCAACCAGGTACAAAGCCACAGACAAACAAAATCCAGAGTGGCTAGCTATCTACGACCTCACCTCCCCCGAAATCACCCAGAGTCCTACCTATCTCTCATTACGTGACAATGCATCCCAGAACGAAAGGGAAATCATTCCTCGTCTACCCATTCTCCAACGTCGTACCTACTCCCTTATCAACGAGGTATCCAAACCCGATCTACCACCCGACTCCCTACCGGGAAAACATCTCCTAGCCATTCTCTCGTCGTCGTTCCCGAAGGAACTAGATGGGGGCTGGCACCAAGACGAACCCAAGACACCACTAGGGTGGCTGAGAACTAGGCGGTACAAACTAGTTGACGGTGTCGACCTTGTAGGTCAGGGCCCTACAATCGACGGTCTTGGCTACTTGGTACTTCATGAGTGGGACAGAGACAGTTACGCTGAAACGCCAGAGTCCGAGACATCGGCTGCAATCGTCAGAAAATTCACGATCCACAAAGACTTTTCCAGAATATAATATAAACTTCTCTCTTATCCGATTACTGATGTAGCTCGTGTACTGTTTGCTATCCAAGATTTCTTGTCTACTTTTCCGCTAGTCGTATCAAAGCACTTGATTTTACACATCCTCCTCTTCTCCAGAAACTCAGCTGCCGAGCCAAAGCATCCTTTTCACACCATGTTCCATCTTTGCATACACAGTCGTCGTCCGTCGAGCTTCCTCTAAACTAATGGCTAGTGAGTTCTCTGAGAGGCGGAAAAAAATTATTCCAGAAATAATAGTACACGTCACCTGATAACGTCCTCGTTCACGATAAAATCCCCTTGACCATCTTCACAAACACGAGATATCGACTCAACAATTCGGTCAACTACTTCCCGACAACTCAGCGCGCCTGCAACCTCCTCCGATGTTTCGGAATAGGGCCCACTGCTCGTGCTTGATCCCCGTCTGTTTCTCGCAGGATCAATTGGGAGTACCTTGAAGGCAGCAAACGTCCTCTTTCCCGTCCTTGTCGATGCAAGAGGCCGGGAGAGGTTGGCGGGAATTCTCCGAGATGCGCTCCACGCTTGGAAGGGCAAGGAGACAACGAACGGTGATTTGTCTGAGGTCGTGGAAGCTGGATAAGTCGTCGTCTGAGGCTGTTGAAAGGCGGTTTGCACGCAGTAACGGCTGATACGAGACTCTTGATTGGAATCAACCCAAGTCACAACAAAACCAGCGTTTTGCTCTGGATCCCGACTGGCTTCTTCGAGTGGCGATAAGATGTAGGCGCCTATAAATCCATTCAGCGGGCTTTCATTCGCCGAAGCAAACAGACAAAACCTTTGCTGATACCGACAATATCTCCCAGCGGTACCTTGGTAAAAAGCTTCACCTTTTCAAGGGTATAATCATAGCTCTGAAGGAGGGTCAATGAGTTACACGTCGCCATCAGTTTGCCATTCATACTTACCACGATGTACAGAGCCTTCATCGTCTACAAGGATAAGCAACGTCACCGATCATAGTGACATTCAGCGGGAAGCTAGCCTACGAGTAGAAGAACTTTTTCTTCGAACTTGGAGCCAAATTTTGTATTCAACTCCTCAGGAGAAAACAGTGTCCATCCCGCAAGTAATCTTTCCCCTTCAGGTAAAACACGGGATACAGAGGTTGCTATCGCTTCTGTCCGAATCTTGGAGAGCCTAATTAGGTCCCGTGGATCAGATGACTGAAGCTTCAAAAGAAACTCTGAGAAAACAGAAAGAGTCCGATTTCCCAGCACAAAATCAAGGACCGCTTGAGAAAACCAGTCACTGAAAGTAGACGTGTACATTCTGGAGACGTGGCGTGAGCCTTCTCAATCATCCCATACGCGACCTTTCCCCACCTTGCCAGAGAGTTCATACCATCATTCAGAAGCCCGCTCAGGTCACGCCGACCGGTCCTGTTGAGTGTTAGGATCTCATCCGAAACAAGGATTTGAAAAATGAAACCTTGTGAAATCTCCCTATTATATACATTAACCATGAGGTTCCTTGTGACCTAGGAAACTTCAACTCACTTTTAAAGCAGAGGTTCCAGCACTAAGGCACTGCTTGAGCATGAGACCTCATTTAATAGACACGCGACGCACTAAGCACGACTGATGGCATCACCATTGTTTGCCCATACTAGAAAAGAGCTGAAAATGAGGTAATACGCTTGATACTAATTACGTACCGTCATTGAAGGTGAGCTCTATCTCTGGTCGCTTTGTCGATGACAGATTGTGCAATGCGAGAGCGCCTAGTTGCCAATGCATGATGTGTCGGGCAAATGCAGACTCAACGAGATGATGAACATCGAGTTGGTCAGAAGGATCATCCGCCTACTTACCTGAACGACATTGGTCCTATCAAGGCAATCTATGCAATTCACGCGGAAGACACCCTTCTGGTGTGACAGAACCGTATTGTCGCAAATCCAGAGGTATCTGGAATGTACGGTATACTGCAAGATTAGCCAGTTTGGGGAACAAAAGTAACACAGAACTTGCCCATGCGCTTCAAAAACACGCTCCAGAGAATCGGTTAACTTTGAGATATTTTCGTATCTGGAAAAAAATCAGTGCCAGAAGTTCACTATCCCTGTAAGAACGCACTTCATCCCTTTCGTCTCCGCATGGAAGTCATATTCTTGATATCTTCGGAGTATTCGTGAGTCTGGTTCAGCACGAGCCAGCAGGGTCAAGTCTCACTGCACATCCTGAAGTGCCACTTCCTTCACATATTCACGGTAGGCTTGCGAAATTGCACCCTCTTTCCCATACTGTTCGGCGAGATTGACGATCATCTGGCAAAAATATTGGCTAAGCTGCGAGAGAAGGTGTTGATGAAACGAACGAATTACATGGGGTCCATATTTTGGTATTGTTCTCTTCAAATGACGTCTCAGAGCATCAAGATTTTGCTCATGTGTACGATCTGAAGCCAGAACTGGCGGTGGTTTTAACCCATGTCCGGTTTGTGTCCAAAAGAGGGGAACTGTGAATAGTAAGGCAAAGCTCAGCTCGAAAAGGATCAGCAACTTACTCGAACCCCTTATTTGGACATAACTAAAGACATTTTCCTTGCCCTCGCGCTGGTGAGGAAGTACCTGTCAGTGTTCCGGACTGTGCTATAAAGCTTACAACAAGATACCTCTAGTCGCATGATTGTCTCTGTCTCCACGAAATTGGCGACATGTGCTTCCTCGTCAATGCCTCGCCGCTGATACCGCAGGCCTGCACGGTCCTTCGAACGACGTGAAATAATGGTATAATCTACATGGCACTCTTCTCCCTCTTCGTGCTCGGAGGGCACCACAAAGCTTGCTATTTGAAAATAGCCCTGCATGATAGGAAGAATATACGAATGAAGCTACAAAAATGGCGAGTCGGATCAGGTGGAAGGCGAGGCAGTCCAGAATCTGCATACCCCAGCATCGACAAATTGCTTTGACATCCACTCATTCCACCAGAATTGCTTGTCAACACGACGCCAAAGTGGCAAAGTTGAACAAGGCTCTGCAGTCAAAGGATCGGCGTTAGGAGAGGACAGCACTCCAAGACCAGTTGAAAGTTCTTGTTTTTTTTGGGACTTTGCAAGTTGTTCCTGTTTGTGTTCTAAAGATCGCGTCAAATCTGCTCAACGGTAAACAAAAAGGCCGGATCAAAAACAATTAAAGCACCAAATGTGTACGAGAAGTACATGTCGCCCTTAGTGAACTCCCTGATACATTCACGAACGATTTTCTCCTCTAAGTCAGCGTGTCGTTGTTCGGTTGTGGTTGGCTGTGGAGCTAGTGTTGCAAGAATGGTGCTAATCACTTCCACTGGTTTTTCTTTGGCTTCTTGAATGACCTTGTCAAGCATTTCTGATTGCAGTACTGACCCAGATGCTGGCACTTCATTGGTTTGAAATTTACGCGAGTCTCGTTTCGATGACCTGTTCCAAAAGGACAATTGGGTCGCAACGGTCTTAAGGACAGGAGATGTCACTGATTGTTCCGAAGATGTAGTTGATTGAGGAGAAGCCGAGCGAGCTACCTCAAAGTTTTTGTGAATTGGGGTGATGGGTTTCACCTGAGGATTAGAGGAAAATTGTACATGTGGCGAAGGAGTAGCAGAACTCTCCACAGCTTTCGATTCTTCTTTTTGGTCAACGTCTTGGCATGTAACAACTTGTGGAAGGAGAGAAGAGCGAGTAAAAGCGTTATTCGAAGAGGATATTGTCTGAATAGTAGACTTTGCCAGTTCTTCTAGAAGAGGTATTGCAGCCACACTCTTGATCCCATAAACCTTGTATCTGGCATCCAAAACTAGACCCTGTCTGAGCCTCCTGACCATCTTGAATAGCTCAAGAACTCACGACTTCCAGCTTCGGACCGTGAAGTAATTACAAGAAGATATGAACCTGGAAAAGGTGATCAACGGAAATCGCTTTCTCGATCAACAACAGATACTCACATGAATACAGCTCTAGTATACCAACAACCCCATAGATGACCGTGCACTTGCTCCAGTCGTGTTTCATGCCAGGATTCGAAATCTCGACTGATTTTCCCCAAGTGATGCATACGAAGTCTTCTACCATTTCTGAGCCAGGTATATGAGGGCGTAGCGCTAGTCCATCCCTTGTTGCCATTATTTCTAAATGATCATGGAGAGATAGGTGGGGTAATGGTGGCATGATATATTTCGTTTGTAAACTTGGAGTATGTACTGGGGCTGATGTGTGCTCGCGACCAATGGGGTCTTCGGATAGAGACCTGGATGCCTTGACGAAAAAGGTGCTTCATTAGCGAGAGCTACGAAAAGACGAAGACGAAGATGAAGTACGTTTCAAGAGATGAAAGAGACAGAATAGCCCAGTGTTAAAATGTCGTTTCGAAATCAATGATCCAGGTGATGTAGCATGGATAGCATCACCAAAACAAATGCAACTGCATAATACATACACAATATATTGTCCATATATACTTAGAAAAAGACTCCTGGTACAGTTACAGACAGGCAAACATGATAGTTACAGAACAATGATAAAAGGGGCAGGAGTCAAGTCACAGCTCTTGCACTATGATTGACATGAACCTTGCTGAGCCTCACCCTGGGGGACAGGTGTGATAGGGTTGGGCTGGGCCGAATTCGTCGATAATGCGACTCGTTGTTGCTGTTGGGGATTTTGAGCAAATGTGTGTGGGTTAGATCCTGACTGAGGGAAGCGGGCAAAGAAATTGTCCCATTGGGCTGGGGAGGTTCAAGCCAAAATCGCCTCACTTAAAAATGATTGTTACTTACACCAGTCAAACATTGTGCCAGGAAGACCTTCGAGGAAACCATCTGATATCTCATAAGCCGCTAGATTGATGCCCTGTGCACCATCGAGCACATTCATTATTTGAACGTTTCCTCGAGCTTGCGCATTCATTGCTGGGTTCACGTTGCCATACATATCGCTTGACTTTTTCAAAGGGGTGAAGTTAACCATCGAAGCTGAGGACTGTTGCTGTTGGTCCTCAGAGGGAGGTGAATGAGCTCCTAAGTCCAATATCAACATATGCCTTAGGGAGAGACATGGAGGACAAACCTTCCCTGCTCTCTTCGGGCGTGATAACCAAACCCACAGGAAGATCCTTAATAACGTCTTCCCTAGGTGCTTGTGCTATAAATACGCCACCGCCTGACCTTGTGGAATCTTTCTGATACTCTAAGTTAATTGGAGGCTTAGGTGTCACACCACCAGTTGGATTGAGCGACGGGGTTTCTGCAGGAAGAGGTGGCCCCTGCGTTGCCTCATACAACAGCGCGATAATCTCCGCCGTCTAGGAAGTGCAGTCCACAAAGAATGCACTCATAAGTTCTTGATCACAACGGGAGGAAGACAACTGACCTTGCGCCTGGCTGACATATGTTCCGGGTTGATGGCTCTCTCCCACCTTCGAACACAGTCTCGTAGTGTTCGCAGCCTACTCGCCGCTCCAGTATCTTTTCTACGTACCCAAGTGTGGTACTGTGAAATGAAACATCAGTAAAAACAAGGCCCTTCAGCGATGAACTCACTTGAACTAGTGCACATGATGTGGCAGCATAAGCAACCAATAGCCATATATCATACATTTCCTCATGTACATCCAACCAGTCAATGGCTTCACCAGTCAGTGCAACCAATTTGGTCCACTGCTCGACGTTTAAACTAAACTTGAGGTGTGCAGGACATGAGTAACTGATCCGCATAAAGACTCGCCAAAACATCATGCACAGACAAGCATACAAAAAATGTAGTAAACCTGGAACGTGTTAGTATAGAGCAATAATTGAGAATCCAATATAAACCTGCGGGTCGTGAACTTTCTGGTCCACGGTATTTCAAGTTTTCCGGAAGCGATCTCTGCCAATCCTCAATATCCCCTAGTAGTTGGTTGAGAACCTCATCTGTTGTAAAAGCAAGGCCAGAAGGGCTGAAATTTGGTCAGTAAGGTGGCCATGATAATATAGCTGGGACTGACCTGTAGATCGCTTTGAGCACACGACCAAGTATGATGCTCAACCGGACAAGCTCGTCCATATAAAGGTCGTTCTCATATCCCGAGGAGGGAAGACGAACATCACAATCCTGGACGTCGATCATGTAAGGATGTCCATATGCTAGGCTTGTCCTGTGTGAGAGTTGTTATCTTGTAGTAGTTGTGCACGAAACAAGGACATACCACCGATCACATATTAAACATGCCCCCCAAAGACGACGCCTCAACTCAATATTCTGTTTAACTGACTCCGCCCTATGCAAACCTAGATCTTGTGCCTGGAGGGAAGGTTTGGAAGCTGGACCCTTCAACCTACAACCACTGTACCCACCATTCTAATGGCGGTTCCAAGACGAAGCCATAGTCCCGATAGCGCATTAGGAACGAACTGGGAGTGACAATCACCACTCATAGATAGTATCAAAAGTGCTTGAACATTCGATATAGTGGCTGTTGAGAGAACATCATCGGCCTTGATGACATTGTTAACGGCAAAGCGGATGGAATCGAAAATCTTGGAGGGAACCTCCCGTCGAGCGGCAGCAATGAGGCACATGGAATACAATAAAACAGGAGGAGGATTGGGAGTTGATAGAAACTCGGCTTGAGTAACGACGGGTAGTATAGGTGCAGCATCGGTAAAGTACGAATTAACAAGCTTCTCTAAGACGTCCTTCTCGATGTGCAAGTCTATTTGTTTAGGGTGCGCCAATCTTTGTTCGTCTACTCCAGGTTTCTGCACAGTGATAAGACCGTCACCGTTCCTGCTAATCTCGAAGGAATGATGATAGCGCATGTCATAATTCTCGTAAATTCGTGAATTTACAGTAGCTTGAGAATGCAATAAATAGATAGGTGAAGTTGGTCCTAAAGCATTATGTGAGTCCGTTCATGATACAAGAGGCAGACTTTGAGATTCGAATTTGTAATACTTACCAAAAAATCCAACATCACGGCTCGCTACACACTCATTGCCGGGAGTTGGAACATTATGGGTATTAGATTCCGAGTTTCCCCTTTGACTGGCGACCGCAGCGGCAGCTGCAGCGACCTCCTCCTCCAATTTCTTTTTCTTGAACCTAGTTTCAGTAATAGGTAGGAAGAAAGTACACTCGAATGAGAACTGCTGGCAATGCTGGCAAACAGGGGGATCCTAGTACGAGCAGTTACAAAACGTAGACCGTCCGTGATTGATAAGACTCACTATATCTGGGAGGATGTCGCAACGTATTTTACGAGAACGACAAGAATCGCAGGCACGTTGCTGAAGGAGAATATGAGAAATTGGTGCAAGGCACATGAAGGTAGCTCACTGTCTTGGTACGTTTCTTGAGGTCAATAATGGGATGATGTTGCTGAGCGGAGGGTACGCGAGGGATGTCACTCCCAGAAGCACCAGTCTCATCATCCGAGCCTCTGTCGCCAGATTTTCCAGTCGAGTCGTCTACCCCAGATTTTTGCCGCTTACGCTTGACACCACCTCCAGGCCCCACAGGAGAAGAAATGGACGGTGAATGCTCAGGATGGGTACTTGAACGAACTGGAGGATACATCACCATTGGCTGAGGGTAGGTCGTGTAGGAAGGATATCCGCCTGCCGGATTATAGTGGTGCCCCTGTGGGTGAACGGGATATGCATACTGTGGAGGCACACCGACATGAGGAGGTTGTCCATGCATCTGTTGCGGGGGGTAATTCTGCTGTTGATGCTGTTGAGAATAAGGAGGACCGTTCATCGGATATGAAGGATTCATAGTGAATGGGGGATATGGGTGGTAATAAGACCCACGAGGAGGGTATAGCGGGTAGGGAGCTGTTGGGATAAGAAATATTGAGTGTCGCACGATAAACCCATGGTAGATAGAACCTACATGGGGGATATGTGTATTCTCGTGGACTAGATGTTTCGGGGCGCTCGCCCGACTTGTGATCTTCGGATCTGAGAGACGGCCGTGGGGTGGAGTCTGTCCGCCTCTTTTGCCGCGGCTTGCGGATGGCCGGCTTGGGTGAGGCCTGAGTCGGCTGAAGAGTAGGTGACGTCGGAGTCGGCTGCAGCGGCTGATGCGGCAACGGCTGCGAAGGATTGGCAGGAGAGTTTGGTTCGCCGGGAGGAGCAGTCATCGGGTTATAAAACTTTCCAATGGCAATCGTTGCGCCGCCCAATTTGACTGTAAAATCTGCTTAGCTAAATGTCTGCCGACTCGAGTCCTGCCCCTCTAGGTCCAACAGTGAATACGAGCCCTTGAATGACTCGTGCCTTAGTACCAGAAGTAATCGATGGTCCAGATTACAAAGGGAACCAGGAAGTATGAAAGACTGCTCGCCCTCTGATGAGTGTCTTTGCCGAACCTGCCAACGATAATCACGCGTAATGCCGAGTCACATATTCAAGCGCCGAACAAAAATTTCCCGAGATGCAAACATCTCGGATGAGATCTGGCCGTAAATAAACAAATTCATCTGAAATTCTCAAACATGAACTGTTCATGGACGTCCTACGTACGATCCCTGTCTACTTTTGTATGGAAGAAATTTCCAAACCTCTGCATTGGTCCAATTCATACTACAAAGACTCATGATTTAATAAACTCTGTCTGACGGGGATGAGCTTCCATCTTGATTATATAGCTTGAGAGTGCATCACAGGAACCATTCTCACTGTCCCGCTATAACCATGCACCGGGGCTGCAAGATGCCACTCGTTATCTGCATCCTCTCCTTTCCGGTGGATGTGATCTGGAATCAAACGGAGCAACTTTTGATATTTCAACTAATCTTTTCCTTTCCAACACGGGTGCATTCGACCTTATGGATGTGGAGCCAATGTCTCACGATAAACCAATCAAGTTTATTTCGAATCGTTTTCCACCCCCTTGTCTCGGACCCAGACCGCTCATGAAAGTTCGTATTCATCGTGGAAATAATCTCCAGTGGCCAATCACTTTCTACCGAATCCCCTCAAAAAGTTCCGGTCATTACGAAAGTGGCCAGGAGGTATGGCACACAACAAAATAAATCAATCAGTTCACCTTGGGGCTAGAATAGATACAGGTGAAAAAGGCCGAATCATTGATTGGGTCCGTCCCAGATACCCACACCACTCTGTATCAGTGCTGGGTTTATCCCCCGCTTGTCTTCTGTCGCAATTGCAGATGCATCAAGCCAAGAATACCCCACAGGTCGGCACAAGACATTGAAGAAATTACGTCTCCAGTCACCATAAGAGAACGGATTTGGGGGTGGCGCTTCCGGGATTAAACTTTTGTGGGCTTGATTCCGAATCTAGATAAGACAGAGAAAGGTCAAGGTCACCTTCCAGGTTCTCGGACAAAAGAAATGTGCAGCAACGGAGGGACAACATACCTGTTCAATCGTTGTAATATTAAGAAATAATAGCTGCAAAATCAGTCAGCCATCTGATGAAAGTCGGAAATGGATCAGCCCCAAACCAAACCAACAAAGAGTGGAAATGGCGAGCAACAAAGACATGTCACTTACTCTCATATGATATAGTAAAAGCGCAGAAACAGGCCAAATGACCAAGATTGACAGGCAAAAGACAATAGCACTACCAACACCCTGCTTAAGTGCCTGTCGGAAGCTCAGATTGTCTCGAACGGTGAGTAAGTACAAATGCACGGCCGATGTACAAATGATGAGAACCAACGTCGACGCCTGCCGTGATCAATTGATTTCAAACACCGTATCGTTTCGTATGGCAGTCTTCACTTACGGCCGAGAATAATAACGCGAAAAATGTTGCATAGTTACGACGACCGACGCAATTGTTGACCCATTGACAATGGTGATCACATCCATCGACACAGTTATCGCACTAGCTGATGTTTCAGGATAGCATGAAAGGCCACCGAGATATCAAATTACCATTTTGCAATGGCTTGACCGTGGAGGCCGATAGGTCCTGCAAGTAGGACAATACTTCGTCCTGACGCTACAAGTTGGCAAAGCGTGTCAGTGAATCCAGCACAATCAAGCCACAGCTACCCACATGTCATTTCGAACCTTCAGATCCCGAGGCATTGGCACTCGGGACCCTCCATCCGAAGGCGTTTCACTTGGGTAAGGAGGGTCAGGGTCTAATTCCCGGGGCAGAATCCCAGGATCGGTGGTTGCCTGTGAGGAGATTATGTCAGATCTATTGTCACGCTGAGACCCCTGACATACCGTTGCTAACATAGTTGAAATCACAAGAAGGGCCATGTATATCCCGACCGCAGCGACGGTGGGACTTTGATTTTGCCACCACCAGACACATGTCGTTCCAAACCAGACACCAGCAATAGTCAAAACCAGAAGAAATGATGAGACAAGTGCCCAAGGTGAATCACCGCCAGTCAGGAGATGCCCACCCAAAAAGAATTTGTTGTTTGATGGATGGAGCTGATGATTGCGATACTGCTTCTTCGTTTCTGGATTGAGAATAGGGACAGCAGACAGCAGTGGCCAGCGATCTGGTGGCCTGGGATTAAATGACGGATCAGGGGAATGAGAATCTGAAGAATGACGACGGTCAACTGCTACATTGGCGCCGGACGAAGATGTTCGCTTGTGATGAATAGGATAGTCGTAGCCACTAAGGTCTTCTCTCCGTTTGCTCTCAAAAGTGGCACGTCCTTCAATGAACACAGGACGATCATTTTGTGTTTTCCGGAGAGACTCGAAGCTAAGTCCGCGACTCAATCCCAAGAATCTATCGAAACTTGTACGAACTTTATTCCTTGCGACACAACTAGAAGCCGTCCCACTGCAATCTCGTGTACCAGATAGCCGTCCTGTTGCGTTTGGACGAGTCGTAGTGGGTAACAGAGGCTCTCGACTTTGTTTCACACGTTTGGATGACTGAACATCTTGTAGAATGGTATACACATGGTCGGTTGCCCGCGACTCATCGACCTGATCATCGAAGCCTTCGGACCGTCGGTGGTTCATGTCACCGAGCTGAAAAATCTCGGGATCTTGAGTACCTTCCACAGCATCATTGGTGGAACCCACGGAACTTGGGCGAGAAGACTCCGTTTGATTATTGGGTCTCGTAGGACGAAAAAACGACACTGAGGGCTGAATGCCACCCGCATGTGTAGCCGAATGGATGCGTGTAAAATTTGGAGAAGTAAGTGTTTGAGTATCCGACAGAAATCGATTAGGTACAAGAGGTAAGGAACGCGGGGTCGGAGGAGAGCTAATAGAGGCCACTTTGCTCACTGTCATATCGCTTTGAGGCCGCTGGGTGATAGTAGCGTATAAAGGAAGCTGCTGTTGGCCTTGCGAGTTGTGTTGTGGGCTCGTAGGAGAAGGAGGGATAGGGGAAGTGAACGGCAAATGCTGTGAAGACATGAAGAGTTTAAACACAAGAATGGAGGAACGAGTGGACAAAAATTGCAATTCAATGGCTGCTTGAATTACAGAATTAGGATGTTCGAAGTGACATCAACAAAGGAAACCAGTAGAAGCAGTGTCAGCGATATGACCTCGAGCCAAGCGTACGAGACTGTGTTACGCGTAACATGAAGAACCTTGTCCAGTCGCGGAAATTTATTCTCACGCACTCAAGCGTATGAGACAAGATGCAGCGATCTACTGACTACGCCGGAGCTTCGATGATGTACAGCTGTGAGCGTTCTGCTTTAGATAGGAATGTAGTAGTTGTAATAAATACTTCAGTACTGTGCACCGGGAACAAGAAGGGAAGGGAGAAAGAGATAAGAATTAGGTGGGTGGGATTGCGGTTCAGACTCCAATCAAGAGTGCGGGATGGGGGCATTTTTGGTAAAGGCACCCGATCTTTGAAGAAAGAACGCCAGAGCCTTGATTGGAGTCAAGAGGTATCTGAGAGGCATAGTGTACCCGAGGACAAAACATGGTCAATACTGGGGAAAAACGAGTACTCCGATGAACAATGATAAGGCCCTTTCTTGGGGAAATTCTCGAAATACCACCAATGACATTCCTGGACGAGAGCGGAAGAAAACTGTATCAAATCCTGATCTCAGAGTTGCAGCAACTGCGCAATCCACCCGAGACCCAATAATTACAAACAGATGATATTCCTGTACCAAATATACGCATTCCCTCCTAATTATGTTGCTTCTAGCTCACGGAAGAAGGAACTCTCACCAATGTCAAATGAGACATTAGAGTACCAATATGAGGATTGTTGTCTCAAATCAATGTAGTTTGAAATTAGCATTAGCTTACTTTTTTACAACTTGCTTGTTTACATTTAAGTGGGCAGTTGGCTCTTGGCCTGAGCCGACTTTTCATCCTCATGCCTCAGAGCCCAGGAAGCGTCTCATCAGGGCGGATCTTAGAGATGATTAAAGCGGTGAACGGGGCTGATTTAGGAGTTATTCCGCCTGCTAGTAGGTCTCATAGGAAAGGAAGAAGTATTTTGGATGTGTAAGGAATTTTTGACCACACCTAAATATATGAGGACTGGATGAAATATTTATTTATAGAAAGCCCTGGGTCGACAACTCTCGCTATCTGTAAGATGTCAGGGAGTCAAATGTGCATTGTCCAATCTGCACGTATGGATTGACAAGGCGTAGACAGCAGACACTGAGAATACACTACATCTGCCCTAAATGTGTATTGAAAGAGGCAAAATGTGTTGTTTTGACCAAGGTGAAGATCGTGCAGAACGATCGCTGTAATTAAGATCAGGTCACCCCAAGACGATCGCATCACACCTCGCTTATATAGTAATCAGGATGTTGGATGATACCATCGGCTTCAGGCTTCATTGACTATCTCATGTTCATTGGATATTACTAATTGTACTTCAGCCTCATCTTCGGCAATACAAATGACAACTGTGCAGGACTTTCCAACAATAACCGAGTCGGTCGACAGCGTTCTCCTCCTTGCTACTCTTCATCGTCTCTCGACCCCACAGTTTCTGGCGCCTGTCATTGTCCATGCAGCTGCAACAGCACGACGACGTCTTGTAATTGTTCTATTTTCCAGGTTCTTCAACAAAGGAACCCCACATAGCCATCTAGACCAAGGATATCTTGCCTCCCAGGCGATATCACACACAGGCAAATGGAGGGCCGTCCAGGAGATTCTTACTTATGTTTACGTCCAAGCAACAAAGGTTGCACAGAACATGGAAAAGGTATTGATGGACGTTGATGTCCTTCTGAAAGGAATGAATGAAGACGTAGACGAGAGCTTAGGAGCAGGGATGGAAATCCTGTTCCGTGTCAGTGGCGGTGCGTGAACCTTAAAGTCGTTGCAGGATTCAACGGATCCATGACTCTTTTAGACGCCATCCCAGTTCCGCTTCCCGAAGTAATTGGTCTTTTGAGGACATCATACATATCCGTGGGTGAGCGGGATCCACCAATTGATATAGCGGTCGAAACAGAGGTGCAGGTTGGGAAAAGTCGGCCTACGATGTACCCTGTCACCGCAATAGGCGGGACATTTGACCACTTACATGCCGGACATAAGATACTTTTGTCGATGGCTGCCTGGATTACGTCGGAGAAATTGATTGTTGGCTTGACGGGTGCGTAGCCTCCGAAATCAAAAAATCTTTGGATCTTACCAGACCCATCGTTCAGACGATACCTTATTACAGAAGAAGTCAAATAAACATGTAGTAGAGAACATCTCCCAACGCTCTGATCGAGTACGGGGGTTTCTGAGTTTTTTCAAATCCGGACTCGTCTACGATGTTGTACCTATCAGTGATGTTTACGGTCCAACTGGATGGGATCCAAACATCCAAGCCCTCGTCGTGAGCAAAGAGACGCTCAATGGTGCTGCTGAAAGTAAGCTGCTTGGAATGTTGAATGCCTGATCTCACAGCGTCTCTCAGTTGCGAAATATAGAAAGAATCATAATCTATCAGCGCTGGAAGTCTTTGTGATCGATGTTATCTCTGCAACCTCCGAAAACCTTGACCACCAAGATGCCTTGTGGTTGAAAAGTGCTAAATTGAGCAGTACATATATTCGTCAATGGATTGTGGACAATGAGACGTAAAGTAGCCGATGTATTCGTGTTCTCACGCTTGCCTAACTTTGCTTTTCTCACCATCTCGCTCCTGCATCATCCATATTGACCTCTTTCGCTCGTTTATGTGCATTCTCAATAACTTTGCTATTCTATCACACTAAATCCACGAAGTTAATATTAATACAATCATGCTCACACCCAAGAAATATTTAGCATTTGTCTGGCTCCTCCACCTGCAGTCTTCCCTGGCATACCAATGGCCATCACCACAATATGATGCACTCGAGACATTTTTATATCAAGGCCAGAGGAGTGATGGCTCCAACCTCGCCTCTTTGGTACATCCATGTCGCAAGCGCACAGGGACGATGGCATCTGTTGCTGCAGAATGGTTGCGCTTCGTATGTTTTGTCAATCCTATCTCGAAGAGTTCGTTTACTTATCTTCTTTCATGGCAGGCATTCCATGACATGGCCACCCACGACATTGACAGTGGATCGGGAGGGTTAGATGGGTCTCTTGTTTATGAACTCGATAGGTCGGCGGTATGCCTTTATGCTCTCAATCTATCACCAAATTCCGACATATATGTCAACAGAATTTTGGTCTTGGCTTTAATCAAACTGTCACAGACTTTGAAACATTTCCAAACAAATACGTTTCTCGTTAGTAAACTTTTCTTGCCTGTACAAGTTGTTAACCATAATTGCAGGGGCGGATATCATCGCTCTAGGAGGTGTTTTCGCAGTTGCAACTTGCGGAGGGCCCATCGTTCCATTCCGTGGTGGGCGTGTAGACGCATGGGCAGCAGGAGGATTTGGAACACCTGAACCTCAGCAAGATTTAGATACCCTCAAAGAGAGCTTCCGAAAGCAGGGATTTTCGGATACAGAGATGATCACCTTGACGGCCTGTGGTCACACGGTTGGGGGCGTTCGGGATGCCGATTTTCCGATGCTTGTATCTGCGAGTACTACCCCCGGCCAGCCCCACATCATCGATTTCGATACGACGACACAGTTCGACAACAAAGTGTAAGCCAGTATCTAGCCCCTTGTGTTCGACAAAGATTCTGACGAGCAAATAGAGTCACAGAATACCTCGATGGAACAACCCAAAATGTGCTTGTCATCACCCCTAACACAACCATGGCCTCAGATATCCGTGTTTTCATGAGCGACGGGAATCAGACCATGCGCAGGTAGGTTATATATTCCTTATCTTCATCAGTGATGACTGAAGGTGGTTTATCAAGTTTGGCGGATACCAACACATATATGAGTCAATGCCAGTCTCTGCTGGAACGGATGTTCAATACTGTACCCCATGGTATTTCATTAACAGACGAAATTACCCTAATTCCCGCAAAAGTGTGGGGTGTGCAATTGACTATCGAAAAAGGTCAACTTGTGTTCAAAGCGAACATCCGTGTATGCTGTGTTCATTGTCATATGGAATGTACATTCACCAATCTTCACAGCTTACACAACCCATTGACAACAAGCTTAATATGAACAGGACAGTAACTATGCTCTGGTGTGACAAATATGGCGACTCAGCTGACTGCGAAGGAAGTACGAAGTCTGCTCCGTCAGCGAACGTTGTGCAAGACGATCCGAACAACTCACCTATCACCCTTCGCATGGGAGTCTATTTCGTGCATTATAATTTCGTCGTACCAATTGAGGGGCCAGCATCGATCTCAAAGTTCTGGTTCGAAGTTGATGAGCACAATGGGACGAGTACGACAGTGTATAATAATGGAGGAAATGACTATGTCATTGCACAAGACCAGGTCATTTTCGTCCCGACAATGAGCACAGCGTTTTTCAGATCAAATGATTCGTACACGAAGACGTACACGAACCGAAATGGAGAGGCCTTCACCAAAGTATACAATCTCACTGTTGCTGTATGTTCAAAGCTTTTTCCAAGAATGGCTCGACTGATAATTCTCAGGTTCGGCAAGGATCCAGTCCTTCTCGAGTCTACGCGTCAGCCTTCGACAGCGCTATCCACAATTTCCCATATGCTATGAATGTTACAATGGATTTTTCACGTAATACCTCTATCTCCTCTATCGGTGGATACGATTTTTACTCTGGGACATTGGAAGATACGGGGCTCCAGACAACCCTGGACCTCCATGTTGATATGGATGGATTGACTTATACAGAGGATTTTGTGCCCACGACCTTTTTGGATAATACTCCTTACATCCAGCCCTCGACTGTAGACACGGATATTCATTCAGCTTCCTCTTCGCGGTCTTCGTTCGTTCCATCAGTATCCCATTCTGGTGGTGCTATAATAGTCAGTTTATTCTGCATGTTCATATATCTGCTATGATAGTTCATGTACTTGTTCAATACAACTACATAGACCATCTGTTGAGATACATAATATTTAGTCACTGTCTCTGACGATGTACCTGATGAGTCGTAATCGGTTACTATTTTAGTTCCGGGGGCGCTCATATGATGCCGTGCTGGCTCCTCTGAACAAAACCAACATTTGGACCCTTCTCCTTTCCATTCGTTTCGTTCGTATACAGTATAAACATGGTATGTCCTTGCCGTTATCGACTGACCTCCAGAGTCTGATGTGTTAATAGCAAGCAGATGTTGAAGCTCTGGTTCTTTCTGGTGAATTTTTCAACGGCAAAGAGAGATTGTCTTCCCCCGACCGTTCTGAATCGTCTGAGGACTCCGGTTGGCACGATGATGAAATTGAGCTTAGTTCAGAGGAGCAGAAATATCGAGATATAGGGTATGATTCTGATGCAACACGGGAACATGCGTACAAAAAACCCCAGGACGCAAGGATGCAGCAAGAATCCATTGGTATGGGTCCTGGACGAACGGGTGTGAAAGGCGTCATCCGGGATAGAGATGAAGCTGTGAAAATGGAACAGGAGAAGCGTCAGAAGGGGATGGAGGATCTACGAGAAAGGATGGAGGCAGGCAATCTGGGTGGCAAGACATATCTGCAAGAGGAGAGGGAGAAGGCTGTCAGAGGAGAGGAACGATTTGATGATCTCATTTTCAAAGAATTGGAGAGGGAGTTAGAAAAACGCGATGTTTTTGGCGCACCGCGGGCTCGATTTGGGTATTTGCGTGAAGTCGGTATGAAACAATACGTGAAAGCAGTCGAACAGGAAGTGGGAGGGATATGGGTAGTAGTACATCTCTATGACCCGGTAAGCTGGCTTGATTTTTGATACACCCCTGCTAACAACTATGCCTATCCACACTAGTCGCTTGAACGCTGTTATCTTCTCGATAATCTCCTTGCTCGACTTGCCAAGGATGAACCGACAACAAAATTCCTTCGTGCGAGAGCGTCTGCACTCGGATTCACGGCTGCGAACAAACAGCGATCGAAGCCTCAATCGATGAGGCGGCCGCTTCGAGTATTCAAGGAAGAAGACGAAATATTTGACGATGATAGCGACGAGAGTGAAGAAAGCGAGGACGACGACGACGATTCGCGAATGGATAATGAAGATGTCGACCTGGAAATGTTGCCCACTCTCTTGGTTTACCGTGATGGTCAACTGGTGCATAATTGGGTTAGAGTTGACTGGGTGGCTGGAAAGGACACAGTGGATGAGCTCCTACGGAAGTATGTCTTAACTTTTTACCACAGTGAGCTCATGCGACGATGTCCCCCATAGTCATAATATTATCCAGCCAAGCATCAGTATCTTCGGTCAGGACATTGATACAGAGCACCCAGATTCTGATGACGCGGATTTTCGAGAAAGCCTGAATAGAGTCCTGCAAAGTTCGGGAGGGCTTTATGACGATTAAACTGGGCTGAGATCATCACGCTCAAAAGCTAGACCAGTAAGCTTATTTGTGTCAGTGTTGAATTCACTGAATTTCTACAGATTCGAAAGACACGTCTTACAGGGCCGATACAACCTAATCGCTTTATGGTGGAATGTTTCGTGATCCGTCGCAGCCCGAAAAATGATGGTCTCATTCATTCCCTAAAGGTGTGCCCGATAATGTGTAGTGCCACATAGATAGGGCCATATGGTCAGGGATCTCCTGACTTCTGCCTCCTAGACATGAACATGTAAAGAACAGTATATCTCAGAGGCTTATATATCTCAGAGGCTTCCAGGATATGGAATGTGACTATGTTTATCTCAAAAATGATCATACGTATAATAAGATAGTAAAAAGAACTCACCTCAGGTCCATCGCAACTTGATTCTCTGAAATCATCAATCCCAAATATTCAATCTGGGTACATTCAAACTTGTAATTCTCAGGCTGGAGGAACAATTTGTGCTCTGCCATCATTTCCAAAACTTGTCAGACTGCACACATGTGTTCTTTCAAGGCCTGGGTGAAGATGAGAATGTTGTCCAGATAGTTCCATTAGTGATTAAGTCTTGGGAGATGTCATTCATTATATATTGCCAGGCTATTTGTTATGTCAAAAAATATCACTAGAGATTTGAAGAGGCCTCAGTTAGTGCAAAAGGCAGTCTTCCACTCATTCTCAGGTTTAAGCTTGTCAGACATGGTTCACACCTCATTATCTGAGATCTGGAAGGGTATCTCAGAAGTCCAGAATTAAGTAGTTTTGTGTTATCTGAGAATGTGGGAGACAGAGCAGAACGACCTTTGGCTTCAGCTTATGTGCTGCACCTTTATGAGTCACACTGGTTGCATATTTCAGATCAAGGATTGAGGACTTAGAGGGTGGAAAACCACCAGAAGGTGGCAAAATATATCATCACTAACACTGGAAGAGGTGTGCTAGTTTTAGTTGATTTTCAGGATGACTACTACAGTGTAAGCTACTGAATTATATACTAGTTAGTATACCTAGGGTAGCTATCTGAAATGTAACTGCTAAGCAAGTCACCTTGATTGCTGGTGATCCTTAAATGTCCAGGGAGGGATATCCATGGAGTTATCTAGGACTAGTAAGGACATCTGAGGTGAAAAAAACAGGTTTGATCTATACTAGAAGAGGTTTGGGAGTGTGAGTGAGGGTAAGTAGTTATCCATGGATTAGGATGGATAATGTCAGAACACAGGATATGACAGAGCTGAATATTGTTGAAACTCCAGTATATATCTAACTTGGTAAAGTATCTGATATTGTAGGATTAAGAGATGAGTTCCAAGATCAGTGAAAATAGATACTTATTCTTAACAGTCATGGAAGTCTTATACTACAGATCTATTGTAGACTGTACATATGTCAAGTGCTTGTCAGAGTTACAAACATTAGACTTGGTTTATTTCTCTTCCTTATATTTTCTATTTTATTTTATTTTTGAACTTAGGGTTAGGGTTTAGTGACATTATATGTGACTATCACAAGTGTCACGCATCAAGTCACAAGTCACAGTTACAAGATCATATGACACATAGAAGGATATAGAAGGTTCTACAGAATAATATCATACTATATATCAATAGTATACAATATACATGCTCTTTAGAGTAGGCAAGATTTAGTGTAGCATGAATCAACAGCTCAGTATATATAAGATAGATACATTATTAACCCTAATATAAGATTTTTTTCTTAACTTCACTTTATAAGTTTTGAATTATAACAGTGCTATTTTTACTTCAAGTGGATATTTATGATTAGTCACATAGAAGAAGGTTAGATTAAGTATGGAAAATTATTTAGAAATGGATGTGGTTACCTATGAGAATGAATAAAATACCCAGGTTGTAGATCAAGCTAGAGTACTTATCCATAGACTTATAACTAAACTTTAGATAATAATCTTGGCTACTATCTATTGTATGGTTATAATTTTAGGTAAAGAATAAGAGTAGCAAGAAGACTTAGAAAAAGAAGTGAGATATTATTTTTGTTACATTTTGTTCCAACTATCTGTCTCAAACTATGGATAATATTCATTTCCTCATCTGTACTTTCTAACCTCTTTCAGTATGGATTACCTCTCTCTATTCTCTCTCAAATATTCTTGCTGGTTTCTTGCTAACTTTATAGACTTCTATACCTGATATCTGAGAATCACCAGAATCTAGGGTAACTCATTTAGTAGTTTTATTCTGAATAACTATCCTAGGTAGTATACTGTTACAATTCAATGACCTTAGAGTTAATTAAAGAAAAGAACCTTATATTAGGGTAACATAAGAGAACTTGATGAAGTTCTTAGTACAAAGTTGTTTATCTTATATACTCTACTAGGTGGTCTGTGCTACTACTGCATCTTGTCTACCCTAAAAACTATGTGTAAACCATAAGGTTAATATGCATTAAGCACATTGTATAACATCATTGTTCTAGAAGATTCTACCATATCCTATCATAAATACTACTATGACAACATTATGTGACTGTTTGTGACAGTGTGACTATGATGTCACACTTAAACCCTAACCCTAAAATAAAAAGAAAGCAAAAATAAAATAAAAAATAACAAAAAATAAAAATAAAATAAAGTTCAATGTTTACAACTCTAACATATACCTAGTATATAAACTAGTAGTTTACACTGTATTAGCTTTATCCTGAAATTTAACCAAAACTAACACCATTTTCTAGTATTAGTAATAACACACCTCATTACCTTCCAATACTTTCAAACCTCTAAGTCCTCTAAGTCCTCCTCTGAAATATATAACCTGTATGATTTATAGAGATATAATATATAAGTGTTAGAAGATATTGGTAATACTGTAAGTTCAGATCTACTTTACAGAGGCTTAGTTGTACTCTTAGACTAGTTATTATCTAGATTAGCTTCTAATAGACTAATAACCACTTCTATTTTATCCTGATTCCCATTGTCTAGTCTGTTATAGTAGTACTATAGTTATTTAGTTAATTATGATTATAGATATTGATTGGTCAAGTGTATAGACTATGTGTATGGACTATTCTACTATAATATATATAGTAGTAGTGTAACAGTAGAATATCTTATCCAAATATCATCTGAAGTTTGTTGTGGCAACCACTTAT
>Ga0157368_1000212_pt1 | contig 28398 bp, 24 predicted proteins | sample AttbisABBM3_FD_113146 | JGI IMG/M metagenome (GOLD analysis project Ga0157368, IMG submission 113146) | Fungus gardens microbial communities from leaf cutter ant in Botucatu, State of São Paulo, Brazil - Atta bisphaerica ABBM3 | ecosystem: Host-associated > Fungi > Mycelium > Unclassified ... | reverse complement strand
GCATGACTGATAACCCCTAACCTGAGTTGTTCTAAAAATAGAAAATGAAATGAAATGAAATGAATAATAAGAAATGAAAATAAAAATAAAAATAAAAGTTAAGTCCATCATTAACGATCTTAACAGTTATCTTAGATCTTGATAGTCCTTAGATAAAGAGTTAGAAATCTATAGAGTTATTAGAAAGTCTAGTGAAGATATCTGAGAAGTGATTAATAGTGTTGATTGTCACATACTGACCAATGACATCTGCCATCTGTTCCAGATAACAAAAAACTTATCCAACATACCTACTCTCTTCTAGAATAGATTATATCCCATTTCAATCATTTATTACTCTGTAAACAAGAACCTCTCCATTTTGCATCAAATCCCATAGAGTTGTAGTTAACAACACTGTGGTATCTGACAGTAGTATGTGCATTATATTATTATTATTATTAGAATCCTTTTTTCCTAGTATTTAAGAACAATAGTTACTATGTATAATTCCTCAGTCTAATAATCAACTTGAACTGTGTTCCACTTGCCCTCTTTTATCCAAACCTTCCTTCATCTGAAAATTATAACTATACAGTGCATAGGCTAGACACAATATTATCTGTTAAAGCCAAGGTTATTTTATTTACATAGCACTCACTTTCAGCCTTTCTTTGTCATTTAATTGACTAAGTCCCCTTCTCCATGCCATCTTCCACACTATTGCAGATGATCTACTGTCCTCCTTTTCCCTAATCTAGCAAGTATGATTTATCTCTAACATTGATCCATATGTTAGGATGATTCACACTTGTTGGGGAATCTACAGATATAGTATGGAAAACAAATTAAATAGTAGAACTTAGCAGAAGTAGATATGAAAGTGAGTCAGAAGTAGGATGCTATATGGATAATGATCTTGACTTCAACTGGAAGATATTGTATCTAGCTTAACTTTGTTGTGTGATTGTAATCTAGAAAAAGGACATTGAGATATGAACTGAGAATAAGTGTGACACTTAATCCAAGTTGATTATTAGACTAAGGAATTTGTACATGATAGCTATAGTTCTTGAATATAGAAAGAAATGTTCCAATAATAAAATACTATATATACTCTAGGTTTGTTGAAAACCACAAGATTTGTCAATCAGAACTTTATAGGATTTGTTGTAAAATGAAGAGACTCTTGTCTATAAAGTAATAGGTAATTAGAATATAGTACAATCTATTCTGAAAGTGAGTGAGTGAGTTCAGATATGATTAGCATTATCCATTCTAGATAATGAATATGATCTGTGTTAGATGTAGTTTACATCTTGTTATCTGAGATCTAATAATAAATTCTTAGAAGTCTAGATTAGCAACTTGTTTTATCTAAATATATAGAACACAAAAGTCAGAATAACCTTCAGCTTTAGCTTGTATGCTACACCTCTACTAGTTGTACTAGTCATATATTTTGGAAGAGGTACTCAAGATATTCTGGTAGACAAGTTCACTTGAAGATGGAAGGTATGAACTGTGTTACTCTCTCTAGCTTAGATTTCTTTTAGTAGGGTTTAAAACCCATTCATAGGAGATATTTGGTATTGGGGAGAAAGGAAGGTTGCTGTGCAAATGGCTGAGCATTGTTATTGTGTTAGAATTCTGCTAATAGAAAAAGATTATACTAGTTGTCTTATTATTTCTCCATAAAGAGCTAGAAATACTAGTTAAGCTCTTAATTCAACTGTTCATTTTGTCTATTAGTTTGCAGGTATTAGATAGTAAAGAAAGCAATGTTGATTCCAAGCAAACAGTATAGTTTCTTTATAAAGAGTACTATAAATTGAGATCTATAGTTAGAGACAACTCATGTAAAAGGTTGTGGAGCTTTTATATATAGTACAGAAAAAGTCTGGCTGCTTTTCCCATGCTTACTATAGTGTGAGTCAGGATGAAATAAGTAGTCTTGAACACTGAATTTATAGGCTAGATATAACATCATCCATTGAAGTCAAGGTTGATCCATCTGCATAATACTCTATTTGTATCTATCCCAAAGTCTGCTCTTATCTAAGTTCCTTTCCAACTCTGTCTTTCATGCTAATATTGCAAGTAAAATCAGTGAGTATGAATCACATCTAACAATTTACCATGGTCATCACTATATAGAATCCTATAAACTCTGAAAGCTTAACAATAAAGTCTATGTTGATTATTCTCTATTCTATATTTGTATTACAAAATGAACTACTCACTGATTGTGATACTTGAAAATTAGGTAACTTAATAGTGATTTAGAGGTCCAGTATAAGAAGATAGCAATAATAGATAATAAATAATATTAATTTTCTTAGATATAGAGGTATATATACAAAAGAGTGATGATTCATACACAATCTGTTTTTATTACATAATCAAAACTTATATCTAATGGAAACTACTATCTGTTATAGCAGATGTCAGGCTAATTTTAGAAAATAACTAGTTATATCACTACATTGATATACTTGTATCTCTATAAATCCTTATTGTTATGGAATATATCATATATTATCAGAAATAACAAAACTTTACAGTTACTGATAGCCTAATATCTCAGTTGTTTGTTGTTGCTTTTATACATCCCATATATGTATAGATAGACCTTATTTAGGGCTTTCCAGTACAACTTGATTTATAAGAATTAGTCTACTAGTTGTGGAGATATAAATTAGATGAAATTTGTGATAGTCAATTACTTCTTGGACTTCTTTACTAGACTTCCTAGCATTTTTATAGAACTCTATTCCAACATCTGAGAACTACTCAGATCTAGAGTAATCACTTACAGTCTTCATTCTTTAATTACTATCTTTTAAGAAAACTAGCTCTTATATAAAATTCTAGCATACAAACACTGAACTCTGTAGAGTTCTTATCTTTTATTAGTTAGTAATCTTTGAAAACTACCAAACCTCATAGAGTTTGTTAAGCTAGTACCACTGCTCTTACCATTGAACCTTATCAAATATTATCTAGTATTATAATACTATTCTACACATTACTATTATAAACCTTCTTCCTGATTGTCTAGATATTTCTATCTGAATTCTTGACTATCTGAATGCAGTCATTTCTTGGTTATATTAGTATTGTTTTGCTAGATTGGAGTATACTTGAGTATTATTTAGAAGTTATCTTTAAGAGTTCTCATTCTGTTCTCTTAAGACTTTTCTGGAGGTAAGTGCTACTTGTAATTTATCTAGATAATATACTTAGAACTTTTCTGGAGATCATGAACTCTGCTAAACTTTGCAGACTTTGTCTAGTTGCTCTAACATATCTTAGACAGAGTATAATAGTATATAAGTCAGATAAATATATTATAAATCCTTATTCTAAAAATTGACTAAAACTAGCACTTTTATCTAGTATTGGTAACAACATATCTCACTATTCTTTGGGTGGGCTAGCTCTTATATTACCCTCTGAAATATGCAACCAGTATAATAAGTAAAGACATAGTACAAAAGTCTACTATGGATCTTGATTACCAAAATATGAACTGTACCTAACAAGTATGAAGTTTGCAATATAGTGACAAGTCCTCTTATATTCTTCTACTTATTACTTCTAAGATTATCTGCACTCATCTGTATGAGCTATGCTTATTTACTTTCTCTATTAGAATTAAAAATAGTAGACTCTGTTTTTATATTTCTTTCTCATTTTTTACTTTATTTTTTTATTTTTGGACTTAGGGTCAGGGTTATAGTATAATGTCATACATAAGTCACACATGTCACAGTCATGGCTACATAATCATGTGACATATATAAGGATGTAGAAGATTCTGGAACAATAATATCATACAATATGTTTATATATAAGATAAATATCTTGTACTAGAAACTTTATTGAGTTCTCTTGTGTTAATCCTAATACAAGGTTCTTTTCTTACCTAATACTTTGAGTCTTGAATCATAACATTCTCATTATTTCCATCTTATCACTTCTCTTTTGTTTATTTATTCTATATTTCTGTTATTTTTCCCTCTATAGTCTTTATAGTAACATCTATCTATGTGATGATTTGAATGGATATGATGACCTTCTTCATTACTATGTAAATAGATATATACTTGAATACCTGTACTTAGTTTGTAGCCAGACTATACTAGGACCAGTTTCTTTTTCCCTGGTTCTAGTAACTCTCAAATATACTTATTTATTCATCCTAAGTTACTGTGTATATATCTCATTAATCTGTTTGCCTAAAGTAAGCTATAGTCACTTCAAAATTTGATATTCTAGAAGGTTTCATTATTCCTAGCTGTTTTGGACCATGTTAGCATCATCATTACATAGTTAGGTCAGCAGTGTTCCTAATTAGAATGATCTTATAGAATACCTATACTTGAGACATCCACCACCTCTAGAGAACCTTATCCTATTTTCTTAGGTTCTTTCTGGAAGTGAGTTATGTGTACTGTAGTCATGTCAATATCACTTAGGTTCTTCCTAGAGTTTTGAAGCATCATCTGTGCTTCTAACCAGTTGCCCTAATAGTCATGCCTCAACCAGCACTTACACTTTACCAATTGATCATTTTCTCCTCTCTTACTGTAGCCTTTGCCTGAGTTGCAACTTGAGCCAAGCTTAGGATTGTAACAATATCTACAAGTCATAAATACCAAGAGTACTTAGTACCAGTGTCCCAGACAATGATTAATGGAAATCAATTATAGAGATACTATAATGAACAAAAAGGGGTGATCTGTTATAGAAGACAATTGAAAGAATAGAAGAAGAGACAGGAGAGAACAAGAAAACAGACTAAGTCTCAAGTTGGATGCTCATAATATGTACACCCATTTCTAAGCCCTATCATTTTTTCTTTGATTTTACCAAGTGTATAGTAGTCAATTTATTTCCAAGAGTAGGCTGTTATCTGACAGCACCAAGCACTGATTTGATTTGGCTCCCCACTAAATTCTGACAGAGGTCCCACTCTGAGTTTTCTAGAAATCTGTAGTTCTTTCTTGGTTTTCATAGCAATGTTTCATTCCTCAGATAGTACTATGTTGTATATTACACCTTCTACTGTAAACTCTAGGCCTATCAGGAACATCTTCCACTGTGCATCGTAACGTACTCTCGAAAGATAACCGGTATATCTAGAACGTGGGATACATATTTAGCTCATCAATACACCGTATCGATTCCATGTTGACATTTTTGAGTGAGAATCCAGACAAGGATGAAGGGGCGGGTGACATTGGCCGCAGAACAGTCAAGAACTCACTGTGGTACATAAACAAGAGTGGGGAGACGATTGTCAAACATACAACGGTCACAGCTAAGACTACAACCTTCATCCTCTGAGGTTGCGGATAGTATTACCATAATAGAATGCGACACTGGCAGACGAGGCTGTAAGGATAGCAGGCACAGGTCCTTTGGCAACTCGAGGCAACGAAGATAGGAGGAGGAGAGCAGAGGCACCTTGTGAATTGTCAGTGCAAGTCTTCACCGGGGACAAACTCAAACTCACCAAGAGCACCCTCTAAACCATTGGGCGCGCCCTTGCGGATAGCGTCGGCACTCCAAAGGTAGAGCAGTCCAACGCTGCGTATATTTTTCATCCTGCGGCCTGGATCCACCATGTAGAGAGAAACTCACCCGATACCAGCTACCAGCGACGGTATCGACCGCGTTCTGACGAAGCCGGTTACACCACCAACAACACAAAGACCACCCATAGTATACGCAGGGTAAGCAGACTGTATAGGGAACCAAGTTGACTGAGAATCGAGACCAACAGAGGCAAACTCACCATTCTGGAGTACGGGATGATTTGGAGGAGAGAAGCCGGCGTGTGATTCTTACTTATAGCACATGTTTCCCCGCACTCATTGTGCCACGTGCGATGCCGACCTCGGCATTGATCACGGTACTTTGTCTTTCCAGCACGATAAACATATGTGAAGTAGTTCTGACCATCGCCCAGGCACAACAAACAAGTCTCAAATACTAAACTCCCCTGCTCCTTTTTCTCCGCTTCAATTCATTTTCTCCTTCTTTCTCTGCTGCATCCTGTGCCCACTCATTCCGGCCATTCACTATACGTTGGACGACTGAATCCCACATCCCATCATTGATGGCTTTGGCCTTCCCGAGCTGTTCTTTGAGTTGAGTAATCTCAGCTTCGAGTTCTGACACACGATGCTTCACGACAGTCGATTCCACCCCAGATACTGGCACGCCACTAGTCTGGCTAGCCAAAGCTTCCGCGAACGACGCACGATCTCGGAGGAATTCCGACTGACCGTATTCGGTGGCATCATCTTGATACGGCTAGAGGCATAATGAGACCTCCATACTGTCCAGTGAGAACAGATTCAATTTACGTTACGTTTCGCATACAAGAGCATGTGAACTTCATGTGCATCGCGGGCTTTGATGTCTTTCATCTTCTGAAATGGTTGCACAGGTTTCGCCGATAAAGCATCCTTGGCGTCAGACAAATTACCAACTTTGAGGTCCAGAGAAATATGCCCAATAAGGTCGGGTGGTTTGAAAAGACTGGTGAGGTATGTTATTGAAAGGCCTTTATGAGCAGAGATCGTTCGGAGCAATTGATGTGAAGGAAGATCATAAAAGTGTATCATGCCACCTAAAGTGCCGACAAGCAGGAAAGTGGAAGTGAGGGATATCGCCATTGCTGAGACGGCCTCTCTTTTTTTGAGTGAGAACCATGGGTACATGGGAGGAAGAAAGAAGTACTCACCCCACTTGAATCAATTTCCGCGACTGAGACTTTGCCTCTTCCTCGACGATACGAATAACGTCGCTTGTTCCACCTCCTCCGACAGCATCATAAATCGACTCCCTGGCATCACTTTTGCGTTGACGAAAAAGGTTCACACAATATATGGAACCATCCTGAGACGCAGCAAAGAATACCCTCTCCGTCACATCCCAAGCTAGATGAGCGATAACGTGAGGGAATTGGAAAGTTGTTAACAACATGCCAGAAGAAAGGTCCCAGAGCTGACGATTTGTTTAATCTTGACCGCAAATTTAATAAGAATTAATTCACCTTGACGGAGTGATCCACAGATGCTGTCAGTATGCGACAAGTCAATGAGGCACCGACACCACACCTAATATCTGTGATAGGTAGAGTATGATCTGACAATGTGAAATGTGGTGTCGGCAAATCATTTTGTGTGCTGTTATCAAGGAGTCTAGGTTGAGCTACTGAGCCTCGCAACCTTGAGGGCAAAACGACAGAATTATGCACCTTTGTACAAGCCATACATTGACAGAAGAGTCCTCGCTTCCTGAAATGAGGACAGAACCGTCATTGGTAAACTTCAAAACATTCACTCTACGATAATGTGCATCCCAGGAGTTAAACAAAATGCCTGACGAGATCTGTGTGAAATGAGTCCATATAGTCCAGACGTGGTGAAAATCAACTGGCCTCCCACAAATAGATCCTCCCTTGGCTTGTCCCTCCTGCGCAATAGTCTCCTTCTTTGTCAATGACGAGACATGTCAACTTTTCTGGAAGAACAATTTTGAGCACAATCTGATCCTAAAACTAATATGGTGAGTGAAAGAATCCAATGAAAGAGCAAGAAAACCTACTTTTTGGAAGTTATAGACGTTCAAAATAGACTTGTCTGGCTGGGCAGCAAGGATGAATCCTCCCTGACGGTTTGTAGATTCAAACACAGCAGTGCAATGGTTCCTAGCATTTGTTTGCTTGAAAGAAGCAAGATTTGCTGCATTTTGAATATCATGCAGAGCTACATATCCTGCGCCGGGTTCGGAAGAATTTGGTGCTGTCGTGCACAGAACTAATTCCTGCAGGCGCATGGTGAGCAATTCTGCGAGTGTTGGCAAGGGATGCTTGAAAAATCATAAAAATCATAGTCATGTGACTCGGCTTCTCAGCTGGAAATCGCATTGCGGCGTCACCTCCTTGCATCTACACTCTCAGCATTAAAGCCATAAGCTGCCCTCCATGTCCTCAAATCTGTACCAGGTCTTGGGAGTGCCCAAAGATGCAACGCCGGAGCAGAGTGAGTTATGACATCATCTTCCCATGTTGCTCAGTCGGCCTAATAATCTGCGTACAGTTCGCAAAGCTTACAGGAAACAGGCTCTCAAAACACATCCAGATAAACTCCCGCCTGGGCTGGGCGAGGAAGAAAAGGCTGCTTTTGCCGAAAAGTTCAAAGAGGTCTGTGTGTCTAACAATGTTTGCCGTAGAGGAGATAGTTCACCAATGTTATAGATTAGCCATGCCTGTGAGATCTTGGCAGACCCAGAAAGACGGAAGGTGTGCCATGTTTACAGCTCCATGGAGCCTCACATTTGACAGTTCATTTTTACAGGAGTACGATGTCCACGGTGTTTGGCCTCCTCCCGAGCCAACTTCGGATGAGGACTCTGATCCATTTTTCGATCATATGCAAGGCCATGCGAGCCACGGCTTCTCTTCACCATTTTTCACGTCCCATAGTCACCACTTCCGTTCAACCAATTTTTTCAGAGATCCCTTGGAGCTTTTTGACTCTATCTTTCGAGGTTTCGATGATCTTTTCATGACGGAGGCCGTGCCATCAACACATACCTTCACTCCCTTCAGTCCTTTGGGTTCTTTAGGATCCCAAAGACCCCGAGGCATGTTCAATTTTGACGATCCCTTCTTTGGACCTACTCCTGGACTTTTATCCACGGTTCCTATTTTTCCTCCCGTGCTTACGAGTTCCTTCGCTCAGGGGTCTGGGCGTGAACATGGTCGAGGTTACCAGGTACGGACTGAGAGCTATGTCTCACACACCGTGAATGGAGTTAGCCAATCTACTCATACCAGGCGCGATGGAGACGTGAGTTATTTTCTCAGTCGTTGGACTCAAAATCATAGCACCCAAAATTATCATTATCTAGGGAAATGAGCATGTTCGGCGCAAAATGCCTAATGGGCGAGAAGTCTATACGATCAATGGCGTTGAGCAACCTGCCCGTGGCAGCATACAGCAGGCCAATCATGAGCCCAGACGATCGTCCTGTACTCAGCCTCGTCATCGCAACACCTTACCATATTTCCAGCCTCAGCCCACACACCGTCACCAGAGGAATCTCACTCAGCGAAGCCAGACCCATCGTGACATCCACTCAGTTTCTACCGAGGGATATCACAATTCCCCACCCTCCTATCCTGGAAATAACTCGTCTAGGACCTATTCTCGAGGGACTAATAGGAGTAAATCATTCACAGTCCATGATTGGAGCTGTTACTAATTTATTATCGCCAACTTTAGATGCCAGCAACACCAGAGGTGGTGATGTCTTTCTGGTTTCTACTCGATCCTTTTTGACCAACGATGTAGGGTTTACTCAGCATGGTGAACGACGTTATCCCCGAGCTCCCGATCATGTGTGATGTATTTTGGTGGCGATGTTGGATGCATGTCCTTATATGCACTCTAGTTCTTACTGCTATGTACCTCCATCAATCTGATTGGGTTGTGTTTTTTGTCATCTTGCATGTGGAACAAGGTTACTGTCGATGGTGGTCAGAAAGAATTTCTGCATAACCACACATGTTCAATTGCTGGTGGATACCATTTCAGTGATTGGGTCATTGACTGCTCCATGACAACATGGTCAGGAAAATCATTAATTTGTGCAGGTAACTAGCAGACCACCGGAATTGGAAGTAGAGAAATTTGAATGGTGAATGGCAGGTAAAACAATGACTAAGGAATGGAGCAGTAAAATAAAGAATCAAATACGGTAGTAGGGTTCACAGCGAAAACTAGAATCTAAGCAAAAAAAGAGGCATCTGAAGACCCGGACCCGGACATCACCACAGGGATAACAAGAATAAAGATTAGATTAACGAACATACAAACAGTCAAAAAAGCTGGCAAGTTCATGGATAGAGAAAACCATGAGCGATTTTGAATTGGAATGACTGAAAAGAAAGCGAGGATGGTACGAAGTCGAGGCTGACCTCATCTTAGATCAGACTCGGTGACAAGGGATAAGATTGGCTACGAGCGTGTTGGGAAGGCCGATGACATTGGTGATACTTGTGCTTGTGTGCTCTCGTCAAAATTAGTAGTTGATGGGTTAGGGAGCATTCCAGATCCTGGCGTTTTCGGCGTATTTGCAGAGTGATTGCTCACCTTACCTATGAACCAGGACTTGAAAATCGTTAGAATCAATGGGAATTTTTGGGAATAAATGGTCATACCGGCACCCAACCTCGGTCACCACCTTGCTCTTTCACAGCCTGGAGTGGATTTTGTAAATGTGTGGTAACCATCACTGAGAAGATCACTTACATATGACCAATGGTTATATCGTTTGAATACCCGTAATTGGTCACCTTCTACCAGTTCTAGTTCCTCGTCACCCTTCTTGTTGTAATCCATCAATGCGATACCCGGAAAACTTGTTGAGATGATGCTTAAAGGTAAGATGGGTGTTCTGGACGAATCGCCAGGGCCGGAATTACCCTTTGCCTCTGCAATTGCGGAAGCTACAGGAACATTTGTCTCCAACAGACAACCAGCAGGAACCCATCCATGTTTGACGGTATCAGCATCAACAATCCCAGAGCCAGTTGGGTCACGTTGGACAATCCACCATCCTCTTGATCGTGAGAGAATGATATATGTGTCACCGCTGAGAAATATAAGCCATGAAATCCGGACAATGGAGATGAGGAAAGCCTACACGATAACATCAAACTCATCCTCTTGTTCTGCCATATAGGGGTAGATAGCAACTGCATATGACACCTGACCACTAGGAGTCGGGATAGATGCAGGGTTTGGATGATTCGATTGTTGGTTTTCATTTATTCTGGATTCAAGCTTCTGGGGAGATGAGCCTGGGACCACCAAAGTGTGTTCACTTGGTGAAGCCGTAGTCTTCGAGGCCAATGAGCTAGATGGTGTTGCAGGGTCCTCCTTTCGTTGATCAATCAAGGAAGATGGGAGTCCCACTTCAGGCCAGCCAGGTAGAGTGGCTGAAGGGGAGCCTGACGTCGTAGATAAGTCTGAGACTTCGAGTCTTGGAGTACTGCTGGCTTTGCCTGATTTATGGTGACCATGTGTTGCTACAGTATCATTAGATATTATAGACGAAGCTTTACGAGCAGCGTGCTTTTGCTGGGCAACAGCGATGGGGGAATGAATTTCTTTTATATGCTTTAGCATGAATACTGGATTCTTCTTTGAATCTTTAAGCTTCTGAAACAAGAGTAAGGGCTTCTCATCGTAGCTCAGACACCGCTCGATGCGGTTTCCTGCCAGACGTGCAGAGTTAAGCAACGATACACTGCAACCGATCTTGCTACTCACCAGATGAACCATAGCAAATAAACATTGCATAATTCTTCCAGGACTCGTTGTTGATCCGATACTTTTTAAGAGCTGCAGGAAGGACTTTCCATGTTGGGTCTTCTAAGCTGACTTTGAAACTCTTCAAATTATCGGAGTTTTCCTGGCGCTGTGATTTTTGGTTTGGGTTCGGAGAGTCGGCAACTGCGAGGGCCTGAGTATTTTGACGCTTTTCGGGAACAGTCGAGGTTGCTTGTACGGGAGGGAGAGAGGGGCCTGTGTTAGAACGGGTATATGGAACCTCATGTTCTAGCCTTTGTGGGGATGGATGAGGAGAATCAGAGTCTTGTTTTGTCGGCGACTTCTGCGGCTTGACGAATTGTGCCCATTTGAAGGACGGCTGCCTTCGCAATTCACCTGGTTTGTCCTGGGAACAATGAATTAGAGACAAGGCACAACAAGTAAGTTCGCACGCTGCGCGGGGAGTTGGTTCTGGTGTTGTTGAGGTCTTCAGTGAAGGAAGAGATGAGGTTGCTCAAATGGCGATTGTCGTCTTCGAGCGACCGAAGCCGAGTGGCTGAAGATGGTACTGGTTCAGCCGAAGAAACGGCCTGTACACAGATTGAATACCTTGCTCTTGCACGATGGAATGAAGCTTTTCCAAAGTCAAATTCTCTAACCGGTCAGGAGCTTCTGCTGGTAAACACCACCCCGTTGAATGACGGTCTGTGTTCCTGTTCGCTGTGCTTACAAGGGGGGACATAGTCGTCTTCTTCTATCGGAATGTTGTTCCGAATTTTGAGGTGGTATACAGCCTTGAGTATAGCCAGCCTCTGACCAACGCTAGATACACCAAGTTCCTTCAATGCTTCAGCATTGAGTAGCACAAATGCCTGGCCATCTACGTCGTTGTCTGTGGGCTGTCAGGAAAAAGCAGACCTGAGGCAGGACCAGACACACCCTTGAGCTGGAATTCGTACTGCGAGAAACCGATGCTGGAGAGCCACCTGTGAACGTCGGCTGGCTGCCACTCGAGGAGAGGACGGTCGTCCATTGAAAATTGGATGCTGCAATGCAAGGGAGGAGACTCATTGTACGCATCACGTGAGCTGTCACATCGGTTCTCCTCCTCACTCATGACCTTATGGACGATCCCTGGCTCAACGCATGGCGCGATGACCAGAAACCCCCTCTTTTATCGATCTGGTCGTCCTCCAATAATGTCACCGATGATCAGGCAGACATTACTGTCCCTTCCTGGGCACCAGAGTCTCCGAACCTTTGGTCTCGCAACAATGCTCCAGTGTCATTAGACGCAGGCATCCTTCCGACTGAGCAAGAGTCTGTTGCAAACCAAGAAACTTCCAGCGACTCGGATGCTGTTGGTAACCAAGGTCCATCCGAGGAAGTTCCTGCGGACACTGATGGACCCACAACTGAAGACACTCCAGATCCATGGACACTCCCTCAAGTTGAGGGCCGAGATTGGGTCGATTCCGATGATGTGGCGAGAAATGAGGATCCAGGATCTTTGGATGAATGGGAGTTGGCGAAACGACAGAAAGAATTGCAGGATCGCTACGTCGTTCGTCGACTTTACCCATAGCGTAGACACATCTAATGCCATATGCAGCCCCCAGAGCTTCTTGGTTCAATAATCAGTCGATTCAATGAGTTCTCTGGCGATTATTGGCCTGAAGAACCGTCGGGAGATATCACATATCGCTACCAATATGATGACTTGGCAGATATATTAGGCATGTAGGTATCTTGCAGCCTCTTTTCTTACGGTGCTGTGCTCAACCGGACACTTCACAAGTTCTGCGATTGTGGATCGACTTGTTCCTGCGGACTTGACACTCCCGCCAACAATAAACTTCATGAAATCATTCATCTCGAAGGAAATGATTGATGCACTCAAATTGACGAGGAACCACACCGTTACTCTCTACAGCCCTCTGGCCATGTACATGAATAGCAAAGGGTCCCTGTCATGGGAAGCATCTGTGAAGTCAAAGTCCTATGTACCTGAAGCAGATGTGGTCCCCTCCGGCTGGCGTATCGTTTCACAGGAGAATCTAGGGCCACAACAATCCACGAGCGATACCAAGAAGACTCCTGGTGGCTTCCTATCTTTTTTTGGTCGAAAGACTGCATCTACTGCTCTCTCTGGCTCCTCTCCTTCGATCCGGCCAACCTCCCCAGTGGTCATTTCACCCCGGGCAAGTATAGTCTCACGCGCGAGCACAGATGTTGATAATTCTATCCCTGTCGTTCCCAAGACTATCATTTCTCCATCAACTGATGCAAGACGATCTGCGACAATGTCTGCTCTTGCAGAGTTTTCAACCATTTCCAAGATAGATGCTTCAACCCTGTCATCGGAAGCGGAAGTGCCTGTCCGAGCACCTTCCGCAGTCTCTCGCTTCTTCAGCCGTTTCTCGAGATCAAACAGATCTTCGGCGTCCAGTTCTCTTGCGCTATCCACTGATGACCTTCAGTTTCTCTCAGATATTGTACCCAGCGCCCATGACGGAACAGGTGATATCGACCAGCCCAGCATGCTCTCGTCCGCGATCCGTGCTCCACATATACCTGAAAAGCTGCCTCTTCCGCTGGTACCCCCTCCCCGTGCCCCATCACTGCCAGGACGGTTCATATCATCGCCTTCTGTCAACCTACGACCATCAAATCAAGCTTCATTCAACAGTCACTCTGACTCTGTTGTAGGATTCATAGAGAGCCCACCTAGTCCTGATTTCTCCCAGCAGCAATCGAGACCCTCGTCTCAAATATCGCTCCGTGCGATACCTCCTACACAAGCATCAGGGTCATCTGGCCTCCAGCCGCCTTTATCTCCCTCTACTGCACCTTGGAATCCCGCGAACCGATCGTCTGGGGCTTCTGTCCCTACAAAATCATCTCTTTCCCTCTTTAATGATGGTAGATTTTCTGATTTCCAGGTGTCGCCGGGCAACAGTTCGGTCCCTTTGATGTCGTCGATGTCGTCAAATTTTAGTTTTGGGTCATTTGTGAACTCGACTGAGCCCATTGAGTCGCTGCAGATTCATGATCAATCAGTATCATTCGATGATTTTGACGATTTTGTTTCCTCACCTCCCAAAGTTCCAGAGAAACCTAGCTCTGTACCACTTCCGCGCTTGATACCTCCACCCACTCAACCTGCTCCTTCAATCAACCCTGTATCACCAACGCGACAAGCTAGTAGTCCCAGACAAGCAGAATCTGATCAACGAACATTAAACCTACTGGAAAGTGCTGCAACACGAGGAGTCTGGCCAGCGCCGCCTTCGCCGCTTCCTAATCCGATTCCTCCTCCGACAACGAGTAAAAGCACCGGAAACAACCTGTTTGATACGTTTGATGAACCAAGTGGATCTTCTACAGATAATCTAAATGGTCCAGACATTGTCTCAAGCTTGTTATCATTATCAGGCTCAAGCCCTTCACCTGCACTCTCGGCAGCTCCATCACTCCCAGAAACGGTGGTCAGTACCAACACCGTTGATATGATTACTTCTGGAAATGGACCCGGGTTGAATGGAATGAGAAGTCTACCACCTTTGGCGCCTCCACCCAACCCACCAACGAAATCGATCCTACTACTAACTCAATTTCAAATGCAACACGACCAGAAAATGCAACCGCAGCTGCTGTGGAGAGATTCTATGCATGCCAAGCCATTGTCTTCCTGTGCACAGCCCACTTCTTCATCGAGCTCATTTACTTTCGGCTATGGTGAGAGCTTGAGTCCAAATGGAAGCAACAGTGGTACACCTTCACAGCAACATCCACAGCAACAGACCCCCGAGCCCGGTGCACTATTCAATACAACCACAGCTCCAGCTCCGTCGTACCTGCACAGTGAAATTTCGCCGAGTCAAAATCCTAGTTCCAATGGTGGAAAACTATCGGCGCAGGATCTATCGTTTTTTGAGAGGCTGTAATGGCGTTTTTTTGTTATTTTCGGCTCATTTACCACGAGTATTGCATGTCCACTGTTTGGCCCTATTTTCTAAACATGAGACACTACTGAGGTACTGATGATCCCTACAATGATTGATTCATCATCACTTCAAGTGTTTCCACACTAAATCATAAATACGGAGCCTATGGAATGATGCTTGGATAAAGAAGGAGTCAGGTAGTGCCGTCTTGTGAGTGTGTATAGATACTTCCAATTTATCATGTTATAGAGAGATCCAATACTCTGACTGTTGTTGTGATTTCTTATGTTCCACATGCACTTGCATTCTGCGCGTCTGTATTCAGCGCGGCCCAAGATAAGGGCATCATCAATTGAACCAGGTACCGAATCCCATCACAGAACGGTAATCGGATTATGTTTTTCACCGCCTTGTACCTATTATTACTTCATCTCTAGGTCACTAGGAAACTATAGTATAAAATCGTAGCATATAGCATAATGTCCCGAGGTAAGTGGGAGTTTTTTTACTTGCTCGCTCAGAACACAGCGCCATTTGTCGGGGAAAGATCCAAAACTCCGAACTGGAAACGACCGCTATCAATCATGTATATGTATATACGATCTATTGATAATTCACTAATTCATGACCACTAGGATAGGGTATCAAAGGAGAATACATAGGCCCGATATCAGAGTAAGGGCCAGAGAACATTTACTGCTACATCTGAACAAAGATTAGACGAACAAGGGGCGAAACAAAACCGGAAATTATGAAAGAGTAGGATCAGTGAGAATTATATGGCACAAAAGCGAAAGATAAGAATATGGCCGAACGAACAGCTGCGTGCTCAATTGGTATGGTGAAATTGAAATGAAACTAGAGATCAATATGCCCTGAGACTATTCATGAGCGCCCCTCAATGAATCTATGTTTATCGCGGGGAGAGGAGTTAAGGGAAAAAGATGCCGATGAGAATAATGGAAGGAGTTAAATCGGATTCAACCACGAGCGGGCCGATCGAATGGGCGTTTCAACCTTAGGTGAGGCTGCCAGCTGCCCAGTGATACGTGATGTATGCTGACGAGAACAATGTCGTCCAGTGTAATCAACCCCTTGCCGTTTAATCCTACTTGCCAGCGCGAATCGGTAATATCTTCGAGCCGCGAATGTTGGCGCTCCTGAAATAACATGGCGTTCAGCTTCTGTTTGGTCGATCAACTGGGGTAGGACGCATACCTCGATGAAGCGTTGGACGCATTTGGCTATATTTTTAGCTAGTTTGGCAAGAGTGATAGGTGCTGGGGGGCTACGGAAATCTTTGGTGGGTATTTGTCTGCTCCATTGGCGATATCCAGGCCACTGTAATAATCAGCATTGTGATGTTTGAATGCAAGAGTAGAAGCTTACCTCAAGACGGATCGAAACGCTAGGTCCACGCCCTTCGAAGACAGAACAGTTTCGGTTTTGTAAGCGTTTCACTCGAGAGTGAAGAGCATCAGTCAGCGGGATACCACACTCTTCCGGGTCTGACATCCAGAAATAAATTGGAGCATCAAGTACGATCTCTTCTACATAACGCTTCCTGTCGCTGTTGGTATGAGGCTTATACATTTGCTGAGGGACAAACGGCCCTGTGAGGCCTACAGAGGGGAGAGACAATGCTTGACGGAAGAATAGTAGCTGTTGCTGATGGGAGTACTGCGTCGATAGTTCAGTCTGAAATACAATGAATAACGAATTCTCGTTTGCGTGCTTACATGGGGTGAACTCGTAATAGCTCTCGCTGGTTGGATAGTCCCCACACTTGTGAGTGTCCGCGGTGACAGGGAGCTCACCGGAAATTCTGGTGAGGTAACCGCTCTCGCAGAGGGAGTAATACTTGCAGGCGTTTGTTGTTGGTTTGGCAGGAGTTGAAAATCTACGCTATCGTTGAATGGGTCTTGGTAATGCGCAGGAGCATGACGTGATATGACAGATGGTTCGGTCCATGAGGATTCAGGAAACGGGACCACGGGAAAACCCCGAGACTGCCTTTCCGCAGCTTCGTAGGCAAGCGAATATCCAGGTTGCCATTCGTTCGTGTATGAAGGATTATTGGAACGACTCATGAAGCCAACACTTGATCGAGTATTGTTCATGCTGGTATCTGGATACTCGCTGAACCCGTTCTATCCGATAGAGTCAATCAAAACATTTCCGAGTAGCAGTCAAAAACATAGCTCACAACGTATGGATTCATCGCACACGAAAAATCGTTTGGAAGAAAAAGGTACTGCCAATCCAAAGGATCGTGCTGCCGCTTTGAGGAAAGGGAGCTGTGAAGATGAGGGGGAAACATTCTAGAGTTTTATCAGTATCCGAGCCCATGAGTATTTACAAATCTGGACCGACCGTATTTGAGCTGTTGGTGCTGTTGTCATGTCGGGCATCAACCACATCAAGGAGTACTTGAGTAAGACCTCGAGTGGGGGATTTATATAGATCCGCGTAGATATTGTAGGAGATCGTTTTGACAGTTACCGATTCTGGGGTAGAAACAAAGAGCTGTAAAATTTAGTACTTGTCGTTACCCAGCCTCAACTTATCTAGAAAGTCGGGGCGTTCCGACCAGTTTTTTCCGTGATCCATGGGGCCAAAAACGGAAGGACACTGTGAAATCTCAGAAACAAACGGGACGTTCGCTAGACCAACCAAGAAACTGTCTTTGATTCATTGCCAGGTGGGAATTCCAGAAACTCTGAGGCTGCGTCGATACGTTCCATGAGTCATTCAACCAGGCGAACTGCCTCGCACTCCGTCTTACACAGCAAACCCAAGCACAAATCGAAACGATTGGCAGATGAATTGTGATGTAGTACCAATGACGGAATGATAATTGATAGTTTATAGATACTAGCCAGCGAAGGGAGTGCAAAAAGTGAATCCTATGTAAAATTCCAAGCTGTACATATCCACATGCCCGCTCCACGTGACTCTCAATATTGTCTAACCTAACCTCCAGGCTATGTATTCGCTCTCTCGTGCACTGGATGAATCTGCTCTGAAAAATATCAAGCCTGATCCAACTCTTGATGACACAGAAATGAATCTAGGATCACCCCACCCAGCCTCCGAATCTGAGGATGATGGGACTGAAGAACAGGACGAAGAAATGCCCGACCTATTTGGTGACGACGATGGAACGGTGGCAAAACCTGACAGGTTATGGATTTTCTCGCGTCTAGGGGGCCTTTACTAAATTTGCTACAGAAGTGTTGCTGTTTCTCCCACAGCCTCGGGGCTTGAGTCAGACAGACTGCCGACTCCAGAAAGGGAACATCGGCAAGCACTTGAATACGAGGAGGACGAAATTGCACTAGATACGGGTGAGGTAGTTAAGGAGGCTGATGTTTCCTTCCCCAACCTTCCTATTCCAAAAAGTTCGGATGGGAATGTGAGTTTGTTCCCTGCATCGGACTTTCAGCTCTAGCGGCCGCCGCTCAAACTCATTGTCCAGAATTGGGTAATTCGCATGCCTAATTTTGTAAAAATGGATACGAAACCATTCCATCCCGACACATATCTTGGACCTGAAGAAGAAGAATCCATGCAGGCGGAGAGTGTACGAGAGAAAAGCATGACCATCAAATTGAAAGTTGAAAATACCGTGCGATGGAGGTGGATTAAAGACACCAATGGCTGTGATGTATGTTTTTCCTGGACAGTTTCAAATACTATTCAGCTCATGACCAACTATCAAGCAACGTCAATCGAATAGTAGGATTATCCGTTGGTCCGACGGTACAATGAGTCTTCTATTAGGAAGAGAGCTCTTCGACATTACACAGAACATTGACACTTCGGCTGGTATCCCTCGGCAGGTTGCCGGCCTTTCGACATCACAATCACAGTCACAACACAGTCAATCACAAACCTCTGGCCCTAAGTCCCAGGGCCTGACATATCTTGTCGCCCAGCATAAACGATCACAGGTACTACAATCTGAAGCAGTCGTTACTGGTTACATGAGTCTGAGGCCCACGGGAATGCAATCGGAGACGCATCGAATGCTGGTGCGTGCCGTTGGTCAGAAACATAACAAGGTTGCGCGGCTGCGCTTGGCACCTGATCCAGTCAGAGATCCCGAAGTTGTTCTGAAGGAATTGTTAAAACAAAATGCAAAGAAATCAAGGCGGAAGGCTGATATCGATGACCTTGGTGGTGGGCGGAGGAGACGTCAATCACGGCGCACAGCAGACACTGGAGCACTTTGGAGCAGTGATGAAGATGCTGATGGTGAATACGGCAATGATGACCAAGAAGACGAGGAAGACACCAGTTCAACTGCTCGCAAACGGAAGCGAAAAAACATTAAGGAAAAAGTGAAGGCTGAGGATGATTACCAAGAGGATGATTTTGTTGTTGCCGACTCGTCTGACGAGGAGGGCACTTCAAAGAGAAAACACATCAAGGATACCAGTGATGCTGAAGACCCCCTTGATCGCCTTGATGCACAAATTGAGCAAAATACGCAAAAGAAGTCGGGATCAGGTAATGCTTCGCATGAGACAGATGAGGATGGCATGGATGTTGAGAGTGAAGAGGAAGACGAGGACAATCTCGCAGTTAGGCGGGCAGGACGCAAGCGGGGACACGTCACGATGGACGAAGAGGAATAAGGCTTTGCATATAGTTTACATTTTGTTACTCAAATACTGTCTCTTTCGCTTTATCTCATTGCAGAACATGTATCCAGAGACGAGACATTCTTCTCCAGGCCAATTTCAGTAGACTCAGCATAGTCTTTGATCCCAATTGTTAGAGGGCTGAATTGAGTCCACGACATTTTGATTTTCTGAATTGTCCTTAAGAAGATTACGTAGTGTGAGGATAGCATGTTCTTGCAAGTCTATTTCAGATTATCAGCATAACAAAATAACTTGAGAGGGGTAAATAGAACTCGCTTTATAGCGGACTTACAAGGATTCCGTTCATCAATAATACACATGTTCATGATGACTTCGATCCCACGCGCCTCACGCACCCGATCTTGCACTGTCCTTTTTTCGTGGCAAAGGATACCCAACAATCTTACTAGATCGCGCTTGAGATATGCAAAACCATGGTTTTCGGCGGTAGAGGCATCAGGAATATGCTCTTGTCCTCGATCTGACATTGATGCACCCATTGGTCGCCCAGTCAGCGAAACGGGTCTACCAAAATTGATTCGGGGTAAAAACATATCCAGGAGACGGAGAAGTTCTACAAGAAAGGGCAAAAAACGAATTTAGCCAACGGACCAGAAAGAAACTTTCATCAACGACGAGCGTCGCTGTCCTTAGAAACGAAAGGGCACAACCCACCGATTAGGTTTTCGACGACTCCGAAGTCTGACGCTTGTGCCTCAATGAGGTAATTCTTCATGTTAGTTTTCAGGTTGTTAGTATCCTCAAGACCTAAGTAAACAGCATTTTCTTCCGCCTCGATAGCTATCGTCGCCATGCATTGTGTAACCAGGACCAAGGCTTCACATGCTTTTGGCAGCATAACATCCACACTCTTGAGCGATCCGAACGACCGACTTAATGTTTCTGGTGATCCCGTATGATTTGAGGTAAGTGAAATGGATCTTTCCGATTCTGCGCGCTTCGGGTCAGATTGACCAGATTGACCATCTAATCCAAGAGAATGATGGATCGAGATTTGCGCGTATCTAGACAGTGAGAAGAAGGCTCTTGTCAACATGGGTGTGAGTGAGGTGTGGATTTGAAGCGTTTCAGGTTTGATAGGTGTTTGAGGCGTCGATTGATTGGTTTGGAGGTAGGAATCAACTATTTTCAGAAGTGTCGTTTGGTGAGGAGTTATTATTTCATCCTGTCTGAAAGATACCGGGATCAGTTCGAAGATTAACCACCAATATTTAACAATTTACACGATAAATCGCTGGTACAACAGTACTGCTAGACGTTCTTCTATAATGTGAGACAATATGGCATAACTGAAAAACAGAGTTAGTCAGCTGTATCAGGGCAAGTGGTTAGAGGTGCACCTGATGTCAAACGCCTGTGCTTCTATGGAACCTTCGTCGGCTTCAAACAAACGTAACATATTGTCTAGGAGGGAGATACATATGCGAACCCCAACGTCGGTCTGACACAGCAATTTCCTGATGGAATTTTTTTCAAGTCCACTCGAAACATTTGGATATACCTGTGCTTACACTCGCTTACGAGAGTCATGGAGGCAATTTAAGATAAAGATCAATGTGCTTAGTAGGGTTTTGGCATCAGGAGAGCCTAGCAGACGACTGTAAAGTATTTTGTGAAAGTTCCTCGAGCGAAGTTTAAAACACACATGATGACGACCTGATCTTCTGGAAGGTTGAGATATGTTTCCCAGAGATTGTTCATGAGTTCTTCGTGTCCTGTGACGAGGTTCGACAAGGCCTGAATGAGGAACCTTGCAACGACAATGGCTGGTGTCCGCGTTAAAATTCTACAGAGGTTATAATACATGAGACCTACATTTTTCATCCTCCATTGCTGACCAAGAGGTGTAATAATGCAACAGTCGTCTTAATTCCGGCTCAATGTGGCTAGTGTCAAACCCTTGAGCGAGTATGTTGACCCATGGTACCAATACTTACAACGCCCTAGATTGATTGTCAGGGACTCCAGCGACTAGATTCCGAGTGAATTTCGCCATGGTCGCACACAGCATGACAAGCGCCGATTGTCTTGGGCTTTTGCCATCATCTTCATCAGCCTCCCAGAACGTGGAGTGAGCACGAGCTAAGCCTTTCCAAACTTTGTCCAAGGGTTGCCAGATAGTACTGTCCAAGCCGAGAGTAACACTATGAAACACGATCAGGGGATATAACGGAAACGGCGTTGTCCTACCGTGCTTGATCACTCTTTGCTAGCTCAGGAGATATTTTGTCGATCGCCCGAGAGAACGAGAGAATAGAGTCGGGATAGTTGATGACCAGTTCATTACAAGCTGTGGTAAGTATAGCACCCAATCCCGCTGTTGTTTCTATCATTTTGAGCGGTGGAAGTGGTAGAGGGGCGATGTGAACATCATTTCGTTGATCATTGTCTTTTGTGATCGGCGTTAAGCTGTCACTTTTTCCTGTCTATCAACATGGACAGTATTGACGCTTCCAAGCTCAATGTCTCTCTTGAACCTCACCTTCTGAAGATACTCAAACCCTTATCAAGCTTGCTGCCGCCTACCTTGGCAGAGGAACTCAAGGTTTACGTCTCGGATGTATCCAGCGATATCATTCCGTATTCCACTCTCCTCACCGTATCCCAATGGTCAAGAACTTTGGAAGGAAGAGAGAAGTTAGAGGCATGTGTTCTTAATCCCAACGACTATACGATGGTTTCACTCTTGGCGGGGGTCAAAACCTCGCCGGAGCGGAATTTCGGCACGTACCTGCCACCCCCAGAACCAGAGCAACTGGCTGAACAGCAGAAACGGGAGCGTCAAGAGATAACGGCCATTCTCAACGGTCTATTGAGTGTTTTCTGTGTGGGGTTTGCTATCTGGTGGGCATCTGACAAACTGCACTGGAAACCCCACTGGGTGCGGTTCCCAGTCTTCTTCTATCGATTTCAGCCGCGCTCACAGCTCCACAGCGTGCGTTATTGACGTTGGGCACAGCAATAATCGTTGCTTTCGCCGAAAGTGGGCTGTTAATCATTTGGCGGTACCGTCAGGGTGTTTCCGATGCTCGTCCCAAAAGCCATGCAAAGATGCGGGTAGTCAGGCAAAAAAAGACTGACAGTAACGACGAAAAAACAAATGGAAATGGAAACAATATAAACATCGAATCACAGTTCTCAGAACAGAAGAAACTCCCAGCTAATAGTCTACGTCAGCGTTGGCCACAGACAGAGAAAGCTTGACACGCAATCTCCTGGTATACCTGCAATCTCTGCAACAAGAGTGAAAGATACCACCCCGTCAATCCCCATATCTCGACTCTACCCTCTTTCCCAGACCCTACTTCGTCGTACTGGGTCTCCCCATAGACTGCATTGATAGAGGTAGTGCCATCTGCCTCAGAAAATCTCTCTACTGGGCGAACGAGATCTGTCACGTCCACGGACCAATACGGTCTCTTGCCACGAAATAGATACAGTCGTAACCTTCTAGGTTCTGTCAATGCTGTCAATGGAATGTGAAACACGGCCGCCACCTCCGAAATTGACATTGCTCTCCGGATTTTGTTGAGGTCGAGTGAAGCGTAAGGACACACGTCTGTCTCTGGCTGCTCGACATTTTTTTCGCTTACGAATCCCTAGACGTTCATTTCATCGTTACTTTCTAGTATTATTAGGATAATATCACGTACAATATATGGCCATACGCGCATGTCTCCCCGTAAATTGACTTCAGGTGGACCTATTTCTCCGAGAACTTGAACCTCTTCAGGTCGTATGCCTAGTTCTTCTTCTGTTTCCCGCAATGCCCCATCCAAGAATGACGCATCAGTCTGTGTTGCCAACATCAGCAAGATATCAAAACGTCGAAACCCTCTGAGGACCCACGTCGTCTATTCGCCCTCCGGGGAAACTGTCCGTTTGTTCAGACATGCCCAGGCTGGTTATGCTGTAGTCTTACCTCACCTCGCCAGAATGACTTCGAAGGCTCTTTGCTCTCACCTGAAACAGAACTCCGGGCCTTCCTTCGACGTTGCAGAGGGGGATTAATACACCAGCATTATTCCTGGGTTGTGACAGTTGGGGCTCTAGCTGTTGGGCAGCCGAAAGTGCACAGCGTAAGGCTTTGAGCGATTGGGGGGTAAAAGGTTTGGACAAACTGAGTAACGGAGACGATCTGAGAACCGCAGAACATTTTGACATGATGGCAGACATGTACCAAGTTTTTCGGATAAATGAATTTATTTTGATAAGATTCCGCTATTATTGGGTCAGTGAACTTAAATAGTTCCCTACCAACTAATGACTTATGTATATCGACTGGAAGCGCTCAAGGACGAAGACAATCTGTAGGTATGCAGAACAGTAACATCAGGGATCGTTGTTCTCCTTCACTTCAGAAGCAGTGTCTTTTTCTACCCAACCAGAATGATCGTCGCTGGAATATTGTGCCACTGTGATAGTATATCCAACACCATGAAGAGAAAACAGAATGATAGTTGTTACGACTTTTCGCGGGTTCGCGGGTTTTCGTAGTTTTCGCAGCGTCTTCGCAGTACGTAGTAGTCGAGCACGGACCATGACACTCAGTTTATAAGTAGAGCAGCATGGTAGACCGTACCTCAGACTTCGTCTTGTTCCAATCACTGGACTTGGAATTTCGTAACAGTAGCGAGATCGAGGTGAACAGATAGCAAGATTGGTGATGGAACAGATCCAATCCGCAGAAATGATACCCATGCAGAGTTGATTCTGAAACTCATTGTCCCCACGATTCAACTTCTTATGACAGTCCAGCATTGAAGCAGGATGCTAATGCCACTTTGGAAAAAGAGATTGTCAAATTTATATTGCAGGCCCTCCGCCTTTCTTCTACATGTTATGAGATCCTACCTTCTGGCTCTTTCTGTCGACCTTAAGTTGTTTCAAACATATTAGAGGTCCGTGATCGGCAACTGAGTTGCGCTGACATAACCGTCATGGTTATTCTTAAACATCTACTCTCCCTGGAACCAAGGATGCAAACTTGACTTTAGAATGCGTGGCTATCATTTTATTATCTCGTTGAGCAACTCCAAAGTCGCACATGAAACAAACCCAGCCATCATTTTCACACCGAAGCACTTATTTCAAAGGCTACCCCGACATCAGCGATCTCCGAGTTATCGTCGAGGTTTCGTGAATAAACCCACAGAAAAGGATTACAGGAAAGGACCATTACAGATAGACTGGATGGAGTTTGAGGTGAATGAATTTGCGGGCAGACGGCAGTACGCCAATGCAGGAAAAAAGAAAGAGGGCGGAAGGGGTACGATCCAAGCTACTTGTGCACTTTCATTTAATTTACAGATCTCATGCCCTTGAATAGGTCCAGTTGAGGCCACGTTTGTTCCTACTTCTCGTAGCAAATCTGGCACCACTAATCTGCCCGAAGGAATTGTCCACATTTTTCGAGATGCTGGAAAACGTCCTGGACTCGATGACTTGGAAAAGAGGGCTCCTGAAGTCCTCTCTGATAGCGACGATGCCGGTGTGACATTGGGTGTACTTGCAGTGCCGTTCTGGATGAATCCCTCAGATTTTTTGGCTTTTGTTGGACCGGCCGTGAGCAGTATAGCCCACTTACGAATAATACGGTTCGCAGGTTCAAATACATCTATTCTTCTGCAAATTCATGACATATTATTCGCGCATGTAGGGATTTCGCACCGAATCGATCCATCGCGTTGGTCAGATTGGCCAACCCAGCTGATGCCGCAGACTTTGTCGAAGCATATGATGGTAAACCGTTCAACTCAATGGAGGTGCGCTTCATGGCTATATTCATGTCGCTTGAACGAGGACTTAAAATCAATAATTCAGCCTGAAATATGTCATGTCGTTCATGTATTGTCGGTTCAAGTTGAACCTGATGATGTACTGTCACAAGCGATCTCCCGAATGAACAGCACCTATGGACCTGCACAAGAACTCCCTACGTGTCCCGTATGCCTCGAACGTATGGATTCCGCCGTTACTGGCCTCATCACAGTGCCTTGTTCGCATACTTTCCATTGTATGTGCCTAAGCAAGTGGGGCGATAGTCGGTAAGCTCGGTATCATTTCAGATGCAGCTTTGTTTCTAACATTGGCTAGATGTCCTGTATGTCGGTACTCTCAGAATATCCTCACGTCCCATCCTACGCCCGCATCCAATCGGCCACCTCGTCCCCCACCTTTTGGTCACTCTTCCTTAAGTCCCACGTCTCAATGTTCCGAGTGCCCCTCAACTACTAATTTGTGGATATGCCTTATATGCGGAAACATTGGTTGCGGTCGGTACGGACGAGCTCACGCTCAGTCACATTACCAAGTAACAACCCATCTATATGCGCTCGAACTTGAGACACAGAGAGTTTGGGACTATGCTGGTGATGGCTACGTCCATCGACTTATTCAAAACAAGGCGGATGGCAAATTGGTTGAACTACCAAGTGCTTCTGCATCTATAGATACAGCCCCCAGAGAGGGTGGTTTGGGACCGAGTCAGGCTGACGCTTTGTCCGCAGAGAAGATTGAAGCAATCGGGATTGAGTACTCCTATCTCCTAACCTCGCAGCTGGATTCGCAGCGTACTTATTATGAAGAACAAAAAGAGGAACTCGAAAACCAGATAAATGAGTTGAAGTCCATCATTGAGCGAATGAATAGTGACAGAGAACTTGCAAAAGAAAGGGAGCGGGAAAAGGAGGAGCGATGGCGTGCAGAGATAACAGAACAGATTGCAGAGCTAGAGAAGGGAAAGACAAGGGCGGAGCAGAAAGCTGATCGAATGACAGACCTCGCGAAGAAGTTAGAAATCGATTTGAGAGAGGAAAGGGCTGTGACGGAGGGGTTATTAAAAAATGTCAAGGGGATGAAAGATCAGATAGCGTTGACAGAGCAGGGAAAGAATGAGTGTCTTGCGAGAATTGAAGAATTGACAGATCAAGTTCGGGACCTGATGTTTTTCCTGGATGCCAATTCGAAGATCGAGCAAGGAGGAGGAGTGGAGGCTGAGGCTGCAGGCGGATCTCTTGAGGTTGTTTCACTTGTGCCAAGCACCAAAAGCAAGAAGAAAGGCAAAGCCAAGAAAGGTTAATGCCGGGTGCGTACTTGAGATTATTCTTGCAACACTAATATGAATTTTTTGCCATGTATCCTCTTAGTAGGAAATTAATCACGATTCAACGCGCTAGGCTCGATATCTTCCTTTACAAGTTCCCTCAATATTGGCGATATTCTCTTCGTCCCAGATGTGTATCCAAATTATCTTTGAAAGTGGAGTGTCATTTCATAAGTCAGCCTATCGGAACGTAGAGCAGGTTGTGGGATCCGATTCCGTGGTTGATGCGTTCAACTCGAGAAATGGAATTTCCGGTACACTGAGGGTGTGGGGCTGACCTTGGGTTGACCTGTAAGCTCCTAAGACAACACGAGTGATAGTGTAAAAATATGTACTTATGGTTGTAATCCAAATAGACCTGAGTAATTCTTCACAGTTGCAGTGAACAGAAGGCGAATCTATTCATGAGTTTGGGCCAAATGAACGCCATGATCCTGCTGATGGTTGTGTGTATCCCCAGACCATTGCCAACGATGTGGCCCTGAGCTCTGAATATTGCATTTGGCAGTTCCGAAAAAGCAGGATGTTCCGGCCTTGTCGCAGCAGTAATCTAGTTGAGATCGGTTGCAACTTAAGGTCGATACAGCTCTCGAGAGCCTTACGCACCGCCTTACAGCAATGTCTGAGTGGCAACTTGGATCTACAACCAGGCCACAGTGACCCACTTCCTGCCACGATCTCATCCGTGTTGGTATTGACAGCGGCCTCAGGTCCCGAACTTTCAAGTTGCCGATGATCCAAGCAAGTACTTCTCGGGCGCTTCACTGGCCTAGCCACTCAGTCAAGATTCTGCGAACTGTCATCTTCCTACCATAGGAAGATTATTGAGCAGGAGATAAATAGGACAAACACCTAGAAAATTGTTCACACAGCGATACAGTATACAACCTAAAAATCGATAAATATCATGGTTTCTGAGAGTAAGTCAGTGTGGTGGTGAGGATTTAAGTGCATTAGCTGTTTGCACTGTCCAGTCCTCTATAGTGTCCAAGGGCAGCTTTCCCCACTGGGTATATGTCTAAAGGGAAGGTTTAGGGTTTCAACCTCATATAATGAACGGATAGGGAACATGCCTCTTCAAGTATTTGCAGAAGTTCCAGGGTTCCAAGTCTAGCCTCGTCCTTTGCCTGAGTGTTTTCGTCGAGCTGAGCTTGCAATTGGCGGTTTTCCGCTTCAAGCTTGGTAGAGGCACGATTAAGCATTTCGGTTTAGGAGCGTGCGAGTTCAATTACCCGAGCAAGTATCTCTTCAAGTTGAGCTGTCTCAGCCTCGAGAACAGGGATGGTGCGTGCATAGACAGCGTTCCTTGGCTGTATATCTTCTCTCCAGATGTCTTTTGT
>Ga0157368_1000211_pt1 | contig 28451 bp, 38 predicted proteins | sample AttbisABBM3_FD_113146 | JGI IMG/M metagenome (GOLD analysis project Ga0157368, IMG submission 113146) | Fungus gardens microbial communities from leaf cutter ant in Botucatu, State of São Paulo, Brazil - Atta bisphaerica ABBM3 | ecosystem: Host-associated > Fungi > Mycelium > Unclassified ... | reverse complement strand
AACAGCGATATCGGCATGGTGGTATCTTGTGTTATACGGAGAAGTTGTACTCCTGGGGACCACTCTGAAAAATCACAGAGAAGGCTTTCGAGTACGACAGGGGCAATAGCACCTGGTTTTTCAAGCGGTTGGGTGTTGAAAAGTTGGATTGTTTGGAGGTTTGACGAGAGAAAGAGAGAAAAATAATCGACTAGTCCATGATAGTTTTCTATGTAGAGCCTTTTCAGTTGAGGAAAAAGTGGCCTCCCTTTGAGCTGCTGTATAAGTCGAATATAGGTCCCCGAAGAAATTTTGTGGGCCTCTTCAACTCCATGCGAGTCAAGCTTAAGGATTTCGACAGATGCTGCGAAGTTCATACACGATTCCCACTCTGCCTGTGTTGGGCGATTTGCAAGTATCTACAAACGTTGATTAGTCTTAAAAAGTATCTTAGCCTCCCTACTCACATATTGATTATCGTGCTTTTGAAGACATCCGAGATTCTCGAAAAGAACCAAGAGAGAAGAAAGATGCAATTTCTCATTCTCTACCATGACATTGGATGAATCCTCTGGCGAGTTGAAGGACATATTGGTCTCAAACGAAGAAACTGAGGAAGAAGGGATTGAAAGCATAGTTTAGGACGGCCTCGCATAACGTATAAAAACCCTTCCCAAGTGCGTGGGATAGTAAATTTGACTCTGACAACAAGTATATCAGAAGCTAGATTATATCAGAAGCTACCTTGTTGATTTTCCAAAGCCTCAAGTCAGCCACTGCCATTTAAACCCCAGTGAAAGTCCTATGACTAAGTGAAAAATAAAATGATTAGATTGAGATCTGTAAACAGTGACAGCTCAGTTCCTGGAAGATAAACTAGAGTCTGTTATCCTTGTAGACGTGACAGCTAGTAGTACTAATAATGAACAGAAGAAGACTAATTACAGCATACCTCACTCCCGAAACTTCAGCTTGTGAAAATAAAATATCAATATAACTGTCTTTAAATAATTTCTACATCTTATCAATGCCATTAGTTGTTCACAGTGTTGGAATACAGCAAGCATAGCTACATTGCGGACAGCTGAGGGCTACCAACCAATAGAATTGGTCTGTTGTTAACACTGTCTGTGGAGAGCAATAACAATACAGTCCAATCAGAGAGTGGCATGAGAATACAAGGTATATATAAATAACGAGTGTTGCGCATCATCATGACTAATACTGTGCTGATCATAGTATGAATAAGCGGAATGTTTATTCATCACACGAAGAAAGGCATCCTCGTATGTTAACTGTCTTCTAAGTGGCATCGGAAGGCTAACTTTGAGCTTCAGGCTGACCCAATAGCTGTGCTTAGTAACAGCCTCACCACATGAACAATGATCATCAGAAACCGCTATATAACTCAATCGTGTGGTCTTTATTGTTATCGCTTGCCCCACCCAGCTACTTGCAATGGTCCTCAAACTCTACGGCTGGTTTGCCTCTGGCCCTGCCCTTGTTGCCGCCCTCATCCTTCACGAGAAGAATATTCCCTTTGAATGGGTCGACGTCGACATTATAGCAGGAGAGAGTAAATCAGAAGACTACCTCGCCAAATTTCCTTTCGGATTGGTTCCCGCCATTGTAAGTCGTCAAAAACCTCACATAACCATTAAGATTTCAACCGACCTGTGGATTCATAGGACGATAATGGGCTAGTTTTATACGAAAGCAGAGCCATAGCACGCTACCTTGAAGAGAAGTACCCTAATCAGGGAACCCAACTGCTCCCGAAAGACCTTCAAAAGCGTGCATTGGTAGATCAAGCCACATGGGCAGAAGCATATCACTATAGTCGCTTCGCTGGGACTCTTGTTTTCGAAATCCTCAATAAAAGGTGCATCATGAACTCACTCCTTTCAACACGAATCTAATCAAAGTTCCCAAGATTGCTCGGGGCTCAGTCCAATACCGATGAAATAGAGAAAGCTAAGAAAACGCTGTTTGCAACACTCGACATCTACGAGAAGATCCTCTCTAAACAAAAGTATATTGCTGGTGATGTACATATTTCCGCTGAGTTTGAGCTATCTCTCGAACTGAGAAAATGGGTATCACTACCTTTATAGGAACTCACTCTTGCTGACCTCGTCTCTGTGCCAGTCAGTGGCAGACTCATCGAGGAGCTCAATTTACCACTTACCGAAGGGCGGCCCAACGTTGAGAGATGGCTAAATGAGCTCCTCAGTCGGGATTCCTGGCAGAAAGTGAAAGAAATATTTAAACACCGTGTTTAGGACCAAGATTTTGTCAGATGATCGCCACCTGTATGATCCCTCCCAGAAGCAACATTATATGATCAGTTTTATTCAGACACTACAGTCCAAGGTCTACTGGAGTAAAATTTCCGATCCACCTGCACTCACTTGGATTTCCATTCTTCCTGATTTCCCACTCCTTTCGAGGTACAAAGTCAGTCGAGATGACCATTAAGTTTTACAGTTGATCTCAAGCCCTTGCCTTGTTATCGCGCCTATCCTGAAATTCCATAGGCCTCTTGAAACGGGTTTGATGTTGCATACCTCTCGTTAAGACCTACCAAATAACTTGAGAGACCCAACTCCCGTAGATGGGCTGCGTGACCAAGTCATGGGTGCTTGGGAAAATATTATTTAAAAATAGCACGTCTGTGGGAGGGTGTTTTTGTTTAATTTTGATAGTTATTTACTATCAATTACTTATCAAGGTTCTGTTTGTTGATTGCCGAATAATGTTTAAACATAGATTTCCCACATATATTATTGACCTACCTTATGACCTCGATAGAAACCGGGCATACCTAGACGTTTCATAGGTTCAGCTGGAATCGTTGAATGGGCTTCTGGCAAAGAAACGGATGCCTCAAAAGGAAAGATGTGATCATCTGCACATCTGGACGGTTGTGGGCTGGTGACAGTAAAAAAATCATATTGGCCATGCCAAAGCACTATTTTTTGCCTTTAAACTTGGCACTACTCTTGCCAAACGATTTCCCTTCAAATCCAGGTCTTGATTTACCTTTCTTCTTGTCTTTTCTTCTCTCATTCCTTGCCGCGATGTTATCCGTTCGTTTCTTCTGCTTTGCGGCCATTGAAGCCGCGATCTGCTCCTTCCGTTCGTCCCTTGCAAACGAATCACTATATCGCCTTTAAAATAAAAGTGAAAAGAAGCATACCAATCCTTCTTACTCTTAGCCTTTCCCTTTTCCTTCCTCTTTGCGGCTTTCTTCAACCTCGTTTCATCATCCCGAATTTTCACTCCCTCTAAACGTGCTTCCGCCTTGTCCCATTTTTCCCTCTCTTCTATGGACTTGCGCTTTTCATCCGACATTGTAGCAAGTTTCTCTTTGCGGGCAGCAAGTTGTTCAAGCGCTTGTTGAGGGTCCGATGTGGTTTTGAGTCGTTCGGTTTTCTTTGATGAAGACTTGCTGACAATATTGCCGAATGACACATTCGTGAGCTTTTCCTGAGGGCCTGAGTTGCGTGAGGGTGGCCCTGGATTATCAGAAACAAGGAGCTGTGGCTGGAAATATTGTCATTATCAGCTCTGATAAAAGCGAGTCCAAGATGACCCACTCTGGTGGAACTACCCTTCTGCTTCTCCTCCCTCTTTTCTTTGTTCTTCTTCCCTCTCGTCTCTTCTTCCCGCTTGATCTTTTCTTTTGTTTCCTTTCTTCGTCGTTCACGCATCTTGGCTCGCTGCCTCCGCCGTTCCTCTAGTAGTGCGTCCCGATCCCCAGCTTCTCTTGAAGCTGATTGACCTCTATTCCGAAGCTCCGTCATTCTGTTTTGTAGCTTTCTCCGTAGGGCTTCGATACCATTTGATTCTGGCATTGGAACGAGCTTTTCCTCCTCTTCAGCGCCGTCAGAGCTGGTCTCAGAACGCTTTCTCTTTTCCCCTTTCGTCACTTTGGTATTTCTCTCTTCAAGGGCTTCATTTTGGAGGTCGATGACAGTTTTGTGATTTGCTGGGTCTAGCTATAGAACAGTCAACCATTGTTGTTGGGAGATGACATGCCCACGCTCACTTTGGCTTTTTTGGCTTTTTTGGACGCCTCCTTGATCGCCTGCTTGTCTTCTTTCTTGCTTTTCTTGTGTTTCTGATACTTCAATGCAGACTGAACAAAAACACTGAACAAAGGAGCTTCCTGACAAACCAGAAACACATACCTGTTCTTCATTGTCTTGCACAAGATAGAATCTTGCAGGTATCAGTTTCAGCAAAGACTCGAACTCTTCATTGTGTCGTTCCAACGATGCTCGGAGCGTAGCAGCTGGTGTGGTCATCAGAGAGAGGAAATAAAACCCTGAGGTTAGGGTTCCAGTTGTGATCCGTCATCTGATGGTTTGTGATTAATCGACATCATCCATGACTTTCCAACAACCCCGTAAATTCATTCTCACAAAGCCTCAATTAGATTGGTTTCAGACCTCAGAAACACATCAAAACATCGTCTCGTACATCGAGACTCTTAATGAATCTGTTGTCAGCATTAAATTGACTGACTTGTGCGAGGAATCGGAGGTGCTGTCCCGGAGTATGAATTGACGAGCGTATTTAATGACACCTTATTCTAGGCACTGAAGGCTATCCTCAAGATTCTCGATGTTGTAGAACAATTATGCAAGGACACGCCACCTGTCAACAATGCAGCTTCGCGATTTGGCAATCCAGCTTTCAGGACGTTCTATGACAAGGTTCATGAGGTGCGATACAGCTTTTTCGGGAAGTTGTCAGAGCGCTGAGTGGTTTGTGGAGATGTATAGGCATCACCTCATTTACATGAAACACTTGAAAATCTGCCCAAGAGTAGTATTCCCGAAGTTGCGATCTACTTCAATGAAGCTTGGGGGAACCGTGATCGAATCGACTACGGGAGCGGTATGGAGTTGAATTTTCTCTGCTGGATGTGAGCCATGTTGTAGTATCGGAATTTTGAATTATCTGACCTTTTGTCAGGTACTGCCTCGAGAAACTCGGCGTCGTTAACGCAGGAGATCATAAAGCTCTCGTGATCCGTGTGTTTTGGCGGTTTGTGCGAATGCTTTCTGGGACAGGCCGATCACTGAACAATCCTTAGATATCTCAATGTGATGCGTGTCCTACAATCGACCTACTGGCTGGAACCAGCAGGCTCACATGGCGTATGGGGCCTGGACGATTACCACTTTTTACCCTTCTTGTGGGGCGCAGCACAACTTCGTGGTAAGTCCTCCGCTAATTCGGCAGGTTCCATACCTGAATACGATCTTCCAGGTCACAAATACATTAGACCCAAGTCCATCCATGATCCAGAAGTAGTCGAAGAATATTCAAAACATTACATATATTTTGCATGCATTGTATTCATCAATTCTGTGCGCCCTTTCTACTGGAATCATCCACATGGTTTGATAGAACATGATATGCAGATAAAAACCGCTTCACTCCGGTGGCATTCTCCGATGTTAGATGATATCTCTGCTGTCAAAACCTGGGATAAAGTCAATAGCGGAATGATCAAGATGTACCTCGCAGAAGTCCTCGGAAAACTGCCAGTTGCCCAACACTTCTTGTTTGGTTCTCTACTCCCTTATGATGGTCCAGCACCTCCTGCTTCAAGCGACTTGCAACAAGATGATCCTCATCGCGGCCACTCGCATGCGATTGCCAACGCTGGCGGTCCTGGTCAGAGGAAGGTTGGATGGGGTGACTGTTGTGGAATACCAGTTCCCTCTGCATTCGCTGCAGCGAAAGATGAAAAGGAACGCCTGAAAATATCAGGTCATGGTCTTGGAGGACCTGGGATCAGACCTGTACCCTTCGATTGAAATGCCTAGACAGCTCAATTTCGAGGATTGTGAAGTATGTTAGCACCGGGAATCAGATCATATACCTTCATTGTCTCTTGTGGGAATTTTGAAAGTCTCCGGAATTCTAATGTCGAATTTATCTGAAGAGGGCGAAGTTTGCTGCCTTTATCACGAAGTCCCTGTTCTCGCGGTACAACTAGCACCTCCCCTACAGAGTTCTAGGTATTCATATTCACACATGTGCGTTGGTTGAGTAGCTTCGCTTACCACCACTTTCAAGTGGTTCTCTCCGGTGTATCTTTGCGATGAGGGAAGCTGATTAACTCCTCTAGATTGCCTGTAAAATAGCCAAGTATATACAGACAATTGCGCCCGCCGGCTTTGTGTGCTCTACCTAGGACTCCTCTTTTATATTCTAGTAAGTCTTTTTTTCCTGAACTAGCTGATCAATAATAAAGTCCGGCGTCAACAATCCAATGAAATAGAAATAGATGTCATTTGCCTTGCCGTTGGGTCCCATAAGAAGTCACACCAAAACTCCAGGCAACAACCGTTGACGAAGCGGGCGCATTGAGCTACATGCCAAATCTGATTGATTCAAATAATGAGCGAAGAGAAACCCCATGTATCCCCGGGTTCTTTCTCAAGCTCGTTTGGTTTACAGTAAAGTGGCCCGAAGATCTATGATCATTGGTGCAATTTTGACGGCACAAAAACCTTCCAGCGATTTTTTTTTTGTATCACTTTCGGGTTGAAAATGCTGACTTCTGAGAAGTTACCTGCTCATTATGGTATCAAAAGCATAACCCATTTTCTTTTCGATATCCAGAGCAGAATAATTTTGATGTACGAGATTCCCATATTCAGTTTCTCCATGTTGTCGACGCTGTTCCAATCGTATTTCCCTGTTCAATGTAACGCTACCTGCTCCTATTTCACTCTTCAATATACATCAAATTACATGTTTGAATTTCAACTCATAATCCGAAACTCTCTTCTCTCATGGGATATACACTACTAACAACGTATTCACAACCAACTTTTCCAATTCTCCAGCCAAGACGAAGTACACATGCTCTACACCGACTCTTGCCGAAGGCACGTTTGGCTTGGGCATACCATAAGGCGTTGGCTTCGTTGACTCCTCCAACTCGGTGCAAATTTGTATCTCTGTGTCGACAAGTGGAATACCACCAGCTTCTTCCACCTTTGTCCTCAGAATATCCCCCTCTGTTTCAACAAGTTCGTGTCCGCCTGCCGGATAATATGGCGAACCAAAGGCTCCTCGAACCTGTGGGGCTTGTTCTTCTCGTGTTGGAACCCCATATCCGCGTTCAACATGAAACCTAGGCATGCGTGCTGTGTTCAGGAGTGATTTTGCACTCCGGTGTCCGTTGGTGATATCTTCAGTAGGAAATTGAATTGTCATCTTCGTGGGCCAGACATACCCACCAGCGGTCCATTGGAGCTCAGGTGAAAGTTTGTACATCTTGAATGCTTGATACAGAAGCGCATCTCCCCCCTTCAACTATAAAACGATTCGTCAGCATTGATCGAGCATTCGGTAGCGATAAGAAGTAATCCCTCACATACCTGAGGAATCAAGCTCTCAGCCGTAATTAAGCTAGGGTCCGAATTGTACGAATAGTTCAGGAAGAAACCCAATTTCTTTCCCCTTGACATATTCAGGATTGAACTCAGGGTATCAAAGAACTTGTCGCTCGGTGTAATGAGGTCTTCATCCCTTGCCACACTTCCAGCAGAACCCGGTAAACCAGAACTCGATGGTCCAACCATCGGCACACCGAACCCCTTGATATATACGCCATACGATACCGACACTCTGCACCCAGACTGGACCGTCTCAATCTCATAATCACAATCCCCCCCAAATGCAACCCAATCCAAATCCCCATTCTTCCCTCCCCTTCCAGCGAACTTTTCATTATCACCAAACGATGGTTCGGTTACAATTACAGCACCTCCGCGATATCGTACTGGAAGTGTAACGAGAATTGTCGCACTTCTTCCATCGTTCCTCAGACTAATGGGTTGACGACCCATGCGTCCTCCACTGACGACGACTTCGAGTTTATCGCGGAGAACGGAAAGATAATATCCTGCTGGTAAATTTAGGAAAAGGGTATTACGGACGGCATCCAGAATCGGATGATTGGCGATTTCGAGAGAAGTAGTGAGAGGAAGATTTGGTGGGAAGAATAACGATTCGCGGTCTCCGTAAGCATCCAAATCAGAGGTCTGATGCGGTCTACATGCAGCAATGAGGACATCCAATGCAGGAGGTGTATCTTCCAAAACGTTAACCGGGAAGTCCAGAGAATGGGTTGTTCCACTCTACCATAAATCCATGAGCACCGGTGCTGTTACCCGTCAACAACTAAACTCACCTTTGAACGGAAAAACAAAACAAGTTGACTCGAATCGCAGGGTACACGACCAGAAACTGCAAACAGCCTAGCCTTGATATCCAATAATCGATTGACATTATCCCTATACAATAAATCATCTCCACCGTATCCATGTGCAGGAACATTCTCAGATGGCAAAGGGAACGATTTCTTCGCTGCTGGTGTGCGAGCTACCTTCTCGATCTGGAAATCGTTGATACTAGGAGACATATATCCCATCCCACCCATTGAGGGTGTAGGAGAAGCCGTTCGGCTTATTGGTGCTCCGTACATCTATGAAAAAGATGAATTGGAATTCCGAGGATGATAAGTTGTAAGATCAAGCAAAGGAGATAAAGGTATCGTTGATTAGCCCCTATTGATTCGCGAATCACTTTATTGGTACCACCCAGGCATGTGTCTGCAACGTGCTGCAACAATCCAAAAGAAACTGGGTTATCATTTATCAGATATTTCTTATTCTTAATGCATGTCATCGGGATAGGGTCAGGAAGACACTCGACGGCGGAATCTTTGTGAATTCTGAACATCGAAATATGATCCGGTGTGTGTAGAAACGATCTGATCAAACAGCCAGCCATGCGGACGATCCATCGATACAGCAGAAACTCAAGTACAACACAACGAGTTTATTGCTAAAAGAATGCGATGCGAATCTGGGGAAAGCTACCCAAGACATGTCAGAACAGAAAAAATAGTTCGACCATCTACTGCCTAGTGAATGAATTGGGCTTGGCCTACGGGTGTGGCTCACCACGAACACGTCACATCTATATCTAGCTCGCCTATCTACAAGCAACGAACCCACTTAGTAAGTCTAGGTTCATCACCGCAGTCATGGCTTGTAGTCCATACTATCCCGATCATCTGCCCATAGTCGTGCCCACTCAAGGCAAAGACGATATACATATGCTGTTGAAGACCATCAAGGTGAGCATCAGCGCCAAAAAGCAAAGACTCGGAGAAGAGGCAGCACAAGAACTCGAGCTCAAGTTGGATTCAGGGCCAACAGAAAAAAGGTGGTCAACAACCAATCAGTGGAAGAGCAACGTATGACCCATATTGTACTACCTCATGGTTGTTCAAATCCAACGAAAGAAACAGGAAATTCCCACAGAAAAAAAGATAATATCAAGGATACTTACCCTCCATATCTACCTTCCTTCCCATAGTTCTCTTCCACTCCTTTCCCGCTCTCGCAATTCTCTTCAGTCTCCTCTCAGCTTCGAAACTCCTCAATAAATTTTGTCCTTCGTTTGTCCGGCGTAATACTTCCTGATCCTGTACGTACCCTGGAAGATTACTTGACGAGATCGCGAGAGACGAGTTTGCTGCGAGTAATGTTGATGGTGTTGGACCAGAGAAATATGCTACAATGTTGTAGATCTCTCGATACGTCGTTGAGAGTGGTATAAAATGTACCCTATTGAAGATAAAGATAAAAACAAAGTCATCAGAAAAGGGCGTGCGGTCAATGACACATGCAGCGTACCAAGGCTGAATCCAATCCGAAAACCATTCTTCATAAACCGTCGATTTAATAGGCACGCTGTCACTAGCCAAGAAAGCTAGAAACCTTCCACTGTAACTCATACCATCCAAGTCCACAAGATACCTATACTTCCAATGTTCACCTAACGGAACCGCATCGTCAAACCTATGATCCTTGCGTAAAGCCACTTCACCGCCTGGGTAAGATTGTGCTCCCACAGCTTTAACAAAAGCAACGTCCATGATTTCATCATTGAGCTTTGCCGCAGAGGTCGAGGCTGTGACGTAGCGGTTCGGGTTGGATGGGTCCGCGAAGGTTATGAGGCGGTTGTGGGAGGAAGGGTCGGTGCCAGGGGAGTGCGAGGCGGATAGTGAAGTCATGCGAAGGAATCGATGTCGTTGGTACTGTGATGAAAAACCAGGAGGATGAGACCCTCCTCCAGTCGTCGCGCCACGCCAAAACACCTTGTCAATCTTATCTTCCCAAGGCACCTCCATTGGATCGGTATCTTTGAGTTCCAGGTTAATGGGATCCCAACCATAAGTGTATCGTTTAGTTGAGCCATAATAGTAGTGAGATGGAATCCGAATATCCATAAATCCTTGGGATCTTGCAGGTGTGAATACGGGATATAGAGCTGGAATAGATCGCCAGTCGGAGAAGAAGTGTCCCTGACTGGTATGCATATGGGGATGAAGACAGAAATCGACGTTGGTGTTGGTAGATGACATGAATTTGAAATCTAAACCTGGTTTTATTGTTGATTCCTCAGCAGGAGAGGTGGGGGAAATGTAGTCTGGTGTTTGTTTGGAAGCGAAGGGATTCCGTTGGGAAGAAAAGAGTCGACGTGCGGATGTATCGGGCGGACAAGTTCTACGCCAAACTTCCCATATGTTCTCGTCTGCAGTCCAATCTGGGATAAATTTACCTCCAAACACAAATTCAATACCTTTGGAGGAATCTTGGATCGTCATGTTGTTGTAGTGTTGGTGTTCCCAGGGAACGAGGACTCGTCCCTCGGCTCTGGCGTTGACAGCAAAGTCCATGTCCGGTAGCTATAAGATTAAAGTTAGCAGAGGGAAAGCTTAAGCAGTGTTGTGACGCACCCTGGACGCGAACGCTGAAATCATTGATAAGAATCCTCTAGCGCGGGCGCTGGCTTCGGAATCTTCGTAGGCGTGATTCATCTTGACCGTGGTAGGCACCCCTCCACGTATCCGTACAAGATGTATAGAAGGCAACTCGCCGACCTAGAGAGGTGCAAGAACTTTGTGGGCAATAAATTATTATCATTGAGATTGAACATACCTGAAGTGTACGTCGACGGATCTCCTGGCCACTGAGGATCCGGAACGGCTCGAGGTCGTGCATAAGCCCATCAAACTCATCAACCATGCGTATCTCATTCTGCTGCACAAATGTCCACCATTCGTCGAAACCCTTGGGCGGATTGCGCTTATATCGCTTTCGGTACTCTTCCACTGCGTTTACTAGCGTCTGACTCTGCTTCTGCAGCTTGTTACGAAACTCATCCTCGGCCTTGTCCATGAGCTTCGGTATGGGGTGTTTGGTAATGACGTTACTTGTACCGCCAAAGATGTACACAGTAGTTAGATCATCGAGATTGAACTTGTTTCTGACGGGCAACAGATTGATGTCTGGATGGGTATTGTGGCCTGAATAAAATCCCTGGTGGAAGAAGAGGAGAGTTATGAAAACAAGAAAGATGTAGCCTCTGTAGCGCGCAGGAAGGACCCGTCCTATTCCTCTGAGGCGGAAAGAGAACATTGGTTCTCTAGCCCACACTCAGGATCGTTGTAACTGTAGGTGTGAACATACAAGCGAGCGGACTGGGGAGAAGCAGACTAAAGTGGCTTAGTCATCCATGTGCACTACATCCTCACTTCCTCGGTTAATGTTAATTAGATATAAAACTATGGCACTTCAATACTAGAGACTAGAAACTGGCCAGGTTATCTTGCTGCCCGGAAGAGGTCACGTTAATCTGATCATTTTCGGGCCATATGGTCTTTTTTTTTCTTCCCTTGTGACCGCATTCTGGGATCCCACCTTCATGACCTCTGACAAAAGCCACTCACCCGAGCACGAAGAAAAGCGAAATTCCGATGAAGAAATCGCTCTCGAATTTTTCGACGGGATTAACGAGCTTGCAGTTGTAGCAGAGGGAGAAGAGCGTGTGACTTGGTTTGTATGGGCTCTTGTAGCATGTTCGACCATCTCAGGCCTGCTTTTCGGTGAGCCAGATCAACCTTGACAGACATTCCTGTATTCAATCACTATCTTGCAGGCTATGACACTGGCGTTATATCCGGTGCTTTGGTTACTATCGGTCCTGACCTAGGTTCATCACAGCTGTCCAATGGTCAAAAGGCAAGTTGACATGTTCCTTAACAATCAAATACTGATGATTCTATTTAAATTTAGGAATTCATAACCTCCGCCACGACGCTTGGTGCTCTTCTTGGCAGTTTAGCTGCCGGTGTAATGTCAGATTGGATAGGCAGGAAACCAGTTCTGGGAATTGGGGATATTATTTTTGTTGCAGGCGCTATTGCTCAAGCTGTGTGTCATGATGTCTGGAGTATGGTGCGTCCTCCCCTCCCCTCACTCGCATTTCCGTGCTTCAAATTTGTTACCCCCAGATCGGTGGTCGGTTTCTGGTCGGTGTAGGTGTGGGCCTCGCAGCATGTGTTTCCCCGTTATACATCCAGGAACTCTCGCCGACAAGAATGAGAGGCAGAATGGTCGTCCTCAAGTATGTTTCATACCTCAACCTTCCAGTATAAACAAACTCTTATGCTAACAATACAGCGTCCTTATGATCACACTTGGCCAAGTCATAGCCTATGCCATCGGCGCAGGTTTCTTTCACGTTAAATCAGGATGGCGATGGATGGTTGGTTTGGGTGCCATACCTGGTGGAATCCAATTCCTTCTATTATTCTTGCTACCTGAATCTCGTACGTTAATCACCCATTCCCCAGTTCCACTGATATCAATGATCCTATGTTGTTGTATCACCCCACAGCCCGCGTCCTCTTACACAAAGGAAACACCTCTGCTGCTCGAGATGTCATGCGCAAGATTTACGCCTACGCTAAACCCGAAGATATCGACCTCAAGGTGCCCCCTTCATTTCTCTCCCAATCTCTCTCAAACATCTATCCAACTCACCACCTGTCTCCATTCGACTTGCTCAGGTCAGGGTCCTCGACGCAGCCGTCCAACAATCCATCCATATAACCCGAACCACGACCTTCTATGACCGCTCAAAATCTATGCTCTTAGACCCCGTAAACCGACGCGCCCTAGCTATCGGTTGTGGCATGCAAGCCTTTCAGCAACTCTGTGGTTTTAACACTCTAATGTATTACTCTGCCACCTTGTTTGCCGAAATCGGTTTCGATCAACCTACAGCTGTTGGGCTCATCATCTCTGGAACAAATTTCTTATTCACGTTGATTGCATTGAAATGGATTGATTCTATTGGGAGAAGAAGAATCATGTTAATTTCTGCACCTGGAATGGTCGTTGGATTGGTTCTTGCAAGCATCGCCTTCCATTGTGCGTAACATCCCATCTCCCTCTTCTGAGATGAATGAAGTGATATTTTTCGTTTCTGCTCAGTCATGACCCTTACAACCGGAAACATCCTCATTGAGGGTGCCTCCTATTCCAGAACCTGGTCAGCCATTGTCTTACTCTCTATGATCATTTTCGTCGCATCCTACGCTACCGGTCTCGGCAACGTTCCCTGGCAACAAGGCGAATTTTTCCCTCTCGAAGTCCGAGGCATCGGTACTTCCCTCTCGACAGCCACTAACTGGTCCGCCAACCTCCTTATCAACAGCACTTATCTCTCTCTCATGGCTAAAATCACGCCCTCGGGTGCTTTTGGATTCTACGCTGGACTTTGTGCTCTTGGGTATACATTTGTTGTATTCTGTTTCCCTGAGACGGCAGGATTGAGTTTGGAAGAAGTGAGAGGAGCGTTTGGGAAGGGTGGATTCTTGAAGACGATCAGAGAAGGTGAGAGGTTAAGGAAGTTGAAGAGGGAGATGAAGGAGAGGGAGTAGATGAAGGGAAGTGTGAGGAACGTGAAATGAAACGAGGCAATGAGGCAATGAGATCTACGATGAATTTACGAAGGAACTCTCTAGTGTATCTATAAGCTGTGGCATGTCCTCTGATATTCCTTTCTATATATCCTGAATCGACAAAGTATTCACCAGGGTCACCAGTTTATTACAGACCCGAATTATTTTTGAGATGGGACTTCTTCCCAGTTTGTATGTGTTCAAGGATGGCTGCAGGGTCTCGGAGGTGGTATATTCGAGAGAAAATACACGTATCGAACAGTATAAAGAAGAAAGGAGAAGATAAGATCCATGAGTAAGTATATTATATGGGCGTTGTGAGTTTGTACACCGTCCCGAAGTGAGATCTGCTAGTGGTCTCACCGGTTTTTTTTTGTTGTCGATATCTACATTCTATACTTGTTTTCTCATGCATCATTGATATCATATCATGCATCCTCGGCGTGTTATACTTGCATTGCATAAATCTTCTCAGACGTCTCTTGGACACAACTGGTTGCCACGACTTTGTAGCATTCAGTCTTGTTTCCCTCCCTAGCATCTCTCTTTCTTCGTCGCAATCCAAAAAGCAGCATGATACGTATAGCTCAACATCCCTCGGCTATTATTGGTGTAAGTCGTATCTATCGTTCGCTCGTGCTGAGCATTGGACAGTCAGACAGAAGACCATAAACAGAATATACCAATCAACAAACCGAGATTTCAAAACCGATTATGCCGGCTAACTGCTTGATTTCTTCAAGGTCGAGTTCAATCGACATGTCGCCGGACGTGTTATTCTCCCAGTGCCATAACAAAGGGCCAAGATTTATCCAAACCCCTCCGGGAGCGAGAATCTTGTGAATGATTCTAAGATAATTTACAATATTCTTCGCCTGTCACTGTTTGTCAAAATAGAAAGTTCAGTCAAAGGAAACATCACCCACAGTATCGATGAAGAAGCAAGTCAATACAGCATCCCATAATCCATGTTGAGGTTCATCCGGATCACTTTCTCCTCCGTAAACCTCTTCAAAGTCACCTACATCAAGTAGAAGTCAAGGATATGAAGTGACGTAGGGTGCACAATTGCGGACCATGCAAGCGAAAAGGAGTTTCACTGACCTGCAACAAGAGAAAACGGTGTGTTCGGAGGCAGAGATGACGGCGATACGTCCGGAATAGTTATGGTTCGAAGGATATCGTTCTTGCTCGAGGCATTGGAGAATGAGTGGATATAGGGATAAATTCGATACTGATTGATTCCTGTCGTTCTATGCAATTTAAGGATGACCCCATTCTAGAATTCAAGGAACCTACTGATTCAGTATATAGTATGATGTGAGGAGCATGTAATGAGAAAACTCATTTCCTTGGGAAGCAAAGCCTGGTGGCTGATAATTGAGTCTGAGAGCTAGTCCTCCAGGAAACTGAGAAGCCTGACCGAGTTGAGCGATGTCAAATGCAAGACGGCCAAGGCCTGCGCCCGGAACAAGTACTCTTAGTCGTGACCTGAGGACAATGAGCTAGTGATTGTTTGGATCATCTTCTATATTACCGGTCTTCTGGTTTGACGTCCTTGAAATAATCTAGAAGAGCTTCCTTCATAGGCTCATAGCAAGCATCGCGCTCCGACTTTCCCTTGGAAAAGAGAGAAATTAAATCCATGGTACGAAAGAGCAGATAATTATTATACCTCCACGCTCCAATCTCGCATTAGTTGCTTCAGTGTACTTCGAAGTTTGTCCATATCGGCCTCCAACGGTCGAAATGAATTAGGTCGATCTATAGCATCATGCTGATGGGCATGGGAGCACGCATGTCCAGAAGACTGGGGATTAGAATATGAGTGCTTTGATCCTATAGTTCACAGTGAATGCCCCCAATGTCATGTATCATATCAATTGACATACCAAGGTCATGCTCATGCTCATGTCCGTATTGAGTTTTTCCTTCCACTCGCTGCTGTTCCGAAAACTCTGTCTGTACTTCATCGCTCTCATGTTCTTCATTATCAAGTTCATGGCCAAACATTTCCGGATTTTCTACTATCTTGAGCAAAAATTGGGCATTCTCCAAGATGGCACGATCGACGGATTCAAATTTTTCTCGTAGTCGTAAGTCACGGATAAGCTCAACATCGGCCAGCGGAAGTCGAAATACGTCCTTGCGTCTTTTGTTGTTCGCAGATAGCTGATTAAATTGGATTTTTGAAATGGCAATAAATAATGAGAGAAGATACCCACGGCGTATTGAGCGTATGATCGGAAAGTCATTACAACTCGAGTAAAGTGCTGCCGCTCTGGATTAATGAGTACACAGAGAGGTTGAAGGGCTTATGCTGAATACCTTCTTCCGTTTCTTGCTCAGACGGAGACATAATGGCGAAAGGAGTCCTAAATTAAGCCATCATTCACATTGTTGTCTTGTGTTTGCCTATCATCTGGACTCAGTGTTTTACGGCCATTTGCAACAATAATAATACACGATGGTAAGGCGCACTTTCAGTGACCTACTTGCGATACATTCTAATAAGTCCTCTAGGCTCGTAATGAAGAGAAAGCACAGTCTATGCTTTACCGTTTCAGGGAAGCACAGGCTGCTGAGCTCGGACTTGGAACGCGTGCGGACCGACGGCCAAAAATGGCCAGCGCCTGCAAGAGTCTGCGAGAGTGTGAACGATGGAGAGGTGAAATTCTGAGGGAAATAAGTCGAAAAGTGTCCAAAATCCAGGATGGTATGTGACGAGCCCTTGCTGGACCTTCATTGTTCATTGTTGTTGCAGCCGGACTGACCGACTATGAGGTTCGAGACTTAAACGACGAGATCAACAAACTACTGCGTGAAAAGCGACATTGGGAAAATCAAATTGTCGCACTAGGAGGAGCCAATTACAGACGAAATGTGGCAATGCTAGATGACGATGGAAAGGAAGTTCCTGGGACGAAGGGCTACAAGTATATATATTCTTTTGGATTATATTCTCTTTGTTACTAACACACCTTTTAGATACTTTGGCAGAGCAAAGGACTTGCCTGGCGTTCGTGAGTTATTTCAGAGTCGAAAGAAGGAAGAGGAGGAGGAAAACCAGGTCTTTGCATTCTACAAGAAATTTCTGAACCAAGGTCCTGTCTACTACGGTGACCTTGATGACAATGATCAGAACCTCTTACACTATGAAAGGCAAGCAGAAGCGGAAGGTACGCTTCCTTTACTTCGTACCATGACGTTTCTGAAATAGCTCCTTAGATTGGGAGGAGGCTTGGGGTAATGTTTGCGAAGTCCTCGGACTCGATCCAGACACGCCTGCGCCACCTATTCCAGGGCAAGCGTCTACACAACCTTCCAATGTCCAGTTACAAACACCGCAAAGTACTGCAAAACGGAAAACGGCAGATGAAGGAAGTGATGTTGAGATGGACGATCGTAGAGACGAAGCCAAGCGAACGAAGACTGGGAACGACCCAGCACCCGTGGTTGCACAAACATCTGCTACCGCCACAGACCCCGCCCTTCTGCACGCTCAAACTGCGGCGTCCTTCATACCATTCCTCGAAACTCAGGACCTAGTTTCTCCAAAAATGCCGTCGCCTGAGGAAATGGAAACTGTACTTCTTCAGCTACGGAAGAAGGCACTTGTGGAAGAATACTTCGGTCATGAAAAATAGACTTAGTCTTATTTCTCACCCGGTACCTGAAATTTTGTAGTTTGTTTTTTTCTTTCGTTCTCTCAATACATCCTGTTTAACAGATTGCATTTCGGTGTCTTGCCCTATGAGCAACGTGAAAAAAACAAAATTCAACGCCTGACTTTGCTATCATACAGTTCCCCGTCCCCATTTCCTGGCTTTCTTCACCCCCGTATCTCAAAATCAGGTAGTTACCCTCTTACGACCTCCGATTAGGTGGAAACCGCCCAGTTGCTTATAGACTATAAGCCATAATAGGGATGAGCCCACGAAAGTACACCATCAATGTGCTTCTGTCTAAATCCCCGCAAGATAGGACAACGCCCTGCACCCCTTTGATACATCGACTAGATTCGGTCCAATGTAAACCCCCCCCCCGCTTCCAAATACGGCGGAATTTGACCTTCCATGTCCTGCGTTCCCAATTGAAGGCATGATATCAAAATTTTTTCTTTTACCATCACAACTGGATTCATTGTCCACCCGATCAAGAAGCTCGGATACTTGTGAGGCTTTGACTCTCGATGCGATTCACCGTTTATCATTAATTAACATCCCCTGCCGACAAAGCTTTAGCTTGAGAGGACGTTTCTGTAGGTGATTGTAAACAAAAAGCTCTCAACTCCAAGCTCCAGCCAGCATATCTGAGTGTTTTCAATTCACTTGACTTGCGGAGTCGAGAATCGAGGTTTGCGAAGAGCGAGAGTGTAGATTATACTCGAAACTGGCAATAATCGCGTGTGCACGTTCCGATACACTCAAGGCTAGAATCTTTCTGAAGTCTTCGTATGTCCGCACCATCACTTATAAGGCCCATATAAGAACTAAGTAGTCCTTCTTGCGCTTCTTATTAAGGGTATCAATATCTATGAGATCACGTCCCGACCACGCCGTCCAACATTAAGGATCATGCTCAGATCTTCAGGCCGGTCAAAATATGTGAACAGCCGCGGACCTGCAGATATCACGACTCCTCTCTGGGAGAGTAGGTCTCTCAGATTACTGCTAATATTCTGAGCAAATATTTCTATCTTCAGATATCAGAAATACCCTCAATCAGAAAACTTCGTTGTACAGCTTTAACCACCATCGACTCTAGCAACTTCTAGTAAGCAGTGGCCGTCCGAAAGTTTTTGGATGCTGTATTTAATGTTGGGCGTTCTCTTGCCTCTCTGAATGGTGTTGCTCCACAGAAAAAGTGTAGGTTCGCTCCAATTTTACTGGCTTAAAACTGGGGTAAACGGCCCTCTCAAGTTCGGAGATCCGGCACGTAACGATCCCTCGGATTGAGGCAACCTCAGGGAAAAGACCCCGAACTACGCGGGAGGGTACTCATCATTCACATCCTTGAGATTTATCTCAGCATGTGGATGATCACTGGACCATGACTACAGATGAACGCAGAATGAAACGACCGTTTGCTGTACCACGGACCCGTGAAGATCCGCTTACTCACACTTATGCAGAGAACTAGAAGCGACAAGGGCCAGGTCTTATTGCGCTGAGGACGAGCAACAGGAAAGGCTCCTTCGAGGCCCAGCAATCGTTTTTCAGATACGATGTCCCCATAGCCACCATGTGAAGCGGGAAGCCAACTCGCGTGGAATGGAATGAAACTATGTCATGCCTGAAGCCATCACACTATGATTAGCAGCCAATCGTTCGCATAATACCATGGTCAAGTGAAAGAAAACAGTCCATGCCCTTCTCGCTCATGTTATACAACTAGAATGAATGCAGTGAAACTGCTGAAGACAAGCTAGAAGACTAATCTCGTTCATAAAGGACATCCAAAAGTACATTCAAGTGCTAAATGAACCCAGGTAAGTCGATAAAGGAACTCTGGAGATGGGCCCAAGCGGGTTCAAGGGGAATCCGCTTGAACCCGCTTTCCGCTCCAGCTCGAGACCACACGCTCGTGTTCCTAGTATATTACCATGAATATGAGATCCGGAAATAATCTTTGCTTGGGGTTCTGGCGAGTACTTCCGATTCCCGCCTCTGGAAATCCGGGCTACAAGCGAGATATCGATCCTGCATGGACCAGTTCTGTGAGATGGCAAATTCTTGGCCAATACAGCTGGGGCGATTTGGAAGAGCTTACACGTGCGGACGAGTAGGAACATATAAAGCATGGATCTGTATAATTTCGTCCTAGTCTCACTTCAACGCGATATCTATCTATCCGCTCGTTCAATATGGCCAATATGAAAGGAGAGATCGTTGTACTCCAGCAGGGCGTCGACTGCCAGCAAAGTGATTGGGAGTCCCTTCCCAGTACTGAATTTCCCTTGTATCTGTTCCCTACTTCCTTTTCACCTTACCTGGAACTTGCAAGAGTAGAGAAGGTATGGAAACTTTAACGATGCTACCTCGTGCTTCTCATATTCTGATCCCATGATAGCCTACTGGCTTCATTCTGGTGTTTTGGCCCTTCGGTACTAGTAGCTATCCATCTCAGAGTATCAGTCGACTCATTTTATTTTGCTTCTAGCCTGGGGCCTCACTATGGCTGCGTATCGCACCAAGATGCCCTGGAATGAGTATTGGTGGTCATTGCTCGATGGTGTCATTGGTGCCATCGTCCTGCGCACTTCTGCTTGCACTGTCAATGATATTTTTGACCGTCAATTAGACGCCTGTGTTGGTGAGCACAGTGTATAACAAGTTACACACTTCCGAATTAAGGATTGATCCAGCGCGTACTAAAAAAAGACCTCTCCCAAGTGGAAGAATTTCTGTTTTGGCTGCAACCATTTACCTCCTGATACAATATGCCACTGGCATAATTTTCTTTCTGGCCACATTACAAGGCATCGCGTTAGTTCGACTTGTTCCCCACTCGGACAAAGAAGCTGATGAGTATGCGCTCGAACCAGCCTTTATGTCGCTACATTCCAGCTACTTCCACTGTAAGGTGACTTTTACATCGATGAACATGACATGGTCTAATCTCATTAGTTTTGCAATTTATCCTCTCGTAAAACGCTTTACTCACTGGCCGCAGGCATGGCTGGGCTTTGCCATGAATTTTGGCTTCATGACTGCCTGGACCGCAACGACCGGTGATATTGACGGAAAGCTTCTCGGTGTCGCTATGGCAGCTTGTTGGTGGTAAGCATTTGCAAGTTAATTAGCCTGTTTCCTGCTTACCATCATGTATATCAAGCTGGACTATACTATACGGTAGGTCAATGTTATTCTTGACTGTCTCTGTCCGATATCTCACCTATACCTTATAGACACTATTTATGCCTGCCAGGATATACGGGACGATATAAAGATGGGTTCCAAATCCACTGCCATACTGTTCGGCTCTCGGATTCGAGCTTTGCTCATTCTTGTTGCATCCTGTTTTATTGCATTATTGGTCATCGCTGGGGTCTTGAACAAACATGGTTGGCCCTTCTTTGCCATCTCTGTTGGTGGCACCGCCGCACATGTGGCTTGGCAGTTCCACACAGTGAATCTGGACATTCCAGAAAGCTGCTGGGGTAAGAGTTATTTTGGTCGGTCGGGACTTGTCTGAACTGATAGTTCGTTACTAGAAAACTTCAAACGCAACGGACATCTGGGCTGGCCGATGTGGGCCGGTTTGATACTTGATTACAGACGGTGGACCCAATCATAATTGGTGTGGTCTAGTGCTGATATATTATCATAATATAATGGTGAAGTCGAGAGTAAAATTGGACATTGTGGGAATTGAACCCACGACCTTTCGCATCCAACACAGAAATATGCGAAGCGAACGTTATACCCCTAAACTAAATGCCCGGTTATTGTTGATTGTGTTACAAATTACTATGATTAAACCTTTGATAGTGCTTACACTTTTCACGCAGCCACCACAAGAAGTCAGAACTTCCTGGATTCACGACTTGACTTCTTGGCTTAACACTCAACCTTGTGATCGTTGTGCTGATCAGTCATAAACAGTCTGGGCTGGCAGGTGTGCATGGGGTACGTACGCTAGTTGATTTGGATCCCTTATCAGATAATCCCAGCTCGCCTATGATCAGTATGACCATCGTCTTTTGAGTTCAGCTACTAGTAATCAAGCTCATATTCCATTAACATGGGCGCCTCCAACCAGAAAATCACAGGCGAGAATCCTGAACATAAGATATTGTATGCAGTTGACATTTAGAAAAGTAGATTCAATCAGGCGGAAATCGAGAAAAGAGTAAAAATACATGGTGTACACGGGATTCCTGGTCTCGCAAACATTTCAGTCACGAAATCATGAAGTCCTGGTACGAACGCGAGTTGTCCGTGTAGCTCGGGTCTTTGATTTGGTTACAATAGCTACTTCCTGAGTTTCCTGTTTGACTGGCAACATCTTCGTCTTCCTGGTTGTCCGAACTCTCACTAGGACTCCTTCATCGGCATCCCCAGTGCTACCTACTGGTGCTCGATCTCCAGGTGCGTTCTCCTTGTCAATTTCAACCTGTGTTGCCGCAGGAGCCGTAGCGGGTGTCTTTCGAGCTCGACTCCTAGCGGTGGCTGGAGTCTTCGTCATAGTTGTGAATGTTCGACTCTTCATAGAAGCTTTCGAGGGTGCTGCTGTAGGCTCTTCTTTTACAGCAATTCGTGGTTTGCGAGCTCTCGTGGGGGTTTTATGAGGCAGCAGAGATGTGCCCCCAGAGGCTTGTTCTGTTTCATTGAATGCATTAAGCGGGTCATCGGCATCAGCGTGGTCAGGCTGAGTTAGGGCTGCCCGCATGCCGCGTGTTCGGGTGGTTGTGCTTTTAGTCATCTCTTTTTCCGCATCACTTATGGTAGCAACTCTGGGTACATGCTTGCGACGGCTAGCGAATGCTTTGCTCTCCACGCCGTCATTCTCCTCCTTGACTGCAGCTTTCCGTAAGTTGCGCTTGGGTGCATGGGCAGATTCCTCCAGGGCAGCTGGGGTCTCACGACCTTGTTGTGTCGGCTGAGATTCCTCGAATCCAACAGTAGGCTTATGAATTCTCCTGATTGTGGCTGCATGAACCAAATCCTCTTCTTGATCTTTTGTAGGTTTGCGGATGTTGCGCCCAGGTACGTCGACATCAGGAACCTTACGAGCCTGTTCTGGCTCCACCATTGCTTTGCGAGTTCTTCGGGGTGTTTCTAGAGGCGTCGGCTCCGAGTTAAGCTGAGGACTTCGACTCGACGTACGAGGATTTCTATCAGGTACTTCGGATTGCGAAATTTGCTATAGAGAAGGTATCAGACTGGGATATCATGTACTATAGCTATACGTACTGTGACAGGTTGAAATTTTTCATCTTGTTCTTGTCGAGGTTGTGTATCGACGACTGTTTCTTCTGCAAAAGTGGAAATTATGTTCGTCGAAGTTGGATGACAAAGCTTCTCTTCGACAGCCTGAGCTCTTAGGCTCTGGTGCGATCGCAAGAGTGCACTCGGCTCATGATTCGTGTCTATGTCCATGGCAGTCTCGTCGTCGTACTTGCCAGCATCATCCAAGAGATTTGTACCAAGAGGTGGCTCTGGAGGGCTGGATACGGATAGGTCAATGGTGCTGCGCCTTCTTTTCATGCCCTCGACGGTCTCTTTCATCCGTTCGAGCAGACTGCGGGTATCCAACTTCTCATCTTCTTCATCCGTGCTTAATCGTCTGTCAACGCCTTTGACTGGTGAGACTGAAGCTATCTTTGTAGGAGATACCGGCAGGAACGGGTTATTGAAATCGTTAAATCCCGATTTAGTTGGAGATGCAGATGGCTTTGAAGGAGACATCCCGGGAATCCCACCTGCGAAGTAGGTGTGTGAATCTACTTCGCGGAGTGCACTGCGTCTTCGTTCCTGTATCGCCTAGAAACGTTAGAGTCAGTCTCAACCCCACCTGGTGGACCTAGGGAAGTATCAACATTGCTTACCTTGCGTTCTTCTGCACTCACTCCTGAACGGGCACGCGAAGGTAATGCCTGAGCTTTCTCAAGAGCCTGCGACCGACGCGGAGTTCCAATTACACTAGTGGGTTCGATTACGGGCGGCAAAGCCTCATGCTCGAGAGGGACCACAAGATCTTTGACTCGCCAAGCAGAATCGAGAGGAACTCTCCTGGCCTCAGTACCCAAGGAATAGCGTACAGGAGGACCGCCTCCCAGACGTGCTCGTGGTTCAATAGATTGTCCGCGGTCGAATGTACCAGCTTTCTGCCTGGCTTGGGGAGTCATGAAAGAGCCCTCTGGGCGACGAATCGGAGCAGCCTGAGGAAAAGAAGGCAGAGCTTCTGGTTGATCCTGAACCTCCTCTCTTGCATCTTCCCTATCTTCTTCTTCCGAGTTTTCCTCTGACCCTTCGTGTTCCGCCCCTCCACCCTTCGGAGCAGCCTGTAGTACAACTTAGTTTAGGGAGCCTGAGCCAAGTTATAGAGTACCTGAGCATCTTTTAGACTTGGATTTCTGAAGAGCCACAGTCTCTCAAAGCTTTTCCTCCAGAGTGATTTCTGCTGTCCTTGATTACCCTCCCGTTTGATCTCATCTTCATTGCTATCTGCTTCCTTGTCAGAGGTTGAACAGTACTCCTGTTCATCACGGTCATGCTGATCGATGCAGATGTCTTCCTCATTGTTGGTATCTTCGCCAGCAACAGTACCCAGGAATTCCATCTCCTCCTCCCCTTCATCTTCTTGCTGCCACTGTCTATCGTGTTCGAAGACTCTGCGTTGTGCACTACGAATCAGCACTGCTCGGTGCAATGACTGTGAGCGCCGACGCTGAGGTGTCTTGGGTGGCAGTGCATGTATGACTGGTAAAGGCATCGGTGCTTCGACATCCTCGAGAATCACAAGATCTTTATCCTCCTCCACAACGCGAGGATGATTGCCATCAACCAATACAATTTCGTTTGCCTCTTCCTCTTTTTCGTCCTGCAGAGTGGATGCAACTAGCGACCTCAAAGGAGCGTGAAGTTTTGTAGGACTTCGAAAGGTATTCTTCACAGGACTTTTGAGTATCCTTAGGTTTTCCCGGGGGTCTTTCGAAGGCCGAGGTGTAAAAACTTGAGCAGAATGAATCATGGACAGTCGCAGCCTGCGGCGGCTTCCTATTAGTATTATTAGGGATGACTTTTCACGGAGATGAACATCACAAACGAGCAGGGGTGGCCAACAGAGTAGCACGCATCTTTTTGGGTGGGTATGAAAAACGAAAACGTTTCTCGTGTATCTCAATCTCAGAGTCATTAGAGAGAGGAATGGTAGTTGCCTGGCCGCCGGGCGTTGCATTGGGGTACACTCTGCATCCATCGACAAGTAAGCCAGTCTTTCCAAGGACAATGAGGAATGCCTACGAATCAAGGTCAGCAGATTATCATAAGATTAGGAAACACGACCAGCTTTGCAATCCTCAAAAGTGATTTTGCAGTGGACGAGATTGACATCTGGGTAATAAAGTCGGACGCTGCAGCCTGGATCTCGTCCAAATGTGACTTCCTCGTTGTCGACTCCAAATGCTGTAACGATTGTATCATTTTCTCGATTTTTCATTAAGCTAATTGTTCCATATCGTCCTATTTGACTGAACTCGCCCACGTCCATGGTTGTTTATGTTCAATAGTGTTTGTGTGCAAGGGATTAGATGCACCCAACGCGAACCAGAGGGCTGATGGTGCACGTGACTAAGTATTAACTTCCTATATTTAAAGGATCTGACTCAGATCTCTCGCCTACTTGTATTAGATGGGTCATAGAACTTCACTGGAAATGATAAATTAATCCAATAGTATCAATAACATCCAAAATAGCTTGTTCTGTGACCACCAAATTTTCAATTGCTTATGAAAACTTCGAAAAAGATTTCGGTAATATCATAATTCATATGGTCTATTGATCACTCATTATGACCTGCCCTTTGGCTTCCAATTCATTCCCATGAATAAGGATGACCTCAATAGTTGACTTGAACTCAAGTTTGTATAGACGTCGTATAGGAGTCCCTCCGTAATTCATCAGACAGCGAGTAACAGAATTCCTGACGCGCCTCTGCATGTTTCATGTCGACTTCCTTCACCGTCCTATGCTGCAGGAAACGATGAATTAGTGTTTTGTCTAGTTAACCAGGCAGAAGTGCTGAAAGAACGAGTCAAATCACCAGTAATCTGCCGTGTTCAAGAGTCTGGGCAACCTTTAAGCCATCCGACAGCCGAGAGAATTGGTCGAAAGAAGACAAGACCGGAACGTAGCTCGTTCATAGACTCTGGACGGTGACTGCAAATTACGCATGGCAAATTTACGACACAAATGATACCACCATCGTGCAGGTGGCAGGATTTCCTGAGGAAACGGTCTAGTTTTTCAGACAGTAGTTGATGGTGCAAGAACCTCCTTGTATTGTCCCGGCATTCAAGGTCATACCTCGCTATCCTTTTGGAGCACTTTGATTGTCCTACTTAGTGTTTTTGACGAGGCACTCTACAGTCAATGAGGAGGACAATCATGGGCAGTCTAGAACTGTCGCGTGTTCTTCACCCTCCGAGAATGCATCTACAAATTTCTTGCCTGTCCAGTGTAGTCGTTACCCCTACTCCAGTGTCGGATAGAACAAGGGAGAGTGAAAACCCAAGCTTATGCTCAGCACCAAGTCTGACAAGAGTCCAGGTCGGTAGTGCAACGGGGTTCTATCAATCTACTTGTTCGCAAGACTTGTGTCACGCCTCAGCACGAGAAATTGTGTAGGTCATCGGAAACAAAAAGGGGCTTCGTCTGCCTGGTTGGCACCACTCGTGTCGCACCGCTTATCTGAGGTTGATTGAAATGAATCAAACTTAATTTTCAATTTTCTGAAACTGACCATCTGGATTCAATTACGTTAGTGGTTTCATGCACACCGGGCCATTCTGTGACCCGTCAGGCTTGTATAGGTCAGAATTATTCAGCTTTTCAACGATACTACAAGCTAGGAGAACCAGTGTGACAAATTGAACACAAAATTGCCACGGATAAATTCCTCTAGCACGCTAGAAACAATGCCATTCTGGTGGTCCTCATCTCATCAAAGTTTTTCTGAGCTGCGCATGGTGGATCCAGATCTTGTCCTGTCATGCCCTACGCCCTAACTGACTCATTCGCAAAACAAAAAACTGTGGAGAGACCACACCACGAGTGAAATATCCGAGATCTGCTTAGCAGATCTGAGTTTCACACTCCTAAATGGGTCTAGTGCAATTTAAGTAGAATGGAGGGCAGCCTATAAAGATCCCACTGGCACACCACTTTCAACCGCTGAGTTTCCTCCTCCCTGCTTCGAGACTGTCCCTATAATATGGATCCTTCCTACCTCCAGGGTTCTGGCCAGGAAAACCCAACATTGGTATGTCCACTGGATGTCATTCACAGTACTGATGTTCAGGTTGACATTGCAGTTGACCAACGAAAAGGTGCACACCTTGCAATTCATCGACTGCAACTGGATGTTACAGAGAGTCTGAGATATGCATATTCAAAATGAAGCAGGTGATGTTCGGAAGGCAAGAGTTTGATTGGAAAAGCAATTGATGGTCGTTGATGTTGTTGTGAAAGATGAATCAGAGGATTCTTTTTTCGTGATGGCATAGACAATTACCAATTGCTTTTCCAGTCAAATTCATGCTTCTCGAATATACCTGCCTTGAGATTAGTGTTACGCTCAACCTATTTCAGACCGTTCATTGCTCCATGACTATGTATCCTTGTTCTCGAATTGGATTTTAATGTTGCATTGACCTTGTGGAATATGATCTCTTGATGATGCTTGGCATATATGTCTGAAAATATGTTTCAAATATAAGGAAGATTAGGCTCTAGAGTCTGACTTGGTGGCGTTCTTCTGCTCGGGAGTAGATGCTGTTGCACCGACCTTTTTTTTTTTCTGTCAATAGTTTTTTTTCCCGATACACCTTGTTCTACCTTTCTTTTGTTAATCATTGTGTATTCGTATCCGCTCCAGAAAATTATCGTCATTGTTACAGTTGTCTACAGGTGAAGTGTATCTTACTATCTTTAATATTAGTCATTTACAGTTGCCTACAGTGGCTCCACCTGCGCTCCACTGAATAGGATTGCGGGCCGGGATGTCTGGCGGTGTTTATTTTGCAATAAGAAAATCGAGGTTCGCTATGGATTCATACCACCACTACCGTCACTGGGACTATCTCACTGCCCTTGTCACACCCTCTGCTGCCCCTTTACATGGCCATCCATCCGCCGTCCTTCCCTACTGAACACCCGCTGTCCCCCGACACTCGGCCCCTCGTCTCCGTCTCTCTCTCCAGAAAATGCTCTGCCTCCACTGTCTTGACCTTTATCACGCATATTACCTGGTTCGTATCGCAGAAGGTGATGGATGGAAAAGTCTCCCTAGATAATGCAGACCCATCTGGCTACAATGATCCATCCTCTGTCGACTTCTCCGAGGACTACAAAATACGCAGGGGCGTCGATGACAGTAGCAGCAACAGTGGTGCAGAGGACTTGGCCACATACACTGCCACCATCCCAGACACTCCCTTAGTTGGCGTACCCATTGCCACCAGCAAGTTCTTACAAAGCTCTACCAGTCAGTCTCTCTCCACTTTGCAACATCCCCAGTGCTTCTTACATTTGTCCTCCAGGATGATTAATGACCCAAACTCCACCTGTTTTATTGTCTGAACAGACCTTGACTCCAATGTCTGTGAGTTCAGTAGAAGCAACCGCAACCTCAGCTCTTATTTCAAGCACAACAATGTGAGTTTCATCTATTGTCTTGTGGTTGCTTCTCCCTCACCTCCTTTAATTCTCTAGTTTTGTACATCAGCTCAACATATATGGCTTTCATAAGATTAACTGTGTATGTTTCTTCTATCTTGCTAATCATACTGCTTTTCATGTTCTTCTAGACCTCTTATGTTCAGTACACTTCTACTAATGTACAGGCTTGGTGTTATGGTGTGCTTGAACACTAACATTTTTCTTTTTCTTT
>Ga0157368_1000210_pt1 | contig 28470 bp, 24 predicted proteins | sample AttbisABBM3_FD_113146 | JGI IMG/M metagenome (GOLD analysis project Ga0157368, IMG submission 113146) | Fungus gardens microbial communities from leaf cutter ant in Botucatu, State of São Paulo, Brazil - Atta bisphaerica ABBM3 | ecosystem: Host-associated > Fungi > Mycelium > Unclassified ... | reverse complement strand
TGTTATAATTACTAGGAATAGAACATATTGAATTCCATAAGGGTTCTTGGATAAAAATGATGTCAAAGTTGGCATAGATTTTGAGAATCGTATTGATGATAAAGTTATTTTTTTGGATGTTTTTGGAAAAAAATTTTAGACTGTAAAAATTCATGATTCGTTACTGTTCACACTTGAACAAATTGAGTTTCTCCTGGTTTCTCAGAGCTTGGTGTATTCTTTGGTATGCTACTCCTTGTTAAAGTGGTGTTTTCAGAAAGGGCACTCATTAGAGTCAGCGAAGTGATTGCCTTTGCAGTTAAGACATTTGAACAAATGAGAGCACGGTTTGCTCTTTTTAGTCTTGAGTCTAGGGGATTGATTTTGTTATTAGCTTTACAACACCATGCGAAATTCCGGTAGTGCTTAGTTAAATATGGACTGTTGTATTCGGCACACTTAGACTCTTGGATATAGCAAACTCCTACTGTATGACCCCACTTCTAGCAATTCTTACATTGAGGAACCTGCAGATTCATGTTGGCTCTTCTAACTATAGCAATAATGCTTCTAACGTTGAAGCATCTGTTGATGATCTTCTTGGTGTTTGAGCTATTTTGGGTATCCCAAATATCAATCCAAATGATTGCCATGTCAGACTTGGAGGACACCTTGATAATGTATAGTTTAGATGCAAGGACAATGTCATTAAAGATATGGTTGTTAGTGAGAATATGTTGAACATCATCAGAGGATAGACAAGAGTTCAAGTTGTCGATGTAGTATGGGATACCTATAATTTTGAGGTAGGACTTAGATTGCAGGAGCCTTGGTGAAGAAATGCTATTTGCATCAGAAGAAAGAGAATTCCTGATGTATTTTTCGATTTCTTGGAGATCAGAACTAGACAAAACATTGTTAGTTGTGATGATAATACCTTTATCACTAGTACAAATGAAGTCAGTGACGGTATTAGAATGGATGCTCTTGAGAGCATAGTTTATATTAATAACATGAGTGGAAGAATCTTTGATGAACCTTTTGCTGAGTTCATTATTCATCAGAATAATGACTTGTTTTCAAGAGAGACCTTTAATGGTCATGCTTATCTTGGGTTTGGACTTCTCAGTTGGGCCGTTGATGACCTTCTGGACCATATCAATCTTCTTGTTAGGGAGATTGGGGAATGTCTCCTTGAGTTTGAGTGCAAGCAACATGATGCTGAATATAGAGGCAGCAGGAAATTGTTTCAAAGAAGAGACCTGAGCATAGAATTTCTTCATTGGGGGTTTATTATTCTTCTTGAAGTACTTTGAAACTTCATTAACTTCTTTAGGAGATTTAGCCAGGATTGGAGGTGGGAGAGATGAAACAAAGGTGGGTTTCATGGTTTCCTTTCCTTTGTTGGATTCCTGCAGTTTATTAACCTGTAGATTAAATTTAGACCTAACTTTGCTCCTGAAGGTCATATTATTATTGTCTACAAAGAAGTTATCCCAGTGAGATTCGTAAATGGCGGAAACGAATTCCCACATGGCCTTGCCTATACCTTTGAAGTCCTCGACTTCATTAGCCTTGTTACTTTCGATAGATTTACCTAAAATGTATTTGCACATTCTAAGTAATGATTCCTTAATGTTAAGAGCGTCCGAGGCCAAATGTTCCATAGAGCCATGCAAGGATACCGCATGGAAGTTTCCATCCCATGAGTCAGGGTCTAGAGCCTGATCGGGGTCGTAATTGAGCTGAACATTGAACACATTGACACCAGCAGTTGTGTTAAGGGTAGGTCCCGCAGTAGGGACACGTTGTTGCCTCGCGGAGGTGTTGGTGTCAGCCGCCTTGCTGACGCGTAAAGCTTGCTCGGAAGCAGTTTCGTACTCGACAAGAGGACTGTTAGTAGCAGGAGCAGGAGGATCATCTTGATCCATCATGTCACTCTCTCGTTGCATCCTCACCGCGTACTCCTCAGAACTTTTGTCCGAAGAGAGCGAAGAGGACCTGGAACTCTCCGTGCTAGCCGAAATCGACCGACCTCTCACCTTGTTACAATCATCACCGGGAAAAATGACATTGGCAACGTCCTGGACGTCAGTCATTTCACAATCCCGAAGCCATTTGTTGAGCACTAGATGTTAAAGCGATCATGTGACTTCTCCCATAGGTACTTAACAACTAAAAAGAAAAAGGAATATTAAAGCATCTTATGATAGTGGAAGATATTCAGTGGAACCAGGATGGGGTAGAAACCACTCAAATAAGTATCCAAACATCTATCCCAATAACTCACGAGGAAGTTCGATCAAGAGTATTCATCAGCAGTGTTGTCAAGTACACCCTTGGAACTGAGACGCATATGAATGACATGAATGTAAGTGAGATCACACTACGACTATTTTTATTTTTCCCACTGGCTCATTGCCCCAATTTCTGTAGCTTTAGGTTAGTCCAGTCGTGTGATGTATTAGAATATGCTAGCGTGTGGACCATTAACATCACTGGGTATTTTATTTTCGTCCCTCACTCTTTTTTGCTTATTTATCTTAGATGTCTCGAACATTGGTTTATAACACTCAGCGGTTGGATGTGCTCTGTACAGTCTCAACTTACTTAGTCATTATGTCACCTGTGGACACATTTTTGACTTCTAGTCATTGACAATTGTTCGCAGTCTACTAGGTAACTCCTGTGTTATCATAGCAGTTGTTAGGACCTCTTATTCGTTACCTGTGCTCCGATTTTTTATCTTCTTTATTCCATATCTCCAAACATCACACTGTGACAGAGGTCGTGTCACAAAAATTGCGTCTGTCACTATTGTGCTCATACGAAAACTCAAAAGTACTCTTAGGTCAATAAGATCAGTCATTCTCTATCAGTTTCATTGTTTGTGCTGATGGCTGGTCTTTAAGGGAATTAAACGAGAGTTCGAAATCCCAGCATATTATGAGTCAAATGCTTTCGACTAAACCTGATAGATCAGTGTACTATTCGAACCCACTCAAATCGAACTCTGAATCGATGGTAGCCACAGCTGCGCTCTTTACTTCCCCCAATACTACTTTCGTTATTGATGCTAGGAGTCTCTGCGACCCGCTGAAATTAAATCTCAAGAAGCAAGTTCGGAGTCTACTCAAACTTGTATCTTCTCGCTCAGATTTTGTTGAAGAGCAGTTAGTCGGTGCGATTGATGTACTGAACTGTTTTAATAACAGTGCAGTTCTCAATTTATCTGTCGGGGAGGTGTTGAAGGCATTATCACGATGTCTAAGTACCCCACATCTGGTGGGAAGCATCGTCAAATTTTTCAGGCCTTTGTTAGTCGATTTAGTTGCTCGATGGCTAGAAGATGAAGGAGAGGAGGAAGAAGCAAAGGAATTGAAGTTAGTTGTGTTAGCATATCTTGTGCAAGTTTTTGAGGAGATTTATCCGTAGGTTGCTGCTTTTCTTCACTGGCCAAGAGGCATGATACACTGTTACTGCCGTTTACAGGATATTACACGAGTATTTGACCAAGTTCTTTCCCTATGGGCCTCTGCATTGCATCAACACAATGGCTTCGTCGTCTTCGCCTGAAACAGGAAGGCTCCATCGTCTTCTGCTCGCCTACTTCCGCATCCTAAACACCAACAGGGAACTTCCAGCTCAATTTTCATGGTCTTCGTTACCTCTACACGAGCTTATCTGGTCAAAAGACCAAAATTTATGCGACAATGGGATAAAATTACTTGCAATACGCTGCTACGCATATCAAACTAGGATGGGAGAGGCCGACAGGGAAAAGTTGGAGAAAGATGTGTTGTCCATGAAGGAGGAAGATGTTTGCTCTGTTGATTGTTGGATCTCAGATGGGGGATTCGGGTCCACGAACATAGTCAAAGTTGGGGAGACCGGAAAATCTAGTGGGACGTTGGATGGGTGGGTGCTGCCCCTTTTGGAGGCAGAGAGAGTGCGGAATATGAGGGAGGTTATGTGCCAAGAGGAGAGCGGGTTTGATGAGTTTTATATCATGGAAGAAGAGGATGATGTCTCAGAGATCAAAGAGAAAGATTTAAGGTGTGGCTGGCTATTTTCAATCGTTCGACATATCCTAATTGCCTTTGACAGCCGTCGGGTGGCTAATGTACATGGTATATTACTTCTAAGAGATTCGACGGCTCGCCCACCACCTTCTGTATTCATACCAATACCGACTTCGGTCATGTCTCTTCGTGCACTTGCTCTTCATGTGTCTATGCGCATTCCTACTCTTCTGACGTCGACGCCATCTGCTGGGAAAGCTCTACTTCTTGATCATCTTGCTGGCCTCCTGTATCCCTCCATCAGAAACCAAGTGGTCAGCATTCACTTGGCGGATACATCCCTTGACCCTCGTTCCCTCCTCGGTTCCTATATTTCTTCACCCACGAATCCGGGAAGCTTCGAATGGAAAGAAGGGACTCTTGTGCGGGCGATGCGTGAAGGCCGTTGGGTCGTATTTGAAGATATCGACCGAGGTAGCACTGAAGTGCTTGGAGTACTCAAACCGCTCGTCGAATCTTTGTGCCTTGGTAATTGGATAGGTGCCCATGCAAAAATGGACGTCCCATCTCGTGGAACTGTTACCGCGCACCAGAATTTCTTGGTATTCGCCACTCGATCACTCCAGCCGTCCAGAAATGGGAAATTCGCACTTCCGGCTTTTCTAGGTGCACATAAGTTTTGTGAAATTATAGTAAGAGCGCCAGAGGGAGCCGAATTAAGAGAGATCGTGGATAAGAGATTTGAGAAGTTGTCGGGAGGTGTTGCTAGAGCTTCCATTAATCTCTGGGAGGCTGTGGGCAATCTGGGTGAAGCTGCGAGCGTCAGAAGCGTTGGATTGAGAGAATTGGACAAGTTGTGTGCAAGGATTGAGAGGTTGCTACCCGTGTCATATCATCCCATGGACATTGAAGTACCAGCGAGTCAGGTCCAGCTTTGGCAGGTGCTCACAAATCCGATACTGAGAGAGGAAATCTACCTGGAGGCAAGAGATGTCTTCTTTGGTGCGGGTGCTACGACTACGACTGCAAGAGCACATCTTGATCGAATTGCTTCCGTCGTCGGTGAAAAGCTTGGGATAGATGAGGAGAGGAGGGCATGGCTAGTCAACGAAAGGACACCTACTTGGGAAGTGGAGAAAGATACAAATGGGAATGTAGTAGGTGTTTCTGTGGGCAGGACAAGGTTGACAGCGATCCAGAAGAGGAACATAACAGACTTGCCTTCCTTGAGGCCATTCGCAATGCACAGGCCTGCTATACGCTTGCTGTCAAGCATCGCTGCAAGTATTACTCTCTCGGAGCCTATTTTACTCACTGGTGAGACTGGCACGGGCAAGACGAGCGTCGTTACGTATCTGGCGTCCCTACTTAATCGCTCACTGATCTCGCTTAATTTATCGCATCAGACCGAATCTTCAGATCTCATTGGTGGTCTAAAACCTATTGATGTCAGGGTCCCTGCTGCAGCATTGCAAGGAAGATTTCTAGATTTATTTGGAATGACATTTAGCCGGAAAAAGAACGAGAGATTCGAGACTGAGGTCAGGAAGGCAATGAATGAAGCTAAATGGAAAAGAGTTGTGGGTCTTTGGAGGGAGAGTGGAAGGTTAGCTCAGGAACGACTGGTTGCAAGGAAGGTCGAGGAAACAAGGTTTGCTCTGATTTCCCATTATCGACACCAGCTCATTTGCTTGACAGTCAACATCACGATGAATCTGATGTGCCCCGCAAAAAGCGCAAGGTTGATCGCGTCGATCCAAACTTGTCGTGGGCTGCTTTTCTGCGAGATATCGACGAGTTTGACATGCAGTATGTACAGGGCGAAGGCAAATTTGCGTTTGGATTTGTTGAAGGGCCCCTAGTCAAGGCATTGCGTTCAGGAAGTTGGTGAGTCAGAGTATATACTCATGAATGCATTCATAAACCGGGTTTGTGTGAAGGATCTTGTTGGATGAAATTAACCTCGCAAGTCCTGAAACGCTTGAATGCATCTCCGGATTGCTCCACGGTCCAATGGCCTCAATCACACTGACCGAACAAGGTTCCCTCAAACCAGTATCCCGGCACCCTGACTTCCGTTTGTTTGCCTGCATGAACCCAGCCACTGACGTAGGCAAGAAAGATCTTCCTCCAAATATCCGATCTAAGTTCACGGAGATCAATGTCTCTCCGCCTGACGCTGATAAGGACACACTTCTGAGCATTATTAATCAATACATCGGAGCGTATGCCGCTGGGGATAAGGGGGTCGTTATGAATGTGGCAGAATTCTACATTGCGCTCAAGGAATTATCGGAGAAGCGGCAATTAGCAGATGGTGCCAATCATCGGCCGCACTTCAGTACGCGGACGTTAGCCCGTGCGCTCACATTTGCTGCTGATATGGCGAATATGTATGGTCTACGGCGGTCTGTCTGGGAAGGGTGTTTGATGGCTTTTACAATGGTGCTTGACGCACCAAGTGCAGAGACGGTGAAGAATTTGATGCACAGACATCTACTTGTAGGGGTACGGAATCCGAACTCGATATTACGTATCGAACCCTCTGTACCTAACGGACATTTGGCGGAAGATTTTCTCAAAATTGGTCCATTCTTCCTGGAGAGAGGGGCATATCCTGAAGATCCAATGAAAGAGTACATCGTGACACCTTCCGTGGAGGCAAAGCTTGTCGATTTGGCGCGCATTATCGCAACGAGGAGGTTTCCTGTCCTCATTGAAGGTCCTACGTCAAGTGGAAAGACGAGCTCAGTGGAGTACTTGGCGTGCAGGACGGGGCACCGATTCATTCGTATTAACAATCATGAGCATACCGACATCCAAGAATACCTTGGTTCGTATGTCTCAGATCCCTTGACAGGCAAACTCATCTTCAAGGATGGCCTTCTGGTACATGCTCTCCGAAATGGGGACTGGATTGTATTGGACGAACTGAATCTAGCCCCAACAGACGTTTTGGAAGCGCTCAATCGCCTCCTTGATGATAACCGCGAGCTCGTCATTCCAGAGACTCAAGAGATAGTGCGACCCCATCCTCATTTCATGTTGTTTGCGACACAGAATCCTCCCGGTTTGTATGCTGGTCGCAAGGTTTTATCGCGTGCTTTCCGCAATCGGTTCCTCGAGGTGCATTTCCAGGATGTTCCTCAGGCTGAACTAGAGTCAATCTTGTGTCAACGGTGTAGAATCGCTCCCTCATACGGCAAACGAATTGTCTCAGTCTTCCAGGAGCTGCAGAAGCGACGTCAAACTGGTCGTGTTTTCGAGAGTAAGCAGAGTTTTGTTACTCTTCGAGATTTATTTCGGTGGGCGAACAGGGACGCTGTGGGTTATCAGGAGTTGGCTGACAATGGATACATGTTATTGGCTGAACGTACACGCCGGGATGATGACAAGGCTGTAGTGAGGGAGGTTATCCAGTCGATTATGGGTGTGCAGATTGATGAAAGTGCACTCTATGACTTGCATCGGACCGGGATAGACATGGTCGATTTCCTGGGTTCTCCCCTTCCAGCAAGCTCGAGCATAGTCTGGACAAAAGCTATGCAACGCCTGTATATTCTGGTCTGCCGGGCTCTCAAGTTCAATGAGCCTGTATTATTGGTTGGCGAAACTGGTTCCGGCAAAACGTCTGTCTGTCAAATGTTTGCAGATGTCACTGGCCAGAGACTGTATGGGCTCAATTGTCATCAGAACACGGAAACGGCGGACATCATTGGTGCTTTGCGACCTGTCCGGAATCGTACTACCCTTGAGGTGGAAGCTGTGCGGCAGACCTTGTCGGCCCTGGCCGCTGTAGACATGACACCCATCGATACTTCTTTAGAGGGACTTTCTGTTTCTTTAAGCAATGCCTTAAAGCTTTCTCCCTCCTTAGACTCCAATGACCCATTGATTGATGCTCAGCATCGACTCCTGAAGCTTCAGTCAATCTTCGACTGGTATGATGGTCCCCTGATTCAAGCCATGCTTGGTGGTGATGTTTTTCTTCTTGATGAAATCTCCCTTGCAGATGACTCAGTGCTTGAGCGCCTAAATAGTGTTCTTGAACCTGGTCGCACAATTGTTCTTGCAGAGAAAGGAGGGAGTGATTTCATCCATCCCACTGTTAAAGCTACCGATTCCTTCAAATTTATAGCAACCATGAATCCTGGTGGTGACTACGGCAAGAAAGAATTGTCCCCAGCTTTGCGCAATCGTTTCACGGAAATATGGGTTCCGCGCGTAGATGACCGCGCTGATTTAGCAATGATCATTGACAACTTATGGAAGCATGAAGACCTCAATAATTATACCCTCAAACTACTGGATTACATAGAGTGGTTGTCTGTACGGATCGGTGACAAAACCACAACAAGTCTGCGCGACATTATTGTAGGTACATCGGCTAGCATACACCGGCACACTGTTCACCTCTTCTATTACAGGCCTGGGTAACGTTTTCCAACACAGTCTATACGCCCCAAAATGCCGATACCATGCCAGCTGTGGAAGTATTCGTGAGTTGGACAGCTTTTCACATGGCCTGTTGCTCATAAATTACAGGTTCATGCCGCCCAGATGACATATCTCGATGGTCTGAGTTCTTTACCTCAGCTATCAGGTTATTCTCAGGTTGCCCTCTCTCGGCTCAAGGCTGAAGCAACGGCGAAGCTGTACGAGATAGTCTCCTACAATGGAATTGACGTTCATATCCCTGCCTTCAACCCGACTCAGTATGTCCAGTTAGGCTCATTCGCTATAAGGAAAGGACCTCTTGAGCCGCATCATCAATCTTTTAATCTCACTGTTCCTACCTCTTGCGATAATGCGATGCGTGTTCTGCGTGCCTGCCAGTTACTGAAGCCAATCCTGCTCGAGGGAAGTCCGGGGGTCGGAAAAACCAGTCTTATCATGGCGCTTGCAAACGTATCCGGTCATCACCTATGTCGTATCAATTTATCCGACCAGACAGATCTTATTGATCTCTTTGGTTCTGATCTTCCTGTCGAAGGCGGTGCTCCAGGAGAGTTCGCCTGGCGAGATGCAGAATTTCTAAGAGCTCTTCAAGAAGGGCATTGGGTGCTCCTGGACGAGATGAATCTTGCACCTCAAGCAGTCCTCGAGGGTCTAAATGCCGTACTTGATCATCGTGGAACTGTCTATATCCCTGAACTCGGCAGGTCTTTCGTCCGCCACCCATCCTTCCGCATATTTGCGGCCCAGAATCCCCTCAACCAAGGTGGTGGTCGCAAAGGGTTGCCTAAGTCCTTCATCAACCGATTTACCAAAGTGTATGTTGAAGAATTAACACCAGCCGACCTGCTCCTTGTTTGTCAGCATATGTTCCCGCGATTAGAAGTAGACTTGTTGCAGACGATCATATCCTTTAACACTCACCTGAATGAAGAAGTCACTGTAAAGAAGTCATTCGGCCGTGATGGGGCTCCTTGGGAGTTTAATTTGCGCGATGTCATTCGATGGGGTTGTTTACTGTCTTCTCGCCATTTCCAAGAGCCACCTATAGCATATCTTCAAAGCATTTACCTGCAGAGATTCCGCACTGAAAGAGATCGTCAGAAGGCTCAAGAAATATTTGATAGAATTTTTGCAATATCATCTTTGCCTTTCCAATTAGCTCCCTCTTCATTTATCTCCTCCTCTCAAGTACAAATTGGGCATTTCTCTACCTCGCGCAATAACTATACCTCCACTTCTCGGCCAAAACACTTCCTCAAGTCTCATCTTGTATCTCTAGAAACTCTTGGAGATTGCGTTTCGCAAAATTGGCTTGCCGTTATCACTGGATCCCGTGAAAGTGGTAAATCCTCTCTAGTTCGAGCTTTGGCTAATGCCACAGGCAATCTGCTTCGCGAGATTTCAATCAACAGTGCTACGGATACCATGGACATAATTGGTAGTTTCGAACAGGTTGACACACGATCACAGCTAACGAGCTTCATCCGCAATATCTTGTGCTGGTTTGATCATGTATTCAGGTCCTCAGATCGTGTTCGAGAGGGACATGATCTACTCTATGCACGTGACCAACTATATATCTCGACTTTGTCCCCAATGACCCAGGATACCATCCCGTTGCTGCTGAACCAGACGTCTCAGATTATCTCGAAATTGTCGACTTATATCCATTTTCCTCAAGATGTCCTCAAACGCTTCGAAATGCTGACCCAGTCGGCTTCGTCTGTTGGTCGCTTCGAGTGGGTAGATGGGCCTTTAGTCGAAGCCATGCGCCGCGGAGAATGGCTGCTCCTTGATGGTGCAAATCTTTGCAACCCATCGGTGCTGGATCGTCTTAACTCACTCTGCGAATCAAATGGTCAGCTTACACTAAACGAACGGGGCCTTATCCATGGCGCGGTAGAGATCATTAAACCACACTCGAATTTCCGGCTTTTCATGACAGTCGACCCGCAGTTCGGGGAACTGTCGAGAGCAATGCGGAATAGAGGCGTCGAAATATGTCTTTTCCCGGGTCTTCTTCCAGATGACTATTTGGTCATACTAGACAACCTCCGCCTTCCTCCTCTTTCAGTTTCCCTGGAACATGCCAACACTCTGTCTCTGGAGCTTCAGTCGCACAGAAGAGGTTTGTGGAGGTTTAGACCAAGACTAGGAGATGCTGTCGCTATCTCTGGACGACTCTTTGATCAGTTCTCGGCGTTGTCAAGTATTGCAAACCGCTTTCCCTTGTACCTACCATCTAAGCAAGGTATAGAATGCGATGCAGCAATCTTCTTCCTATCCCGCACTGTCCACCATGCATACCTCCCATATTTTCGTCGAGTTTTGGACACATATCACACTGTCAGTCGAGATTTAAAAGAATATCTCCATTTTGCCGTAAACATCCTTTCAAGTCCACGGTCGTTAGCTGTCGTCAAACGCATCAAAGAAGGATTATTGCATATTATACCTGAAAATCTGTCGGTACATGTTGAGTATTCTATGTTCCGATTGTCATATAGGTATCTTACCATTTCTAATAGGCCATGGATGACCTCATCAATGGACTGTCGAACAGTCCGAGTGAGGTTGACGCTAGTACAATTTTGGACATCCTAGATCTCCTTGCAGCTGTCATTCTCCGGACCAGAGATCAAACAACAGAGGTCACTTTGTCGAAAACTCCATCAATAGAGAAGCTACAATCAGCTATCAGAACTTTCCTTCATCAACTATATCATGTCGACGAAACTGTTCTTGACTCGCTTACGTCAAGCGCTGATTTGACTGTAGGTTCTGCTTTCCCGCTATCTTTACTTGGACCTCAGTAAATTCTAGGTCGTAATACCAGCATTATTAAGCCTGAACAAATACGGACATTACCTTCATACAATATCTACTGTCATTCCACTTGATCACTCAGCAATTCAAGTTGTTGCTCATATGATGAGTGACACACTCAGTAATGCCCATGCTCCGCTTCATTCGTTGAAGCTCCATGTGAGTCAGCTACAGGATCTTGTCTGCTTGACAACAGGGATGGGACTTGTAGAAATGTGGACAAAATGGAAAAGCGGTAATGCGATCCCGAGTCCAGATTCTGATGTTTACAATCACAGTGACTTCTGTGAGATTCTGAATAGCCCAGCAATCAATTCAGGCAGGTCGATGACTCAGATCAGATACATTCATTAACACGCCGCGATTAGATCTTAAACGACAAGCTTTACGACTTGTGTCGGTGGTACCACTTATTAATCAATGCCATACAAATGAGAAGGAATTCAGGGACATGATTTCTACATTGCAAGAGGTAGGGGATAGATAAATTGGTAAAATCCCGTTTTTCCCTGACTAGGCCAACAGCAATCAATGGGAAAGGCAGACCTCCGCCAAGATGTGGGTTTGAATGCCAGTAACTTGATACTTGCCAACCTCTCGAGGTTCGCGGAATCTGATGCAGTAAGGAAATTCTATATTCAATCAAGGATACCTCTTATATCTCCTGAAGTACGAAGACTTGTTGAACATCATCTCTCGCACCTCCAATGAATCTCTGAAGTACTGTATACCCATTCAGCAGTTATCATGGGCGCTCGAAGCGGGCGAAGGTAAAAACTCATATGAAGTTAGACACCTTCTGATGGATTAGAATTGTAGATTTTTCCGCCAGTTACATGCAGTCAATATCTGCTTGGCTGGAATCTTTGTTTGTAGGTATATTTTCACGCTAGTTCAATTCCTTTTCAAATCCTGTTCAGGTCGACAACGGCGTCAACAATCTTCTGGATCCCTCGCAACTAAATATTGCTCTCAAGCTCTGGTAATTAGAACTTGCCGCACATAGTTGACCGGATTGGCTAATGAATGTTAAGTGACCTTGATCAATTCACCCTTCGGTCCATGACCACACGTGAAAATGAACTGAAGCTATACCTGGATATCGCACTTGCGGAAACATGCGTGGCCAGACATGATCTTTTGGAGTCTCTGTTCTGCTCCACAGTTGCAATGGTACATATATAATTACAAGGTTACCCTTTTGCAGGCACTGATTTTTGCGGACTACAAGGTGGAACAAGCACTTCGACCGTACAAAAATCCCACGGCATTGAGATTCCTCAATATAGATCTCAAGCTCTTTCTCGATGCTTTCCTGCCAGATTTGCTGGAGGGAAATATTTGTTCACAAATTCTTCACAAGTATTTGGAACCTCTGCAGTCTCTTCCTTGTCGAGGGATTGAGCAAAAACTTCGTCGTCTTGGGTATGCTTGGATTGCAATCTGTGAAGCTCTCTTGTGCATCATTGTACCAAACGTTCCAATTGATCCTATCGCCATTCACAACACGACTGCCCTTCTACAGCAGAGGGAATGTGAACACATTTCTTCGGAAATACGGCTCCATCAGCTTCTTGAAGAAATCATGACTGGCAATAACAACAATACTATTCTCTCCATACTTCATCGTCGCTTGCATGTCGCTGCAGAAAACAAGGTCAGCACTATCTCTGTAACTGGGCGAGACGATATCAATACGCTTCACACGTTCTGGTCCGAAGTATGGCAATTTCGTGATCAAGTCATAAACGAGAGCAAAATATCCAGTTTGCTCAAATCATTCGCTCACGTGAACGAGAATGCTATACAGAGGGTGCAAGTTTTGCAGGAGTCGATCGCCGGTTTCGTTCAGAGACTAGATACCATATACCCTGAATTTGGTGACCTCAATGCCCTCATCAAGCAAGCAGTCTCCCAGCTAAGACTCGGTTTTCACCTCGTTATGAAGGCAGATTTGCTCAAAGTAAATACCACAAAAACTATCGTCACCCTGGTACAGTATCCATCCATCCTTGAGCATCCGGAAGACTCTATCAATAGCGCATCCTCTACCATCGCCGTTTTCGATCTGATCTATCGAAATCTTGTTGATCTGGGGCTTCAGGCATCAACAAAAGTGAGGCTCCGGCACTTGTTACCGCGTCTGGGGCGTTTGTATGACCAGGCGCTGGGACTTTGGCTCATTGATAAAGCGAGAGACGCGGAGCTTGAGGCTGCCTCCCTGAGTCTTTATCGTGGATCAACTACCGAACATAATGCAGTTACAGATGCCGAACTTGAGGAGCGGGAGTTCTTTGCACTATTCCCGTCTTTCGAAGAATCTCTCTCCGAAAAGCCCGATCAGATCAAGGAGAAAGGTCATACGAATAGGATTTCGACACACCATATGATCCAACTATGTCGGTTTCACATCAACTTTTTCACAATTCCAATGACTTTGTCAGAGGGTCTCCGAAGTGTTGATCAATTGAGGAGACGATTGCTTGCGGAATCGCTGGGCAACCTCATACATAACCTCCCTGACTCATTGGATGTCATGGCTCTTGCGTACCGTCTCCGCTTTGTGAACGATGTTTTGGATGAAACTCAGCCTCCAACTGAAAAGCAGTTATATTATGATTTCTATCGTGATGCAAATGTACCCGAACTCAAGAGTGCAACAAGGGTTATCACTCACATGCGAACATTTCTGCTGAGCATACTTGCCGAGTGGCCCGATCAAATGGTCCTCCAACATTTGATTGACCGTTGTAATGCTATCCTGACTTTAAGCCTGAAGAGTCCAATTGCAAAAGTCTTGTCTGTCTTAGAACAGCTTCTACTACAGACGGATGACTGGGAAATGTTTGCGAATCGCGACAATTCTCTTGCTTTGCATCGCCAAGCATTGGGAGATCTAATCGTACGGTGGAGGCGCTTGGAGCTTGTCTGTTGGAGCGGTTTACTCGAGTATGAAGCCAGGACTTTCTCGCAAGGGGCATCAGGGTGGTGGTTTACATTGCACAACGCGCTCGGGCGGGGCCTATTGGATGCCCTAAAGTCGGGCGAGGAAGACTCTTATCTTCGAAGGCTCGTTCCCCTTATAGACGAATTCATGTCTTCGAGTCCTTTAGGGCAGTTCAGCTTCCGTATGCAATTGCTCGAAAGCTTTGTGCTGTATCTGTCTGAGCTTCTCTCTATCAAAAGCGGCCTAGAGGAGAGATGTCTTCTTCGGGTTTTGAGTATCGTCCACTCTACCCACAGATTCTATCAGTTGTATCAGCCCGACCTCCAGCAATATCTTGCCGATAGGCGGGCAGTTCTAGACAAAGAGATCCAGAGTTTCATAAAATTGGCCAGCTGGAAGGATACCAATGCGCAAGCGCTGAAACAGAGTGCTCAAACGACGCACTACCACCTGTACAAGGTCATTCGGAAATTCCGCGGAGTATTGAGAGAGCCCATAACATTCAGGTTGAATATCAAGGCCGCTATCACTCTGGAGGTGCCATCTACAGTTCATGTCTCTTCCCAACAGTTCGGCGAGTCTCAACTGGCTACCCTTGATGGAATAACAGTGTCTACGGGAGGTCTCTTTTTGGACCTTGGTGTTACTCTTAAGAAATTTTCACAGGTTGTCTTCAACAGAATCATCCCTTTATTGTCTGGTCAATCCGATAACCAGGCTGACGACCTTGCTGTCTCCATCATCATAACTTCCAAGCAACTTGCAGAGATCCCCATACCGCCATCGCTTCCTTCAGAGAAACGCAGGAAGCTGCTGAAATCTATTCTGGTTCGAAAGCGAAAAGCCTTTAGCGACCTTTTGAAGGTATTGAAGAGCAGTGGTCTTTCTGGAAGCATAAAGCCGGAGGTCCTTCTGCAGAATAGCGACATCTTATGGTTGAAGGGACAGCCCATACTCAGGAACGTCCTTCCTAATTCTGACGTAGTAAAGAGCGAGATGTATTTCTCAAGTCTTCTCGCTTCCCTTCCCGAGTTACGAGCCTCGCTGTCGAACCATCATAATGATTTACAAACCCGTGAACTTCAGCGTGGTCTGTCTTTCTTAGAGTCAGGATATCATATGGCCATTGACCTCCGAGCTCGGTAAGTACTCTATCAGGTCATGGGCACCCTCTTGATACTCCTTGTTAGTTTGGCTGCTGAAAGTGAAGGAGTCCTTCGACTTAGAAGTACTACTAGCCGTTTGGCCGATCTCATCAATTCTGAGGTTCTATTCTTCCCGGAAAATATTTCACGTCAAATCCAAGAAGTAGCTCGTCTTGCCTGTCGGCTCTCCGGCGCTTTCACGGAAGTTATTATGGATCTTGATATCTTCAAGAGACTACAAAAGCGAGAAACTCCGACCAGTGAGGCAGAAAATTTCCTCAAGAATCTGCATTCTACGAAAGAAGAATTGTTGTGCATCGAGGTCGCTTTGAACTCGACGCCTATGTCCGCTCTTCGCAGAGGTGAGAGGTTCGTTCTGGCGATGAACAACAATGGCTGACCCAATAAAGATGAATACAGCACTGTTTTAACGAGCTTGGCTTTCTTGAACACTTGCTCGTCCTCGCTTGCTGAGTGGTCATCAAAATATCCTCATTTGCATTATATCTTCCACCCAACATATGAATGGCTTTCTTCCGAGGATACTTTACGTCTTTTACCCGAGCCTCTACCCGAAGGAGAATTTACTAGTTCTGTCGAAGTCCTACTAAATACCCTGCTACATTCTGTGCAGGTCATAGCCACAGAAACTAGCAAATCCAAGCTAGAAGTTGCAGAGAGTGCCGACCTTGAGCGACAAATTCTTACAGCCTATCGTGAAATACGCAACCTGACGCATCTCTTATCGACGAACCGTGTTCTCGAGCAACTCGATATGTCACTAGGCGGCATTTCGACTGCCCGAGAGCTCCAACATACCCTTCACTGTGCCTTACCATTCCTAGAAATATACCAAAATCTTGTTCAAGCTCAGATCGCAATACACGCGCGGTGGACAAAAGCTCTTTTCAAGCTTGATTATGTCCTTTGCTTGACTTTCATGAAACTTTCCAAGGAGGGCTTTTGCCAGCCACCAGAAACAACAGAAGGTGGTGGTGACACTGGGGAATCGCTGGAAGATGCTGAGGGTACCGGGTTGGGTGAAGGGTCAGGGATGGATAATATTAGCAAGGAAATTGAGGATGAGAGTCAGGTGGAGGGACTGAAGGGAGAGGACGAGGGGGAGAAAGAGAAGGATCAAAGGGGGGATGACGATAATGCCGTCGAGATGACAGAAAACTTTGGTGGCACGTTGGAAGATGTGGCAGACGGCAGGTTAGGCGAAGAAGATGCTGAAAACCCTGAGGCATCGTCCGATGGGGATCCTGAGGAGAGGCTGGAAGATTTGGATCCGACAGATCCTTCCGCTTTGGACGAGAAAATATGGGGGGATGAGGGTGGCCCACAAGACGATACGGCAGATAAATCAGGGAAAGATCACTCGGAGGAGCAGAGTGGATCTTCGGAAGTGGTGGCCAAGGAGAATAATAAAAAATCGCAAAGGGAAAAGGATGGGATGGAAGAAGAAACTGAAGCAGAAGCAGAGCGAAAGCAAGAAGATGAAGAAGCCCAGACGGTGGAAGATCAAACAAAGGACGAAGGAGGAGAACCAAGCACGGCTGGTGCACCGATGGAAGATAATATTCAGGACACAAGTATTCTTGACTTACCGGATGACATTGAGTTGGATGTTGGCGAAGGGCAAAATAAAAGTGACGAGGAATTGGGGAAAGACGAAGAAGACAGACCAGATGAGAAGCTAGATGATGTAGGAGCTGGTGATGAGTCGTTGTTTGATGGTCAGATGGAGGATGACGAACACCGTGACAGTACACTGCAAGATAATGACACCATTTCGGTGGATCAGCACATGGAGATGGATACTGCTATTGAAGATGAAGACTGCGCCGGAGAGGAAACCGCTCCAGAAGAAGTCACTGCTCACCCGGATGCTTCCCCTGGTAACGGTGGTACTGACGATGCTGACGGTATCGAAACTCAAGATCGTTTTACAACTGGTCAGACAAGTAATTCTGCAGTAAACGAGCAGAATGAGTGTGTATTATTGAGCGCTTATCATAACCCCTTCTAACACTCGCACAGGTCCTATAATGATGCTCGGGAACAATCTGTCGAGGACATCCCTGATGATAGTAAGGGCAATGCAGCAGGTGCCGGTGTCCAAGAGGGGGGAAATCAATCTACAATCGAGCAAGCAACTCCGATGAATCCCCTTCGCAGCCTTGGAGATGCATTGAAGGAAATCAGACAACGTTTCGACGAGATCTTGAACAATGAAACCTCGGAACAACCAAAACCTAATGTTGATTCATCTGATCTTCCAACTCAGCTACGATATCTTCAACCAGACGATGAGGATCAGGATATGCAGACATTAGGACCTGCTTATGAAGAAGAAGCGGCTAACCTCGATGAACTCAAGTTCGTTGGAGATGACACCAAAGCTGATCCATCAGTCGCCGCCATGAATGTTGATGAGTCTTCACAATCTGAGCATTGTGATAAACCACCAGATGCCCAAACTACGCAAAATGACCAGGTCACTACAGCTCCCGGTGAGAACGTCGAAAACGCAATTTTCCCAGGCACGGCATTGCAATCTCAGCAACCTGCAGTCATGCCTGACCCATCGCTACACAAAGCAGATACGGAATTGGAAGAAGGTATTGAATCGAAAGAATGGATTGATGAAGGATGTGTTGAGGCAAATTTGAGACAATGGCAGGGGGCTGAACCAAATGCGGAACACATGTGGCGGCTTTATGAGTCCATGACCCACGACCTCGCTTATTCTCTCTGCGAGCAGCTGCGGCTTATTCTGGAGCCCACGCTGGCTGCACGGCTGAAGGGAGATTTCCGTACAGGAAAAAGGCTAAATTTGAAGAAGATCATTCCTTACATTGCTAGCGACTATACAAAGGACAAAATTTGGTTGCGTAGGACGAAACCCAGCCATAGAGAGTACCAAGTTTTCATCTGCATTGACGACTCTCGCTCCATGGCAGAATCTCACTCCATCCATCTTGCGTACCAAACACTCGCACTCATTTCTAAATCTCTGAGCCTTCTTGAGGCAGGCGACATCGCGATTGCTAAATTCGGCGCATCGGTTGACATGTTGCATAGCTTTGATCAAGGATTATTCACTGACCGAGATGGAATCCAAGTCTTCAATGCATTTACATTTAAGCAGAAGTCAACTAATGTCCTATCCCTCATTGACACCAGTTTGAAGGTTCTTGAAGACGCCCGGGAACGCCGATCCATGTCATCCATTACGGCCACGGACCTATGGCAGCTGGAGATCATCATTTCTGATGGTATTTGTCAAGATCATGATAAGCTCAAGATCCTCCTGCGCAAAGCTGAAGAGCAGAAAGTTATGATTGTATTCATTGTACTCGATTCACTGCACTCCAATACGACTCCCAACCCTGCCTCCTCCCAAAATGCTAACTCTAACTCCATCCTCACCATGACCAAAGCCGAATTCAAAAATATTGACGGAAAGATGGAAATGCAACTACAGAAGTATCTTGATTCATTTCCATTCGAGTACTATGTGGTGCTACGTGACGTAGAAGCCCTACCAGACATATTGTCGGAGACATTGAAGCAATTTTTCGAACGTATTTCCGAAGAGTAATAATAGATCCTTCTATGACAAGATTCTCGCAGTTGAATTATTGAACTTCCAAATCCAATAGGATTATAATGAGACGGGTAAGTATAGCAGGGGGACAATGGGGCATGCATCATGCCTGTGTTGCCATGACCATCCTTTTTTCAAAAAGCAATTTAGTGATGAGATGCAGAGGACATAACTTATGAGGCTCAGTGGTAAGTATGCGTTGACAAAGAATGAGAAGGTAGATGTGATGATAGGTAAGGTAAGGGGTGTCGAAGAACAGGAATCATGTAGAAGAGAGAGAAAGAACAGTGTATAGCATGTATTGCAGATTTGCTGTGGCTGCGACTGAATGAACGGGGTAGCAGGTGGCTCGTACTCGGGCCTCCTCCACTCTCAGGGTAAACTGTCAACAACTGGCTTGTGTAGGGGTAGAAGAGCCTGTGCAAGACTTGATTAAGATTTCCAAAGGGCCCCATCTCTCGTGCTGAGTAATGTCTGGCAGATATGGATAGGGTAACACCTCGAGAACATCCTGGTTGTATCAGTAGCAGCAGCATTCACATAAAATGTACTGCATATTTTGCTACATGGCCACGAAATGAATTCTGAAGGTACAAATGTCATGTAGGAGCCACTTGCGTGTGCGGCACAGTAGCACGTGGCCAAAAAGTTGTCAATTTTCTCGGAGTCTCTGGGTGGCGTGACAACAGAGGGAGTGGTCCGCCTGGGCATATCGGTAGGAGCCTGGGTGTTTAGGACGGTTAGATGAACTGCTTACATAACACACCGGCTGGTTGCCCTTCTTCGTCATTACAATGAACAGTCAGTATGCATCATTCCCTGTACTCTTACCGCACAGACAGTCCTCGCAGAGTAACTATGATATTGAGGAGCGAAGGAGGCTTCTTAATGAGGATTGCATCGAAAAATCAGAACCAGAAACCCAACCGAGGGCATGGCTAACTCAGAAGATTGCAATCACTACTTTGATTCTTACTGGCCTACTCATTACTGGTACCGTGGCCTGGATGGACCTGATCTGGCCATATTCACGCCATAAATTTCCCTTTTACGAAGACGCTTTGAGGTCCAACGGAACGCATGATTTCAGGCGAACGGTGTTGATGGTTTCCATCGATGGCCTGAGGTGCTTATGATCATTCCTGCTTTAGATCACTTCGCTCATAAACAATAGAGCGGATTACCTGGATAGGGGGCTCACACCGCATTTACTGGACATCAGTAAACAAGGTCTCCGAGCCAAGTCAATGCGACCGATCTTCCCTGTGAGTCCGTACCTTTAACTTAGGAGTTTGATGCTGAACCTTGATGCAGACGTTAACATTCCCGTGAGTAAATACTAATGTTGCGTTGCAAAGTTCCAATGACTGTATGATAGCAATCATTGGGCTCTCATGTGCGTCAATAATCATTGCAGTTGCAAACATTCATCAATTAGCGTGGATCAGGACAGGACTCCATGCTGAGTCTCACGGAATTGTAGCAAATGTACGCTTCCAGACTTTTTATTGCAAATAATCTATATGCTCTCAGAATTTCTGGGATCCCATTTCAGAGAAAGAGTTTCACTATAATCAACCAGACAGTGCTTACCTTCCTCAATGGTGGCTTGGTGAACCTGTTGAGTTATACTCCACTGTGACGCAATTCACCTGCTGACTTGCAACAGATGTGGGAGACGGCTATGAAAGCAGGAATTCTTACAGCTAATCTCATGTGGTGGGTTTGAACAGCATGTATATACTTGGGATTCATTGATTCAAAGGCCTGGACCCATCAAAACTTCAACGGGTGCTTCACCAACATACATGGTGCCCTGGAGGGTATATTCGATCCCCGTGTTCTGTACCTGGTTTAATGGCGATACTAGGACCATGTCCTACTTGATAAAAAGCTGGATCAGCTTTTCGAGTGGATCGATCTTCCTCTAGAAGAAAGGCCACAGCTCCTTCTCGGTCTGTGGCTGTCTTTTCTCTAGTGAAAGAGAAAACACTTATATGTTGAGACTAGCCTATGAGCCTTCACTTGATCAAGCCGGTCACAAATTTGGGCCGCTTTCAGCCCAAGTCAATGTAAGTGGCCTGTTGCTTGTGTATGGTATCTTCCTGGAGCGTATTTATATAGTCGACCCTCCAATATGTCGATACCTTTGCCAGAAATCTTCATACAAAACTGGTGGAACGTAATCTCACTGACATTGTCGACCTTGTCTTTGTCAGTGACCACGGTATGGTTGATACAACGACTTTTACAGACATCTACATAGACAAAATCCTCGGAGAGGATGGGATGCAGGCCATAGAACACGTGGATGGCTGGCCAGCTATGGGGATCCGATTCCGTAAGGGCATCAATGAATCGTTGTACCTCTCCCGTCTATATGAGGCCACAAAGCAGTACCAATTCGACGTCTTTACGCATGAGACGATGCCTCGCCGATGGCACTTCTCAAAGAATGAAAGAATTGCCCCTATTTATATCGTGCCCAAGGTCGACCACGTTTTGACGACTGTGAAAGAGGGGAATAAGACTGGCAACCCGGGCGTGAGTGGCTTCTTGTTGTGTAATTTAGGGAATCGAATTTTTCGACAGAACCATGGCTTTGATAACATCGAAACGTCTATGCAAGCTATGTTTGTTGCCCACGGACCATTTGCTGCTGTAGTGAAGACGATGCATCAGTCAGAGCAGAGAAGGCGATCGCTTACCTGGGCGGACAAGGGCTGGCACTCGACCTCGAACGACACCTACGTGATGAGCACTTTCCCAAACGTTGAGATTTACGGTCTCATCATGAAACTCCTGGCCATTGAAAACTTCTCAGCCCATAACAACGGCACAGCTGGGTTCTGGGATATTTATTTCTGACTGCATACTGCTGACCTTTCCTTGCCCTATTTTGTGTCGATGCCATGTGCGCGTTATTTGCGACAGAGGTATTTTTTGGTTGCTGTCCTATATTGCTATGAACCTGATTGAGAAGGAACAATTGGCTCTTGAATGCCTACGATCAATTGAGCGGCGCCTTGACCTTGGGTTTATCACTGTCAATGGTGGTATATCTATGCGAGAAGTTGAGGAGCTGAGAGGATGGTGGACAGTGCTCAAGAACGCATTCACTCAACGGAAGCTTCTGTAACAACTATAGTATCTTTTCCGACTCTAGATTATGATGTACTGTGTCAACTTCCTATTCAGGATGTCGACCACCTCAATGATTTTTGGTATCTGTGGCAGTATTTTTTTAATTTTCTTTTCAAATCTGGACCGTTATCCTGACCACTCTGATAAGGTTGCAAAAATAGAATTTACCATAACTCATGAAGAATCGCAGCGGGCCCTTCAGAAGGTAATCTACTGTCTTTAGGCAATTGCAGAAAGAATGACTGTAATATTTCAAGGTGATATAGATATAAAGTATAAAGGGCGAGCAAGCCTGTTTGGGGCAGTAGCAATAAATCAGTGCCTGGATTTCACCGCTTCCTAGAATTGCTGTTATCAAAATTGATGCTCGATTCATCTACCTGTAGGTGTATGGGATAAAAAACGAGGATCATGGGAGACTTCTATTTTATCATTCAATTGTTACAAGGATCTAACAAACAAGACCCTATTGGCGAGAGAATAACAAAGCTTTCTGAGGTCGTCACCGTGGATGGTAGGCAAAGGAGAGAGATAGTATGCAACTACCAAATTGCCATCAAGTTGCACATTTTTATGTATCTTCAACGATGTCGGTCGGACTTTTTACCTTTTTACAGCTCTAGATTATTGTATACAATACATGAAATATGTAGCATAATTTCTGAGCTACGAGATGCTCCAGACGGTCAACTCCCCGGTGGGGTCAACTTCTGGGTCGGAAATAGTAATCCATACATATCCCGAAAAAGCAGTAGAAATTTTCTCGTCAAAAAGCATTAAGACATCCACACATATCGGCTCCGAGTAGTGAAGTACAGTGTAGAAAAGTGGAATAAAGTTTGAGGACTCCAGGAATTGCAGCGGCATTCGCGAAAGGAAAATCAGAGTTCAGTGATGTCCATCCACATCAAAAACAGTTTGATTATTGGTAAGATTCATATGACCACTAGCAGGGGCGGGGACGTAAGCTTGGTCAGGAAGACCGGTTTCATCAAGACCTTCCGCAGCTTCGATGATTTCATACAATCTTGAGGCGACTTCAGGGGGAGGAACACGACCGCCAAGAATATCCTTGGCTGGTACAGGTGAACCGTAGAAATCACGGTTGGCATCCTTGCGCTCAATCAGCACAGTGCCTTCCAAGGAGACACCAGCGAAAAGGCCTGTAATCATTCCACATTAGTTACCTGCGCTACACAAACCGGTGGCAGATAGGACATGGAGGACATACCCTTTGATTTAGAGTAAGAGAACATGGGAGCAGGATGAGCGAGTGAAGCTTGAACACTGCCACCTGTGCCAATAGGTCCAGCCGTAGCAGCAATATTTCCACCAATTGTAACATTTCCACCGAGTGAGAATGCGCGGACGGCATCTTCACTATTGAGGACAATAACGAAATCTGTGATGTCGGCACCGACTTGAAGACCCCAACCAACCCCAGCCGTACCGATGCAAGAAGGTGCTGACCAAGATCCATCTGGAAGCCGAGCAATGACGAGTCCTGACCCCGCCTTCCCGGAGAAAACGAAGCCAGCTTTAACTACTGAGAAGATTGCGAGACCTGTGAGTAGTTAATATAAAAACAGTTAAATGGTGAAATTTTCTCAGTAGACAAACCTCGTGCCCGTTGAAGGACTGCTTTAGGAATCGAATTAAGTGCTGAGTCGGGTCTGTCGGGGTCGGCTAGTTATGCACAATAATCGGAAAAACAAATTATATGTTATCCAAAGGGGCTCGAAAGGCAAAACAATGAAACGAGGACGCACCTAGGAAACTCTCCAAAATATTAGCAGCCTTTTCGGCTTCACCAGGCAGGGAGAAGCTCTGCATCAACTCTTTGGATCCACTAGCGACTTTGACCGAGCTTGTCTGAACAAAAGCTGTGGCTTGCATACCAGCTTTCTGTGCGCCTTTGCGGAATTTGTCAAGGAACGACATCGTGTGGCGACAGTTGAAGGTTGGAAGACAAGGTGCTGTGCTTATCAAGTTACGTCACGGTTATTAGCGCGCTATCACATACGCTTCTGGTCATATGATGACGTAATCATATGCGCTACCTACCATTGCTCTCCTATATACCAGTGTCCCCAATACAAATTTCCGGAGTCATTTTGATATGTATCCGATATTTACTCGACGGCTCTCCCAGGAAGGCTCCAATAGGAAGCATAGCATTACTTGCTCGAATTGACAATATTGTAAACCAGGAACAGTGAACCAATTGTTTGAGATGGCGGATATAATCAGTGTATTCGCCGGTCAAATCCACATCGAATGCAAAAAAATGTGTAACAGAAATCAGGGAAAGAAAACAAGAACGACTTGCCATCCCAGATGGGGTAGTTGACTAACATTCAAGAACTCAATCACATATATTTTCTACAAAGCAAAGGCGGTCCGAGGAGAAGGTGTTTGGAGAAGGTGTCTGCAGACCTTCACAGGGTAGTCTCAAACATCTAATTTGAAAAGAGTCGCTGCATTCTTAAAGTTCTCCCAGCGGGTGTCAGGCGAAACCAGCCCATTTGCACTTTCCTGCACGAATTCTCCCTTGGCAGCACTTGGAGTCAACAATGCAACATAACTCCAAGTTAAGACCTTCGCACTCAGCGGAACACCAGATATAGTTCAGCGAGGGCTCCATTGGTGGGCGTATAATTCGCGACTGCAACCAAGAACCCATCAGCGTAGTCGCGTATCGCCAGGGTATAGTTCGAGGTGTTCTCCACTATCTATAAGCCAATTCGCCTATTGCATAAATGCAGTTGCACGGAGCGCGGTCCCATCCTTGAAAGAAATTATTAGGGTTTGAGAGACCTGGAAATTCTACCTCTCTGAGGCCACCCCCACGGGTCCGTGGACATAGTGAGGTCAATGTGGGACTTTGACTTAGCATGATCATCAGTGGCAACTGCACCACTAGAGTCTGTAACTTGTTGAAGAATTATCTGAGAGGCGACATAATCACCGGTACCATGAAGTGAAATATTTGTGAACCTGCAAGAACTAGATAGAAGCAGATACAAGACATATTCTTGAATGAGCGTGTTTGTTACGAAGCTCCCGCGGACCAGTGATTGGAAAAGCGAGGTTTATCAGTAGCCAGACTAAGGAGTCGTTACACGCGATCGCTACTCTAAGTCTCGCGTGACTCGTGACGTGACATACAGTGCTCATATCATAACAGTCTTGAGTCTAGGTACAAAGATAATCAGGGTCATGAGCTTAGAAGTCATAACCCAAAATGCAATGTTCCCGAAATGCAGGTAACTCGCCTTGGCGCCGGATGAGTTGACACCGTCGAGCCCGATGTTTGCAAGGAGGCCAGAACTGTTTTTGGTTTTTGAGATACTAGTCTACTCTTGGGGATTGTATGAGGCGATCTGCTCTGAAGTATCGTTAGTAGAACTGAGATGCGTTAGGCATCCTCGTCTGAAGCATTTTACCTGGCACAGAGGGTAAATACATAGCCCGCGACAATGCCGAATAGGAGCATCTTGAAGGCTTTCTGCTGGTCCCAACCAAAGATGCTTTCATTCTGACTCCTGGCATGGCACGAAGAATGCAAAGCAATGGGGAGTCTATCGTCCTGACATCCAAACTTGTCGCTGTGGATGATAGGTTGGTCGAGTCCATCTGAATAGGGCCTTGCAGTTGCAAAGACGGCTAGCCATTGGATAACTTTGTCATGCTTCCAGGTCGATCCAGACCGAGGCTGGTGCACAGGCGAGAAATAAGAAGTACACTAGTCACTTGATATAGATATTAATTTCCATCATAAATCCCTACGACTCTTAGATTATTGCCTGATTGTGATTTTATGTGAAAGTCAGTTGGAAGTCAGTTCTGCTAATGCCCCGGGTATATGCATCATCTGAATGTTCTCTACAATGTTTAGGCTGGACGCTTAGAACGTCTTCTTGTTACCGGATCCATGTAATTCTGAGATGGAAGCAGTTGCTTCAAGTTCGCTGATTGGATCATGGACATGTTAGGAGCGAGGTTAAATGTCACTACGGTGAATGCCTCACGCTTTCAAGACGGATCTCGTCAATAAGTCAATTATGCACTGAGGGTGGCAGCAGTGCCTACTTAAGATTGGCATCTGGACCGTCCAAGCTCGGGTCCGGAGCAGGGGAGAAGGAGATGTACATCTGTGGCACTGTTTTAAAAGCACGTCGATCAGGTTACACATTGTTTGGCACGTGGCTGGAACTCCTCCTCCCCAATTCTGAACCTTTCTAATGCTCTGGGGCTTCGTCTTTTGTGCTGTCTCCTGTGTATTGTCAGTCAAATCACTTGAGTTTTCAGTGCCTTCCCTCCTGAAGGCCCAATCGGATAAGGCTCGCCTTTGGAGCTGGGCGTGGGGCTCTCAGAGCATTGTCTCGATAGTTGACCATTCGCCCGTTATTTCCTATACTTCGAGGCCAGGTGTGCGATCGAATGTCAAATCTGGGCGACGTATACCCTGCTAATCCCACCGTAGCTGCATTTGGTGCTGAAATCAAAGACCCTATCCTGGGTTATGTCATTCCACTCTCTTCATTTACGACTCCTTGTGCAAGCAATCAAGTTGCCAACCTGGGTCCACCACAAAACACAGGCTGCTCCCCTCTATGTGTTGTTAGTCCCCACAAACCCATCGATACCTGGATTGCTTTAGTTCAACGAGGGGGTTGCGAGTTCGTCAGGAAAACGCGGGAGGCCCAAAGACTCGGTGCGAAGGCAGTCATTGTTGGAGGAGATGATCCGGCAATATCGGGATATCCAGATACACTAGTGAACATGTATAGTCCAGGCAAGAATGATACTTTCTGGATGAGCGTCCGTCATCTTACAAGTTCTGCAGAGGACGCTTCAGATGTCAACATTGCCGCCACATACATCAAGTTCTCGGATTATATGCAGCTATACAGGCTTATCAGAACATCGAATACGACGCATTCCGGACTAAAGACGCTCGGTCTTCTTATTACTGCCGAACATTCTGCGTGGGAATGGTATTCGTGAGCCTCTTCTTGCTGAATCCAAACAAAATTTTAACTTGTATTCAGGCCAATTATCACGTTCATAGTCATTCTACTCCTCCCATCAGTATTGACACTCATCACATTATTCATTCATCGCATCCGAGCAGCCCGAGCAGCTCAGCGTGAGCGAGCGCCACAGGACGTCGTTCGCAGATTACCCTGGCGAGTTTATACCGGGAATGGTTGGGAAAAACATGAAGGAGAGGACCTGGTCGATGGCATGCCTGCCGTTCGGTCCTTAGAGGTAGATCTGGAGGAGGGAATGCCATCAGCAGAACACACACGGTCGACAGAACCACATGATCGGGCAGATGCTCTCAAAAATTCCTCCACGCCGCACCCGAAGGAATCAAACAATCAACCCTGGTTTGAGACCCAGCTGGAATGTGCCATCTGTCTTTCTGAATTTATCAAAGGAGATAAAGTTCGCGTACTGCCTTGCCTGCACATCTTCCATCTGAGTGAGGTAGATGAATGGCTGATTCAAAGGAAAAAACTGGCACGCATCAAAATTAATGTTGTCTCTGCTTTTCGACTAATCTCGTCTTTACTAGTGCCCTATATGCAAAGCTGACGTGACGCAGCCTCCTCGACCCGCACCACTGGGGAAAGCCTCGTCATCACCATCCTATTCCCGCGATGACCTCCTACATCAACAAAATGCGACTGAACGAACGCCGTTGTTGCATCGAAATGATGTAAGAGACTCTTAATGGCCTCTCACGATGATAAAAATCTTGTACTATTCTAGCGTTGTATCTTATTTGACCTTTTCATTGACCTTTTCGTTTGTAACATACCTTTCATTGATCAACATAAGACTTTGCCTGGGGTGGAATTATCTAAATAAAAGTGTTTTTGTGGGTTGAGCTGCCATTTTGGTGGCATTGGCTGATGTGGTGACTGTTGGGCTACAAATTAAGCTGTCCCTCCGCATTAAATTCTATTATTTGCCTATCTTAAAAATGGCAGCTTTATCATAAATATGTGTTGTAGCTACCACCCTTAAGTTATAAGTTGGGGATAACAAGAGAACTTGACAAGGAGTTCTGTTCAATTGATCTATTACCTATATATTTTGCACTTGATCTGTGTGCAGTACTTCTATTGCCCTACCCAGAATGTTCTACAGCTTTATATTTTTCCTTTAATTATTTGTTTATCCTATGAAAGAAGTCACATGACTATGGTCACATGATATAGAATCAAATAGAAAGTGTTCTGCTTAATTTTGACTATATTTTCTTTCCCTTTGTTGAGTATACTCAAGATACTAGGCTACTTTTAGAAAAATCACTATAGTGAG
>Ga0157368_1000209_pt1 | contig 28539 bp, 30 predicted proteins | sample AttbisABBM3_FD_113146 | JGI IMG/M metagenome (GOLD analysis project Ga0157368, IMG submission 113146) | Fungus gardens microbial communities from leaf cutter ant in Botucatu, State of São Paulo, Brazil - Atta bisphaerica ABBM3 | ecosystem: Host-associated > Fungi > Mycelium > Unclassified ... | reverse complement strand
CCGGCGATCAGCTAAATGTCTACCGTGTCAAGACTCAGTATCTCTAACACGCTCGGGTACTACCATTCATATCATTCATTAGAAAGACTGAGCTGTTATTGTAAAAGGCTTCGATAATCGGAACAGTCATCGATACCCAATATTATAACTAGTGAGAGCATGACTGGCCACGTAGGTGCACGTTCGTGATGTCAGTATTTTTGCTCTTGCTGTCGACTGTATGAGTCAATTTAGAGCTCTGAGCGGGTTGAGAGACGAAACACACCTTGTGTCATACCTCCATGTCAACTCATTATATGTATGCTCCATTCTATCCACTTTGATTATAGCCGTTGACCACGAACTAGAGAAATATTTCCTAGTAACGATGCTGGCTTTGTCTGCGGTCTGATTCCCGTTCATGATTGTGCTATGACTCGCTCATGATGCTACCCGCAGGCTTACCTGGTATACCACCCAACACTAAGACTGAAAATGGCGCCAGAATCGAAGGGGTACGAGGATTTGTCTTGCATTGTGCTAAATCAGCTGAAACCTCCATTTCTTGGTTCAGGAGGTTCACATCACCCTACCCTTTCTAGGTGTCCCAGCCTCTGCAGTTGAGATCGAGTTGCAGAAATCCGAGAGTATTCAGTTAGATGGGCAAGACGCGACCGTTACTGAGGAAAAACTTGACGAAATGGTACTTTGGACAGGTTCGAGATCCAGCAACATGTATTCTGTGAGTAACTTGTCTTTGAATTGTTGAGAAAAATCTATCATTGACCGTTTTACAGAGACGGTTTCGGTTTTCGATAGAAATACCAGAAAACCTACCACCTACTGTCATTCTTGACAAACCTGGTATTAACATCCTACAAACAATATGCTCCCCTACTGTCTAATGCATTTCCCCGCAGGCCTCCAAATCCATATTCAATATCTACTCCGTGCGACCGTATATCGCGAAAACAGGTGTGTTGTCAGACCATAGAATTCGGGTGCCCTGTGACTTTTCGACCAGTGCTGAGTTGTGGATAGGATCAAATTCTGGTCTGACAAACCTATTACGTGCACTGTACCCGTCACGATAACCAAATACGAACACCATCCTGCCTGGCCCATTTATCACCACCCAAAACCAAAACATGCCTCCAATGGAAGTATGACCTTTACAGCCAGACCTATGCGAATATGCTATAGCCCAGGAGAAACCATCAGAATCGTTTCCGAACTTTCATTTGGATCTTATCGTGTCATCCCAAGGAAAATCGACTTTGAGGCCAGACTGCTGCAGCTCGTCACAACAACCGAATCTCCCAAGCCACTTCATCGCGATGGATCATCCAAAAAACAACCTACAAGTGTGCTTATATCACGAGACGTTATCAGCTCTCCGAGATTAGACCATGCTATGACCTTTAAAGCTGAGCTGAGATGTCATATACCCATAAAGGACGTCAACCCGACTCTTATATATCGATCGCGCATTCAAGTCTCACATGTTCTTGCAGTAACTATAGTTATTCACGCTGAACATCTCCAGATTGATATACCAGTTATTATCTCTCCGTTTACCAGGTTTGTTTCAGCATTCATTCACCCCGCATCCAGTCACCTTACTGATACCTATATATACTCTATGCAGCGAGTCCTTAATTGTAAACAGTGAAGGCGTGGGGGATCCAGGATTGCTGCTTAAAAATATTGGGGATGTACCAAGCCTGGGCGGAACTCTTGATCTCGAATATCTTTCACAGGACCTCCAGCTCCAAACTCACAGAACAGCTTCCAAACACGTTCCAGAAAGCACAAGCACCGAATTTGAAGAGGATAACGATGCGCCACACTTTCCATCTAATACCAACATGTCACACACTATCGTCAGCGACGATAGGGCTACTCCGACAGATTTTTACAGTATTTCTACCCTTTCATTTGAGTCAGATCGTTCTAACAACAGGCACCTGGTTCGCAAATCAGGAGCCAGGAGCGCATCCCTCAACTCTGAATCTGACGTCGACCAGCTTACCGGACTAAACCAAGAAATCTCGGCGGATTGGTTTACGAAATCTGGAGGATCTTTGATGTGGAGACTTTTCGGAGGAACCAGCGAATCATCTTCGGTGAATTTCATAGAGCTCTTTGGTGATCTAACGGTGATTCTCCTGTCTCGCGAGAAGACAGAAGCCCTGTTGGAGCTCAGGGGCGACCAAGCTAAAGTAGTCATTGACTTTCTAAACTCAGTGAGCTTCTAAAGAGAAGTTCACAGCCTGTGCACCTCATTCTCTTGTAACAGATTCTTGTCGCATTAGATCCGTGCAAGACTCAAGTTCGGAAGCAAATCTTTATTACGCTCTACCGTCTTTGTGAAGCATCTAAATGCCACCCTACGTACGACACTCTTTCTAACATCAGTGTTGGGCAACGAGAAGGAGGTGGAGGTTTATGTGATATTCACAGAGGACGTCATAGGGATCAAGTCCTGTGCCTAAAGGTTATTCGTACAGACAGAAAAAGAAACAGTGAGGTTATGTTGAAGGTGATCCTCCCTTTGACGAACACATTATCCGCCGATCTCAAACGATCCCAACAGTTATTTGCAAAGGAGGCTATCGTTTGGAGTCAGCTTGATCATCCAAATATCTTGCCATTTTATGGTATCTACTACCTCGGCAGAGAGAAGAGGATGTGTCTGGTCTCTCCTTGGTTGGAAAATGGCAACTTAGTGAATTATCTGCAGGAGAATCCTACTGTGTCTCGCAGGCCCTTTGTAAGTGCAAGATGTGCTGACGTCAAGATAATATTCTAATTTATCAGTAAAGATTCTCGACGTGGCCACCGGTCTCAAGTACTTGCATGACAAAGACATTATTCATGGTGACCTCAAAAGTGTACGCCTCATATTTCTTTCAACGTTTTTTCCGATATATAATAATTTCGCGACTTAGACCAATGTTCTTATCACTTCCTTTGGCAGAGCCTGTATCACGGACTTCGGTTTCGCACTGGCCCGTGCTGCCTCTGAAGCATCTACTGTAGATGCAGAATCGGTTGATGAACAAGTCGGCAGGATACACCGTTGGTCGGCCCCAGAACTATTAGATGGGTCGAATTCGCGTCCGAGTCAAGCGAGCGACGTATGGGCGTTCGGTTGTCTCTGTTATCAGGTACGTAGCCACCCATTTCCAGTTTTCTAGACTGCTTCTTCGGACTGAACTCTAGACTACTAGATTTTAACCCGATGTGTACCATTTTACGAAATTCACTCAGAGACTGATGTAGCCAGCATCGTTTTGAAGGGTGAGATACCAAGCAACACACAGATGGGTGATCCTGCATCAGTAACGGACGTCATTGATGACAAAATGTGGTCTCTCCTGAAGCATTGTTGGAGCTTCAAACCAGGCGAACGGCCAACTTGTCGATACATCACGAGTTTTCTTAAGATTAGGGAATCCGTGGAACACCGTAGCACACTAGCTTTCAGTCAAACTGCAGAATTCAGGAGTGCCATGAGGGAAAATTTCCATTTTCCCATTGATCTGAAGGACATTTCGCGTCTTTTCGACGAGGTGAGTGGTGTGCGTGAAGCGATGATACTCAGAACTGATGGTACCGGATGCAAGATCAAGCGCATTGACGAAGAACCGATGAAATTCCGCTGAAATTCGAGGCGAAGCAAAGTAGGTCTCTGATCAGTCGAACTATCTCTTGCTATCATCTGTATACTGTGTAACTGCCCTTGTTTTTTTTCTCTTGGAAAGCCTTCATTTGTCGTTCAGGATAGTTGAACCGATCGAAACGTACGTTTGATAATCGCACTATTCACTTGATGTAAAGATTTATTCCAAAGAAGTGATCTTGAAAGCCAACTGTTCTTCTTTGTCTCCCTTTGTTTCTTGAATACTGCTGTATATGTTTCAGACATTCTATTTGTAATGTCTTAGTGTGTTGGAACGTTTTCATAAGGAGTTTTGCTCTTAACAATATTAATGGTTAGAAGCATAAAATTGCGTGACAAGCCCAGTTCATCTCTGGTCCTCATCAATAGGCCCTGAACCCACTTATTCTCCGGTAGAACCTTCAAATCATATGTATTTCATTAGATTATGTGACATGTTCTCAGTAGTGCGAAATTCCAACCCAATTGAGTGCCTAGGGTTCACGTTCCAAACGGATATTTGGACCTGAAAACTGATGGATGTTTGTGTCATTCACAGGATGTTTGTGTCATTCACAGGATGTTTGTGTCATTCACAGGTCAAGGATACGGAATGTTCCTCAGGCTCATTAACTGATATACGCTTCTTTGGTTGGACGAGCCGTCTAACTCCAATAGCTTCAAGAAATTCGGCCCTGTCCCGGTAAACCTTTGGAGGATCATAACACGGAAGGGCATTTTTCATATGAAAAGACAGGCTCACGAGGTGGGGGCGATCATTCGTATCCCACAAACATGGACATGATTGACGGTAGTGAGGTTTTGCGGCCACAGGGACACTGAGACTCAAACAGACGATAGAACCACAGGAGTGACAAGATAATGATAGAATTGATACATAGAGTTACACTGGCAAATGCATGATTATACGTTCACATACAAGGCACCGGGAACGGCAAACCTTTGAGAATACACCAGTCATTTTCCTATTCATCGTCTTTAGAGTCATCCTGTCCTTTATTCGACCCACTACCACCGGTGGCCCCTCCCCCATTATTCTGTTGCTGCAAACGATCAGCACGACGCGACAGTCAGCTGGGGTGAACCCTACGAGGCAGAAACGACACACCTGCCGGAGTTTAGCTAGATGGATTTTGAGTGTCTCTGCATAGTTTTCGAAGCCAAGAGCGCCCATTGCATAGAGAATATCCTCTCCTCCGATGGTCTTGCGCTTTTCAAGTTGGCACTTCTCGGCGGCCTCGGAGGTTATGAACGAGATAAACTCTGAGACGCACTCCTGTACACATTCTTTCGCATCCTTTGCAATTTTTGAGGTCGGAGGGACTGCGCCCTTCATGATACGGGAGACATTGGCGATCTGGAGAGAGTGTGAGGGCGTGTGCAGAGGATTAGGATTGGGAAAGACGAACAGGAAGAAATCTGTCTTGCTCACGATACTCGCCGACCTCCTGCTCAGTGATGGGGGAAGGATCTATGGGGACGGCGAGAGCAGCGGGACTGCCTTCGTCATGGGCTGGAATGATACGCTGCAGCTCCGACATTCCAACCAATCGAATTGGACCAATCGATGCCCGCCACTGTCTTTTTCTCACTGCTCCAGGTAGAGATAAGATAAGATAAGATTTCTACAACATACACACCCCCATCAGCCAGCTCACTCGCTCCTCAAGAAATCCAATCTCAGACCCAATCTCTCGAAATTCAATCTCACATTCCCGAAGAACTCTCCGAAACACCTCGCAACATTCATCCAGGCTGTCTATGCAGCGGACACCGTCATCCACGATCCATTCTCTCACTGGCTTCAAGAGAATGAATGTGGATTTACGGTATACCTCTAGTGCAGAGCGCAGCCTCGAATTGCTCAGTAGATAATGCTTCCGCCACGAGGCCTCCTCTGCATCTTTGGCAGTGAGCAACGCATAAGCGACCGGGTCAATTGCAGATCTGTCATGTATTTTAGGTCTTTCTCTCGAATCAGCCTCATGGTCCTTCAGGACAGCGTCCAAGATCGCCTCTTGCATTTCAAGGCGGCCCACGTCCATCCGGGTGAATCCATGAGTCTTTATGACCTTTCGCGCTATCTCTGAAATTCCTTCGACTTTGTCAATGCCATAGCGGCGGATGAATGCCTCGCAAAGCGTCGTCTTTCCCGTAGACTAAAGGTGGCATTCATCTGTACGCAATCCCAAGGGGTGGTAGGACCTGACTTACGGCGGGCCCAACAACGTACACAGATCTCTTGAGCATTTCTCACAAGCAAGGTGTGGTCTCCCACCCCTACTTATAGTTCAGTTTGGTGCTTACCTAATTCCATCCTTCTCAAGCTCTCAACAAGCTCACCTTTGACCCCTGCAACCATGAGACCCCACGTTCTTCATCAATCACCCACCAAAGATGATGATAGCTGGGTATATCAAGTATCCCAGGATCTCTTGAGACCTCCCAGACCCACTGCTTCAGACATTATCTGGGGCAAGCTTATCATTTTCAGCAGAGATACCATCACTCTTACAATGCAACGACTCCCCCCTAACCGTATTCTGAGAGCTGATGACCCGTCAAAGTTCATCCTCGTGTCCTTTGGTGGGTTTAGGCTCCCAGATACGACCTTGAGGGAAAATGCAGAATATATTTTCCGGTTGCTGACCAAGGGGTTAGTCTTGAATGGTGTTCATTATCGATTTTATCATCATAGCAATAGCCAACTGGTATACATCTCAACTACTGTTGTGATCTTGTTCTGATTTCTCTCTATCCTTTTTAGCGTGGTCGTTCGTGTTTCCTTCGTGAAGCCCAGACCGATCAGGAGCTCGATGATAGAATATACTCGATGGGGGATTACGGAAAGATAATGAATATTGCGAAACGTAGGTTGTGTTTCCAATTTACACCCAATGAAGTGTTTTCGACCCTGTGGTTAGGCGCAAAACGAATTGGCTTGCTTTTCTCTGAAGCTCAAATTGATTGGAGGCTTGAACCAAAGTATATCACCGACATTGCTGACATTCGAGCTGGCGACGAACTATTTTCGGATGGGTGTGGCTTGATTTCTCGTCGATTGGCTATACAGCTCAGCAAGTCTAAACGTATCATTTTCCGAAATACGCGTTATACACCCTGTGTTTTTCAAATCAGGTTCTCATCACGCCCCCTCTTTTGGAAATCTGATCTAACTATCTTGTTAGATATCTTGGTTACAAAGGCGTTCTAATGTTGCATCCTCAGCTTGATGCAGAGAAACAATATCTAGCTGCTTTTCGTAAAAGCATGAAAAAATTCAACACGACCAGCGATATCACGTTTTCAGTTGTGAACTATTCAAAGCCATTTACTTTTGGTCGACTGAACAACGATATCATCACTCTTCTCTCTAGCCTCGGTGTATCCAACGAAAAAATCCTTGCGAAACAACAAGAATATTTCAGTTGGATTCAGCGAGCTTCAGAGGATTATCTCATTGCGATAGATCTTCTCAGCTGCTTAAGTGATTTCGAACAAGCAGAAGCAGTCCTCTTGAAAGGTCTTGATGATCAGAACGTTCAAAATCACATCAAACGATTTCAGTCTTCTGAAATTGCAAGTTTACGAAATCAAGAGAACGGGAAATTCAAATCAAGGATGATGATACATAAATCGCGTAGATTATTCGGGGTTTGTGATCCTTTTCAAGTGTTGAAAGAGGGACAGGTGTATATTCGTATATTGACTGGAAGAAAAGGAGTAGCTACGCCAATTCATGGTGATGTGATTGTCGTGCGTAATCCATGCCTTCATCCAGGTAAAGTTTCAACTTTCTAATCTGCCTTCTTTTCTTTAATTTATGGACATTTCGTCCTATAGGTGATATCCTCAAACTTCGAGCAGTACATCATGAAAAATTGACACACCTCGTCGATTGTATTGTCTTTGCTTCCGTCGCTAGGCCTGGGCATAAAGCAGCCCCTTCAATGAGCAGCGGTGGGGATTTAGATGGTGAGTCCTAGAAATATGCACCAGTATACTGATACAAGTTCATGATGATATTTTAGGCGATGAATATTTTGTTTGTTGGGATCCCGATCTTGTCCCTGTCCGAATTGCAGAGGTATGAGACAAAGTGAATGGAGTTCAAAGACTAAGAATCTAATTTTGTTTTCCAAGTCATATGATTACCCTGGAAACAAAGAGTATACAAGCAAGAACATTACACGGCTTGACCTTGCTAAACATTTTGCTACCTATAATGCGTGAGTTAGAGACAGGTCATTCTTCCAGATGATATAATCACTGAATTTCTCTAGGTCGGGAGTTGCTCGAGTGTCTGCATTGCATGCAAAATGGGCTAGAAGTAGTCCTGAAGGCGCTTTATGTGCTGAATGTCAAGAACTCAATGCTTTACATTCCCAATCCGTTGACGGTGCGAGCATTAAAATCCCTGATCGCCTTACAACACCTCCTGAACCAACTGAACGATTTATCGTTGATTTACTGGAAGAGCATGCTATTCAATTTGCAGAGGCTTTTGGAATTCAAAGAAATGTAGCTGAAGCTATGACAATTGCTGTTAATTCAGAAACTGCTGAAGCAATTACCCTCAATCTCTTACGAAGCAATCAACGTGCTATCACGGAATACGAACTCTTCAATCTCGCTTATCAGTTTTGGCGGAGACATGATCTTTCCAGTAACATTAACCGTCTCCTGACGCATATCGATGTTTCAGCTCTCACCACTCAAGAAAAGTACGCTGTCAGTAGCGCACTTGAATTGAATGAACAGGAAACTGTGTATATATGGAATTCACTGTTTCGGTCGGATATCCTCACCAAGGAAGACCTCTATCAACGAGCTCTCGATCGTCCGTTTGCCATCCAACGCCTATTTTCGTCTCGTATCAACAGTATGTCCACATTTTTCGAATTTCTTCGGAGAGGTGTCCAAGAGTACACGAGGAAATTAATCATCATTCAGGTATGTGCGTGTTCTTATCCTTCTTCTAATTCAGTTGATCAACTGTGATTAACCTTTTGGTAAAACAAAGGTCGAAAATCGTTTTGCAATTGGAATCTTCATGCGTGGGGAAATTGCTTGGGATGATGATCCACTCGTTAATGACAACGTTGTGATTTGTTCGTTTCTCCCACAATCATCAGCAACCATCGCAACCCTTCGTCCTTGTACAACAGGGTATCGCTTACATTGTAGCAATACCCTTTTTCAATTATATAACAAACATCGAGGAGATACATTCGTGTTTGTCAAGCGACCTAGTGTTGGAGCCGAAATTTCTATCAGTGTAGCTTTGCAAAAGATATCCCAAACAGTACAACGAGTGAGTCGTTGTCTTTATTTATGATCCTAAAATAAGATGACTCAGTGGTCTTGTAGCAAGTAGGCAGGGTGAACCGAAATGCAGCTCAGGCAATGGAAATTCATGTTGTCTCGAATCGAGATCGGGTAGCTCATCAACTCTTTGATCTTTGGTTTGAGCAGTTGAGTCTTTTTTTCCATTTTGCTTTGTGTGCGATTTATGACTGGAATTTAATAGCGTTCAGACGGAAGAATTTGTTCCTAGGTTTCAAAAGCGAGCAACGCCCTATCGATTGAATGATATAAGAGATATGGATTGGGACAAACAACCTGATTGGTTACACCCTCTTTTTTTCCCTTCACATTTTGATCCTTCTGCCCCATTGAAACCTACACGTGAAACTATTGTTAACGCGCTTCAAGGTCATGAGATCGGGGATGTGGAACTTTTCCTGTCTGTTTCGCTGAGATACCATGCCGAGGACGAATTATTTCATGCATTCCAACATTTGATTCAACGCGAACCTTTCCCAAAGACTTGTGCTTTAACATGGATAGATCAACATCCTCCTCTCGTATTTGTCCTACTCAAAACGTTCCCTCCAGATCCTGAAACTCACTGTCTCCCGGAAATTCTCCATGAACAAGCTCACCTCGTTCTTCGTGCTCTTACTCGTTCAGCTAACGAACTCAAGATTGCAACACTCGTTGGGATGGAAAAAATTTCGGGATCCATTCGTCAAATTCCTTTGGCTGATTATTTCGACTTGTTGTCATTGACAGCATTATCGATTCGTTCGCAACAATTGGTTCAAGAAGTGTTGCTTGTCCTTAATGATTGTCGAACAGAAGGGGAAATGAATGCAGCTCGAAGATATGGATATAGAAATGCACTCGCTGTTGCCTTTGATGTTGTAGAGGAGGCAGCAGATGAGTGCCCTTGTAATGAAGATGGACGTCCTCGACGCCAAAAGACACCTCCAACACAGACTCGATTGACTTACGTTCCGGAGGAAGAATCTTCTTTAATGAAAGCTGCAATTCGGGTTGATGCTAAAACTAGTGCAAGACTTCATTCCCATGTTCGGTTGGAGGCTTCGAGTAAACCAGAAAATCGTTGGATTAATATCCCTATACTTGATGGGTTCGTCATTCAGGCAGGGAAGGGAGAGCTTCAAATACAATTACTTCATCCACCTCCTCCAGAGGTAGAAAGTATGGACTGGAATTTATACACAGCGGGTAGTATTGGTAAGCCGAATTGCCCTCTTGAATATTCATCTACTAATATGCATTTTTGCTTTGATTGAAAGCAACGTCGAGAGCGATGATGGATGCCATACTGAAACTTCTCACGGAACGGGAACAGTGCTGCGCGTTCCACTTCCTAATCACTGGAGAAACCATAACTGAAGACCCTGTTGTTGATGAAAGCGAGACTATTCCTTTCGAATTTGAACCTGGTGATCATTTGAACGCGAGTCAGAGAGCTGCAGTCATGTCTCTCGCTCAGGGACCACTCAGCCTCATTTGGGGTCCGCCAGGTAATCGGTGTAGTACCTGTCTCTCCTAGACGAGTCGTTTCTCAGTGTCTCTTTTAGGGACAGGTAAAACAACCGTCGTTGTCGAAATTCTAAGATTGCTATTTTCACGGCCTAGCGAACAAAAAATCTTGATGACAGCTTCTACGCACAATGGTATTTTATTTTTATTATATTTCTCCTTTCTTTTAAATTGAGGAATCGTATATAGCTGTTGATAATGTCCTTGAACGGTTCATCCAACTGAACCAGCAATTCAACCTTGTGCGCGAAGACGAGATTCTTCGAGTAGCAACGGATCAATCTCGGGTCAACAAAGACTTGCAGGCATACACGATTGACGCTAGAGTAGGCGGAGACGTTAATGAAAACAATAGACTCCTCAAGAAAGCTCAACAACGTGTTGCAGCAGCAAAAATTGTTTTTACAACTTGCGCAGGTCAGAAACTTTCTTTCCGTAGGGTAATATAATTTTATCCTCATATCAAACTTTATAGGAGCTGGCTTAGGAATATTGAGGAAGATCGATTTCGACATAGCACTCATTGATGAAGCGTCACAAATTACTGAACCTTGTGCGCTGATCCCACTTGTGAAAGGCGTTAAACGAGGTATCATGGTTGGAGACCAGTAAGCCTTATAGTTTCAATCTCTTAGATAAATGACAGTCGGCTCATTTCTGTTTCCAAGTGTTCAATTGCGGCCTATGGTGCGCCGTATGGGGGAAGCACTTGAATACGATATTTCCCTACTCGAACGTCTTTACACGAAATATGATAGTGAAGAAATAATCAAGACGATGCTCGATGTTCAATATCGCTCTCCTGAGAGACTGAATACTTTTCCCAGCCAAGAATTTTACGAGGGTAGACTACGATCCAATACAACTGACGCACAACTTCTCCATCCCCTCACTCGATCAACATTCCCTTGGCCTCATGAAAATGGCCTCATTACTTCCGTTTTTGTCCAATGCTCTGCAGAAGAGGACATGGGGCGCATGTCGAAGAGCAACGTCGTTCAGGTTGACCTGGTTGATCATATTGTATCACTCTTGAACTCCATTCGTCCAAATGAAGCTCAATCTGATGAGCCCGAAAGACCTCTCTCTCTTACCGTTCTCACACCTTACACAAGACAAGCTCAGCATCTCCGTCAACGACTTCCTGGCTCTGTCACTGTTTCAACAGTTGATTCTTTTCAAGGTCGTGAGAGTGACATCGTCATATTCTCTACTGTGCGTAGCAATGCAGAAGGAGACATTGGATTTTTATCGGATCGAAGGAGATTGAATGTCATGTGGACAAGGGCCCGATTGGCACTCATCATTGTGGGTGACAGGCGTACTTTAATTACAGACCATCTTTGGGATAGAGCTTTACGTGCATGCACAGAAGTGGATGTTGGTTTTGTTCCCCCTGCTATGGAATAAAGCAAATTCCCTGTAACATGAGGATAGTAGTATGTACTGTATTAAAAATATCTTGTCAAGCTGTTTGTAGCGTTGTTTTAGTCAGCTTGTGGAACTTTTGTCTCTTCATCTGACAAAATTGAAAAGTCTTCTAACTAACTTCATAAGACTCAAGTTTCATCTTCCTACCAAGTACTAAATAAGACAGTAACACATAAAACGTAAATTCTAGTCTGGACCATTATACTCAACAATCACTTGGAATAGTAAAAGAATCGACATAATCTGAAGTGGCGTTGACTCCCATTCCCCGACTAGCGAAGACGTTCCAGAGCAGACACTTGTTTGCACTTTTGTATCGATTAGCGTCGGCTTGGATCCATGCGGCCCGCGCATTCAAAACTGCCAAGGATCAGAAAACGCAACCGCGATAAATTCAAACACATACAGGTTGGGTTACACGGCTGGAGCGCTAGGGCATCAATCAGAAGGTGGAGAAATACTACATTGCCTTCAGACCCCGTTGGATCGGTTCTTGCTGTTTCCGACCATCCATACTTGCTCACAAGGGAAGCATAAACGTTATGGAGAGTATTTGCCCAAATTTCACCGACCACTATGCAATTCATGATTTCAGTAGAAATTGGGTTGTTGAATTACAGTTATTACCATGTGGCTCCGTTCGATCTCTCAAACTTGAGTACGTGAGAGGATTTACAATTCTGGCAAGACCAATTAGCCTCAAACAAGATCCAGACATCAGGGATCTTACTTTGAAGTTGAGTATGGCCTCGAGCGAACCCCAGGTGCCCAATTTGTAACATATTGTCCCATGACATAATCTGGTACAGAGCTTGAGTTGTGCTCTGTCCATCTTTTCATATCATGTCAGAAAGAACGTGCAGATGACGGTCAAATTGAACATACTCTGCCACTGCATCGGACCATCCTATGGAAACAATCAATGCTCAGATACGCAAAAAAAAAGATATCCCATACCTTCACCAAGGCCAGCAGCCTCGACGGTCTGGAGGCAGTCGGCTGTGCCCCCGCCAGTCATTCTATTTGTCATTCCATGCGTATTTTCGTGGACGACAATATCATTCTCTAGCGCTCCATCACGCATCGGCTATAGATGTTGGGATGATTCAGCATTAGCCTCTTTGCAATGGAAATGAAATCACCTGAATATAATCCCATAGATACATTCCTGGAGAGAGTAAGCGTGGAAAGGCTGACTGTTGTACTACACTCACTCATAAGTGGCATTTGACCACTATCGAACTCCATTAGTCCTGTCTACGTAAAGATAGAGTGAACTCACTCCGGTGGTGTTGCAAAGTCTGCCTTGTCTAGATCCGCTGAAGTCTGAACGGACACTTGGACAGGGTCATTACCCTTCCCTCCCTTCCCGAAATTGTTTATCTGGAAGTTGAATGAAGCCTGAAATATATATCTACATAAGAGCAAGCAGAAGTTTTGATACAATGAATGTACCTCAGTAAAACCATAACTATAGGACTAGATGAGCGCATAACATCTGAGATCGGACTATGAGACTTACCGGTACATTATATCATGGACGGAATTTGCAATATAAAACGTATTCGTACGAGCTGCATCGATATTCACTTGTACTGTTGGCTGAACTGTTGGGTCTTGTTTGTAGATAAAATTCAAATCGGGAGACGAAGCCCTAGTAAGGGCAGTTTCAGTCACATCTTTGAAAGCGATGACGTTGTTTCCACTAATAATTTCTCAGCTTGAAATTGTCACGAACATAAAATACTAACGTCGTGGTACTATGCAGTGAGACGTTGAATAAATAGGCGGGGTAACGGGACAAAATTTATGCTCACGTATAGTTTGATTTGCCGTCTGAATGCCACCCCAGCGGTGACGAGACGCTGTCGAATGGGTCCCTGAGGGTCTCAAAACCCTGTGTCAAAACCTGCTTCTGAATTGGAAGCACGAGATACTGCATGAAAGAGGTTAGATTTCAAAGTACCTGTTCTTGGTCACTCAACCTACTGAGGCCTTTGCAACAAAGTCAGTCACATGTACAAGCTCTCCGGAATGAGCATCCACAAACGCATCGTACCAAGTACCTTTTGCTTCGTTCCGTATTTGCATGGAGTGGCTGAGCACCATAGATCCATCTTCTTTTGCAATGTACTGGATAGAGGCCGGTTGTCCGTTATAGATACCGTCCAACGTGACTTCTGCAATTGAGATAGCATTTTCAAGAGAAATGGAGGGTGTCGCAGGAGCGGTATTCTCTGTGGTAACGTTAGTACTCTTGACTTGACCTTCACGAAAGACTCACTAGGCTTCACAAATGAGGAACCGAAGGCCACTACCTTGTTGTCCTGGTTGAAAGCGACATTCGCAGCTGCGTTTGCAATGGGAATACCATTCTGTAAAGCGATTTGTCCGATCAAATTTCCTTTGAAAACCAGAAGTGTCTCACATGGATTTGCTTGACATAAACATGCTTGGCTGTCTCTCCAAAATATCCTGACTTGAAAGAAATCGTGTCCGACTGGATACCAAGGTGAGATTGCAGGAAAGTAATGGCAGACTCTTCAATGTCGGGGTTGGCTCGTTTCGAGAGGGAATGCTCGATGCCGACCTCAAATGTCTGAGAAAAATCCCATAAACACTTGGGAAGAAATTCTAGATGAGTGATTTCACCTCAAAGGTTGAAGGTGGGTAGTAGGTATGCAAAGCCAGACCACGACCAACCATTCGGGAGTGGTGTGTGTTGAGTCTGAAGTTTTCCATTGATGGAGCTGCAAACACTAGGCAACGAAGAATCGATATAAGGATGAGTTTCGCAAAGAACGCCATTGAGATGGGGCGGGGGCAGAACCTACTCCTCCCCGTATTTGTTAGCATTCTTATACCTGGCATCCTCCCTCGCACAAAAATAAGAAGCCAGCTCATCAGATACTGTTTAGTACATGAGCGGTTAAACATCACAATATCCTCTAAGCTGACAAAAAATTCTCCCGAATTTGGGTCCACAGCACGTCAAAAACCACGGGTGTAATGTATCTGGATAACGGTTTAGCATCATATTCCTTGACTGTGAACTCATTGACGTGTGTGTTCCACTACGCTTTATAGCAAGTCAATTAGTACTGACAATCTAATGTCCAGCTGCAGGTGATCGGAGCATACGGCACGAAGTGGCACATAAATGGAGAAAGCTGAATCGAAGGTGACTAGCACCGAGCAAAATGCCGTTTCCGTGACCTTCTGAGTTACTATTTTCGCGCCCCTGTGCTTCTGTGACCTGGATGGTTCCTCACGGCGGACCACATATCATGAGCGGATAATCATCGTCGCGATGAATCAACCTATAGACCTAAAAGCAGGAGTGCTGCCGGAAGATGAGTTGTAAAGCTTTGCGGTAAAATACCGTCAGAGTATCGGGAAGAGCTACCATCACCTCGACACCGGCAGTTTCTCAAAGCACATAAGCACTCGTCATCTTGTTTTCACATATTTGAGTGTGAAGTTGATATCAACAAACGTATCAGGGCCGGCCGTCTCGGAAATAAAATCTACCAAGGCGGCGATAATTAGCCGGACGACAATTTTCCGCTGGAATCCGACAAGCTTCCTTGGATCGACGCGTTTCGTAGTACTTCTATCATGCAATCAATGCTCCTTGCTCCTAGACTCCTCTGCTCCTCTGCCCCAGCTTGGTAACGCGTAGGCCCACTTGTTCGGGGACAACACATGAAAGTTGGATACCATTCGGAAGTGATGCCTGAGTACCATCTTCGCTGGTGCAGGACTTCGTGCAAGGATATAAAATACACGTAGCATACTCCCTCCATCGAGTTGAGTGTGCACGTCAGCGAGCAATATTTTGGACGAGACTTATATGACTATCAATGAACATCCTAGATACGAATTTCAGATTCAACGAATTCATAGAATTAAATCAATACGTACGCCCGTTATCACTATTCACCACTACAACTTCACTCTCCGCATTAATGCTGGAGGAACTCGGAGGCTCGATTACTCAACTTCATCCAATTCCTCTATTCTCAGCACCATTTCCATCAGGGGGGTGATTCGAAACCACTTCCCACTTTAGGCTGGATAATCCAGAAATTTTGTCCAACGCAGCGATCAGAAAATCTCACAGCGCCTCCCAGTCTCGAAGCATGACAGCAAGTCCTTGTCAGTGCTGATCGTACCAACAACCTCCTGCACTTTATCCCGCCTGCAAGGTCAGCTTGTTGCCCGGGTAGTTGTAGTCTTCCAGCACGCCCTTGACCTTGTACACGCATTCCTCTCGTTGATAACTTCTGTCACTCGTATTCGTAGCCATATCTGACTTTACACCGAGGCGCTTCCAGACATGTAGACCTTCACCCTGATGATCTAGCACTTCCAGTGTCTCGGAAACACGTCCCCAGCAAGTCGTTTACATGTAGACCCGAAGTTCATGAAGTGAAATCGGGTGCAGCATGAGGGCAACGAAGAGCTTGAGTAGTGAAATATGACAAATTGCAGAAGAGCATGGCGAGGGCCATGATAAAGGAGGAGGAGAGGGGAACACCAATCACAAGATCCAAAAGTCGAAGGATAAGTGTACGAATCACGTGGCAACACAAATACTTCGATTTTATACCTGTGCTTTCATTCAATGATTCATTTGACCCCAGAAAGTACTCTTGTATTTCAAATTCAACTATGGTCTGTATCCTATGAAAGTATCACTGAGAAATTTCCACCCCAAATTCGAGAATATGGCTGCTTCGGCACGGGACGAACCAAAAATAACCCTCCGTCATAGTACAGCAACAACGGCCAGTCCACCCCAAAGACAAGCTCACTATGATCATGCTTGAAAGAGTAGATCATCGCCCATATCATCTCCAATTCCAGTCCTAACATCAATTGAAGTTTGGGCGTCATCGTCAACGAGTGGGAGGTCAACTGGAGAAAGCCGTGGTGTACGTGGACAAGTCAAGGTTTCGAGCAATTCCTCAGACAATTGATTTGATAGAGTATGGCTGGAATCTAGAATAATTTAAACTCATAAAGCAACAACGTCTAAAGGCATGCGGTATGCGTACGGTTTACGTCTCTATCTCCATTGCTATCTCCGCGGCTCGTGACTGATGCCGCTGGGAAATGAAATTCGCCCATCATCGTCTGGAAACAAACGGTAAACCTTCTATCAAGGACCTGTTAGCAAAAGTACGTACCTGTGGTGAGAGGATTATACCCAAGACTGAGGAAGGGAGGGAGATGGGGGGAGTACCAAATGTCCGAGCGTCAAGTTATAGAAACTACAAGATAACAGCAGATTTGCCCTTGCCTATTACAGAAGAATGACATTCCATTTTTGTGATCAACTGGGTTATTTGATGCTCTATACATGTGCTTCTCCGTGGAAAAACGGAATTAAACATCCTGCGTAGGTGTTGATTGTTCACAGACGAGGCATCTGGGTACTTGGGATAGAGGATCTCCCATATGACAAAGAAGAAATTGACTGAACATGGTCAAATTCGAACTCCTGTATTGATATCATTGCTGTGTTAAAGAAATCATGTTACCCGTCGCCCTCTTAGGTCAATGTACCCAAGCCGTAAAACTACGCCTGCGATGATCTCACTTACAAAGTCGCCGATTCTAAAATAAATCTCATGAGCCTGTCACACTAATGAAGTCACCACAACTCCCAAGGATACTTGTCGGTGCTTCAATGAGTTGCCGAAGCATAGTACCATCGAGAGCCAACGATTTAATGATTTTCGCCTCAACCCTTCCATTCTACTGTAGGCTCCAAGTCAAACTCGCTAGTAATGTCCGCTTCTGCGTTGCATCTGTGCCGAGCCAGCTTGGAACACAGACGACCGAAAAAGCATCCAGGTAGATGGGTGGGATGATGATCTGGCCTATTTCTCACGAAAACGTCGATTTCGGTTAATGCGTGACCCCGCATTTCGGATTGCTGTATGACCGACCCCGTATACTTCGATTTCGGTTAATGCATGACCCCCCTTGTGGTTGTGGACTGAGACAATGGTCTATGTCCTTGGTCAAACTTATTGTTTGTTCAGTTCCCACAGAAAAGATTCTATTCTTTGAACATTCTCTGTTGGTATTCATAAAGACGATATAGTAGAACTCGCAGAAACACTGCTGAATGATCCCATAAGTCGGCATCTATATCTAATCAGTCGGTAAGCTCTAACCCTGATCTCGAGTAGCGATGGATTTTTGACATTCGGCTTACCCTCTCACCTCACTTTTTTATGAAGTTGGTTTAATCGGAAACGAATTATCGGGACGAATATAAATATAGAAACAAGATATCCGGAGTCGGCCGTACTATTCCGACATCCACTACCAACTGAGGCTTCACCTCCGGTTTCAGACCAAGTTTACTTCATCTACTGTTTCCAGGTTGCCGACTAGGACAGTGGTCAATTTAATCAAAGATCACAGATCCACCAGGACCCCATCGGTTCGGCTAATATCAGCTTACATCATTGTCAAGGGAAATAGACCATCATCCCAATTGGCAACCGCACTCTTCTCCATTTCGCATTTCCATTTCCTCTAAACAATCCGAGTCGTACAGGAGCACAGGTAACCCTGGCCCAGCGCGGCCCGTGATCTCGGATCAATGCCTCTCCCCCTCCCCCCTAAACTGCCACTTCTAGTTGACTAACTCTATTTTCAACTTGCAGAATTCTAAGCTACGGCATCTTGGTCGGCACGCGAGCCCAAATCCATACAGACAGCTTATGAGATTATACCGAGGGTCACCTGACACAGTCTGTCCCAGCCGGCAACTATACCCCGTACTCCACATACTTCGATGTATAAATATAGTCTCAATTTCCTGTTAGTGAAAGACGATACTGTAATTCTTGCATGTCATGATATAAAAGAAAGAAGTATGTATATTGATGACATACCTATCATCTTGTCATCTTGTCCTGTATATGCGTATCCTCAGCACAATACTACATTGTTAGTGGCCTGCCTTTACTTTGTTCATATTGAGTGAGTCTCAGCCCTTAGTGAGCTTGGACCTTCATAAACTAACCTCAACCAATGAATCTGACGAGTTTACGCATTGGGAATATTACACAAACAACCATCTTATCAGCGACTTACCTGTGAATCTACCAATTTTTTTCTGCTGAAATTTAGTTATTCGATATTTGTAGTCTGAGGATGTTGACTGCCATGTGGCGGTCGCGCTTCTGTATATTCTTCTATGAAAGATGACAAAAAATTAAGACAGTAATAACTTGCAGAGGTTCATGAAAAATACGTGGATCACCTGAGCTGAGATATGGTCGATATTTATCCAAATCTGATAAGGGAAGTTCTCTCACTGTCATTGATGACGATCCTGGGGAGATGTAAGGTATCTTTCACCTGTTTGATCCATGTCAAAAACATGAGCTTCACTGTTTACTCGATCCCCCATGTCATCAACAGGGAATTACGATAGGTGGGGCAGAAACATTATGGAGACTGGAAGGATAATCCCGTTATCAGTGTTAAATTTGATCCGCGAGATAGCCGGTGTTATTAATTTACCGGCACATTGTTGAAAATCACCCAATCACATTGACGTTTTGATAAACTACTATCTTGTTGGAAACAAATAGTTCAATTATCGTCTGGTTTTGTTCAGAAAGCGATATTGATGTAACTGACTATTCACATGTCAATACTTATTTCAAATGTATTTATGGGGATGTGGCATCGGGTACCCTTGATTCTATCACAATATGCCACCACAAGGCGGAATATCAATAAGACATGCAGATCTAGACGTTGTCAAGGGATGAAGTTGCTTAGTGACATATATACAACCGTTCTCAGTATTTGACAAAAAATGTCCCAGTAGTGTTGCAGAAAAGATGCGATAGCGATGAGAAGGTAGCCTGATAGATACCAAAATAGATTGGTGTAAGCACGATGGTATCCATCTGTTGTAGTGTAGATATCGGACGTTGAACTTTATGTTACTACAATAGCCAATAACGTCATTAAATTGAGGCCTTTTCACATTTAATTTTTCTTTTTTTCTCTTGTGCCCCCTTTTCCTCTTCTGTCTTCCCTTTTCTCTCTTCTCCGCTTCTACACCCTCTCAATTCCCCGCATTTGAGCACAGAAGACTTCATCTTTCAATTTCGGCGCCATCGGGTACGCGTAATCAACAGCTAGCACATGCTCATCTATTTTTCTCTGAATGACTTTAGCTCTTTGACGTGACATAGACTCATCATGCTACGTAAGCTTGTCAAATGTATTCATCGGGGCATTCTTGAATTGAATGTCCGCATGCCCTCATAATGGACAGCTTTTCCAGACCAATAGGATTTCTGTCATAATTTCTTCAATTTGTACAGGTCAATAGCCGAAGTACATAATGATACTTAAAATCAGGAGCCGGAAGGGAGTGAAACTCGAACAAACTTCCTCTATCAACCTCGAAATGTACCGATAAGAACTTTTTTAAAAACTGGACCTGTTTTCTCCTATTTTCTACCTTCATATAATATATCAGTTGCCTACGACTGACTGTCGCCGCGGCTCTCTAGCTCTATATGTCTTACAAAATAGATTCTGCCAAGTGTATATAGTGTTGTCGGGCTTCAAGGTCAAGACATTCAGATTTTCAGTAGATTGTTCACTGATTCCTGGCTACTACACACTATATATCCAGGGAAGCGTTATTAGTGGCCTAGAAAAAGGATAGAGCAAAGGCACATAGGATCATTATTCTCAAACATGTTTTTTCGACGAAAGTGACGGCATGCGTGCCGTAGTGAGGCCACAGTGAGGCTCTATTAAGTTGGAGAACAGAGAGGCCCCCTCGAGAAAATTTAGAATGAAATACAAGTCAGCTGAAGAGAACGGATACTCGTAATCGCTAACAAGTATCGTCTCCTACCTATTACCACTCACGCAACCAGCTATTCAGGGTACGATATGATTTTCCATTTTTCTATTATTTTACTATTTTATCTATCTCAACATCATCTATGTATCTGAGCCGCATGTCTCATTTCGAATGTCTGTATGCCCTCTTTTTCTATCCATATTTCGGACCAGTAGGACTGCTGCATAATATTAGATCAGAAGTTTTTGTTCTGAAGAGCTTTTCATAAAGGCTATGTACGCCAACGACGGACAAAAACTGTCGTGCTCGCAAACTCAAATGTCCTTGTCTCGCTCTGACGACTATCCCTTATATTTTAAATTACATACACAACGATAGAGCGGACATGTACAAGTCAAGTGGTTGTCAAGTGGTTAACCCCCTTCTAAATGACGATGAGACGTAAAAGTCAAAATTTCCGAATTAAGGCATAAATGGAGAAGATAAACGTAGAGTGCCGTCTGGTGACAGATGTCAATCAGATTGATAGCCGTCGGCAATCTAGGAACTTTGCTAGATGCTCCAAAAATATTGTCCAGGGCCTAATCAACGTTGTGATACACATCTACAAGATCAAAAAGTATCCTTCTGGCTCGTTACCAAAAGTAGACATTCAAACATCAGGAAAAGTTTTACAGGTATAAACTATGACGCAAAGCTTAGACAATGAGATAATGTCATCAGCACCAAGCCTATTTCTACCACTTTGATCGTAACATGATTTCAATCTACTTCGTAAGTTAATAAACTTCACGTGTGTTCGTTAAAATTCCAACTCATCATACTCCCGCTCCCTGTAGTAATTCTTTCCCTTGATTTTTCTTCTCTTTAGTCTAATTTTTCTTTATCATCAGCCGAAAAATCTAGACGAGTAACATATTGTACAATAGGGGGCTAGGTTTAAAATCAAGGTTTATCAAATAAGGTTTCAGGTGATAAGACTGAGTAGCAAGTAAGGTAATTGGGAATGATTGATCCTTCAAAAATTGCAGTACCACATTGTTCAAATATTGTATCTGTATCTGTATCATTTATTATGTAAAATAAACGCAATGAAGAGCATTCATATCATAAGGAGATGAAAGACCCAAAGGCTCACCGAAGACTGAGACTCGCTAGATACAGGTGATGGCAAGGTCCTACTAGTACTTAGTAGATACAAGGGAACGAACCAAATAGAAAATAAGGTCACAGTCTTCTTCCGTTCCAACGTCATAGTATAGCTATTCATCTCGAAAAAAACAAAATTATCATGACCATACTTGAAAGAGTAGACCACCACCCATATCATCTCCAACTCCAGTTCTGACAACAATTGAAGCTTGGGCGTCATCATCAATGAATGGGAGGTTAACTGGAGAAAGCCGTGGTGTGTGTGGACAAGTCAAGGTTTCGATTGATTCATTCTCAGATAGTTGATTTGATGGAGCATGAATAGAGCCTAGATTCAGCTTAAGCTTAAACCTTGGAGCACAGGGTCTAAGGCCAGCGCACGGTTTACTTCTCCACGTTTACCTCCGCCGTTCATGGTTAATGGTGCTGGTGAATGATATTGGATCACCATCGTCTAAATACATATGGTAAGACTTCTACAAGTCATCTGATAGACAAGGTACGCACGCATGGTAAGAGGAGTATACCCAAGACTGAAGAAAGAAGGGAGATGGGGACCGAATGTCCAAGCGTCAAGTTATAGAAGTCACAGATAACAGCAGGATCACCTTCGCCTACTGCAGAGGAATAAATTTCCGCTTTCGTGATCAACCTGGGTTATTTGGGACCCCATTCTCGTGCTTCCCGGACATTTGTCACCCTGCGTGGGTGCTGATTATTCTCACAGACAGTTAGGGGCGCCAGAGATTCCCCGTAATTGCATAAGGTTTGTTCAAATTCTGGCTCTCGTAATGACATCACTATGCTAGTTATCAAATAGTCAAAAAGAAGCGGGGTTATATGTCCGCCATGTAATCGAGTCATAAAAATCATGCCTGCAATGAAATCGTCCACACAGCCACCGATTCCAAAATAGATCTCATGTGCATTGTCACCTGGTATCGACGGATGAAGTTGTCGGTGATTTAATGAATTCCAGAAGCACAGTACCATCTAAAGCCAACAATTTGATGCTTTTTTGTCGCAGTCCCTTGTCATCCTATGAGACTACAAGTATAGCCTGCTTATGATCTACACTTCTGCTTTGTATCTGTGTCGAGCCAGCTTTGAGCGCAGTAATGATCCATCCCATTCACAGGAAATGTGGCTAAACTAACTTCAATGTCAGTTTATGCAGGGGCCCGTGTAGTTTGGTTCGATTGAATGTATATTTCTTGATGACGTGCCGACTTGCACGACCTTACCTTATCACTTACCATTAGCGTGTTTTAGCCCCTTGTGAGCCTTCGAGATTCTAGAACATGATCTCAACCAATAGATAATGTATGCATCTTTTTCTTGGTTGTAGAAGCAACCTATCTTATCAGAAAATTGCGAGTGAGTCATTTGCTAAAATATGGACTCACACCTTTCTTCCGAGATTCCGCAATACGACTACGAGCTCGACTGTACATTATAAACACGTAGCGTAGCTATGCGACACATATGTATGTGCGTGTTGGCAGTCAGAGAATACCGACCGCCATGCGGCAGTCGTACTCCCGTAGAAAAGAGTGGCAGGTGCCAAGAATCTGGTGCTCAAATTTGAAATTTTAACATATGACATATTATCTCTTTGAGCAGCTAAGGAAGTTGAGATATCTAGTTTACTTCAGCAAACTGTACTCCGAACGCGACAAGGAAAATGTAATTGTTCTCACTTACTAGGAACACTAAGAGCACGTCAATCACCTAAGCAGAAATATCTTTGTACTTATACAATTCACATAGGCTTCATTTTTTGCTCCATTACCATATCCTCGAAGGGGAGAAATCGCTTATCATGGAGATAACCCCATCAGTGATGTGAATTGTAGCTGAAATCTCGAAAGACGTAACGAGGATTGTTAATCAAACAACATTTGATCCGCGAACCGAAATGAAATGTGTTTACATTGCGCCGGTAAAATCAATAACCCTGCAATTACCTAATCATAATGATATCACCTGGTCTTATCTAGGAAGCGATCGAAGTGACTGACAACATCACAATTACCCAACAAGGGAAGCACACGTGGAGGGTGAGTGATTTTTCCGATGAAGCGTATCAGGCTATCCCACCGTGAACACTAACTTTGACAACAAAAAAAGAACATCCTAGCAGTATTTCAGTAAAGATGTGATCAAGAGAGAGAGAGAGAGATTTAGTAAACACCAAATACATATAGTACAGGCACCGTACCACGAGCCCGTAGACTATTAACCCAAGTAGAACAAAATAAATTCAGATTTGGCTGAACGGACACGGTGTTGTTGTTGAACTTGAGATTTTCAGTAGATTTTTCATCAATCTTTGGCCTTCAAGAATAGAGTGAAGTGGCATGTTTCGTGTACACTTTTGACAAACGTAACATGTAACATGCAATAGTGAGAAGATAAGCAAATAGCTGGTCTCTCCCGAATAGCATTAGCCCCTCCCGCTTCTCCACCTCCTAAGATGAAATTTCCCCCGGTAAATAGTAAACGGAGAAAGAAAGCGAAGGGAAATGATAGAACTTTCATGGACTCTAATTGATTGTGTCCTATTTTTAGGTCAAATGCCGAGAGGTCATGAGTCAGAAGAGTGCCCAACAGCAACCCGCCGGCAAATTATTAGTATCCGGGGCCTAACGGACACCGTGATACACATCTACAAGGTCAGAAAATAGGCTCTTAATTAACTGAGGATAGACGACTTAAACGGCTACATTAATTATATAGATACAAAAAGTCTAAAGAATGCCAAATCTACTCTACTTGCTATTGCTTCAATCATACTAAGGAAAATAATAACAATAAAAGAAAGAAAAACCCCAATGCATCTCAACTCATCACACCTTCGTCTCCTGGAACACTTCTTTCTCTTTCTGTCTCTCCTCCTCTTCAATCTGCTTTTTGATTTTCAAATCCTAAAAACGCAAAAAATCATCAGCCCCAGGAATGATTGCAAAAGAGATAGAAGCATACTATACAAGGTGCGAATCGACTGCTCGCTCGAATTCTCGCTCCATATTTGTAAAACAAGAACGGGAATGGGAGGAATAATAGTCCAATGAAACCTATGAGTGTGCATGCCCAGTTCACGCCCAACTTTTTTATTTTAAAAAAATCAAATATGACTCGAGGTCAGCGATAGGTTGAAAAATAAAAATAGGAACGACGTACAGTAGTAAACATCTGGACCGTAAATAATGGGAATGCAGCCGCAAGTGCTGATCTACAAAACGTATTTGCCGCAAATGCTGATGCACTGTACATTCTAATACAGGAAAGAATCAGTCAGATACTGACACCACCTTCCAAAGTAAAAAAAAAAAACAAACTCACAGATACGTATCCACCAAATAACTCAAAAAGCTCATGAAAATCAAACTGATCCCTACCCCGACCGCAATGGTACTAAGTCCCGCAACATACCACGGCACACTCTCGTACTGCCCTGTCCACCCCAACCAGAATATACCAACCACAAGCATAGGCGCACCAATCATCGCTCCCGTCAATCTCTCCTCTGCAGGTGGAAATCCACGCCATTTCACGATAAGTTGTGCGTATTTGCGAGAGGTGTACCAATTAATGACAGAACCAATAGAAGTGCCAATTCCAATGCCGATAAAGGTGAGACCGGTCTGGGCAATTGTGAAATGGTGGCGGATGATGAATATAATTGGGAAGGCTTGGAAAACTGCACAAAAAAGGTGAGTTGATCGAGGAAAAGATAAAAGAAGAGGAGGGAGAGACGTACGTGCATAGAGTAAACCGTAAACAATCGAAATGTAAACGGTGATTAGAACAAGGATGGGTTCCATAGCGAGCATCTTGAACGGTCGTAACAATGTTCTGTTCAATATTCCGCTGAATGACCAATCCTGCTTTTCATGCTCAGCATAGAGGTGCTTATTCCCAACTGGATCTTCCTTTCGTAGTCGTTTGACCTACAGACAATGGCTATCGTCAGTACAATTGAAACTGTTTACTCATGGGCCAACAAACCTTTTTAAGGAGAATAACAGGTGCATACGTCTCAGGCAATAGAGGTATAGTAATCAGCGTACACCCCGCTGCGAAGAACATCATCACCCAAAATACCCATCTCCAACTGACACCTTGTTGAATGATGCTATCAAAGAAAAAATGTATGAGCACCAAGTCATTCTACGACGCGGAAATAGCTATCAGGGAAATTGCGACTCACAATCCTGAAATAATTGGACCCAAAACCGGTCCTAGAAACACACTCGCAGTGAACAAACTCGTCGCAGGACCTCTACCGGCAGAAGACCAGATGTCTGCAATCACACCGCCACAGTTCGTCAGTGGCGCCACTGCGAAGAAACCTGACAAGAAACGAGTTACAAGGAGAGTTTGAATGTTCGGGGCAAGAGATTGGCCAAGGTGGAAGAGGGTGTACAGGGTGAGTGCCAGTGAGAAAATGGGCTTGCGACCTGTGATTTCGGAACCTGGGCCCCAGAACAATGGCTGGGTCGAGGATTAACAAACCGAATAATAGGAGAAGGGTCAGAACATACGCCAAAGACATATCCAAGCAGGAACGTTGTGGTGATGAGATCTGATACTTCTCGGCTGATACCGAATTCCTGCATTATACCCTCGGAAGCAATCGAAGGAGCCGACGAAGCAAACGTCCTGGAAGTCATTTCATCACAATTAGTTATGCATATGTAAAAAGGAGATGTAGACACGCACACATTGACAGTCATTAAGATACAAATTCCTGTAACGATCCATTTATACTTCACACTCCAGTTCTGTGGGTTCTCGGGGTCATCAGGTCCATCCCAGCCAACGAGATTGGTATCTGTAGTTGCTGCCGCTGCAACGGCCACATCGCTTGTCTCACTCTCTAAAACCTGCTCACTACGAACCGTCCCATCCTCACTGAGAGCCTCTGAGACGGTAGTATGAATTAGAGAATGCGGTGATCTCAACGGAGGATCTCTTATAGCATCCCCACCATACATCTGAATATCCCTCTCATCTTTCGATATTTCTCTCTCTAACCTCGTTCGGGGATTTGTCAATGTTCTAGTTAATGGACATTCGGGACCACCGAATGAATAAGGAGCAGGACCGTAAAACCATTTCTTGGCACCACATTGGTGGTTATTTTCTAAGACTCGTGCAGGATGAGCAGAGCGAGGGGGTAGAACGGCTGATGTAGAGAGTGCTCGAGTACGGACGGTGGCAGAATCGAGGGTATGATTGACCGGACAAGGTATGGAAGCTGGAAGAGGGTTATAGGGATGTGGATGAGAAGCTAGGTACGCGGAATGTCGACGTTGACGACCATCAACTAAGGCAGGGACAGGAGAAGAGGGAACGTAGGATGAACCGTGGTGCAGTAGTGGTGGTAATGACTCTTGTGAAGGTTCGTGCGGAGGTGCATAAGTTACTGACGATCTGCTCGATGCAACCTCCGAATGTGAATGTGAATGTGAGTGTGAAGCTGAGTAGAACCGAGACAGATCTCGAGATGTGGATGGCGACTCGGACTGAGAGAACTCGATAGCAGCATGCCAAATTGGAGAAGCCGTGGTAGTGATAGTTTGATTCCGAGACAGAGACGGAGTCATCATGTCGAGTAAAAAGATTCAGAGGGGGGGGTGAGGAGTGACTCAAATCAAGTAGATACGTTCATTTCCACTGTATATAAGCGAAGGACAAAAACAGCCCGAAGCCCGCCTCTCGTAACCTCACATTTACAAAAATACTGTTCCGAGTTTGGAATGACGGTTGAATAATGACTAATTCTAAAGACATCACGTCATGATGGTTGATCGTATTTCCGCTCAGCCAGTCCGCGCAGCCGGCTGTGCTCATGAAGGGGGTATGGCATTTCTCATATGACAAGTCCATCGTAGTCAGTTTGCAAGTGTCTGCAAATAAGGATTGGTTGGCTGCTTTTGCGGAAAGACTACGAAGAAGATCATGGATGATCAGCATCGAGGAGCTGGTGACCGGCTATCCGTAGTTGCCGGTAGGGTCCGGACCCCTGTATGATTGGCGAGATTGCGCTATATCAATGATTTATCACATTGCATACTCTAAGCATGTTGCGATGGAAAATTTTTTTGTAACAGTCACTTTCTGGGTACCAGTGGGATAGCAAGGTATTAGTGAGGAAATGTCTCCAAGTTACCCTTGTTAAAGGGAACATCAGGATCCTAGACTGATGATGTTGCCCGTACTTACTGAGAGATGAGCGATGATTAATCACTGTAACCTGTGCCTTGCTGTCATCACCTCGTCGGTGCCGGGTAAGGGATTACACGTGCCTTGGATAATTCACATGTTGAATGCTGATAAGATAAAGATTGAATGTTGGATTTGGAACTGGGCCAAAAGTGAAAAAGAACAAGTGACAGATGAAGCTCTCTGTCGGGGAATCAAACCCCGCTTTCGCGCGACCACAGAAATGACAGGCGCGTGTACTAACCGATATACTAACAGAGACATGATTTGCACTAGCCAATAAGAGATGTAGGTTGTTGTGATTCAAGTTCAGCTGACCAGGGATGGGTTGTGAAGGTTGACT
>Ga0157368_1000208_pt1 | contig 28617 bp, 34 predicted proteins | sample AttbisABBM3_FD_113146 | JGI IMG/M metagenome (GOLD analysis project Ga0157368, IMG submission 113146) | Fungus gardens microbial communities from leaf cutter ant in Botucatu, State of São Paulo, Brazil - Atta bisphaerica ABBM3 | ecosystem: Host-associated > Fungi > Mycelium > Unclassified ... | reverse complement strand
TAGTTTGCTCTTTATCTCTTTATTGCTAGTAATATTATATATTTTAATAATCTTGTAAAAAGACAATTTGGGGAAAGCATCCTTGATTTTGATAATATTCTCAATGTTACTACAGAAGCCTGAGCATATGATCAGTTGTTTGTGTCTAATAGTTGAGTTTTTTTAAAGTACTTAAATTTAGCCAAGACACTTTTGCTAGGCCTAGAAGGAATAAAAGGAGAAGTTCTTGAAATATTAGTCTATTTATCTTTGGCTAGGTTTAAAGTTGGTGTAGATTTCCTATTGAACTGGAAAAATACATATTGCCTCAAAGTCATATCTCTGTCATTAGTAATTAATCTGTTCTAACCAGATTCATATATAGTAGTGATGAATTCCTAAGATGTAAAACCAAAACCTATAATCTAAGGAATGTTCTTGGCTGTCCTATTACCTAATAGTTGCTATTTAATAAAGATAGCCATCCTAAGAAGGAAATACACAATATTTTTTGCATCACCAGATAAAAATTTGTTAATACCAAACAAGAAGATTGGAGAGAAATTACCATCCCTGTCAGAAATTATGAATGTTGGACTATATTTTATTTTCCTTTTTCTATTTTCTTTTCATTTTTATTTTTATTTCATTTTTGTTTCTATTTTATTTAAGGGTTAGAGTGAAACACAATATCACATGTCACATGTCACTGTCACAGTAACTATCACACAATCACATGGTTATAATGGAATATAATGGAATATTCTGGAATAATAATGTTATATAATGTGCTTAATGCATATTAACCTTATGGTTTACACATAGTCTTTAGGATAGGCTAGACACAGTAGTAGTATGGACCATTTAGTAGAGTATATAAGGTAGATAACTTTGTACTAGGAACTCTATCAAATTCTTTTATAACATTCAATACAAGGTTCTTTCTCTTTGACCCACTCTAAGGTCTTTGAGTTATAACAATTCCATAGTTATGGGTCAGCTGGTTGGTTAGCTTAATACAGAATTACCAAAGGTTCCAAACTTGGGAAAGACAATATGTTATTAGTATCAATGTTATGAGGTATATATACAGAGTCACCTACAAACTCCAAAGATATAGTTTCCAAAGATACATAGGATAGAGGAGGGGGATCTTGTAGCTCTCCTTTCTCAACTTGTTCTGCCCATGTCAAATTTTCAGACTAAGCTTATATGTGTTCTACATAATCCATAGAGAAAGCAGCAGAATTGACAAACATTTCTCTTGAACTGTTTGTGCTTGGAGACAGAGAGCAACCTCTAGGTAAATTGCCTTCAATATCCATTGAATGTTGTTTAGATTGGAAAGATTAGTTAGTCTGAGGATGGAAGTATATTTGCTAATTCTCTTCTGGATACTACCATATAAGATGGTGGTAAGAGAGAAAAAAGCAATGCTCCTAGAGAGTCTGGACATAGCATTTTCATAGTTAATATTTCATAATCAATATAGAGTTTTGTTGAATCATCTAGTACTAAGTTTTCCGAAAAAATAAATATTATGGTCCCTCTTTCATTGTATGCTCCTAGATGAAAATCAGTAACACGACCTGCCAAAAGGAGATAGATAGATGGATGATAAGATATAGAACCTATCTCCAGGCACTTCCAGAAGATGGCTGTATTTAGAACAACCTTCCCCTGGTTGTCATGAGCAACGGAACTGATTGAACCTCGGACAAAGGTATAAGCAATGAAGGGTGCTTTTGGATCATGAAAATAATCTATTATAATAGATCGGGAGGGACATGGTTGAATGGACCAGGTAATGCGAATAGTAATCCAAGACGAAATGGAATGTCGAACAACCAACCAGGCATAATGAAATGGAAAAAGACAATAATAAGAAACACCTCAAAAAATGAAACAGTGAAACAAGGAAACAAAGAAACTTTGAGCTATCCTCTCTCAAGTTCCAATAAATGTAAGTGCCAATGTGATTATGATCAATTCATCGAGCCTCCTCAACACCTAGACTGTGAGTATTTCAATAAAGGAACGAGCAATCGCCATATCCATGGGATGCCCTTCGGGAAAAAAACAGGGTCATATATCAGTCAGTTCGACTCTCAGCGGCAAATGACATCTCAACGGAAATGTGCATGAGACAGTATTGGTCCATAAAACAGATGCAAACGGTATGCAGTAGGTATCGATACCTTCTACTCCGTTATTCACAAGGGTGTTGTTAGATAAGAGAAAGCTAGGGAACGATCTTGAATCGTAGTCAAATCAATAACAATGACAAACTTGACAAGACCTGTCAAGATAAGACTCGTCTCAGGGCTGTCCAAGAAGATAACAGAGAAAACCCCAAGAGCGAACGAGTAGGGAATAGGAAAGGAGCGAAGGCTATCGCAAACGAAGATAACGACGAGAGGAGTTCGTTTATCACTCCGGCAATCTTTGACATGAAGCAATTGTCACATGTGAATAGCTTTCCCAATGTGTAGCGGACGTTGAAACTGATTGGAATGGATATATGCATATCCAATTCAAGAAAGTCGGCCTAGTAGCACCCACGAAGAAGTGCTTGCGCTCTTCCGACATGTCTTTTGTTCACCTAGAGTACTAAGAAATAAGCAATCAGAGATAAGAGTTACGGACACGTACGAGTATGTTGGCTGTTTTGAAGGTCGAACTGTACATATGGTTCACCCCATTTTCGCTTAACACTCGGGAAAACCTGTTGACGAGACCGTATTTATCTGTTGAGTGGAGCAATAAGCACATACTCATCTCAAGTTCGATAGACAGAAACATACCCAATCCAAACCTTCTCAAATCAATCTGCAAGCATTTTAGCTCCCCAATGTTAAGACAGTCATCCCTCTCCTCAGGCAGATGTAACTCTTCCATCCCACCAGTCAATTTATCTATACCCTCGTCCTCGTTCAGAGAAGATTTAAATTCTAGGCTGTTGCAACACACTAACAAATGTCTCTCTTCAGGCTGGAATAGTGCCGCAAGAGTTTTCACGTCAGCAGTAAGGGAGGACCCTTCTTGCGTTCGCGTGAAGGTGAAGAAGGGTACCACGAGCGCCGATGAGGACGAGGAAGATTTTCGGGACTTGCGGTGAGGTGAGGAAGGGGTGTTGTTTGAAGTATCAGAGGATGACATGGTAGGAAATAATGAAGATGAGGCAGGCGCGGTCACAGATGATACAGTATCAGCTGGCGGCAAAGCCTGTTGGGTTCGAGTAGATGAGTTGAGACCTGTAGCAAAAGAGGTAGGAAGCGAAGAGTATGAGAGATATTCATCATCGTCCTCGTTCTCCAATAAACTTTGGGGCGAAAACATGAACGATTTTGACGATGGAATGAGTTCAGGAAACGCCACCAATTTGACTATTTTTAGACCCCAATGATCCACACCGAATTCATTCGAAAGGCCGACACAAGCCAGATCGGGCTCAAGGATGATTACTTCAACGACTGCAGGTGAGTGGGATTTTGGCAGTTCATTCAGATGTTGAATGGATGTTCTGCCGTTGGGTATATTGGTAGGGGTTGAAGAAGAATGAGAGAGATTCACACTTGAAGCGAGGGTGAGGACGGTCGGTGAGGACGGTGAATAAGGTGACATGGGCTGGTAGGATGGCACAGGTGTCATGTTGGATGTGTAGAGATTAAAACCAGCTGTTTCGAACAGAGTGAGAGCCTCATGTAGGCGAGATTCTTTAACCTAGGGATGTGATAAACGAGAGCAACGGGAAAACGAAGAAAACACACAAAGATGAAATCGCACATGTATGAAGACTGGTAGAAGATGGAAATACCGGCCGTGGCGAGAGGCCCTGAAAGTTCATTGACGCGTGCACCCGAGTTATCTACACGATGAGAACCAGGAAGTGATACTAGGGAAATACACACCATACTGGTCGGCATGCGAGTCGACTTGAAGGACACTCCAAGGTTCGTATGAAATTTCGACAGGGTCATGACGCATAGAGCGTCTGTCTTTTCGTGCGATGACCTCAAAGTCGTGCGCATGGGCCCAGTCCACAAGGAGCGAGACCTCAATTTGATTGGCAGTGACAGTCAAAAACGTGGGCGAGGGGTAGAGGATATGTCTAAGGACATGGTGGGAGAGGGCAGGAAAACGAGTGCGGGGGATGTGAACAAAAGCAAGAGGAACTGGGAGAAGAGAAATAGTGAAGGCATCAGCCATGACGGAAGAGGAGTAAGTAAATGGGTGTCTTTATTATCAGCCAAGTCATGCTTATCTCCATATTGGCAGATAGACATTGTAGTGCGCCTCGTGATGACCCTTCTTTTGCTCACAAGCTATCGCTTATCTTCCTTCCTCGTGGTAGTAAACAACCTTCCGCTTATCAGCACACCTGATTGTCTTGAGCATCGACGGCTTGCAAGCCCGACATCACTACGATCTGGATGATAACCATTGGTGTCATTGGATCCTCCACACAATTCTCACCATTGAAATGAAATGAGCCTTCAACTCATTCCTATCCCATCGTTACACCTAACGTCAACCACACTTGCCAGAACGGAGATCGCTACATGGCCAATAAATGGGGCGTTCCTACACGTTGGAAACACAGTATAATGGCACAGTGAAAAGGGGTGGGATGTCAGCGTTACGAATGGCGGCCTTGCATACACTGACAGTTACCTTTTCGGGAAGGCTTAATCGTGACTGCTGGGTGGAATATCAGTGCACGACAAGTCCTTGTGCAATGTTAATTCCTTCATACCATTGTCTTGCTATTCCAAACCTTCACTGCTACTACCCTAGTTGAAATCCTGAAGCAATGAGAGCGATGAGTTATCCTTCCTGTGGTTGTCTACTGATTATCGACGCTTTGTAAATCACTATGTATTGGTTCCCTGTTTGTACATTAGACTTTCTCTTCATCGACAGTCTAGACCTCATTAATTCTTCAGATACACATGTGCCACTATCTCAGCGCTAGGCATCAAGGAATATACAATGGTGCTAAAAAGGAACGGTAAGAAACATGACGAGCAATGTACCGAGGTACAAATCAGCGTACATATAAAACATATGAAACGTAATTAGGAGGATGAATACTGAATGAATATTGAATTAGAATCCTTGGTTTCTTTAGCCAGAATGCAAGCAGACCATACCGCAAAGCGTAATAAGCAAGACCACACCAAGTAAATGCAGTGGCACATATTCCAAATACTTAATTAATTGTTGTTGCCTCGTACACAATTGCACACAATTGCTGAAGCCACCCTGTTCTCTCGAAAACTCGCAATTGACAGTTGACATCCCGCACAACATTTCCTGAAGGACATCAAAAGGGAAAAGAGTAGAACACTCAGTATAAACGGAAAGTCTACGGTCCATGAATACCGATTAGAGGACCTATAGACAAGAATCGCAACAAGAATTACATGCACATGCTAGTGCTAGTGAACCAAACTGGTACAGAACGGTGAATCACTATTGTTGATACAACTGTCTCTTTGTCTAAGTCCGAAACAACCCGAAAAAGAATTACCAGGAACCCAACGAGCTAAAGCTGAGAAAAGTATCATTGCCTTTGACGCTTTGATGGCTTGTTCCCCCAATGGATTCCATCCTTGGATCTTCTCAACGTCCGTCCCGTCGCATTGAAGTTGGTATTCTTCTGTGGATGCGCAAAATTCGTAGATACCACGTGTGTTGTCCCTTCGACTGTAGTGCCAGAGCCCATGGATGAGCACATCAACCGCTGACGGGACGATAAGTGCCCATCGGGAGAAACGGGTAGTGGTGACTCTGCACGACGTTTGTTTTTGCGCAGGTTATAGCGCGGAGGGATGGATGCAGAGGATAGGACAGAAGGAGACAGAGGCGGATGTGAGGGCAATTCTGAACTATGTAGTTGTAGGGTTAATCGTGCTGGTGAAACTGGGCATAGTACACGAGGCAAAGAGGTAGGGATAATAAGTGCGTCATCAGATTCAGAAATATACTCCAAAGACCCTCGTATAGCAGGATAATTCGGATCGCGTGATTGGGATATCGGCGAGATTGCTACAGCCGTGAGTTGTGAGTCCTGACACACGAACTCGGAAGGGACAGTGATGGAATTCATTGAGGATGATGCAATTAAAGGATCAACGCTCGAAATTGCTTTCTGTGTTGTGGAGACCGCTGTTGAAATCGTCAAGGCTGGGTTTCCCTGCCATTGAACAAACCGATTGGATGGCACGATGGACGTGTCAACCAATAGCTCGACAGGTTGAGAGGCGGATTGGGGCGCATCATATGAGATCGGATAGGAGGGTTGAGATTGAGATTGCGGGTCAAATTGAGAGCTCAAGTCGAGCAGCGCGTTGGTGCGTTTGATCTTCGGAAATGCACGATGCTCAGGTGGTATACATTCACTCTCTAGCATTGGCTCCGTCGGAGTTCGCTGAATCTTTCTCGTTGACTCAAAGGAATACGCTTTCTTTTTGCGTTCTTCCTCTAGGACATAATGGAGATCATTCGGATCATTAGGATCCCTAGGAAAAGATGGCTGGATTTGGCGCGGTTGGAGATAGACAGTAGGAACAGGCGGGAGGGTACTTTCGTAAGCAAAGTCACGGACTTTCACCCCGAGCTCTGATAGTCCTGAGATCGAAGGCTGTTCCGAAAAAACTGGCTGACAACGCAAGGGTGCAAGAGGTCTAGCGGACTTTGTGGCGGATGACTTCTTTTCCGGGTTGCCATAGACATATGGATTTGCACTGGTGCTGGCAACTGGACTGGGATCTTGAGACAGACCTTGATACCCAGGGATATCAGGCAAAGTCGACTTTTTGAAAACAAGCAAGCGAGGATGCGTGACTTGAGGATAAACAGCTAAGGTATCTTGACTCACGAGCTTCTGGTGGATCGCTGCATAGTCATTCAAGGCCTGTGTGGAGACACCTGTATCCAAGGATGCATCCAGCTCGGACTCAGGCCAAGTAGGTTGGGGTTCATCTGTCATGTTGACTTGACTCATGGTGGAACTAGAAAGGAAAGGTAGTTGCTAGCGACACAAACATACACACATCACTTTCACGTGGGTCCAATTAATCCTTTTTGGAGTTGTTGGTCCCAATGCTGCGACGTGCATGGAAGCCAATCGCTGCTACTGCTGCCATTGGCGGTCCAACATATTATCTCTACAACCAATACGCCCAGCCTACTTTCAAAATACCCGTTCGCTCTACGGGTCCCGACGGCAAGCGTGAAATGACCACTCGGACTATCCCTATCCTCCCCCTCAAGATTATCGAGGAGCGCATCAACCAAAATGCGACGTCAATGTCATATAGCAGTCCAGAGGGGACTAGCTGGAATTACTCTACAGCCTCTCTGTCATCGAATGACCCGATAGAAGATGCTAATGCCACTCAGATCGTCCGGAGAGACGAGTCTGACCCTTCTGCACCAGGCGACTACCTCTTTTTTGCTGTTATGGATGGGCACAGTGGCGCGCACACCTCCCACCTTCTTTCCAAAGTCCTTATTAAGGCCGTTGCCCTGGAGATCTTTAGACTCTCCAACCCTTCCGATGAGACCAAAGCCGCTCCAGGTGTTCTTTCAACTGCATCGCGACTTATCTGGGGAGGGACCAATAACCTTACATTACCAACACAGACGAAAAGGAGACTCCCAACTACGGACCCAAAATTCGTTTCAAATGCCATCGCAGAGGCTTATGAACGGCTCGATCATGAGCTCATCAATGCTCCCCTTCATATTCTCGCCAAAGGCATAGATGAAGAATCGAAAAAGAACAAAACGATTCCTGACCTTAGCCAACATCCCCTAGCATTGACTTCAATGCACCCCGCTGTTTCTGGAAGCTGTGCTATCATGGCTATTTTTGACACTGTGAAGCATGATTTATATGTTGCATGTACAGGTGACAGTCGAGCTGTAGCTGGTGTTTGGGAACCTTCGGAGGATGGCAAGGGACAGTGGAGGGTTGAGGTCTTGTCAGAAGATCAAACTGGGAGGAACCCAAATGAGGCGGAACGGTACCCATCTGACTTCACTTTCTATGAAGCGTATCTGACGCTTTCTCTTATAGAATACGCTCAGAACACCCTGCAGATGAATCTGATTATGTGATTCATCAAGGTCGTATCCTGGGTGGGCTCGAACCAACCCGTGCTTTCGGTGACGCAAGATACAAATGGCCACGACAAGTGCAGGAGACGTGAGCCCTCGTCTTCTCAATTTGTTTCTTCCGACCAATCTTTTTCCTGTCGTGTAGACTTAATCAAGCGTTCATGGTTGGCAATGGAAAGCCTCTACGTCCACCACCCGCGCTTTTCAAGACGCCACCATACGTCACCGCCCGTCCCGTGGTTACGCATCGCGATTTCACATTTCCTTCGTCCCCTCCTGCAATCCTTTCTGAAGACAACAAAAAACCCATTCGTTTCCTTGTTCTTGCAACAGACGGTCTCTGGGACCAGCTCTCTAATAGTGAAGTAGTCTCTTTGGTTGCAGGCCATCTCACTGGTCTCAAGGGAACAATACCCAAAGCAACGTTACCCTCTGTCATCAATGTAACACCAGGTTCTTCGTCTGGCATTAATGGAAAATCGAATTTGGTGGCGCAGAGAAAGGAAGAGGCCGCAAAAGAAGGGAGTTGGGCATTCAAGGATGAAAATCTCAGTGCCCATTTAATTAGGAATGCGTTTGGCGGTGGTGATGAGATTGCTTTGAGTAGATTGATGAGTATACCGGCGCCATATTCAAGGAGATATAGGGACGATGTTACGGTGACTGTTGTTTGGTGGCAGGAGGGTGCGGAACCGCAGGCCGGAGTCGAAACGATCAAGGCCAAGCTTTAGCCAATCGTCCATTTGTTCAATTATCATAACGGCAAATTTCTATTGTCTGTACTGCTTGAATGAAAAACTTTAGAGGGGACACATAACACATAGATAGCTGTGTACAATATCACAGGACTGGAATGTTACAAAATTCATTGGTTCAGATAAGTGGGACGATACAAAAGTACGATCCTTTTCGCCCTACTAGGCAGACCGTGAGTTCATTATAAAGTGATCGACTGTGGTGACATGTTGTGCCTGGTAACCTGACTGAATCCTCACTTACACTACGAAAGTCAAGCCAAAAAGTGAAGACGCACGAAAAGCAGGGGAAAAACACATCTCTACACATTACACTTGAAGCATTCTACTTGAAGAACCTACAACCCTCTTGGTGCGCGCCCTTTCCTCTTCCCATACGTATTCATTCTGCCATTCCTAGTAGCCGCACTATTCTCCGAACCAAATCGATTAAACGGGCTCACATAGGGTCTATGACCACCATGACCACTGCTACTGGAACCCCTCCCATTTGCGTCCATCGATGCACCCATTTTTGATCTTGCCATCAACTTTTTATGCTTCCTGGATTTTTCATTGTTGTGGTGGTGAAGATGGCGTCGATGGAGACGAGACTTTTTAAGACTCGAAAAAGGGGTATAATCAGACTTATCATCTTTATCCTTATCATCGTCGCCGTCGTCGTCGTCACAGTCTGATTTGTCGTCCAATTGATCATTGTTAGCTTTAGTTCCGTTCAAGAGAGAAATACCGTTGAATTTGGATGCACTCGATTCTGGAGAGCCGTAAAAGTTAGTAGAGGATATAGGGGATGATGAAGGGATGTGCTTGGGTGATGACGGTGGTGATGGTGGTCTGGCAGGGGAAGAGGCACCAACATCTTTGTCATCGCCTTCTTCCTCTTGATCGCTCTTTACAATTGACTGTGTCCTGGCTTTGCCACGCACGTTCTCAAGCTCTTTTCCTTGTTCTTCGTCCCCGTTCATGTCACTCGAGTCATAACCCTCCAATACCGCCAGCGCTTTTGTCGCCTTGACCTGATTAGCAGCTTTGGCAGCTTGGATCTTCTGTTTGATCTTCTCTGCCTGTGGATCTGCCTTCTTTGACAATTCCTCGCTACTGGCGTGATTTGTCTTCGTTTTCTTTATTGGAGAACCTATTGAAGGAGATGACTTGTCCATTGGCGAAGGAAGCAGCGGACCAATGAACTTCCCAGGCGGGGTGTTGACCCTCTCACCCACATCCTCCTCTCCATCCTCATCAACATTGTCATCCTCCCGAGTCCGCTTCTTCATCCCCAGCGTTAAGCTCTCTCTCTCCTTGTGTATCCCATTCAAATTCAAACTGCCCTTGAGAGCAGCCTGAAGCCCCTGGCCCTTATTCCGTATATAGAACAAAATGTATGCGGTTTTCTTGTTGAGCGGGGGGCCAGTATTGGGGGAGACTATCTCATCGTTCATCTCATACCATTTCCCTGTCCGGCTTTTCACAAAAGCAAAATAATGACCAGAATTAGGACCTCCACCTGCGTGACAGATGACACCATAAAGAGTATATGTGGGCCCAAATGCGTCTTTTGACATGTAGGATTGGAGATTTAAAGTTTCATCGTATGAGATGTGGTGTCCTATCTTGCGGCCAAGAGGTGAAAAGCGTTTGAGGTGCACGGTGAGTACTGCAGGAGCTTCGTGAATCGTAAACCGCTTTTCTGCATTAACGTGCTTCTTGCACCTATGGTTGAACTGATCAGAAAAATAGTGAAACATAGATGAACGAGCGGAAGATATACTTTTCACACTTGTATTTGTCTGCTCCCTTGAGATGATCAGGTGAGATGAATGACTTGAGAGCTTCCTTCAATGAATCGACTTTGATGATATCAAGGCTAAGGTCGAGAATCCGATCGAACGTGTCACTGTTGTAGCCACAACTCTGGCAACTGACCCGGGACCGGAGCTTGCCGCCAAATATCTTGTGAATGAATGTAGTCCCAGAGAGTTTAGCTTCCATCTTCCTGCGAAGTATGGTGAGAAGAGGAATATATAAACATCTGAACAAGCAGCATACTGAGGAACTCCATGCATGAGTGATTTCTGCATTGCATCGATGGCATAGCGAAGGAACTCGTGCGAGTCCTCTTGACGACCTCGCCGCATGTGCTTCGCAATGGCTAGACAATATACTTTAAGTGGTGTATGAGGATGTAGACATGAAATGACGTACTTTGCAACCGATTCGATATGGGGAGAGGAGCAAACGCCGTCGCCGACGTCCTGTGAGCTTGTACGACGACTTGTTTGAATGAACATATCATACAGAACTTGTCACCTGCACGACCTAAACAATTCGTTGACTCGTAATCCAGGCAAGAACAGTGAAGGGTGAAGGGTGAACGCACATTTTTCTCTGCTATGGGCGATGACAAAGCGTAGCAGGGGCGGAGTATGCAACAAACATTGAAGTGCGCTGTTTAGAAAACAAGTGTTCCCAGTGTTATGTAGACCAACTGCACGGTCGCATGTCTCTGGCCACGCCAGGTCGACTCCGGGGACCGAGGGCGATGGATTTTTGGTGGCCGACGTCGGGGTGACAACCACGGGCTTGGTGAGAGCGGCCACGGGTGAGACAGGAGACTTGTATCGGGGACAAGCTCCGTCGTGCCTCTGGAGTAGCAATGATGAAGAATCTGACAACAAATAGAATATATAACGACACGTACATCCTTAGTAGAGAGTTTAGGAGAGACATTGATAGGCTGGTATTTGCCCTCTGGAATGGCCAGCGCACCCGAGGACGAACCCTCGACAAACTCGATGGGAGGTGGCAACAGGTTGTTGAATGCGTCTACGTCTCGTGCCGGACGAAACGAGAGAGAATCCTCAGAGGCATTTTGAGGGCCTGTTGAGGAGAATGGGGCAGCAGGAAGGAATGGAGATGCGAGCATCGTTAGTTGACGCTGGGGAAATGGTTCCGACTATAGAGTATGTTTTGCGCTTATGGAAATCCAATCACACTTGATTTACGCCCAATCACAGCTCGTAAAATCAACTAGCTGAATTACTATACAAGAAATATTTCATATTTTATTTTACATTCCACGCCGATAAAGTGAGCTGGGTTGATATGTGTACGTGTGTGTGTTCTGGAGCGTATGCTGCTGCTCTGGCCCAAATATGGCATATTCGACAGGATTGATCATGGATGGCTCTATGTACGCCACAGGTGGCCCCCTATCTGGCGACGAGGAGGACCCTGGACTGGACGATGTGGAACTAGTCCCAGAAAATCTGTCCCCGCTACCATTCATGGTATATCCATACTTATGCTCGAGAATTCCGAAGCCCGGTTGTTGATACGCGGGTGGCCTCTGGCTGAGCTCGGGAATCAACTCTTGAGGTACTGGTATTGCTCCAACAAACAAGGCGCCAAGATCTGCAGTGGATGAAATGAGATCTACTCCATAAGAACCACAGAAAAACCTTACTAGTATTTCTTAGATGATAATCATTCTCCCTGACCAGTGTCGAGCTCGACTCTGGACTCTCGACCTTCTCACCTCTCATCAACGTTGGCAGCGTGACGCTGCTACTAGCGCGAGGTTCCCAACCTGTGGCTCCTGTCAAAATATGTGGCGCAGTTGCACTACGATGAATACCACGCATATTCCTTGGTTTCAATGCACGAGGTCCTTGAAGTGAGTCGAGGAATTCTTTCGTTACAAGATGTCGGATCTCCGGGTGCTTTGACCTGAGGTGACTTGCAAATGATGACCTGCGCACAATGCTGGGAAAAATCAATTAGGCAAATCTTGAATATATATATAAAACATTTGGATCGGGGATTTACTTCGAGGCACACCAAAGACATTGGAATGGCTTTCCGAAATGCTTTTCCTTCTCGTGGCGTGAACATGAAGATGGGTCGCTGAATGACTTTTCACAAAAGTCACATTGGTGGGGCTTCATCCCTGTACTACAAACCCCGAGCACTAAAGTCAATATGATTGAATAGCAGATAGGAAAATGTACTCGCTGTGTGTTAATGTGTGTCCTCAACCCAGATTTCTGCGAGAATCTCATCCCGCACCACTCACAGAGATGATTTCTATAAACTCGTTACTAACAAGCCCTCTGAAGATGAAACTAGAAGCGCTCACTTCTCTCCGGAATGGATGGCTTTATGACGTGTTAGGTCTCCATTTCTACGAAACTTCTTCTGGCAAAAGTCACAGGTAAAGGTCTGAAATTCAAAGGCTATATCAGTAACTGGCTCATCATCATCACTGTGGTTGCCACCAGAGGTCGCCACTCGTCCAGCCTCACTAAACTACAACCCTCCAACCATCGAAATGCAAAAGAGTTACTCACCGCACTAGTAGTCGCCATGTCTCAAAAAACAAAAAGTAGATTTGGTGTTATGAAAAGCTCTAGTCAAGAGCTGAAGCTGATCGACAATGTAGAAACCGTAAATGTAGGTGTTAAAGACTGGAAGACTGCGAGTCGTAGAGAGAGGACAATTCAAAATGGATTGATCAAGGTGGCTATGGCACCACTGGCTCGACTATAGGCGGGGGAAGGAGGTTCAAGGTGTCGAAGTCTCAAACCGAATCCTTAAGATGTCGGGTAACGATAGGCACAAAGTGCTCGGGATTAAGTGGGGAATGAGCTGGGGAGTCAGTTTTATGGGGTGAATAAAGAACACGCCCGTTGAAAAGGTCTGTGGTTAAGGGATATTCCGAAAGGAGCGAAACCTCAAACACAAATCATCGACACTGGATGTGTACCGAATTCGGATTTACCGGATCTGCGAAAACTCTCAGATCCATTCTTGGATTTCAGATGTTTCCTCCAATCTTCTAGAAACTCGTTTCCTTTGTCCATTCTAATTGCTGTAGAACTCCCCTTGTCACCACTTGTCCTCAATATGTAATTTATTCGACCCCAAAAGCAACCTACCACATCTCCAACCTGTGTACGGAAGGGCATCGGGCTGCCCTGCAGATATTTCTTGCCACCTGTATATGTCATAATCTCCCCATGAGTGTACTTCCTAGGCTCAATTATGACCCTCACAGTAAGGTGGCAGCATGCCCATCTGTCAAGACAACAGTGGGTTTCGAACGGCGTGCTTTCTTCAAAGGTATTTCCTTGCCTCATGGCAGTTCTCTGTAGTGCTGCACAAGATCTTAGACGCACCTAGAAAGCAAGACATTGGTAGGCTGACATCGGTAGTTTAAAACTACCCATTTGGTATAGTAATCAAAATTGGTCGGGTGGTCACAAATGGTATTCTCGCCCCTATCTCTGTCCTAATCCAACCTTAAGACATACAGACTCTTAATTCGAACATAGCTCGCACTTCAAAGTAACAATAAACATTTTTACTATCACCGTCTATTGTTACAGGCCCTCCCGCGTCTCGCACAAGAAATTAATTTGAATTGGTTCATAATTTTTTGGGTTCCGAGAAAGGAAAATCAGGTTTTATTAAAATGTAATCCGAACAAAAAACTCATAGATGACGTGACTCGATTTTTGGTGCGTTCTGACCAATGAAAACGAACCCACAATTTCCCCCTGTTTTCCCTTTTTGTTCGATCGTTTTTGAGAGAGTATTTGGATAAATCAGTCGGCACGGCAGAATCGACGCGGAACATGTGTTCATCCGAACAATAAACATGACTCGAAAGGGAGGGGAGCTATGGTTACGTTTATTATAGAACCTTAATGAGATTTGCTATTGGAGCAGGGTAGGAGGGCTATTCCAAAAGGAGGGAGCACATTTCTAGAACCACTCAATCGTTCTCAAATTTTGAGTCGCAAACGTTGCTGCCAATTTTAGCTCACCACTGCAAACTAGCAAGATTGATCGCATAGAGTTTATGCATCAGCAATCATTAAAAAGTTCTTGTGACTGCCCCAGAGGATTCATTTACTCCTGGTGTTAAAGGTTTCACTGACCACACAATTGAAAAAGGAATACCCAGGGCCCTGGTCTTTTTCGCACGATACAACCGTAGTTAGTTAGTACACCCACCAGCACCCCTGAGATCTGTGTCTTCTCAAAATCCATCATTCCAGACTCTTGTCCCGCCTCGGATGATGATTCAGTCAAATGCAGGTGATCGGAAGGCCTATCGGAAGGCCTATTATCAAATTGCCAATGCGTGTCAAAATAACCAAAAGGTAACTGTACCTCGATGATCTGTCACTGTCAGTGATTCAGTGCGAGATTTGAAGGCACCTGCCTGCAACCATGTATCATAAACCTGGTCTATGTCTCCCTGAAGCTATAGCACTCGCAATGAGATTATCGACAGAGATGTCGATGGTGGAAATCACGCCCGTGACTGGCGGAAAGGAGCGTGACGTGTTCCAGTCCACTTCCCAATTTTATCTACCACAGAAATCTGTGAATGTAGTGATGCCAAGGCGTACGCGTGTTCCACCTCAATATATTATTTTGACAACAACCCTTGTCTATTTCTCCTTGTATTTTAAAAGCCTCCGCGGAATTCAGGAAAATGAATCTCATGTAGATCGTGAATGAGAATACTCTAGCCGGGAATTGGTATAGCGCTGAGGTAATGTATAATTGACAGAGGATGGAGTACGCGTGAGTAGTGGTTACTTTATGGGGATGTCAGTGGGAACCGACAAAGAGCGAACTGGTTTTCCCAAATCAGATCATGTGACTCTCAGCGCCAATCAGTCCCTGTTCCAAAATTAGTGTAGTTCAACTGGCTTGTCGCGAGGACAGACTATCCCACCCAGTAATTCAATACAGTGCTATTGTTATTGCTCAGTAAAAAAATTTTTATCTGGCATGTGTCGCGTGTTGTAAGAGCGGTTCATTCATGTTGCCACGGCCGGCGAGCTCCGGTCACACGGAGGGTAAGTTGTGGTCCGCAATCCAAGGGGTCACCCAGTCGCTTCGTTATGCCTTCGCCCACCCACAGACTAATTTTCCAAAGGTCTCTCCAAGTGGAGGAAGCGTCCTCCTGTATCCCAGCGGTTGAGGGAATCAGTGTCGAAACATCGATCTAGCCTATAGCACAACGCAATCGCCGCGGAGCATGTCCATAGGGTTCATTGTAGTAAAAATTGAGGAGAGACGGACAATTTTCAATTGAACGCCATTGAAAGTGAAAAACCAAACTTACATGAGTGGGTCTATCTAGCGCATGCCTAACTCGTTTCAAGCATTCCAATACTCACCTTGTGAATTTCAGGTGTATAAAGCTGATATATGGCATGGCATCAGATACATATTCATTTGGAGCGGTCAGTAATGGACGTGGTGAAGAGGGAGATGCTAGAGCGGAAGAGAGACCAACAGTGAAAAGGAGTGGATATAGTCGTCATAAATGTACCTTTTTTGTGTACCGATGTGCATTGGAAAAAATGTGCACATTTTTTCCAATGGGGGAGCAAGTGGGTATTCGGGTCAATACAGTCTTGGACCCCAAAAGCAGAACGATCTATGTGAGACGTTATTGATGCGTGTGTGATTGGAATGGAACAAGGTTCTAGGTCTCCAAGTCATTTTGCGATCTACAGATTCCCCTTGTGTGACATCGTGAGATAAGAGTTAAGCTATAAGCAAGGGATTGAAATTACATGTTACATGCCGTCATTTGCAACTCATGGGTAGAGCCAGGAAATAGAGGCAGGGCAACTGGGGTGGGTAAGTGGCAGACTCGGCTGCGATGACACACAATAATCATCAGAACACAGAATAACAATGACTGTGCCATTCGTTCTATACACGGAGTGGACCATGCTTCCCCCTCCAACACAGCGCTAGGCAATACACAGAGGGTCGATGGCAGCGATGAGCTCGAAGCAATAATAATAGAGGCAGTCAGCAGCTGTCATTGAGCCTATCATCATGGCCTCTTCGCCATGGCGTCTATTACGCTCATCAGATTCCATTTCCCCAATAAATCCCGTCTGTCCTGTCCTTCTCCCATCTCCCTCCCTATGTCCCCCGGCACCCCTCCCCGCCCCGCCTTTATTTCTGCAGACTCAACCCTCAGTGTTTTTCACAGTTCGAGCTTTGGAGAGCTGCGACGCAGCAGTTGGGTAACAACCTTGCTTCAATCCTCAGGATAAAAATAGCTCAGCACGCCCCAGACTGGCAGTGACTCGCCCTACTCCTTTGGCTTCAGTTCACGGAACAGCACTCTCTCAGACAAGGTTAGTTACTCTTGAGCCCTACCTCTTCCACAGCTCATCCAGTCCAGTTCTCCCTCTCCCCAGACCCTCGGTCATGGGGTTCAGATCTTTCTCCTGACCTCATTGAACCCGATGACTCTATTCACAACCCCGAAAAATATCCTACAAAACATTTTGTCTTCTCAAGACGCGGCGTCGCCAATCTCGGCTGCTTGGCCATGCTCAGCATAGCTTTCCTTGCCCTCTTGTGAGCCGTCCTCACCATGCTCCCATGCCACTCGCCCACCTGTCACAGCATTGGGTACCCAATTGGTATGTACACCAGTGCAAGATGGCCAACAACCCCAGGCTTCAATATCGGCGGAATCAATTCCTCTGGCCAGGTCAGTGTATTTCAATCAGAAACATCATTCTAACCTTGCTCCTTCGGCATGCGTGTCCTTCTCATAGATTCCATCTTTAGGAAATTACGGTCTCATTGATCTTGACACCCCCAAGGAGGCGTTTTTAAAGCAATCATACAGAGATGGAGCGGACTGGATTCTCGTCTTCTCCGATGAATTCAACATGGACGGCCGGTCGTTCTATCCCGGTGATGACCCATATTGGGAAGCCGCCGATTTGCATTACTGGGTGAGTTTCTGCGTTCTTTGATATCTCCCGAGGGCAGTATGACGGACAGACTCCTATGTTTTCGCACGTTTTTCATGTAGGCTACCAATAATCTGGAATGGTATGACCCCGCCGCTGTAACTACTGCAAATGGTTCTCTCGTAATTACCTTCTCCGAGATTCTTAACCATGATCTCAACTACCAGGGCGGTGAGACTATTTCTCCATGCCGAAAGAACGAGGTCTCATCAGCGTTTTTCTTAGGTCTCGTTTCCTCCTGGTAAATGAAATAAGAATGGTCATTGATATGCCTTTTACTGATGCTCTCCACTATCACTCTCAGGAACAAATTTTGTTTCACAGGTGGTATATTTGAGGCCTCCGTACAACTCCCAGGTGCGAATAACGTAGTTGGAATGTGGCCGGCCATATGGACGATGGGGAATCTCGGCCGAGCGGGGTATGGATCCACATTGGAAGGAATGGTACGCATAGTCTTGCAACCTCTCTCCCCCTCTCGCTCTCACAAAAATTGGACTGCTCCACTGACAATAACCCGAATAGTGGCCATACACATACGATGCTTGTGACGTCGGTACAGCTCCAAACCAAACAATTAACGGGCAGCCCGTTGCGGCGATACAGAATGGAGACCATCTTTACGATGATGTTCTATCATATTTACCGGGACAGAGGCTATCGAGATGTACTTGTAGCGGAGAGGATCATCCCGGGCCAAAACATGCAGACGGAAGTTATGTCGGAAGATCCGCACCGGAGATTGATATGTTCGAAGCCCAGATGGGCGGTAAACCTTTGAGTGGGGAAGTTTCACAATCTGCACAATTTGCGGTGAGTTGTCACCAGATTTTGGGAAATAATGTTCACCTGACGAAATCTTAGCCGTTCAATCAGGCATATCATTGGGATAATTCGACTGCACATATGATCCTTGGTGATCCGACCAAGTCGCATTTGAATGGATTTGTTGGAAACATCATCCAACAAGCAGCATCAGTTGTAACAAAAACTAATCAGCGCTGCTATGAACTCGTAGAGGACTGTTATTCCCTTTACGCATTTGAGGTACGCCATCTTATTACCAATGTCTATTAACAGTTGCTTAATATACATGTGTAAACCAACGGCAGTATAAACCAGGTTGTTCCTTTTCGTTCTTAGAAGAGGAGACAGAAATCCTAATAAATCTTCTCTCTTTCTCTCGTGACTCGTTAGGCTACGATGACGCGGTACGTACACATCAAGACGGACACGCCACAGCATATGCTCATATCCTGTACCATTCTTTGATTAGTATATCACATGGATTTCCGATAGCCAACTTTCCTGGACATTAAATGCGGGTGGCGTGGCCGCAGATGCAGCAGTCGAGATATCTGCGCGACCAATATCTCAGGAACCCATGGTAACTATCCCTCCTCCCCAATGTTTTGCAAAAATGTGCTCAACTGATAAATTTTGTTGTGAACTTTTAGTATATGATCATCAACCTTGGAATGTCCAAGAATTTTGGTTCCATTGATTTTTCACATTTAACATTTCCGAACCATCTCCGCGTAGATTATGTGCGCGTGTATCAACCCATGCATGGTGTTAACATCGGGTGTAGTCCGCCCGATTATCCCACTGAGAAGTATATCAACGCGTGAGTTCTAGTTCTTCACTTAACCTTTCTTCCTTGTTTCAAGTAACTCATGGTCACGTCCTTATCTTACCTTTCTTTTCCTTCGGCTCTTACAGTCACCTCGAAGCGTACTCAAATCCAAATTTAACTACATGGAGAACTGACTATGGAAAACCGTTTCCCAAGAATCGATTGCTAGATAGTTGCCAGTGAAAAGAGAAGAAAAAACTTTTTCGTCATTTTTGTTGGACTTTTCCCCCAGTCAATTATTCTACTCGATTACTGCATTTTTTGGACACCATCGCCTATCATTTATGCATAGCTAGACTGTCAGATTCCAATCAGAAAAGCAAACCGTGATTCCTTATTATTATTGAACGCTCGATACTTCGTTCGTCTCTCTGGCAAGCATCACAAATGTGATAATATAACCTATTCTAACAGCCAGTCACAGGCCTGAACGACAACAGAACCAAATCACAGATAACGATACCATCAATCTAAAACAGGTCGAATCCAACCCCTCTTGACACCATATATAACGACCTGACCTGCACAAGAACACATCATTGTACTAGTCAAAGCCGTCGGTACAACAGCAATCGTTTTGTTTGTCCGGCCCTTCCCTCTTGGTTTCTGAATTACACGAGGAACGGCCTCAGTAATACACCTCCATAGCCAATCTTCAATATCAATCAAGGAGTCATAACAATCCCTTTCGGTGAACCGTACATCCGAGGCAACGCGATTCACCCTAGTGGTCTTGGTATCTTGCAAAATGTGGGGAGGCTCAACTGATGTCCTGGTAATTGTTGAAAGTCGGAATTTACGAGGCACAGGTGCCTTCAGATTCTTGTGTCGCAGGAGTTTGGTAACCAGATAATGGAGCCACTGGGAACTTGAGGGTCAGAATATTTTTTGAGAACCGGGGGACATGGCATACCATGACATTTGTCAGTGGATGATAACCTTTCCAGTCGCTGCCCGTGTACTCCTTCATGAGCCTATATACGTCGAACTGGTAGTCACCTATATTTACACAGCTCAGTAAATTCGAGGTGGGAACTCAATATGGAGGTCTGCACGGCGTACCTTCACCCATGAATACTTCTTCATCAAATGGTGTCCAATGGACACCTTTTGAACCATCCATTCTCGACAATCCGAGATCAATTATCGTGGCCTGCACGCCGTGCTCCTGATCATCCATGAAGATTGGCATGTTTTTGCCTTGACTTTGGTTTAGCTTGTCAGCTGTAGGACGAGGAGGTGTCATTTGAGTTGAGGTTGAAATATCGATGTCTTTAACCAAGATTTGACCCCAGTGCAGGTCACGGTGCTGATATTCAAAACGGTCACAAAGGAATATGAATCCTCGCGTACAAAGGGACTTACCTCAAACGAGACAAGTTCTTCGGCATGCGCAAGGGCTTTCGTAACCTGCCAAAAAAGGCTCGAAGCCTTTCTCCAACCTGTCTTACTGGCATTGGAGAAGGTATAGGCTTCGAGGTCCGGGCCATCGTTCGGGAGCACGATGATTGCATATGTTTGAGAGGGAGTGAATGTATCTAGTTGACCCAAATTAATTATCGTATGGGAGAAAATGACTTGTACTCGCCAGGTCGAACACTTTCCGATCCTTTTCTCTCGTTGTACTCATCCCAGAGCTTGAGTAAAACATCAGGGTACTTCCCCCTGACAATATATGTCTTCAGCAATTTGACAAATCCCTCATGCACCTCACCCATAGCCCTTGTTACGATGATTTCCTTCCTTACATCCTTCACATCGCTTGGCGCTGGCCCATTTCCTTCGTTCAATTCCTCTTTGACTTTCTCAGGACAGGATTCATCGCAGAGGGGTATGACCTTCAGTACGACACCTCCAATTCCAAATACCTCCGAGTAGCTCGCCTCGCCGATCTTACTGAACCTTAGTACTTCCCCTGAATTCCATTCTGGCACTTTTCGGGGATCTCGAAGAATAGGGTCAAATGGAAATGACTTGATAAAAGCTGAAAATTCATATGGTCCACATGTTTCTTGACGACATTCTTCAAGCAGAGGCCTAAGGAATTCTGGGTAGTCGTTTCGAGAGTCAGTGTCGTGCAATCGTAGGGCTTCAAATTCTTCTCGTGAAATACCAATGTCGTACTGAGAAAACTCGAAAGAGAGATCCGAGTCGGTGCCAGTAGGTGTTGTCGGTGATGGTGGCACACCACGTCCATATGCAAAGAGACTGTTCTTCGCAGTAGAACATTTGTTCTGACTACGACGAATGGGAGTGAGTTGACGGGGTTTGGGAGGTGGAGAGGGTATCAAATCATATGAAGTCTTGTACGCCGCCAGTGGATATCGTGACGGTATCCTCGCTTGTATCATTGTTTCTGATGTCGAGATATTGAGAAGTTTGGCGTGGAGTGGTCTTCTTGTTTTGGGGGACGTAACAAAGGATACAGCGTCATTTTGTAATTGAATATTCTGGGAAAATGGAAGTTGCGAGGCACGCTTGAGCTGGGCCCTATCTGGAGCCGGAGGAATCACAACCTCCACTTTAGGCAAGGCCCTGAGACAAGCTGGCGCAATGACTTTTGCTTCAGGCAGCATTGATGTTTGAGTTTGGATTAGGAGGCTGGGAGAGGATTCCGAAAGTGGTGGGGGAGAAATTTCGGGTGGTAAATACATAGCTTCATGTTCAGTGCCTTCTTTCTGTACATTTTCATCGTCGGAGAGGATGACTTTTGTTAGAGCGCGTCTCGGTCTGCGACGATTTTGAGGGTCTACAGTCAAAACCTCCGTATCATTCACCATTAAAGAGCTGCTGCTCGATACGATGGTGTTGGGCAAAGTAACAGGATGTCCAGAGGCTGCATCAACTGACGACCCCGCAGCGATAGCAGGTGCAGATGGGCTAGGAACGAAATGGTGCTTATGCGTTGCCACAACTCGGAATGTTCTCAACGGTTTGTGCACATGGCTGGCGATAGCATCTATTCTTGCCGTTCTTTGCTCCTGCTCGATCATTTTTCCCTTCGCATCTACAACTCTGATATCCATTTGTACGGTTGATAGAGCTTTGGATGTAATAAGACGCTTAGGAGAACCCTCTTTCTTCTTCAGCGGCTTGGCCGAGACCCTGACACTCAAAGGTGAATTCGCGACATTAGTCGATAGCGATGACAGAGGCATCCTTTTTGACAGGGCCACCAGTGTACTCTCCTTATTGTAATCATCTTGCTTATGAAGGCCAGATATGGGATACCTGGTCGTCTCCTGTGCCAGGATTTCAGCAAGTCTTGTTCTCTGCTTGACACCGTTTCTCGTAGACGATGTATTAGGCAGAGTTCGTTGCTTTGACAACGATAGCACCCGAGGTGAAGAAGATTGTCTTGACTTGGCGACAGACTTGACCGTTTCTGGTCCATTCTCGCGCTTCTTCATCCTATGGATGAACTTGTCTAGCTTATCGGGAATATCAGGGGTCGTATCTTGGGGTGAAGCAGCGACTACTCGTTTGGAGCGCTTTCCATAGACACTGATTTGTTTTGTTCTCGTGGGGATCATTGTAGTAGTGTGCACACCGTTCAACAGACCGTTTTCCCCAAGTGCCTAGATGGCGCTAGAGCATATTAGTATTAATCAATAAATCTTTCAGATATGACTAAATGACACCTTTGAAAAGCTCGGAAAGACAGTCAGACTGTTCTGAGTTGCCAACGGCCATTGAACCAAGCGCGGCGCGTATCGATCACGTGCCTGAAAGACGAAATGTGACCTCATTCAGATCCCATCCATGTCATGAGAATTGAATGTCAAGAACTGCTTTCACGGATAGGATGACTGTGCCCTATGACAAATCGATATGTGCCAAATTATCTCAGCCGTCTGCGCACAGCTGTATGCATGCTAGTGACCTATTGCCAGCTGAGCCTCACCCAAGATCGAGATTCCATTCTACTGCAGTGTCGGTAATGTTTGAATCTGAATGTATGTTTTCTGGTCATCTTTGCAAGCTTCGGACCGTCGATCCCGTGGCTTCACAGGTGCGGACAACTTGCAGCGAGCATCTGACCACCCATTCTTTGATGGGTTCAAGGTGCTGGCCAGTGAATTGTATGTCTGAAACGGCTCCTTGGCCATGTTATCCATCCATAGGCTATTCCACTTCGCCTGTGCAGCCGCAGTGATCTGCCAGAGATGCATACACGCACGCATACTCTCTTCACGTACGGATGATGGCTACACCTCTCAAGTCCAATGGGATGGTTATTCATTCTCTATTCAAACCCATGATCAAGCAGTGCCTCGGCGCATCTTCATTCAGTCTGGAGAATGGCATTCCTGGCGTTTGCCCGTTCCTGGGCTTTGGCTGGATATTTTTCAGAAAGCCAAGGCAGCTGGATTGAATACCATTTCGTTTTATATGCATTGGGGGATGATGAATCCAAAGAATGGCGTACTGGACTTCGAAGGCATTAACAATCTCCAGCCGTTCTTTGATGCGGCGAAAAGAGCAGGACTGTGGATTATTGCGCGGCCTGGCCCATATATTAAGTCAGACTTTTCTTATCCTTCTGATTCCTGCATCTGAAATACTTTTAACAGCTCGGAAACATCTGGAGGCGCCGTTCCTGGCTGGGTAACAACAATTCCGGGTGATCCTTCGTGGAACATTTATAATGGGGAGCTCAGGAGCAATGACACGGCCTTTTACAACTCATGGCAGCTCTATGTATGTTCACGATCTGCACACCAGCATTCTGTACAACTCGTGCTATCTACAGGTCCAGGATATTGCTAGTCTGATTGCGAAGAACCAAATTACAGAGGGAGGACCTGTTATATTGGTTCAAGTGAGTAACCTATTACTCGATGCCTATCACATTGAACGTGCGAGGTGCAGGTTGAAAACGAGTATTACAACGGTCGTAAGTAGCTCACTGAAGGATATACTGGAACATGATGTCGATTTTCTTGTAGCTGGTCAGAACGAGTACATTCTTGAGCTGCAGAGAGCCTTCCGTGATGCTGGTATTGTGTGTTATCAGCTCTCCTTCTTAATAAAGCCCCTCTCATATTCACGCTGGGTGTTCTATTCCTTCAGGTGGTCCCAACATCTGTCAACGATGCTGGGCTATTCCAAAACCTGGTTCATGAAACCAACATCTATACCATCGACGCCTATCCTGTGAGTGACATTTTCCTCTCATTCTTTGTCATCTACCTCACAACCTGAGGTTAGGTTGGTACTTCAGCTTGCGCCACTCCTCACGTCTGGCGCGATATCCCAACAACATGGAGATCTTATCACGAAGCTGTAATGCCAGAGACGCCGTTCATGTTTACAGAGTTCGTTTACTGTTCTCTTGTTTCGAGGATCAAATCTGACAGTAGTATTCCAGGTTCCAAGGCGGGTCAGTACCTTTTTCTGTTTGAAGGACGTTCTTTATGCCGCAAGGATAGAGCTCTTAATGTATGGGGATCGCATGTCACATACGATGCCTGCAGGGAGTTCACGGGTCCCAAGTCAGTATGACTATAATGTTTGATAGGTGAAACTGATTTTATTTTCAGTTTTCAGAGAGTGTTCAACCATCAACTCTGGGCGCATGGTGTTACAGCGTCAAATTTCTACATGTTATTTGTGCGTAAAACTCGTATCTTACTTCAAGATCTTCTGACATGAAAGTACAGGGGGGCACAAACTGGGGCCAGATATCTTATCCTAGTATGTATCCCCGCTATTGTCTTGTGGGAGAAGCTTATCTGTGTTTAGTGGCTTACACCAGCTACGATTACGGTGCCGCCATCACTGAAAGTCGGGAACTAACGGCAAAATTTGATGAGTTGAAGTTACAGTCTCTCTTCCTCCGTTCAGTGAGAGACTTATATAAGACAGACCTTATCAGTAAGTCGTGTTTTTAGGCTGTCAAGTACTAGGTTCATATTTCTTGCAGTGAATAACACCTTTCTCACTACTAATCCAAGTGTATACGTGACTTGGCTCAAAAATCCTAACACTAAAGCAAGCTTCTACATTATACGTCAAGTTAACGCTAGCTGGGAGTGAGTTTTTTGTTGAATGTATAATCAATGTGCTCATAGTACTTATTTCGGCCAAGTGAGGTCCAAGATTACAAGTTGAGTATTGGTGCTGCAATTATTCCCCAGCTGGGTGGTGATCTGGTCCTCGATGGTCGTGATTCTCGCGTCATTGTGTAAGTTCAAAACTCTACTGGAGCATACATTGAGCTCTCTCTGATACATTCTTTACTTCCAGAGCAAACATGACTTTCGGGAGCAGATCAAAGCTCTTATACTCAACTGCACATATCATGACGACATTTGAAGTTGATGGAACGGACTTATTGATCATCTATGGTGATATTGGACAGACAGTAGAGCTTGCTATTGCAGTCGGATCATTTGCAAGTGTCGAAACCCAGGGTGGTCTGAGCATTAAGTCGCATGTTACCGTGGTATGTTTTCTCGTGTCCCTCCTCGTACTGACTTCGGAGGTGACTTCGGAGCATCTCTCAGGATCAAGCGATCATCAATTTCGAAATCACATCGGGCATTCATACAGCCCAATTGACAGATTCAGATGTAACCTCTAAGGTTATCATTGTCGACTATGTCACCGCTACGACATTTTGGCAGCCGGTCATCGATGGCCAAGGGAAATTCGCAAACTACGTAGATATTGCTGGTACCACCCCAGTTCTTATCGCCGGACCTTACCTCGTTCGCAATGCTACTCTCAGTGGCCAAACCCTCTCTGTCAATGGTGACCTCAACATGACTACTACAATCCAGGTCTTTGGACCAGGTTCAATCAACCATGTTCAATGGAACGGTCAGGATTTGAAACTGTCCAAGACAACTTGGGGGTCCTTGTCCGCTACTCTTCCTGGTCCGAAGCGGGCCGCAGTGTCACTCCCTTCATTGAAGGATCTGACTTGGAAATATATAGATTCGTTACCGGAGATTCAGGATGGATATGACGACAGCAAGTGGGTCGATGCTGATCACACCACGACGACAAGCAAGTTCCCTCGTTATTATGGTGGGCCTTGGAATTTAAGCATTGCTAGTGACTATGGTTACCACGTATGTTACATATCCTATCTTTTAAATAACTAACAGAGTTTTAGGTTGGTAATATTCTCTGGAGGGGTCATTTTGTAGGAGCCGGACAGAAAGCAGTTAATTTGTCTATTTCAGGAGGTCATAACTTTGCAGCATCTACTTGGCTGAACAACGCCTTCTTGGGCGCAGTTGAAGGATTTGTACCGACTCAGAATGCGTCCTGGACTTTCCCTGATGAGGTTGTTCGCGAAGGAAAGGATAATGTTATCACAGTCCTACAAGAGTGAAGCGTACCTCTTAGCTTCACAATGGAGAATAAACCTGATATGTTTCTAGCCACATGGGATTTGATCTAGCAGGTGAGTTTTCCAGGTCCTTTCAATCAATCAAGTCTGACTGGTGCAATAAATCCAGGTCAAATTGTTTGTTGTACTCCAGGGGGCCGTCAGCGAGATATTCAGTCCCCTCGTGGAATCGAGGTATGTTACATTCCACTCTATTCCACCTCTCTTTTCGTGATTGCATATTCCAGGGCTATTTTCTTCTGGGCGAGGATGGTGATCCAGATGTAGACCAGTTCTCAAACTGGAAAATACAGGGAAATTTTGGTGGAGAAGATTACCCGGATAAAACACGCAAGATCTTCAATGAAGGTGGTTTGTTTGGGGAGGTCAGTAGGTGGTATCAGTCACTTGTGGCACTGAGATGCTCAAAAGACATAGCGGATGGGCTATCATCTTCCAGGGTTTGATGATTCTCGATGGGAAAAAAGGACCCCCTTTCTTGGTCTTGACGCTCCTGGGGTGAGATATCCTCCAAGCAAATGCCTAATTAAATGTTGATGGACTTGATACAGGTTGGATGGTTCCGGACAACATTTAATTTAAATTTACCTGAGGGTCTCGATGTGCACATTTCCTTGAGTTTCGCTGACACTCCTGGGGCTTATCGAGGTACTGGGAACTTATTGACCGAAAAGAGTATACTCATACAGTCATAGCGCAACTATATATAAATGGGTGGCAAATGGGTAAACGAGCTGCTAGTCTTGGGCCACAAAATATCTTTGTCATCCAACCAGGAATTCTCAATGTTCATGGGACTAATACGCTTGCCCTGTCCCTCTGGAGCATAGGGATGGAAGCCGCTGACTTGACTATTCCATCGCTAGAGCTGATCTTGACTGGAATCTATAGTGGAGGTCCTGGGCTAATCAAACAAGATAATCCTGGCTGGAGTGATCGACATGCTTGGTGATAATTGTAGAGCTTGTAGAGTATGGGGTATTAAAATTGGAGCATAGGTAATGAATTTGAGGTCCTGATAGTTTTAGGAAATGTTCTGACAGTTCAGTAATTACCTGGTGAACCTGTGGACAACTGTAACTATAAGAGGAATAGATCTTATGAAGTTGTAAGTGTCCAGAAAGTTCAGTGATAATTGGGTAGAGTATTCTACTGTACACCACTACTATATATATATATTATTGTAGGATGTGTGTCAGAATCAAAGACAGGGGACTTCTTTCTTTCCCATTTCTCTTCTCTTATTTAAGATGTTCTTATTTTCTATGATCTTTATTCTTTTCTTTTCTTACTTTTGGACTTAGTAAAAGGAGGAAGGGTGTGACATCACATGTGACTGTCACATGACTGTCACATGTCAGAAGGGTAATGTTATATATTATAAAGAAATGATGACTTTATCTACATAACTCATAGCATTTAGGGTAGGCTAGATATAAGTATGTACAAACCATGTATCAGAGGTATATAAAGTAGACATGCCTGTACTAGGAACTTACTGAGTTCTTTTGTGCTAAACAATACAAGTTTCCTCTTTTGACTAAACACTTGATCTTAAGACAGACTGATTATTATGCACAATTATAGATATTAATCTAGATATAATACTAGTTGTTATAAAAAGTGACAGAGTACTAGAGTAATAGAAAACACTCAGTAATGTAAAATTATATATTGGACTTAACAGCTACTTACCATACCTATAGTGTTTTCTATCACTCTAGATATTATTTCTATTAATAATAGAATATTCTCACTTCAGTAACATAAAATTGTTATAAGACGAAAGTGTGGACAGACTTTGGCTAGGGTTAGGGTTAGCCAGACATAGATAAGTAATTAATTATTAGTCTACAACGGAGGAAGAGCATGTGACCTGGAAGTCATGTGATAGAAGCTGGAATAGTCTAGAGTAGTCTGGAAGGACTTAAGGTCTAGAAGGATCGAGAG
>Ga0157368_1000207_pt1 | contig 28665 bp, 31 predicted proteins | sample AttbisABBM3_FD_113146 | JGI IMG/M metagenome (GOLD analysis project Ga0157368, IMG submission 113146) | Fungus gardens microbial communities from leaf cutter ant in Botucatu, State of São Paulo, Brazil - Atta bisphaerica ABBM3 | ecosystem: Host-associated > Fungi > Mycelium > Unclassified ... | reverse complement strand
CTTTGATTTGAAAGTTATTAATTTTTTCTCTAATTATCTTGTCAATAGGAAAACGTCTTATTTTTGGAACAATTTCTCTTCTAATCTCTTTGATATTAATGTGGGAGTGGGCCAAGAATCAGCTCTCTCTCCTATTCTTTCTGCCTTATATCTTTTTCCATTTCTTCATATTCTTGAAAAGCATTTAAAAATCCTTGATCTAAAAATTTCTATTTTATCCTTTATTAATGACAGTCTTCTCATTTTGCAAAGTAAATCTTTTCATTTTTCCAATGCTTGTCTCTTTAGTAGTTACAATGTAGCTTCTCAACTCCTTTCAAAATTCTATCTTCTTGTAGAACACTTGAAAACTAAGGTCTTTTATTTTTCCAGGTTGCATGGCAGCTTCAATCCTCCTCCCCTGGACTTATCTTCTGTCAGCAGATCTTCACTTGTCCCAAAGGATACTTGGAGATATCTAGGTTTCATCTTCAACAGAAGACTTAGTTTTCATCAACATATCGACTTTTATGCAAATAAAGCCATTTCTACAGTCAAATGTATGAAAATCCTTGGCAACTCAATAAGAGGCTTGAATCTGTAACAAAAATGACTACTATACAGAAGTTGTGCCCTTCCTATAGCCTTGTATGGCTTTCAATTATGGTTTTACCATAAAGCTCCTCTTTTGTATTCTCTGAAGACCTTGAGAAAACTTGAAAGGAGAGCAGCTATATGGATATTAGGAGTATTCAAAATGTCTCCATCATATGGCATCGAGGCAATTGCAGGTCTCATCCTGATTCAGTTACACCTGTAGAAGCTTAGTGGAAGATCTCAATTAAGATCACATACTCTTTCTGCTAACCACATTCTGAGATCATTAATGGATAATAATTTAGACAACTCAAACACTTCATCTTGCCCTCATCTCTATTCCTTGTCACTTAGTTCACTTACTAAGTGACAGTGCGGCCTCATCAAAGGTCACATTGTTAACACAGACAACAGGTTCAATGAGGTTTTTCCCTCATTTGATTCTATTAATCCTGAATTCTGTTCTGTTAATAGAATCATAAACAATTTTTCTAACTATTTCTCTTTTTATCTTTTTAGTAAAAGTAGTGATTGTTCTTTTAAGTTATGTGTTCATCAGCTGGATGCTCTTGCTATTGAAATCTCCAACTCTACAACCAATGCTCTCACAATAACGAACACTAGTGTCAAGAATAACATTGCATCATCTATTGTACATATCTACATCCGTAATAAACCTGTAGTCAAGACTCTTCATCATGCTGTCAATGTTACTTTTACAGAAGCAGAACTCTTTGTGTTACATTGTGGTATCAATCAAGCCACTCATTCACATGAAATCTCCAAGATTATCATCATTACAGATTCTATTCATGCCACCAAGAAAATCTTCGACCCATCAGCACATGCTCTCCAGAAACAAGCTGCTCTCACATTAGGAGACCTTAGAGAGTTCTTCAATTGTCATCCTGAAAACATTATTGAATTTTGGGAATGCCTGAGCAAAAGCAATTGGCATCTTCATAAAGCTGTCGACATGGACACAAAGTCCTTTTATTTCATTCCCCTGCTACCAAACAAGTACTCTTGGGGCTTCAGCAAAAAAGTAGAGAGCAATGATATTATTAACAAATAGAAGATGATGTTTCAAGCCAAGCATCAGATCTTAAGAGAAGAAATTTTCTGGATCTTGTCGACAGTGATGATAATATTCTAGAACCCTCTTATTGCAAAGGTGGTACTTGGCTACAACACTTTGGCCACTCTAATATGCTTTGTGCCAGAGCTATGAGAGCTATAACTAATCATGCTCCAATAGGAGAGTTTCAACTTTGCTTCTTTCCTAGAGAAGATTTCAGCTGTCCATATGGTCTATATCCCATTGAAACAAGACAACACATCCTTTACAAGTGCAGAAGGTTCAATGAGTATTGGAATCCAAGGAGAGATTCAATTGCTCACTTTATTCAATTCTTAGAAAGAAATCTGGGGGCATTTGCTTTTTGAGTTTTTTCTATATAGTTAGGTTCCTTTTATATTTAGGTATCTGTTTTTCTTTGTACTTTTCTTTTCTCTTTTCTTTTGTGTTTTTCATTTTTTCATTTTTTCATGTTGTTTTAGTCTCCATGTATTTAGTTATAAAGTAGCTACCACAGTCTGCCATTGAGCTCCGTGTAATAAATTGTTGATTTAAAAAAAATAAAAATGTGATGTTACAAGTTGGTTATATGTCACTGTCACTGTCACAACATCATGTGACACATAGAAGAATCTAGAAGGATGATATACATCATATGTGATAACTCTTATATATATGACTCATAACATTTAGAATAAGCTAGATGTAAAGTGTGCATAGACTATGCACTAGAGGTATATAAAATAGACTTACCTGGACTAGGGACTCTACTGAGTTCTCTTGTGTTAACCTAATACAAGGTTCCTCTTTTGTCCTAACTCTTGGGCTTAAGTCATAACAAGTCATCCTAGCAATCACCCTAACAACTACCTCTTGTAGTATATACAGGACTGTGTATATCCACCCTTACCTGATTATCAGCCTAGCCTTACCTGGCTCAACAAACAAGATTCTCTCACATAATCCTAGTTCAGCAGTTTAGAATGTGCTACTAATATGTATTGCATATATTTAGCTATCATCATTATAATTGGGTACTCTACTTGCCAACTACCCCTTACTTGCTCTATGACAGTTACCAGTCTTTAGCAGAGACCATTGTCAACTCCTTCTAAGCCTCAACTCGTAGTAGCTCTACATTTGTGGTCAGTACACTGGCAATACATCGCAAACTAGACCGCGGGAGATCAATATCTCGGTCACATCTTAACGCCACTGTGAATACAGGTAATCCCTCCCCAGAGATTCACCCAAGCAGCTCCGTCGACATCCTTGCCAGTTTTGAAACCGGCATTCCGGATCATCTGAGCAAACTCTGGCTGTGGTGGGAACCTTCTAATAGACTCAACCAAGTACTGATACGGATCCCTATCGCCCGCGAGGATCGTTCCAAGAAGAGGGATAATTGAAAAAGAGTACTGGTCATACAAGCTGAAAGTAACCTCATGTTCAGTATTTTTGTCCAAACTCTCGATGTTCTGAAAACATTGGCTTACGTGCTTAAGATCGGGTTGTCCACCCGACTGAATTCTAGGCAAGCAAAGGTTCCTCCCGGTTTCAGCACACGATATGCTTCTTCAAGCATAGCGGGTATAGAAGTGCAGTTGCGAATACCGAACCCAATTGTGTAAATGTCGTATGTGTTGTCGGGGAATTGTTCTTTTGAAAGCTGCTGTCCATTACCTTCCGTGAAGGAAACTTGTGGCGCTATGATGCTACTTGAGATACCTTAGGGATAGAGAGCGGAAGAAAAAGCGTACTATTATGATACATAGTCTTCTTAAACTTATTGTATCCCTCTTTCAGCATATGCTCATTGATATCCACAATATCCACAGTTGTTTCTCTGCATGCATACCTCTCCCGAGCAAAATCGAGAATACGGAGTGCTATATCACCAGTTCCGCCAGCAACATCTATGCACTTCTGAGGTCCCCGCCTTCCAGGTTGTAGTGAAGCCACAAAATCATCCTTCCATAGCCTGTGAATTCCCGCTGACGAAATATCATTCATAAGATCATATTTTGAGGCGACTGAGTCGAAGACCCCCTGCACCATGCCTTCCTTGGCCTCTTCTGGCACGGTCTTGAAGCCGAAGGAAGCTGACCGAGGTGAGTCAGAATCAGTTGGGGATGGTCCTGGAATATGCACATGACGACGCAAAGCTGAGCCATCCCTTGGGAGAGTCCGAAATTGACACAGTCGACGACGGAGGGCCTGCATAGTGGAAAGGAAATGATGGATGGACTGTGTCACTTATCACATCACACTGTAGTCTAGTCAATCTAGTCATTTACTCACTACTGACTGCTCACTGGGCCGTGCACAATCCCCGTGTCAAAGACTCGAGAAAGCGAAGAAAAAATTGGCAATGTAGGCCGTCAAAGAAAAGTAAACGTGACGCAGGTGACTTGATGATAACAACTTATAAATAACAACATCATAAATGCTCGTTATGTCCATTTCAGACAAAGGAAAACAAGTAGTCGGTATGCATTTTCTTCTGGTCTACACATTGGTCTGCTAACCCTGACTATTCAGACACTTCAAGCTCTGATTATTCAGATTCCAGCGATGCTTCAGACCCCGAAAGCGAATCAGAAGCTGAATCGTCCAGTGAATCTGACGAAGAAATAACCCAAGAATACCTGGATATGCTGCTACAGCGGGCAAGACAGAGTGCAGCTGCGGCAGAGGCAGAACAAATTTCCTCCCAGGAAGATAACGAAGAAATCCTGACCTTGGACGACGTTGAGCACCTGTGCGCCTATGTTCTTGTTGAAGAAGCTTGTCATCTGAGTCCTAGTTTCACAGACCACTTCCAAAACTCAATCCAGGGATATTGCCAGCTTCCTATATTCAACTTGGCAAGGGAAGAGGCCGGGGCGGCACTCTAGTGCGTGATCCTGAGACAGAAGAAGCTGAGAAAAAATCGGAGCAGCAACAGACAACCGTTGCTCCTCCTCTCCCTCCAACAGAGCTTACAAAATCAGGAAAACCTCTCACGAAAAAAGAAAAGAAAGAGGCAAGCACATCCACCCACTGCACTGTGAACTGTCTCATCCTAAGGCTGCCCTAGTCCAAGAAACAAACTGCAGGACCAGACTGGTTCGATATGCCTGCTCCCGCTGAGTCCGATCTACCCAGGCTAAACCGCGAATATGAAGCAATGCGCCTGCGCAACCAGCTGGACCCCAAGAGATTCTACCGGAAAGACGAGGGGGAAGGAAAAGGAACCAAAGGATTGCCCAAATACTTTGCAGTATGTCATACTTCTACTTTCACATTTACTGTCTCAAATGTAACTCATATCTTGGTGTCAGATTGGTAAAATTGTTGCGACAGATTCTCCTTTCGGAAATCCCACTAGCGACAACCTCCCTCGAAGCCAACGCAAACGAACGCTGGTGGATGAACTCATTGACGATGCAGAAGCCAAACGATACGCGAAAAAGAAATTCAACGAACTACAATCCGTCAGAGTCGCGCGAGGCAAAAATACTCTCAGGATCAAGCAAGCTCTACGGAAACCGAAGTGGTGAATGTACGTAGTACCAGACTGCAATCCGAGGTCTGATGACGCCTATCATTAGCGAAAGACCTTTGGCACTCGTAATCTACTACTCATCATGCTTGCTTCCCATGCACAAATATAGTTTTGTGCCCTTTGTTATCATGGACACACAGGGCCTAGGAATGTAGTAGAACATCAACCTAGCTTGACACTCTTGACAACCTTCGAGATGCCTGACTTCTCGCCATCGTAGTGGCCTCCCGTCTGTGATAGACCACCCTTGTATACGGCCTTTTGGGAAGCCAATTTTTTCTTCGCTTTCTCGAATCTTTGACGTTTTTTGACACGGGGATTGCGCACTACCTTGGGCCTATGAGGAGTGAGACCCTTGTTAGTGAGAATAGCGCGCGTGAGAGATCGAGGTCCATCAAGAGTTTCCTTCTCAATCACCCTATAGAATCAATACTCATCAACTTTGTACGCAAAGACAGTGAATGGCAGATCTACCGTTCAGCAGCTCGAACAGCATCATATTCGGCCTTCTTTTGTTCTTTATTCTCCTTCGTTTTCTTTTTGACAAGCTCATAATACCCGTCAGGCCCATCCAAGTCATCTTCATCGTCTCTTTTTCTTTTCTCTGGCTTACGCTCAGGAGGCTCAGAATCATCGAGATCTTCACCACCTTGTTTGTGCAGTTGGTTCTTTGCCTCTTGTAACAATCGCGACATTTTTTCCTTTTGTCGCTCATGATATGGTATGTCGTCGTCCCCTCCCATGGCTTGGCTTCTTGCCCCTTGACGACGAGCATTTGTACTCTCAATTCTGGATGTATGGAAACGTAGTGATTTCTTGCGAGCGCTCTTGTCAGCTGCGTCAGCGACCTGAAGATGTGATGCTTCGCCATAAGCATCATCTAATTCTGTGTTCGCCTTGGATCGTGATCTGATCTTTGTCCTGGAGGAAGAGATAAATTCTGGTTCTTCCAGATCAAAAATGGGAACAGAGGCCTTCGACGGCTCCGACAAAATCCTACGCTTCTTCTTTTGTGGTTCATTCACAGGAGGTTGAGCTTTGACAACTCTAGGTCTAGGTTTCGGCTTAGCAGACGAAACGAACATCTGCGCATCTTGAAGAAGGTCATCCAACTCCCCAGGTTCCAATTTCCGCCGCAGTTCCTCCATATAATCCTCGTCACCCGTTAAATCTAGGCTTTCATCATCATCCTCGTCAAATTCGGGCTCAGAGTCTGGGATCGCAAAGCCTAAATCCTCTAGTGTTAACACAGATTGCTTGAGTGTTAGTAATCGTTGCATAATAGGGTGAGAAGTTAAGAGTTCTGGTCGTCGAGCGTATTTTGTGCTTGCTCGTAAATGAAGGTAGAAAGCCAACATTGTGGCGTAGGTCAGCAGGGCCTCTAACCAGGAGCTGTCAATAAAGGTGGCATAGTGAATGACTTTGAACTCACGGTAATGAAGGTGTGGCAAACCCGCAACTTGCATATTCGACTCGGCAGACTGTAGCCTAAAGAGGATCAAGATTTCAGGACGAATGAAGAGGACTATTCGCTCACTGTGTGATCTTCCGATGAGTTTTCATCAATACCTCCACAGTGTCCTCCCAGTCACGAGCCAACGCGAGAGCCTCTGGGTTAGTTTTCTCGAGATGACGAAGAAGAGACTGTCTATCTTGCAGTGACGAAGGCACAGCATTCTCAGCATCAGCTACCACTCTAGAACAGCAATAGCTCAATATCAGCTTGAACGAGGAAAGCCATATATACATACTCTGCTGTTTTGTCTGCTCGTGATATCTCATGTCTGTCATTGAGACCAAAGTCATCGTCTGTCATGCCTTCCAAAGCTTTTTTCTGCAGTCGCTTGGCTTCTTGTTCCTCCATCTCGTGGCCTTCTTCGTCATCCGATTCCAGTTGCGCGGCATTAGATGAGTAATAGGCAGCCTTTCCTCGTCCCCAGGTTTCTTCCTCCTCCTCCTCCTCCTCCTCCTCATCATCATCATCATCATAGTTCTTTTGTTTTTCCTTCTTTTTTTTCTTATCCTTCTTCTTCGACTTTTCGCTTGTCGTCAAATCTGCTCCTCCAGTGTCTCCATCATCATCATAGTCATCTAAGTCCTCATCATCCTCCAGCCCCTTTAATGCGAATACTTCATCATCATCACCGTCACTATCGCCATCATATTCGTCTCCGTCAAAAAGAACTTTATCTTTCGAAGCATGAACTACAACACGGGAAAGGTCAACTCAAGAACTGCAGTGCCAAGTGCCACAGAGGCGAGTGCCAAGCTCACATGCATCTTCTTCATCCAGGGGAATATCGTCAGCAGTCTCCCATCTAGCAAGCTTCGCATCTGACCTCTTGGCTGGATGTCGCTTTTGTTTGTTCCCTTTCGACTTTTTTGAGAGGTGTCTGACCATCGTCTTAAGTTTATGTCATAGAAAGAAAGATCAAGCGATTCGTGTATTACATAATCATATTACCGTCAATCGAACACCTCACTTCTTGCCAATCATGCGAGAATGTGGGGCATCTATATAGACTGTAAATATGTATATGAAGGTACAGTGAACTCAGCACTCTGTATATCCGAGAACTGGAGAGCGCTTTCTCATGCTACAAGCATGTCGTCTACATAATCTACATAATTTCATCCTCACCCCAACAACATAAAATCCATGAATACAGAGCCTGTAGATTCTCAAGTCCAGATGAGACAACTCCTCGCGACTAAATAGATAAAACACATATACTAACATAGACAAGTAGTGTGAGCGATGCACAGCGCATCGAGTTAAGCGCCATCAATCCCACTGCTTGCTTGCTTCCAACAGTAGCCCCCGTGTTGGTACCAATAGCAGTCACACGACAACTCTAAAAGTCTACAACCTCATCGCCTATCAACATCTGATCTGAATGAGCCCAAGCAAGGTGCATGGTTTTGGAAAAGTGCCGAACCAATAGCCTTGGCTCGCTGCCTATACCTAACCCCGCAATCTCCTCTATTTTCATTGCCCGACTCCCAGTTGATCATACATGGAACGTATAGAATGAACAGTCCCACGATATAAGGGCTCAGATCGATGTATCACAAGATTCTGCCAGCGATTTAGTTATTATGGTCATTTGATAGTCTTCTTATCTTTGGATATTGAAGAGGACCTATCGGAGTTGTCAAACCAATCTGAGCCAAACCATTTGCTTGACAATGTGTGAGACTCACGCTACCGCAGTTGCGTTTTTCATGATTGTCAGTTTGCCAGCTGAGGCAGCGGAGACCATTTGTTGCTCGATGGAATTGCCAATCTTCGCACTCAAGGACTAATGTCGACTATATCAGCCTCACACAAGTGATAATTATGATAAACTGACTTTGTGCATCTGTGCATGTTTGATAAGAACAGGCTTTTTCGGAGGAATATATTTTTTGCCCTTCTTCGTGTTTGCAGAAGCTTTCTGGGCATGTCGGGCAGATGGTGCCTTTGTTTGAAGGCCTTTTGTTTTTCCCTGCACCATTAATGAGCTTGCTTGTTAGTGATGGATCAAAAAAAGAGCATCGAAAGACTGATGACATCGATCACGTGGAACTATGTGACACTTCCCGCCATTTACCGAAGCATCGTCAGAAACGTTATTCTTCTCAAGCAAAGGTATGCTTGCATCTACTCTGAGAGTGCTGCGCTTGCAGTATGTAGCTAGCACTAGCAAGGTGCTCACCTCTCATTGCAAGAAATAAATGCTCTTATTTACTCACCTGGCCGACAGCGAGCATACCATGACCTTACTACACTTCCTACCCAGAAACCAGTCCTTTCATCAGGACCACCTGGATATAGCGCAGTATCTGGGCACACAGTCACAGTTTTTGGTGCCACTGGCTTCCTTGGGAGATATCTGGTTTCCAAACTTGGTGCGGGCAAAATCGTCAATTAAGGCTTAATTCCCTTATGCTAGAGTTTTTTCTGTGCTTGCTTCCGCAGGTAAACTTGGGACACGGGTCATTATCCCATACCGTGATGAAGATGGAGCCCGAATTTTTAAGCCAATGGGTGACTTGGGGCAGATTGTTCGAATGGTATGCTTGGCGAATGCTCGAAATGTCCATCTGGAACTTACTCTTATGCATTAGGAATGGGATATCCGTGATAAAAAGCAAATTGCAGAGTGTGTGAGGCATTCTGATACCGTTTTTAACCTCGTCGGACGGGACTATGAGACCAAGTAAGTGGTTCCTTGTCTATTTCTTTTGGTTCTCGAATAAGTATCTAAATATGTCAAAACCATCAACCTATAGGAATTTCAAGTTTGGTGATGTGAATGTGCTCGGCGCCGAACGTATTGCCAAAATTTGCATGGAAGAAGGTGTTCCACGCCTCATTCATATATCACACCTCAATGCCTCCACTTCCTCACCATCGCAATTTTATCAAACGAAAGCAGAAGGTGAACAGCGGGTCAAAACCGCGTTCCCTAATGCAACTATCTTTCGGCCGGGTGCAATGTATGGTTATGAGGACAGGCTATTGAACAATATTGCAAGTGAGTGTTGTCTTGCAACCATGTTCTCATAACGCTCATCAACGCTTCCTTTCAGTCTGGCCTATCTGGTGGAAACTGAACCAGGCAGATACCAAAATACGCCCTGTTCATGTGAGCGTTTGATCTGATCTATCCATGACAGCGAATAATTGACGAGGCATTGTATTGCAGGTCTTGGATGTTGCCCAGGCTCTTGCTAATCAGGTTGCGCGTACCATACCCGGAAGCACACTATCTCTTCCAGGGCCTTCCACTTTGACCTATGAATACCTGCTTGACCTCGTTTCATCAGTGACCATTCGTCCACCTTCGCAGGCCCCCATGTTACCAAAGTCTGTTGCGCTCGTACTTAGTAAATTGGCACAAAACGTCTGGTGGCCAGCATTGAGCCCTGACGAAGTTGCGAGACGTTATATCGATGATACGGATGCCCCTGGCGACTGGGAAGCAGTTGGTGTAGATCCCACTGAGATTGAGTCCCATGCTATCACGTATTTGAGGCGCTACCGGACTGCGTAAGTTCTTCGAAGTTTGACCTGAGAGCCTATACCGATGTTTTGGATTTCTTCAGGGAAAATTACGTGCGGCCAACCATGATTCCACCTAGACCATCTCCCAAGGCCATTGTAAGCGAGATACTTGAGCTCCAAGTACCCCCTTTCAGCTAATCCGGTTTTATGCAGGTGGAGGAGTATTAGTCCAAGACAGCGGCTCGACATGTATTTCTCATCTTATTAATAGACAAGGCTGAATGTATACCTTTGGCTGTAGCAGCTCATGGGAGGCATTCATTGAAGCCCACAAGGTCAAGAATGAAGGATTATTCAATCCGGTGAGAATGTACCATTGGCCACCAAATGTGAGAGTGAGACAAAACGTCTAGCACACTCACGCACACACGCACACACGCACACACGGAGAGATCAACATGAATTAAGTGAAAAGTGAAGGAGAAAATCCTAGAAACCGGGAGGGACAAGTGCTTTTGGTTGTTGCTGGTTAGGTGGATACATAGGAGGTGCGAGCATCTAAGAGTTATTGTCAGCAAGATGATACGGAGAGAGAAAGTAGGCCACACTCGATGGCACGTGCCGCATGGAAATAGAACACACCTGCTGCGCCCCCTGCTGCTGCTCAAGCATTTCCTTTTCCTGAGCTACAATTTTGGCCTCATCTTCGAGGCTAAGAGCAAGTGGTAATGCCACGAGCAAAGCCGAGGTGGTGACCACCCATACGACATTCCCAGCGATTTTTCCACTCTTCTTGAAGAAAGAAGCGGTCTTTGAGATTCTGGACGAGATGGAATGGCGAGTAGCGGGGGGAATAACGTCGGCGAGGGCGGCTACACGCTCAAAGAAGGATTCTTGGACAGAAACATCAGAAGCAATGGAAGACAGAGATTCTGTTGAGTTGGTGCGGGAAGAGGAGGCTGAGCCATATGGAGAGTTGGCAGCTTCCTTTTCCTCGACAATTTCGACCTTGACCATGACTGTCTGAAAACAGGAGCGTGACGCCTGTGACTGCGCATGCCTGCATGCACGTGATACTACCGGAAAATCTGCTCGGCTCCGAGAAAACGATTTGGTTTAGACGGGAGGACTGGGTGCCGTGGCGGACTCGACAGGCACGGCAGAAATGACACAAAAATAATGGTGGGTTGATTCAGGCTTGCCATTCTGGACGGAGAAGCAGCAGCAGTTAGTAGCTGTCCATATACATATATACCCTCTTCTAATCACTTTCATCTCCTCTTCTTTCCTTTCCCCTTCTTTTCCTCTGGCGCTTATCCATGATGTACAGCGATGGTCCGGGTAACCGCACCCCCTCTCTGTCGGGTCATCATCAACAAAGTCTTCGTTTCCCCTTCGTTCTTTGCCGGACCGTTCCTGATTCCTTCTTTTCTTCAGACCTCAGTTTACCAAATCAATTCATGCAGAATCACATCCACGAGCTTGCAAAGTCTCTCCCCGTTCCCCCACCCGCACCTCGCAAACAGAACACTGCTTGTGATGCTTGCAGGTCAGTCGATCGGCTCATGTTTTGTCCTTTTTTTTATTTCTTATTCATGTTGTCAGATCCAGGAAAGTCAGGTGTAATAGGATTCCTGGTCAAGACAAGGTACTCCATACCACTCCCCCCTTCATCTTGCAATCGTCGACTCACTGTCTCTGGGCGTCGTACAGTGTCAGGTTGGTCCTTACCAGCCTGCCATCATTAATACCCTGACTCGTATGGCAGCACTGCACGTCCAAGAATTATCCATGCACGTCTGTAGCCACTTGAGCCACCCTAACATTTATAGTTTTGACTCTTCGCCGTCCTTGTAGGCATTTCGTCCAACAAGCTACCAGCGAGAAGAAGCGTATGACTGTCAACCGACGAAGAAATCTCAGCTCCGCAGGCTCCAGGTGGGTTCTCTGTTATCAATCCTGCTCTTTTCATTTTCCTGGATGGACGTCCTTGTCGGTTCTCATTCTTGGGACCATAGTGCACCACCATACCCTACTTCTTGCAAACAGTATGCCTCTTGATTTCAATCACTCGAACAGGCGTATCTCATATCCATTTTAACCTTTAGACTATCCCCACCATCCGAGCAAACTTCTCCGACCTCCTTCCTGGCAGGCAGCTCCCAACAGCAATCGTTGTTCGTGAGATACGGACTTCATCCGGGCATCACTACCGACACTCCCACCCATGAGGTCCTGAATTTCGTCTTCGCACCTCCAGAAATCATCAAGTAGGTTCAGTGGATCTGGATCTTAACTCCTTTATTCATCTTGATTTTTAGTAGTGAACCGACGCCATACATGTCACCTACCCTCATTAAATCTCCGTATGAGTCGTGGGGCAAATTGGCCCACAAGCTGGATGATGACAAGTTCAGGGCTGAGTGAGTTGAGTTTCACTGATTGTCATCGCATTAGATGTCATTGAGTCATTATTACTATATATTTGATGACTCCCCTTCAACCCCCTTTCCTTAATTAATGCTGATTGAGCCCCAAAATTCAATGCTGATAATAATGACCTCAGATTTGCTCTCGATCTCGTTGAAGTGTTCTTCCAAATTGTTCATACTCGGCTCCCCCTGCTTAATCCCGCCCAGTTCCGAAGCCGACTTCAATTGTATCCTGCGAATTCTAACTCCAGCAGCGAGAAGTCCTTGCACCCTGCATTGGTCGCCACTGTTCTAGCCTGGGGAACCAAGTTCTCTGAACACCCACTACTAATAGCAGATAGGAAAAGACCTGGTGGACAGAGCCTTTTGGCAAAAGCGCTCATAGATCGTGCACGCGATCTTGCTGAAGCTCTCAAGGTCCATCGTGTGGCCTCTCCAGAGCATGTGGTCATCGGCCTTCTCATCGAGCCCCTTCAGAGTCGTCAGTATATCGTCTCATATCCTGACCACGTCCACTTATAGTAATGAACAGAAAATCCGGATGATCCTACCGGTATGTCCCCTTGCTAGACACCGATGCGGTTTAGCCTCTTAATTTTACATCTCCACATCGTTTCCAGGATACCATGGGTTCTGGCTCACAAGTGCGACACGACATTTGCTAGAACTCGGCGTAAGTTCCACCGTCGACGGTATTCCAGATTCTTACCCTCTCAATGAAATCAGATAAACCACAAAGCTGTCATGGGGAACATCCAAGATCCAGAAAGTCGCGGAACAATGATCTTTGCATGGTGGATGGCATGTATCTCTGATGCGTACGCTTCTGCGTATTATCGCCGAAAGCCTGTCCTTGATGATCATGACTACGATATCGACTTTTACACTGTGGATCCAGTCAATGCTGACCTTGTCGATACTCACACCGCAATGCCTTCTCCCCGGGAGCAGTTGGAGGTACGTATCTATAGCCTATTTCATGTAAAAATGCTGATGCCTTGATCAGTTCCTCGTAAGCTATCTGACTAGGGAAATTAGATTTCCGCTGACTACGCACCCAAGGGTTATTATCGGGCTGCGCACTCGCTGGCACGCACTGCACGCCATATGTCTAAAAAGCTGTGGCGTCCGTCAACAGAGGCGGACGGTGTTCGACATGAGAATGTCTGTTTTTTTGTCCGAGAACTCTTGTCCTGGAAAGATGACTTTCTTAATTTGGTCGGTGTACCGAGCAATTTTGAAGGAGAATGGGACTTCGTATCAGTAGGTCACTCCTCAGTAACCTTGATACTAAGTTTTTGACTCAACTTTTTCGACTCAACTCACTTACTTAGGCAGTTTCCTCGTGCGCGAGCGACGCAACATATCATGTCATGTGGATCATTCTCTTCAATGCACTTGATGATTACGGTATCAAAGAGCTTAATGCGGCTATGACGCCGCCCAATCTCGCCGAGGTCGAATCGATCAAACGGAAGGTCGCAGATGAGGCACTTCATGGGGCTCTACGTATAGCTGGCCTGGTAAAGGTCCTTTGTAAACATCATATGGAAAGACTGATCACTTGTTTGACAGGCTGGTGTTCTGACATCCAATGGATATTTGGTAAAATCCCATGTTTTTCATGTCTGAAATGGATCTGGACTTCTTCTCTTAGCGATTGGACCCTGCTGTCATGCATGTGAGCTGCATTCAGGCAGGTACATTACTTGCAAGATTGGGTCGGCCCGAAGTTCAGAACTGTATCGCCGGACTGGAACAATATAGCTACTCGTACGAGGAAGCGGGAGACCAAGCTACGGAGATGCGCCGGATTTATAATGCGACGCGTGCAGGGCAAAGTGAGATCGGCCATATGGCGTCAGTTACACAACGTAAAACAGCCACCCCGCCTCCTCAACATGGTAACCACGACGAAGACGAAGTGATGAGCAATGGTAGTTCGTCTCATCACCACTCACCACACCACCATCATTCTCGCATTCGTCATTCTTCCCCATGACTTTAGTACCGCTTGCCTCTCTCAATTTTATGAAATTTTACACGAGATACGAGTCTTTTTAAACCCAAACTCATCCACTCTTGCAGTGTTGTGCAGGTGCCTGGAAATTTTCATCCGATGGTTCATGCATGCTGTCATTCAAATCCTGACTAAAATCACCTGGAAACAAAATTGATCATTTATTTCCCCCTTTGTTGCTAGATTCATAACTACTCCCTTCATGGACAGTTTGGACACTCATGTTCGTCGCCTTGTTTTCCCTGACTTTTTCTTGTCTGGCTGTCAATGCTCTGTCCGATCGACCAACTCAGGAGATGTTACACGTCTATGTGTTTCGAAAATGTCCTAATATATATCCAATCTAGTTACTACCTCGGCTGTGCTTTGTTTTTTTTTTGTATATATATTGTTTGCAAATGAGAGAGACGTGGCGCGGCATGATTGATTGAAGGATTATTCTTGTTTATCTCCATCGAAATGAAATATAACCGGTCAGAATATGAGAGATCTACCATTGATACCTACCTACCGCTTCAAGTTCAAGTTCGCGGCGACCTACATTAAATTTTCTGAAGTACAAGAGTTTGAACTCACAGGAGCGATTGTCACTTGTCACTCACGAAACAAATTTGCCCGATCACTGGTAATGGCTTATGAATTGTATTTTCAATGACAAGTCGCAACAATAAGCTACGCTAAGCAGAGTTAATCTACATATCCCTGGTTCAAGTATAGGTATAGATAGATCCTCTTGGGTAAGCTGCTGTCGACGCTGATTTTCGGAATGCCCTCAAATGTATGTGTGTGTGAGAGAGAGAGAGAGTGAGAGAGGATGTTGATTTATACTATATATTATATATTTTTGTCTTAGATGCAGGGTTTTGGTTAATTTCATACGCAAAAAAAGGTCGTTGTGGGATATACCACCCCTTTGTCTCTCAAGTGTCAGATTGTACAATTCTGATAACTTGCACAGGCTAGATATCTATATTTTTGAAAAGACATAAAAATTGCTTATCCAATTTGGATCTTGGAGAATTCTTCTCAATTCTCTTATCAGCGCAGAACTTCCAATCAAGTCTAATTACTGTTATGCTCTGCTATTGCTGAAGCGGAGACTGGATCTACTCTTGGGGAACCTTTTGCGTTGGGTGTGATCACTATGTCTGCAGAGCTTCCAAAAATGGTTGATGGCTTGAGTGTTAGACAACATGTGGCAGTTATAGACTCTTCAAGTGGCCAAAATCAACCATTGGGGATAGTATTCATTGAGGTGGCGTTGAAAATCGGTATTCAGCCTACGTTTTGGGCTAAATCAGTGGTGCAATACTACATCTGTCTTCAAAAGGAGCCAGGATTACGGATCATGATGGCTCTATTGATTGCAAACCTAATCTTCCAGAAATTATCGCTAAAAAGTACAGGAATGAGATAGAAGCGACTCAAAGGTAATGCAATCCAGAACCCTCAGGTACGGATGATAATGCGTATATGTACAGTAGCTTAGCCCAGATGCGGACATCGGGACGCGTAGTATAGACAATCAGGGTGTGTAGTCGTGAAATGCATTCCAACGAGAAGCAACAGAAAAAGCTGACAACCATAATGAGTCACCATCACCGCAACAACATTGCGAAATAGCTTGGGAGTCGATCCACAGAAGAGGTTAAGGCTGGGTAGTCGAGGATGATGTTTTGAAAAAAACTTTGAGAAACATGTCGTGAAGGGTTTGACGATGTTCTGGGGTATAGCCAAGGGGTTCTAGACTCTGTACGTTGGAGTCGAGGTAATGCGTCAAAATACAGTAAGCCCTCTCCGCCTGCTCCTTACTTGGGACGCCCTTCGGCAGCTCCTCCACCGCCACAATGTCATCAGGGGGACCCTCAATCTCCATAGCCATATCTGGCTGGATGTTGTGAATATAGTGTTCGTCAGGAACCGTAGCAAGCTGCATAGCTTCAGGCTCCTGAGAAGCCATTTGCGCGTCTGTAATTTCGTGTTCGTCTGCCTTCCGCCGACCATGCCAAACACGACCATGCCAGACGCCACCCTTTATACCATGACGATGCTTAAAGTTCTCAATCCAACCTGAACTGGCTTTAAAATTTTCATCTTTTTCCTTCCCCGAACCAATGGTACCATACTTCTTTCGGAGTTCATCGGCAATCTCCAAAGCCTTTCTTTGTATCTTGGCATCAGTGATGGTCTCACCAGCTTCGCTGAGTTCCTCGAGCCACAATACCATCTCTTCTTCGAGTTTGGGGTGTTTTGGTGGCCTGAACTCGGCATTTGAGCTATGAGTAAAATGATAATAAATTGCAGAGCTCACCGATGTCGCGGCACCTCGGCAACACCATCCTCAATATTGAGCCAGGTTTTTTTCTCTTTCAAGATTTTGCTAACAGTGCTCCGTTCAACACCGAAGCGCTGAGCGATCTCTTCCTGCTTCTGATGAAGATGATTTTGTTGATAGAGACAGATATCTTTCCTCAAGGCATTAGTAAGCTTGGCTTTCTTTGGTTTCGGTCGAGCTGAGGTGCTATCACGGTCGATAGAGTCGCGAAGAACATTTGGTATATCCCTAGGACCAATGTCAGATCGAGAAGATACGTGACTGAGTGCCGGGGACGGGGGTCGATGATCGTATGAATGAGAGGTCAATCCATCCTGTGAATGACCAGGATACTGATCAAAGGGAGAGCTGTAGGTCATTAGAGGAGTGGGAGTCATGGTAGTACTCGGCGTATCAGCCCGATAGGGTTGGTTCTGCATCATCATCATAGGGGTAGTTGACGCAACGTTAAAACTATACTGATCTTCACGAGAGCCAACGGGCGATTGGGGTCGAGACGCTGAGGCTTCATATGTGGTGTGGTGGCGCTATCGAGGAACGTCAGACAAGAAGATATCAGAAATGGAATACTAACGGGGCTGAACGCAGAGCTGTTCCTTGGATAGAAATTCTGCATTCCATCCCGACGCCGCTGGCCTTTGTATTCGGGGCGTGACAGCCTGTTCGGAAGGGTCCTCCCATCATGATCAACATGGGAATCAGCATAAGAAGAAGAGTAATAATCATGGGATTGATCTTGCGTATTCGATAGCATTTGATCGTGAGTGTTGTTGAGTTCTTGTTGGGCAACGCGAGAGGGAGAAGACATGGAAGATGCAGGCGATGGGTAACTTTCTTGAGGCCGAGAGCTGATACCGGAAGGTGGGAACAAGGATGAAGGGTCCGAGGGTGGCTCAAAAGGAGATGCTGAACAAGTATAACTAGTATTCCAGGAAGAATCGCTCATAATAGCATTCAACTGGCCAGCCTGAAGATGTGGTCGCCGAGTTGGTTGTCTAGAACATGCCTGAGGATAAGAAGACGGTGAAAAAGGGTAGCTGAGAGTAAGTTTGGGAAGCATTGAGAATACGTCGGTCAGTATATGTCAATTTCTGTCGGAATTTTTTTTCGAGCCTACCAGTAATTTGTGTGGATCGTCCAAGTTTATAAGGGGTAGAAGAGAAAAAACAAGTTCAAGCAGTGTCTACCAGCCGACCTCATGTGCAAAGGAACTCATCTCAAGCCTTTTCCCTTTCCGGACAAGAAATGCTGAGTACTATTTTTATCCATGTTTTCTCCGACTGCTCTTCACAGCTGCAAGCAACAAAGGTCTTCTTTCCTACCCCATCCTGTACGATGAGGTGCGCATGATTGTGATACCTGACCAATTTTCCACATCAACGGCGTTATTTGTACTACCAGTACTGAACGACGCTTCAGCACAATGGCAGTCTTGTTTCGCAGTTGGATCCTTCCACGAATTTCTTCGAGTCATCCATCGGGAACAACGGCACTAAATATTTGGTATCTATACACCCCTCGGCACTAAGGGCTAGTATAAATGAGGCGATTACATTTATCTCTACGAACCCGGTAGCGATTTACTACCTGTAGTTACTTTATTTTATGCATTCATCTACGGGCAACGGAAATCCTCACCTCTCCTGTAATGCATAGGCTATGAACAGAAGACTACTTGAGACCAGACACACTGGGAGCTTCGTCAGCAACCAGCGTGGAAAAGGTCTACAGCTTCTTCGACCATTTCTATATCGGTACAGAGCTTTGTTTAACAACATGATCTTATACTGGGATCAGAACATGCAATTGCCTTCATGAGCTTGTCTCGTTGTCTTGTTGATCTGGTTTCGCGGGAACGTCTGCCAGCGAAGTTCCTGGTCTATTCTGATCTTCCATAGTCGTCACAGATACACCCGATCTCGCTCCTTCTACGTGACATTATGATAGTATTGAGCCGCTCGGGGAAAGAAGCAGCTTTTAGATCCACCGTTTATCGTTCAGTATGTTATTGTGATATCCTATTGTGTAACAACTTGACTTCGAAATCATCGGATCCCCGCAGTAGCAATGTACTTCTATCAACCTGCCTCCCCGGTTCATTTCCATGAAACCATTCAAGAAGTTCCTTAATCAATGGTGGGAAGACACGAGGTGAAAAAAACGATGTCAGCAGCCACCTCATGTTACATTCGTCGGATGTTGGATGACATACTAATCTGGCACGTGCCGTATCGTACCGATGTCTACCGATATGTCACACGGCATTTGTTTGAGATTTCAATATAATATGATGGAACATTTTTTTCAATATCACCTTATGATCAACAGGGAATATGTGTCAGATTGGTGGAATTTCCTTTCTGACACAACCCAGACCGAGGACCAACAATGAGTGCATTTGACCGGTAGGTACAGTGATTCGTTCAATGTGATGAGATCGCATATTTAACAATGCATCAATCCTCGAGGTTTGATTGAGGACATTGGGTTCACAAAACTAATTCTAGATCATCGCGCAGCATGTCACAGATAAAATCGATCACACCTTGAGAATTACAGCGGGGCACCAATGTTAACTGATTCCTGATGCAGACTTAGGATGGATGGTCTTACATGTGGATAGATCTATGTTTATGTGAAGAAAAAAACACTAGTGAATGTATAGCTACTGAAACGCCTGACCTTCTGGAAGTTGGAAACTGTCCAGTGGCCGGTATACATACCAGTGGAAACACAGGATCGGTGGAGATTTGGGCATCGACTGGAACTGGTCAAGTAGTAGATGCAGCATCGAGGAACGGATTCGAAAATCTCATAGTCTAAGTATAGTCTAAGTATTGAAGAAATAATGCAGGATACTCGAAATATCAGTACGGTCCAGTATCTTCAATGACCGCAGTAAAAAGAAGATTTCCTGGGAAACTTACATCAAGAGCGAACTGACACATCCCAGAAAACGACAGTTCGAGGCAACTAGAGGGGAACATAACCCAAGATCTAATTTCTTGGGCGGAATCATAGGGAATTTGATTGAGATAGCCGTACTCCTGTGTTAACAACAAAGACGGCAGAAATTGAGGCAGAAATAGTGTCCGATGGCGTCCGATATTCCAGGACTAGAAGTAGCAAGACCCACTCAAGAAGGAATATCGTAATCAAGGACCAGAGTATAGTATTTCATAACTGAACCTCTCCGCAAAGTCGCCACACTGAAGATACAGTAAAAGCAAGAGGTATGTGTACGAGCTATGGAACGAGTAATGGCCAATCATAGATATCGATATTGCATTTCTTTGATTCTCCCTTTTGCATAGCATTATGAGTCATAGTCAATCGTCCGAACATCGGTAATTCACGGAACCTTGACTCATTTGCTCGGGACCTCTCGGAACCCATGTCAAGCTTCAGGCTTGGAGAATTTTCTATTGGCTCGAGTATAAAAGCTCAGCCTGCTTAGATGATGGACTTGTCATACAATGCTTCATACTCCCTTGATCGTGCGTCGTGCAACATTGACATTGTGTCATCCCAATGTGGTGACGACTTTGATGCAACTCCGCACCTGCACATCTTTGGTTAATTCTAGAAGGACAATTATGTCTTCGGGAACTCAGAAAGCATCCCTAACAGACCCAACTTCCCACAAACAAGCAACAGGGATACACTACCGTCCGTTTGCCCCAGTTATTATAAATGTCCAATCTCATGAGGATTTCAGAGGACAGAGCCACTCCGATCTCGTCGAACGGGGAGCCTTCACAATTTACAAAACGCAGTTCCACCAGCATCGTGTCTGCCATGGTGCAGGGTGACTGGGTGCTTTTTCACCCTGTCTATTCTCCAGAAGAGTTGAAGGCTGTGCAGGTGCAGTATTTGGATCAACCATTCTTTAAATACCCTTTATTGATCCACAAATTGTTGGGCTTGGCAGGTGTTACAGAGGGAAAGGCGAACACTGTCAGACAAAATTGCTTATGGTTTAGTCAGACTGGCTAGGACCATGTTCGACTGGGTTTCAGGATACAGGCATGTCGACGGTCCTCCTGATCCCAAAATGTCCATCGCTGAACTCCGCAAAGCGGGGTATCTGTTAGACAATAAGGCTTGGCTGAATGTAAGTGATGAATTTCATTATGTGGTTTTGTAGACTTAGGACTTTTTTCATCTTAGAGGATCCTATTCCTGGAGAGCATCGCCGGAGTGCCAGGCATGGTCGCGGCAACATTGAGACATTTAACGAGTCTTCGTCTCATGGTTAGTAATACTATCAGGGTCTGCATGAGACATGCCCAACTAACACAATTTTAGCGACGGGACGGTGGATGGTCTGTCATTTGTATTTGTAAAGTCATCTATTAACCAACGTTTTCAGGATCCACACTTGTTTGGAAGAGGCTGAGAATGAAAGGATGCACCTCATGCAGGTCTTCCCTGTGTAAACCATATTGTGCTCGCTGAATTCGGACCACAGGACTTTTATGCATCTACGCAAGCCGTCCCTTTTTCTTAGAGGACTCATCCTTGGAGCCCAAGGGGTTTTCTATAATCTTTTCTGTATGCCTGTTCTCCTTGTGGTTTTCTCAACTGACCGTATCATTCTCGTAGTCCTGTCGTATCTAGTGTCACCTCGTATATGCCATCGTTTTGTTGGTCACCTGGAGGAAGAGGCTGTCTTGACTTAGTATGTTGTTGGCTCTCGTCTGACGTTTGTCACTCATTGACTGCTAGTACTCGTTGTATCGGAGATCTAGAAGCGGGCCGTATACCAGAATGGTAGGCTTTCTCTATACATGAACTCGGGAAATCTCAATAACGTTTGTAGGACCGATGTGGCTGCTCCTCAGATTGCTATTGATTACTGGCGCCTTCCACAGGATGCCAAACTCCTCGATGTAATTTACGCGGTGAGATCTGATGAAACAACGCACCGTTTTGTCAATCACAGCTTGGCCAACCTCGACCCACACACCGACGTTAATCCTTTCGCACTTCGCGAACCAGACATGCATGTGAAAGGTGGAAAGATTGAGTAAGTATTTTCTAGGTCTATCCTCCCCAACGGCTGTTCTGAGCACCATTATCAGATTCAAACGGGACGAATCGGAGCGTTATGTTAAGGACTCACATGAGATTATGCAAAAACAGCTGGACTGGCGTGGCGATGGCAAGAATAGCAATAACTGACAGCGTAACTAGACATATTCAGGCACCAACTTGGCCTGTATCAATCTCAGTCTGACTTGAGATATTAGAACTCTCCCTACTTATGTGTACTTGATATAGTTCATCGTAATCCCCTACTCAAACCCACGTGCTTTACCGCTTCCTGAGTCCACACTGACGTCCGGTTAATTCGGTCAGAGTTTCACTAGTGTCGTGTCGTTCTGGCCATGGACCCTGCATCTTCATTCCAAAACCAGTGCAACCCAGATGGTGCACCTGCTGCAGTCCACCTCTATCGACGGATATTCATTGGTCCCATGCCAGAAAAGCTGATTTCCCAGGCAGAGGCCCATGCTCATAAACACTATCACAGGGGCATATTTCTGGGAAGAGCACAGACGCAAGAAAGTGACCCAAATAATGTTACTAGTGTATCCCAAATCGTAAAAGACCATGCATTCCACCACTTCATGTCCGAAGGAGGGAGAGAGGAGGATTGGGGTGAGGCCGAGGAGAGAGGGAGGACAGAGGCATTACTCGAAAGATGGAGGGCGAGTGAATGGGGTGCTCTATGGCATAGGAGACACCGACGACACGACAAGGAACCTCAATACGCTTGGTCCAGCTCCTGGATTGGTGCAAGTTTTGAAGTTGGACGCCTCCTTGGTGTCAGCATCTTGGATGAGCCCATCATGGCTGATTTACCCTCTCACCCAATTGAAATAAGCGATGTTCCCACCAACACGACTTTTGTGTTTCCTCTGAATCAGTCCGACTCATTTCCAGAAGCGCCAGGAACGCCCAGGGATGTTAGCCCAACCCCCACAGCTTCAGACACGAATCTTTTGCGTTCACACAAAGGCACCATGAATACAGCATCTTCCAGCCTTCAAGTCACTCGTTCTCAGGTAATATCCAGCAGCAAATTCAAAGGCAAGGGAAAGAAACAGGTTCATTATAACGAGGAGGTGCAAGAGCTTGCAACGCCTAGACCCGCATCCCCCACAGAGGTCTTGGGCAGGACTTCTGCGACCGTCGAAACTACGACGAGTGCGGCGGCAAGCGCACAATCATCTCCTGATTTCCCTCTACAGGGTTTTTCCTGGAGAGATGTCGTCTTCAGAGGTACCCAATGTCTTACGGCTTATGGATCTCGTCAATTAAATTAAATGCAAGACAGGATGTTTGTGAGGGTATGCATGACCAAAGCTGAGTGCTTGAGTGTGCATTTTGATGAATCAATGCATCGCACTACCCGTGGTCTGCAGCACCAAGACTGGGCGGAATTCGTCGTCGCCTGGCGACAAGATTTTATTGAGATTTACGATGACTATGTAATATTCAAACCCTTCGATGGTGTGTGTGTATAATGACTGACGCCGATTTTTCCAGAGTACATCACTTCAGGAATGGGCAATTGGACACAAACACCTTGCGTATATAATACCTCTGAAATCGCCTCGGACACATCTTTCTTTGTATTCCTTCGTCGATATGACCTTCTGCATCACATGCCGACCTATGCGAACCTATTTGAAAACTAAATTGAGTAGGACCGAACCAGAAGGAACATGTATCTATATTTTCAAAACTAGGAGTCGCTCTCGGGCGTATGACTGGACATGGAATTTATGGTATGTTGCCTGCGGAATCTCTGACAAAATGGTATTTAAGAGTTTGTACCCAAGGCGTGCCCTTGGTGGTGAAATTCCCAAGAGTATCGATATCAGAAATCCTCGTTTGGGGCTCAGAGTCGTCTTTGAGCTTCCTTGTTTGGATCTTATTGATCCTGGCACCGCGCTCAAAATGTTTAGTAGACGCAACATCATCGCATTGTGTATGAAATCTTTGAAACCAGTCCCAGGCTGGAGTAGCTTTGTCGAGCATGAAAGACAAAGGGGAAGAACGTTACAACTAGCTTGGAGGTCGGGAGCGCACGTGGATTGGATATGGAATGACTTGAATGCAAAAGGCGAACATCGGGAATGGTCCGCTCTGTGTGGACTCGCATTCAAGAATGTAAGTCCAATAGCCGAACGTTTCGACTATTCCTTCTGATCAGAATAAGTCACCGCAAGCCCCTGTCCTTGAGCTTCGAGTAGCAGAACACCACCCTACCTTTTTGCACTTCAAGAATGGCACGCAACTGATTCAGCCTTTCGCAATCGAGGGCTATGTCGAACACATTCGGCCTGGCACTCAAACGAAACAATCACTGTATCTTGTCAGTCATTGCGGTAACCTTTTTACACTATCTCCCCATCAAGCACAACCTCCATCACCACCAGGATGTGCTTTGATGTTGGGTAATTTGGAAGAGTATAAGCAAATCACAATGAAGGTGGAAATTAAACGGGGGATTTATCATCTTATGCATGCGCGCGGCTTTTGTGACCTGCGAAGCGTTGTTTTAGTTCAAAGAGCATTCCAGCTAGTTCCGCAGCGACACCATGATCAGAAGGATGATCGGTTAGCTGAAGAAAGTTCTTGGTTTAATACTTCGTCCCGAGTGAACGAAAGAACGGACAGCGATGATGAAGACGAAGGTGGGGATGAAAGCCTCAAGAGGTCAGACAATAAACCCTATCTCAGGATGAAGCGATCGTTTGAACTATTGCTTGACACTGGACGCGTTGTTCGTTTCGAGGTATGTGGCCGGTATCGTAAGTCCAATCCATTTTTGACGAGAAGGCTGATGCTGGTTTGACGCTTATACAGGTTCATTCGCGCCACGTCGCGAGTGAATGGGTCAAACGTTTGCAATCCCTTGTTGTGTACTGGAAGCAACGATACAGAGTGAACGCCAAGAATGAGATCGATCTTGCGCAAACTCAACGCCCTCGCATTACACCGCAAATCAGGGTTTTTGGTGAAGATATAACTCCTCCGGAGCACCGGGATCTTTCAACACCGTATCCGGCATTAAATACTTTGTTCAATTGGTGCATAATCGATGGGTGTCAGCCGATCGTCAAGGAAGGAAGGCTCTACATGCGGAAAGGTGTCCGTGGCCAATACCAGTAAGAATTAAGTATCCAACCAGTCTAATGAGGATGATTGACATTTGCCTTGCCCAGGGTTGTGCAGTTCTTCTTGGTGGACGGCCATTTAATCTCGTTTCGCATCTCGCCTTCCAAATCGTTGCATTTGGTAAACAAGAGTAAAGTGAACCTTGTTGATGCCTATGTCATATCCGGATATCTCGCGGCGTTAACTTTGCCAAAGGGACAATTTAGACCTAACGCGCCATCTGTGGCTCGTCGGTACGAGGATGGCCTTGAAGCGGATGATCGAGATGAGGATATGTTATTTGTGATATGCTATCACAAGCATGCGGCCGCAATTCCTTCGAAGCCCGGCATGGACTCCGCTGTCAATAATAACAACACAGAAGGACCATCTTCAGTACCCTCGTTATCCGAGAAGCATAAATATCTGGTCTGCAGAGCCCGCAGCAAACTGGAGAGAGATGGATGGTGTTGGGCATTGAATATGGAGATCGAGAAGTTAACAAGGAAACAGAAAGAGCGAGAAGAGAGACTGCGACAGACGGGTAATTTAAGGAAACCTAATTGAAGTTCATGAACTTGTTCTTCTGTGTTTGGAATTTTTGCATGAATGTTATTCGTTCAGAAGTTTATTTGGATTAAATTAAAGCGACAGAAACGGTAGAGAATAAAGACTGCATGAACGATCTTATGACTTGGATTTCTTCACACTGCCAGGAAAATTCAGCATAGGGAGCTAGATTGACAAGGGCAAGAACGCACCCATATCGACTGCGAGCCGTGCGTCTTCCTACCACACCATTGAAGTCTAACGCACCACGGACAACCTTGTAGCTGTCAGTTTGGGTTAGCGAAATTGTAACAACCGATCAGCTAATCACGTACCCAACACCAGGTAAATCCTTGGTATTACCACCGCGCACGAGGACCACACTGTGCTCCTGAAGGTTGTGACCCTCACCCGGAATGTACGCCAACACAGTATTTCCGTTCGATAACTTGACTCTGGCAATTTTACGTTTGGCCGAATTGGGTTTCTTGGGCTTTGTAATAATTAAGCGTGTGCAGACGCCCTTTCGTTGAGGGCAGACATCAAGCAAGGGTGACTTTATTTTCTCCACTTTTTTGGGCCTTTTGCGTTTCATGGCCTGGTTCAGGGTGACCCAGCTTGAAGGGGTAGCATGAAAAGAACGAAATGAGGGAATGGAAAAGAGCATAGGGTTGGGCAGACAAAGAGGCATGATTGTAGACGCAGGAGCAGGTGCCCAGCGTTGGCCCATGCGAGCAAGGGACCGCAGACCAAGACTTGCTAACATGGCTTGTTGCTGGTTATAGTCTATAAGCCGGCACTCTGATCCGTCTCCAGTTGTTTGTTCTACACGCTCCTGTCAAGCATCGACGCGCTTTCATTAAAGTCGCGTCTTTTTCTAACATGCCTACACTGTCTGGCAGAAGGACCGCGCGTCTCGATGACATACAGGATATTGAGGACGACACAAAGTCACAGCGTCCCACTCGAGATGAGGTCCAGGAGAGTGATGGGGAGCCAACTACCCGCAAGAAATCAGCAGGCAAACAGCGCGCTCTCCAGGAGGCCCCCAATGACCTAGATTCCGATTCTGACGACCTCATTGACGTGGAGAACTTTCAAAATCAGCCACTGAGACGAAACCAAGTGAATATGCTTCAAAGCCTGGCAGATGACTGGCAAAAACTGGGAGAGATCATAAGTCGCCCTTTCGGCATGTACGGATCGGCTGCAAGTGCATTGGCTGATCTTGAGGACGATCACGCGAAAGCGGTGCGAAATACAGTATCCAAATTCTAGCTCTGGAATCTATTCAAGATGCACACTACAGAGAATCAAAGAAATTGATGGCTCCATCCGTGAAAGCCTGGATTTCGTCGCCTTCATAAATGCCTACACAGATACTTTAGCAAAATTACGTCAAAAGGGTATTCAGGGAGAAAAGATTGTAGGTGTATAGCTTGAACAAGGAAACTACCCTCATGCTCGACCAGGTTGAGGTTGGACAAGTCTATACGAAAGATGCCACAGCGAACATAGCCAATTACAACAGGAAGACTCTTCGGCAGAAGTACGCCAAGCAGGATGCTTATAATACATTCAAAGCAAGCATATGGGTAAAGTCCATTTTTACCGTGACCTCTCGTTCAACCTTTCATTTCTCAACATAGGAAGCCCAACATCCTGGTATGCCAATGCCCCCGATCACGGAACAACTTCCTCGTGGTATGCTCGTTTCGAACAGACATAGATGAATGCACTGTTTAACTTGAAACTTCCATCGTTCCAGAACAAGGGGACAACAGCGATGATGATGAAGTCGAAGTCGGAGGCGTTAGCCAAGATTATCATTGCCCCATCACGCTTGGCTTTCTTGATGACCCATACACATCGTAAGTGCACGTTTGGTCTACTTTGTACAAATTTTATGAAGGATCTTTTCACCCACGACTTTGCAGGAGTATCTGCGGGCATTCATTTTCGGCTAATGCCATCAAGTCAACGTTTCGCACTCCAAACTCACTAAACAAGTGCCCTGCCACTGGCTGTACTAAGTCATTCCGATTGGTTGACTGTAAACCAAACAAAGATCTGGCAAAGAAAGTCAAAGCTCACAGACGACGGATGGAGCGGGAACGAGAGCTAGAACTCAACGACGTCGAAGAGGTGGTTGACTGAGGCCCCCGCCTCTGAATCACATCAATGATCGCTTTCTGATTCTGCTTTTGTCAAGCAGGTTAGTGCTCGATTGCTCGATTGACCTGGTGTTTCTGTATGACGGTACAATTATAGGTTTGTGCAGGTTGTACACATTGTGTCACATTTGTGAACAAGTTCTGACCGTGTACCTTATGTCGTTTACTCAATGATCCAGTGCCCTGGAACATTCTGATCACACCATGTCCTTGTTTTACATTGGGGATGTGTACCACATCGTTGCGGAACCGCTCCTCCAGCATGAGTATTTATGGATATTGGTTCCTCATTTGGCATTCATGATTGCATGCTTCATGGCCCCTTGGAATTTATAGCCACCTCCATCTGTTATGGGGTTGAGACATCAAACGTTCTGAGCAGCAGTCAATTTTAGGAACTTCCAGGAAGCAGTCGAGGCATGGAATGCGTAGACCATATTGCCCAGATCTGGATTGATGCAGCTATGTCCTTGAGGCCAGTGGCCAGTTTGCTAAAGAATAGTTTTCGGCTATTATTTTGTGCATATGAATTTCCGGTGCTGTAAAAAGCAAGCATTGTGATAGCCTGAGGTGTCATTCAGGTATGTATTTCCAACTGGCAACAGGACCATCGAAACTATCGGTTTGGCCATCTATAACCCCTCCATGCATCGAAGCTGATGGAGGCAGAAAAGGCAACATAATTCAAAGTCTGATCAAGGGTTTCTCCAATACTGGTTAATGCTCTGGAGCTCCAAAACTCAATTACTCGGTTTCCATGCTATCACTATCATCAGGTCCCGATTCCGAACG
>Ga0157368_1000206_pt1 | contig 28757 bp, 22 predicted proteins | sample AttbisABBM3_FD_113146 | JGI IMG/M metagenome (GOLD analysis project Ga0157368, IMG submission 113146) | Fungus gardens microbial communities from leaf cutter ant in Botucatu, State of São Paulo, Brazil - Atta bisphaerica ABBM3 | ecosystem: Host-associated > Fungi > Mycelium > Unclassified ... | reverse complement strand
TGATCTTGGCTTTAGCTTATGTGCTGTGCTATCTGTTTGCTGTGTGGTTGCAACTTCAGATAAATAGAAGAAGTCTGAGATGGAAGTAAGTACGTCAAGATTGCAGAAAGTGGACTTAGCTTTTTCTTATTTTCTTATTCTTATTTTCATTTTCATTTTGATTTATTTTCATTTTTCTATTTTTAAAACATAGGGTTAGGGTTAGTGATGACATCACTCAGTCACATTAGATGATATGGTGACAGTGACAGTGACAAGTCACATGATGCATGGAAGGATGTAGAAAGTTCTAGAAGAAGTGACATTATACAACATGTACACCACATGTTGACCTTATATCTTACACATGGTACTTTAGAGTAGGATGCACAGTAGCTAGCACTGACCATGTGGATAGGTATATAAGGTAGACTACTTTGTAAAAGAGCTCTCTATTGAGTTCTCTTATGTTAACCTAATACAAGGTTCCTTTTATTGACCAGCTCTAAGGTCTTTGAGTTGTAACAAAGTACTGATGGTGTGTCACTATTGAATACTGGAGATTGAGCTCAATAAGAATTATCTTTGTTGATTATCAAACTAGTGAATTACAGTGTAACTACTAGTTTTATATACAAGGAAGAACTATAGGAGATGCTTAGAGTTTTAGTAGTATAGCCTCTATTGTCCTGAGTAGAGGTTTAAGTGGTGAGATACTGACAGGAATATGACTCTGCCATAGAAAACCAAGTCAAATAGGAGAATTCCTATCATGAAAGATGAAATATCTGGATAGTTGCATCACTGCTGCAAGAACATGTTCCAAGAAAGGTAGCTATTGTAGAAGATAGGCTTGTATAAGCGACATTGAAAAAGCAGTATCACTGTAGAGATATATGTTCTGAATGGGTGGACTTGATATATAACAATAGACTATGGTTTGTATATACACTATGACTTTACTCTAAAGTATATGTGCTTTCCATAAGGCTAACATGTTGTTGCCATGCTATATGATGTTATCTATTCCAGAATCTTCTACATCTTTCTTTGTGTCATATAATTGTGTGATATATGCCTATAACAGGTGACATTACCTTATACCCTTTATCTATGTCCAAAATAAAGAAAAGTAAAAATAAAAACTAAAATAAAGTAAAAGAAAAAATGGAAAATAAAAATAAAATAAAAAGTAGATTACTGGTTAGAAATCTATCTATAGTTGAATAATATGCTTTGATAGCTTAAATAAGCTTAGCTATTAATATCAGGCCAATCTTTAGAGATAATGCAGATACCTCCAACAGATGTTAGATAAAGGTCCATAGTAGTATCAGATGTCTATTGTGTCTCTGAACAACAAGACAAGAAAATGCTTTCATAAGTCTGTGATTATCTCCCTCAATCAACTTTACCTAAGATGATAGATTAGCCTAAATATGCAAGTCAGTACCTCTTATTCTCTGCTTATAATTAGCTTAAGACTCCATCTATAACTTTACATTCATAGGAATGATAAGCTAGTAGTCCAATATCATCCAAGCTTACAAAGCTGAGTTTCTATGAATTGGGCAATGAATAGTCATGTCAGAGTCAAAGATAAAAGACTTTCTATTTTCATTTCTCTCTCTTATTTTTATTTTTATTTTCCATTTTATTTTATTTTTCAGACTTAGGATTAGGGTTTAACATAATATCACATGTAAATGTCACAAAATGTCACACTTCTGTCACAATAGAATATCATAAAAGGTTCTAAAACAAGATAATATCATATAACATATTCTATACATGTTGACTTTAAGAATAATGCACAGCCCTTTAGAGTAGGCTAATGGCAGTGTAGCATTAACTAGTAGTCTAGTGTATATAAGGTAGACAATCCTGTAATTGGAACTCTATCAAGTTTTCATGTATTAACCCAATACAAGATTTATCTTTTGCTCTTATACTTGAGCTTGAGTTGTAACAAGTTAGCAAATATTCTGATAGAGTAGGGATTATATATTTGCTCTTTCTGAAACATGCCTTATTCAAAGAGAAGAGATTTGGAAAGAGCTTTATCCTGATCTTCATTAGCCATCATTAGTATTTTGTATTAAATTGTCATATAAGAGACATTAGGAAAAGAATATCTGTAGCACTTAATTCCCAGACACAATTAACAAGTCCCAAATAGTGCCTTTTTCCCAAGTCCAGTAATTTTTTCTTTTCTTTGGAAAACTATAGAGACAATAAGACATTAGCCAATGAGAACAAACATTAAAATAAGTTACATACCACTTCTATCTTGTTAGGAAATATTAGTAATACTATAAGTTCAGATCCACTCTATAAAGACTTAGTTACACTCCTAAGCTGATTATTATCTAGACTATCTCATAATGAACTAATAACCACCTCTATTCTATCCTAATTCTTGTTATCTAGTTTGCTACAGTAGTATTATAGTTATTTAGCTAATTATAGTTGTAGATATTGATTAGTCAAGTGTACAGACTATATGCTTATACCATCCTACTATAGTATATATAGTAGTGGTATAACAGTAGAATACCTTACCTATTAGGGCAACTAGATAGAAAAGTCTAGCACTTTAAACCTTTAGAAAATCCTAAGAGAATAGAATGAGAATTTCTAAAGGTGATGACTACTCTATATATTAACAAATCTATTCTAATGTGTTAGAATTCCAATTACATAAGCAAGAAATGATGGTATTTAAGTAAGAAAACAGATGACACTACAAAACCTTGGAAGATCACAAAGTGCTATGGAAGAGCAAGAGAGTATGGAAAAAAGAGCTGAATAGCATATCTAGACAGTTAGGAATATTGGTATGCAGCCTGAAGGGGTCTAGAGCATAGGAAAGCAGATAAGCAGATAAGTGCAAATATGGGAAAGAACTATGGAATATGAAATAGTCACAAAATACAGAAAAGGAAAGTTTTGGAAGAGTCAGTTCTCTTATATTACTCAAATATCATCTAGAGTTCCTAGATACTTACAATTCCTCAAGTAAGATTAATCTTCTTACAGCTATGCTATCATTGACATCACTCAATTTCACATTTTAAGACTCTCTCTATTTTCCACTTCTATATAGCATATTCCTGAAATTATCTTTTCTAAAGAGTATGTCTTAGATAAAGAATTCAAAATTGAGTTTTCTAAAACTGTAAATGGTAATAGAGTATAGGAAAATCATTGTGAAGAGAAAGATTGATTGACTTGTAAGGATCAAACTATTCTGCAATTAATAATAATAATAATTTTCATTCTGCTAGCTTTTATAACAGACTTTGTAACCAATGCTTACATACTATTATGCTTCTCTTGTTGCCTCTGTATATTTGTCTCTCCAACTACAATGTTGACATTTGTTTGGTCAATATACTCAAGTTGTGTAATAGTATATCTAAACATCTCTATCTTATAAATTAGTAGATCAGCAAATTAGTAAGCTCAAGTTTATATTATAGTCTATTTGTAGCAAAATATTAGCTGATCTACAACAACTCAGATGGAACTCAATGATGCCAGAACACTGGTTGTTATGATAAGAATACAAGACTCATATTGATATTGCATTTATAAAGATCTTGTCTAGAATCTTGATTTTATTTCCAAGATAAGCCTATTTTCTTATGTTCAAATTGTGTAGACTAAACATGGGACTCAATTATTGAATATATCCACAACAACTTGCTGCAGTTGTAAAAGAAGTATTCTGATCAAGTAATAATATATAGTTAAATTCTTTAATATCTCAGTATATTCTTATTTGTTTTAGTTAATGAATTTGACTCTTTGTTATATGCCAAGTCTACCTGTTTGAAAAATACATTCCTATAATGATACTACCTCTCAATATCTAATCTACAAGCCTATCTTCTATAGTAGTCACCCTCTTCACAACAAGCTCTTACAGCAGTAATACAATAATTAGGATATCCTGTCTTCCATGACAGGGATACTCCTATTTGACTTGATCTTCCATGGCAGAGTTGTACTTCTATCTGTCAAAGTCAAAAGTAGTAGACTTAATTTATTTTTATTTTATTTTATATTTATTTTCCAGTTTTTTATTTTTAAAACTTAAGGTTAGGGTTAGGGTGACAAGATCACACTGTCACACATCAGTCACATCAGATGACATGGTCACAGTAATAGTCACAAGTCATAAGATGTATGGAAGAATGTAAAAGGTTCTGGAAGGATGATGTCATACAAATGTACAACATATGTTAATCTTAAGGTGAATACATGGCTGTTTAGGGTAGGCTAGAAGTAGTTAGCATAGACTATGAGGTTTTAGTATATATGAAAGACAATCTTGTATAGAGTCCTTTATTGAGTTCTCTTGTGTTAACCCAATATAAGATTCATTTCTCTGACTAGCTCTAAGATCTTAAGATTGTAACACTGTCAGTGTCTCAACACTAAAACCTCTGCTCAGGACAATAGGGGCTATATCACTGAAACCCTGAGTATCTCTTATAGCTAGTACTTTTATATAAGACTAGTAGTTATATTGTAATTTGCTAATCTGATAATTAATGAAGATAACTCTTATTTGAAGTTGCAATCATATAGCAAACAGATGGTATAGCACATAAGCTGAAGCCAAGGTTATTCTACAAGTCCATACATCTTCTAGTCCACTTTGTGGACTTCTACACCTAGTGTAAACCATGCCTAACACTCTTCCAAGATTTCCCATTCAAGCCCAATCTATATTAATAACTGAACCATACTTAGCAAATATTATACTGAGAAGAGAAGAGATGCATACTATTTCTATACCAGTATGTTCATATACTACTTTATATATAACATCTACTTAAGTAATAATGCTAGATAAAAATTGAAGTTTGCCAAGAAAGAATTGATGGATACTTTGAGAAAATTAAGAGATGTTAAAACTCTAATAACTGCATGCTAAGAATATATGATCACCAATGCAAAAATAAAAGCTAGTATAAATAAGTGTTTATAGTGATATAGCAAGCTGATAAATACCAAAAACAATGTAAATTAGCTATGCTATAAACTTGTATTAGAACATGATAAGATTACTGAAATAAGAGTTTTTATAGCATAGAGGCTTTTTTCAGGTAAGTCATGTTGTGTTTGAGAGATCAAATAATAATCTGAGAACTTATCTAGTTAATTTATGAGACAACAGTAAGAAACCTTATTAGTTAATTTACAACAAAGATACTCACACTCCTGTGCTTATAATCTGTCCAATGATCAAGTCTATCTCATTTGTCAATTTTCTAAAGGGCTCACCAATTTGTTAGTTGTTTTATCTGATTTGTCCAAGTATTAATCTAATGTGGAAGTATTAGTTAAAATGAAATAACCTTTTAAATTCACTATGAGTATGGTAATAAAGATAATCTAAGCTTGTAGCAATAAGAATATAAATTGTTATTGACAAGATATTGATTGTGATAGTTAATAGCTGAAATTGAAGTTCAGCTTAAGCAATAATATATCATATACTATTTGACATCTGCTGTTATAACTTAAGATTTATAGAGTGAAGTCAAAAGCAGAACCTTGTATTAGAGTTAACATAAGAGAACTCAATAGAGTTCTAAATATAATCTGTCTATCTTATATATGCTAGGCTAATGGTACATACTACACTAAATCTAACCTATCCTAAAGAGTATGTATTTGTCTTAAGATAAACATGTATAATACATGTTATATAATATTATTTTTCTAGAACCTTCTACAATGTTATTTGTAACTGTGATTTGTAACTGTGTCATGTGATTTTTAACAGTCATGTGTGACATTATACTAAAATCTAACCTTAAGTTTAAAATAAAAAGAAATAGAAAATAAAATAAAATTGAAATAAAATGAAAAAGTTAAGTCTATCACCTTTAACTTTGACATCTGCACTCTTTCCACCCTTTTTTAGTACAGATCACACTTCATTCCAATTAACCTAAGGACTAAATCCTACATTCCTCATCAATTTCATAGAGTTCCAAACAACAACTCTTATAGTGCCTAATAACCTAGAGTATATGTAGCAGCAGAGTATTATTATATTATTACTTCCATATTTAAGAATGTTAGCTACTATGTACTGTTTCTTAGTCTAATAATCAACTTGAACTTGTGTTATACTTATCTTAAGCTCTTTGGAGCTTCCATCATCCAAAATCATAACTATATAACAAATATGCTAGGTATAATGTTATCTATTGAATGTTATGGTACACTTGGACACTAATATTTTTCTTTTCTTTTATCTATTTTTCTTGATTTAATATTTCTTTTCTTTTGATTTTTCTTTTCTTTTGATTTTCTTTGATAATGAAGAGGCATGTGACTGTAGTCACATGACACATCATATGATATGAGATCATAGACCTAGACTTAGTGATAATTGGTTAGAAGAGGCTAGAAGAATGATGTTAGAGCATATATATATAATATAATATTCTTATAGAAGACATGAGTTTGATGTATGGTGGAAGCATGGACTATACATGGACATTAAGGTAGGGCTATTTATTATTAGCATGGTCTATCTATCTATTGTATAAATAGGATAGCAATACATCAGAGACTCCTTGTTGAGTTCTCTTATGATCTCTACTTAATACTTGCCTTGAGATTTATTACTTGTATTACTATTAGTCTTTTGACCAGTGGTTGCCTCACAACATTGAAGCCAATATTGACTATCTGTGTAGCACCACTTCCAGTCCCTCTTGTTACTCATATTACTAAGTCAACCCTTCCATTTCCATTTTTTGTACTACATTCATAGATAACCTTAACAAGTATGAATTGTCTCTAATATAACATCACATTATGTTGGAGAGCACTTATAGAAATTTTGAGCAATTGTTCATAAGTGTCAAATTACATACTGTGATCTGAATTAATTATTGGCCTCAACATATAAAATAACAAGCCAAGCTATAAAATAAACTTAGTAGCTATTGTTCTTTTGAAGAATGAAACTCTAATCTGTTCTACACCTAGTATAGCAAAAAATGGAGAATAAAATCAGCCCTGTAATCTGTCATAAACTGACTCCATTCACTAAATCTCCATACTTAATTAGCATAAAATTAACAAATAATCAACTGTGGGAACTGGTGGTAGCAAAAAAAATTTACAAAAATTTGTACAAATACATGATTTAGTCTCTGTAGATTGTTGCAATATCATTAATGAGAGCATTGAACATGTATAGTACAGAACCACTTGACTATCATATGATTGAAAGATATATAGTAAAGAAAGTTTCTGTTATATTCCAATCTGGTCATATCCACCTCAACCCATAGATAACATCTCCTTATCTATCCCATACTTCCTATCTTATTCTGGTACAGATAACAACCTCTATACTATCTTAGGGTAACTTACTTAGTAGTTTCTATTCCTAGATAACTATCTTAGGTAGTATACTTAGTATATAAGTTAGTAGTTACACTGTAAAGTCTTATTCTAAAAATCAACTAAAACTATCACTATCTTCTAGTATTAGCAATGACACACCTCCCATTTTCTAGTAGACTTGTCTGCTAGAACATCTTTAGTACCTCTTTTAAAATATGTAACCAGTGCAATTAGTGGAGGTGTAGTATGTAAGCTAAAACTAAAGGTTGTTCCAACTCCTACATTTTATATACTTGGATGATACAAGTAGCTAATTTTGACTTCCAAGAGCTTAATGAGATGTAAACTATATCTAACAGTTTTTATCTACACCTTTCAATCAACCAATTACAAAGAAAGAAGCAGACCAATTACTGACTACAATAGATGTCAGAGTTGATGAACAATGGACTTGGTTTTATTTATTCTCTTTCCCTTTTATTTTTCTTTTCTGTTTTTTCCTTTTGTCTTATTTTTTTTGGTTTTCATTTTACTTTTCTTTATTTTGGACTTAGGCAAAGGATGTGATGTGATGTTTAGTATGACAGAAGTGTGACACATGTCACAGTCACAGTTCCTACCATCATGTGACATAGAGAAGGACATAGAAGGTTCTGGAACAAATAACATTATACAGCATGGCAAAGATAAAAGGAAGAAAAAGAAAAAGAAAAAAAATATAAGAGAAGAGAAGACAAAGAAAAGACAAAGAAAAATCACAAGAAGAGATAGATAATAGAAGTGAAGAGAGTTATAGAAGAATGGGAAATTTGGGATAAAAAGAGAAAGTAGCGAAGTTGGAGGAAGAAGCTAGAAAACTGGTTCTTTCAAGATTCCACAAGTGAATCTATATCTTCAGAAAGAAAGCAAGTGAGAGAATGTCAATGAGAAAGATGTGAGATCATATAGTAGATATAAAAGAAGAGTTTGTAGTAAGGAAGAGGAAAGTATATTCAATGTTTAGAGAGAAAAGAGAGGAGGTACACAAGTTTGTAAAATAACAACTGAGAAAATAGTATATCAGAACCTCAAAATCACCTCAAACAGCACCAGTGTTCTTTGTAGGAAAGAAGAACAGCAGAAAGTGTATAGATATTTAAACAAATAAACAGTTTAGAATAATCACCCTTTGTTTTTAATTTCAAATATTGCAAAGAACATTGGTACCAAGGAAGTATTAAATTTAGGATGGGGTTATAATAATGTTTGAATAAAGGAGAAAGATGAGTGGAAGGCAGCATTCACAGCTTTAGAAGAATTGTTTGAAGCAACAGTAATGTTTTTTGGTCTTACTAACTTATATGCAATGTTCCAAATAATGATGAATGAGATCTTACAAGACTTAATCAACACTGGAGAAGTAGCAAGTTTTATTAATGATGTAATAGTAAAAACAGCTAAGGAGGAAGGACATAATGAAGTAGTAGAGAAAGAAAATAATTAGTAGAGAATGATTTGTATGTGAAACTAGAGAAGTACAAGTGGAAGGTGAGAGAAGTAAGGTTCTTGGGAGTAGTAATTAGACCAGAAGAAATAAAAATTGAGCAGAAAAAGATAAAGACAGTATTGGACTGGCCAACTCCCCAAGGAGTCAAGAATATACAGAAGTTCATAAGACTTGCCAACTAATATAGGCAGTTTGTCAAAGATTTTGCATTCATAGCTAGGCCATTATATGATCTGGTAAAAAGAGAGAAAAAGTGGAAATGGAAATTAAAGCAGAAGAAGTCATTTTTAAGGTTTCAAAGAAATGGTTCACCACAGAACCCATCCTAGTGGCACCAGATCTGAATAAGAAGATAAGGATGAGGATAAACATATTAGATTATGCTATGGAGAGTGTTTTATCAATGGTGTGTAGTAATAAACAATGAAAACCAGTAGTATACTTGTTAAAATCTCTTAATGAAATAGAGAAAAATTACTAAAATCCACAACAAGGAAATATTAGTGGTAATTAGAGGACTAGAAAATTGGGGGTATTTACTAAAAAAAGCTAAATTCAAGTTTGAAGTTTAGACAGACTATAAAACTTGGAGTATTTTATGAAAGCACAGAAATTGAACAAAAGACAAGCAAGATGGGTATTGTATTTGTCAAGACTTGATTTCACTTTGAAACATGTACTAGAAACAAAGATGGGAAAAGCAGATGGATTGAGCAAGAGGCTAGATTGAAAAGTAGGAACATAAAATGATAATAAAAATTAGAAATTCATAAAAAAGAAATGGGTTTGAAGCTTAATAGAAGCAGTAGTAGAAGAACTAGAAGTAGATATAATATAGAAATAAAAACAGTTAGAGGAAAAGATGAGAAAGTAGTTAAAGTAGTAGAGAAAATGAAGAAAGCTAGAGTAAAAGCATTGAGAGGAGATAAGTGGCAGATAAAAAGAAAACTAGTGCTAAAGGAAGAGAATGTTTATATATCTGTTATAGCCCAAACTCCAAGCTATGTTCATTTTTATTTTAACATTAAAACTCTGCCGGTGTTTTGGTCTTTTATAATAGACTTATTTTTATCAAAAGCTCTGTGGTCATTTGGCTTTATTCTTAGACTTTTATATAAAGTTTCCTATTTCTCCTATCCAACATAAACTCCTTTTAGTGTTTCATATTTGCTCAGAGATCCATTTGATTATTTCTCTAGTTACTTTATATATTTAAGGCTAGTAGTTACTCTGTAGCTAGTCTGATAATTGACTAAATTTGACACCAAACTGCAACATACTTACTCCTCTTCTTATAACTTCTAATTTCTCTTTCTAAGATCTTTCTCTGAAATTGTGATCTTACAGCTTGTAGAAGGCATAACACATAAGTTGAGGCCAAAGTCATTCTGGAAAGTCTATATCTCCATTGAACCTTGATAAGTTCTCATACTTGTCAAACTCCACATCTCCTTTGGACTTTGTCCCTCAAGTGTAGACCATGCTTACCAGTACTAAAGGATGAGGAGTTAAGAGTCAAAATTATCCAGTTATATTATGATGTGTCAGTAGCTGTACATGAAGAGTGATGGAAGATGACAGAGTTAGTAACAAGGTATTATTGGTGGCTAGGAATAACAAAAGATATAGAGTAATATGAAGTACAAGAGAAGCTGTGAACATACTTGACAGTAAACTTGAACACTAAGTTGCTATTAATAATGAGAAAAGATATGATACTAGTTGTGTGCAATAGATTGTCAAAAATAGCACATTTTGTAGCAACAACAGAAGGAACATTAGTAGAGAGGTTGGCAAGGTTGTTTATAGATAATGTATAAAAGTTGCATGAATTACAAGAGAGCATTATTTCAGATAGGGAACTACAGTTTGCAGCAGAGTTAACAAAAGAGTTAAACAGTATGTTGGGGATTGAAATGAGATTGTCAACAGCATTCCATATACAAAAAGACAGGCAAACTGAGTGCATGAACCAGAAATTGGAATAATAATTATGGTTTTTTGTGGATTACAGGCAGAAGAAATAGCTGGAGTGGCTGGCATCAGCAGAGTTTGCAGTAAGTAGCAAGACTCATTCAGCAACAAAGATATTGCTATTCATGGCAAATGAATGAGAGAGAATTAAGGATAGAAGCAGACATCAAGAGAAAGAGAAGATGGAGAAGACAACAGAATTTGTAGAAAAGATGAAAAGAATCCAGGAGAAAGCAGGAGTAGTACTAAAAAGAGTACAAGAGGAAATAAAGAGGTAGATGTTGTAGCAACCACTCGCTGGAACGGCACTTGTGATATGCTGACTTCAGCAAAGCTCTCAGTAGGCTATCTAGTAGTGGGGATTACAAGAGAACTTGACAAGGAGCCCTCACTGCATTGCTCCTTTATTTATATAAATTACATGTGGTCTGTGCTACAACAATATTAACCTGCCCTTATGTCCATGCATCGTCCTCATGTCCTATTACTCATCCACATGTGTTTTCCCTAAGGCCACCATACTTCCTACATGTGCTCTGATGTCATACTCTTAATCTCTGCTGTACATGTGCACACCATGTGTACACCATGAGGAACCCTTGTTCCTTGATGTCATCTCTAACCCTAACTCTAATCTAGACTTCTCTCGATCCTTTTAGACCCTAAGTCCTTCTAGACTGCTCTAGACTATTCCAGCTTCTATCACATGACTTCCAGGTCATGTGCTCTTCCTCCGTTGTAGACTAATAATTAATTACTTATCTATGTCCAGCTAACCCTAACCCTAGCCAAAGTCTGTCTACACTTTCATCTTATAACAGTAGATAAATAGTGGGAGAAGAGAGACAAAAGTATAGAAGAAAGGAGACAAGATGATGTTGAGCACCAAAGACTTAGTGTTTAATAGACAACCAGCCAGAAAATTTGTGGACCAATATATGAGCCCACATATTATTGAAGGGGTAGTATCTACTAATACAGTAAAACTAAAACTGCCAACTATAATGAGAATTCATCTAGTTGTGAACATGAGTCAAGTAGTAAAGTACAGAAAACTAGTGAGGAAATAGAGGGTAGAAGAACCAAAGATAGAGAAGAAGAATGGAAGGTGAAAAGAATATTAAATAAATGAAAAGTAAGAGGAGTAACAAAGTACTTAGTATGTTGGAAGAAATTTACAGCAGAATATAACATATAGGAAAAGAAAGAGGGCTTAAAAAATGTACAAGAGGTAGTAACAGACTTTAAAGGAAGAATAAGTGCAGAAGTTAGAAGGCAGAAGAAGTTGGAAGTGGCAGAAGAGCAAGACTTTAGAAGAGAGAAGCTATAGGGAGGTTCACAGAAAAGATACTTTATAGGTGGAATGATGGAAAATTTGAAAAAGAGTACTTGAGAAGGATGGAAAGAAATTGGTGGAAGTGAAACTATATTTTTCTGGAGGAGAAACCTTGAATAAAGGATAATGTCAGACTTAAGGACAGTGAACTTGTTCTTTTTCCTATTATTTAAGTTTACCTTATTTTTCTATTTCAATTCCTCTCTATCTTTCTTTATTTTTGGACTTAGTGTAATATGATGTCACAACTGTCACAGTCACAATATCATGTGACACATAGAAGGAAGAATGATATTATACATTACCTTAGTTATCCTCCACACTGCTATTTCTCTACCCACAGTTCTGACTACAGACTTAGTATATAAGACCAAGTAGACACTCTATAGTCTTCAGTCTGGAAATCAACTAAGACCTGACCAAGTCATCACTCAGAAATCCTATAACTTCTTCTTTTACTCCTCTAATTATCTGATATCTTATTCTTTAATCTGAAGTTATGACTATACAATAGATGGTGAACACAATATATAAGTTGAGGCCAATATTGTCATCCAAGGTTACATTGCCAAATTATGGATAAGCTTCCAAGCTTGATCTACTATCTAGATACTTATCAAACCTCACAGATCTCCACATCTGTCTTCTAGATAAGTTTCCATACTTGATTCAATCCTCTTCCTGTATAACTGATCATAGATATCCACTTGTTCTGACACTAGCCTTCTTGACAGTATCTTGATAGAATATAACTTATATACTGAAGAAGAAGATTTCAAAGTATACTTTTCTCTATATCAATAATATACTAGTTAGAAAACTAGCAACTTAATATGAACTAAAGTATGAAATGCTCATGAGTAATCCTAGAATTAGAATATTTGTACTTGAACATCTAACTGTTATGGCAACTACTAACCAAAACAGTCAACAGTATACTAAGTGATCTTATAAAGTAAAGAATCTCATAGAAATTACAAGAGAACTCAACAAGAAGTCTCCAACATATTTCTAGACTATATATATTACTGCCACATGGTTCATGCTAATAATAAATAACCCCACCTTAATGTCCATGCTTCACCCATGAGGTAAACATGTCATAGATATGTACTTTGACATCATCCTTCTAGTTCTTTCTCTTATATTCTAGGCTTATAACCTCACATTATGCAACATGACATGTGACTGCAGTCACATGCCTCTTCATTGTTCAGGAAAATAAAATAACATGAAAAGAAAAGAAAAAGAAAATTAAATCAAGAAAAATAGATAAAATAAAAATAAAATAAAAATAAAATATTAGGGTTCAAGCATACTATGACACTAACAATGGTGAATTAGATACTATAACAGATGAAGTTTGCTGGAGGAACATTCTTTGAATCCAAAACTACAATATATAGTGACTATATTACTATTGTGAGATTTGATTATACATATTAGGGAAGAAAACTGACTCTAGATACTATAGGAAAAATTCTTAGATAGGGAGCATGTGAGAACACTACAAATGTAAGGACATTTTCAGAAACTGTAGTCCAGTATTGGAATCATATTTCCAACTTTATAATAGTGCCAGACCTATTATATAAAGCAGTAAAAAAGAATATACCTTTTAAGTAGAGAGTAGCCTAAGAAAAAGTACAGTTGGACCTGAATGTTATGATATGGTAAAGGGGAAAGTGGTAATATTCTTTATATATTCTTTAGAATTTTATATTGGATTTTACTTTGGATTTACTTTTCTTTATTATATTGATAATGACAATGAAGAGGCATGTGACACTGCAGTCACATGACATGTCACATGATTTGATGTCATAAAGGCCTAGAACAGACTAGAGCAGGCTGAAGTAGTCTAGATAGATGATGTCAAGGAGCATGTTAACTACATGGCTACTTCATGGTGTATATATGGTGCACTCATGGACAATGCATGGACTTTAGGGTAGGGTAATTATTAAGTAGCACAGACCATGTGTAATTTATATAAATAGGGTAGCAATTCAGTAGAGACTCCTTGCTGAGTTCTCTTGTGATCCCCACTTGATATTCTACTGAGAGATTTATTGCTTGTGTTACTATTGGTTGTTGTGACTAGTGGTTGCCACAACACTGAAGACATTAATAGAGAGCTGTTTTCATACTTATAATTCTAACTTCTCTAGTGAGCAGCTAATTGTATTAGTAGTCAACATCTTCTAGAGAGAAGTAGAATACTATATCTATCAAAGAGATAAAGACAAGCTCAGAAAGATACATTATGTAAAATTCAACTTACTATTAATGAATTTTGGACAGCAGAAATATTCTCAGCCAAAGCATAAGCTGTGTGGCTTGAGATGTACTCTTGAGTAGAAAATATACTTACTTGTTATGACTTAAGCTTTTGAGTAAAGATAAAAGATAACTTTTGTATTAAGTAACACAAAAGAACTTGATAGAGTTCTAAGTATAAGATAGTCTATCTTATATACTATAGACCATGGTCTGTGTGCATACTATAACTTTACCCTAAAGTATATATGCTTTCCATAAGACTAACATATTGTTGTCATGCTGTATGATGTTATCTATTTCTAAACTTTTTACATTCTTCTTTGTGTCATGTGATTGTGTGATTGATGACTGTGACAGGTGTTATGTGTGATGTCAACTCACACCCTTTATTGATGTCCAAAATAAAGAAAAGTGAAAATAAAAACTAAACTCAAGTAAATGAAAAAATAGAAAAGAAAAATAAAATAGAAAGGAAATAAAATGGAAACCAAGTCCACTTGTTCACAACTCTGATGCAGATGCAGGAACTTTGTAGTAGAAACAGATGTGAAGTATTTGGCAGGAATATTAAATAATCTAGAAAAAATATCCAATGTAACTATTATCTGCTAAGTGGATTATATCAGAAAAAATTTCTTTGAGATAGTTTATAAGAAAGAAAAGACATTTGGGCCTGCTACACTCTCAAGAAGAAAATAGTATCTTGGAAACTCTTCTTCTGAAAGGCTCAAAGATGGTTTTGGTAATAAGAAAGAATCTTCTGAAAGAGACCAAGAGAAGATGTGTCAGAGTTGAAGACAATAAACTCTATTTATTTTTCATTTCAATTTCATTTCTTTGTAACTTAGAGTTATTTTTTTAGAATAACATCATATAACAGTCACACAGAAGGATTAAAAAATTCTAAGACAATAATATTATACAGTATATTGTTTATATGCTAATCTTATGAATAACACAGGCTCTTTAGGATAGGCTAGGTTTAGTGTAGCACAAACCATCAGCCCAGCATATATAAGGTAGATACTTTGTACTTAAGAACTCTATCAAGTTCTCTTATGTTAACTCTAATACAAGGTTTCTTTCATAACTTAACACTTTAAGTCTTAAATTGTAACAAGTTATCACTAGAACTGGAAGAGTTCTATGAGAAAATTGACTTGCAAGAAGGCTTTTTCTACAAAGAACTTGATCTATCAACTGAAAAAGCAGATAGCAGAAGAGGAAAAAGAGAAAATATACCCAAACTCCTTTTGCCAACAAGAAGAGAGAAATTCTTCTTTAGCAGTGTTAGCTAGAGAAGTAATAGGAGTGGAAGAACAGTCAAATTGGGAAGATCTGTTAAACTACAATGATGCTTATAGGAGAAAACATACATACTAACTAGAATAATGACTGATAAGAGTCAAGAAATATCTAGTTATAAACCACTATACATCACTCACTACTGGCTAGATCCAGAAATAGAAAGACTCTATAAAAGAGTTATTAGAAGTAGTAATTCTTAGTTCCCATAGAGGAGTAGTTATGGCTACTAAAAACTTACTATGATGAAGTAGGGCACTGAGGAGTGTTTATGACTATGGAATTACTATTGCAGCAGTTTTGTGGCCAGAATTAGAGGAAGATACAATATGGTATATGAGAACATGCCACCTATATCAAGTTAGAAGATAACTCTGGAAATTCCTTCAGTAGTAACACACACACCATCTCTTTTCCAAATCCTACATATGGACATGGTACATATTACTTCTGTATTAAATGGTTGCAAATATATGGTGTATAAGAGATATGGACTATCTTTGTGGATGGAAGCTAGAATACTTAGACAGAAGAGCTTAAGAGTAATAGGATAATGGCTCTTTGAGAATATTATCTACAGATAAGGTAGCCTGGTTAAAGTAGTTATTAAAGTAGTTATGGATAATAGGGCCTCTTTCAAGAAAGCCATAAGATATTTAGAAGAGAAGTATAAGATTAGAGGAATTACCATATCTCCTTACAAGTCATGAGCAAATGAAATAGTCAAGAGACCATACTAAGATCTTCAACAAATGCTATATAAAATATCAAGAAGTGGTACTAGTCACTGCATTATATTATGTAGACAGACAGGATAACCATTAGGAATGGAATGGGATGTTCACTATACTTTATAATAATAGGAGTACAGCCTACTATGCTATTAGACATAGTAGAGGCAACTTGGCTAGTAACCTACTCAAGTAGAGTTTTCTTGTAAGAGAAGCTCATGAGTTTAAGAGCTTGTACACTAGCAAAGTATATCAGCCACATAGAAGAGATATAGGTATATCTCATAAAAGAGAATATATAGAGGGTATTCTATCTCAAGATCAAAGTCCAACATAAGATCAAGGAGCTCACACTAGGGCTAGAGAGCCTAGTGCTAGTGAAGAACTCAAGTATAGAATTATCAGTGGATAGGAAAATAAAACCTCAATATCTAGGTCTCATGATAGTAATTAGACAACTAAAGGGAGGAGCTTTTATTCTAGTAGAGTTAGATGGCTTGGTATAGTAGAATAAAGTAGTGGCTTTTAGAGTGATTCTCTGCCTGGTGTTTAGAAAAATAGTATTTGGAAGTAAAGTACAGGCCCTATTAAATATGCTGGAATTGAGTCTAGATGATTTGGAAAAGAGCTCAGTTGAAAAGGTACCTGAGAAGAGTGCTTTAGTAGATAGCTTAGATTAGAATTACTTACAAGTAGAGAAAATCAAGAAATAAAGAGGAGCTTAGACTCCTAGAGTATATTTAACAATAATTTAACAACAATTGAGAAACAGAAAATTAGATAGCTACTGCTTCTAACAAGACCTTGTATTCTTAGCCTTCCATACATGAAACATCTGGTCATACTCATCAGTAGTATCTTTGTACTAGTGAGTGGTGCCCTCAAGATGGTTAATAGCATTAAAAATATTAGTGGAGGCCTGGAATAAGATGAACTCCATTGTCTGCTCACTAAAAATAGTAGCAATATCACCCTGCTGGTAAAATAAAAAAAGTAGTATTAAATAAGGCCTAAGCTACAAGAAAGCAAAAGGTTGAGTTCTTGTAAAAAATAGATAATGGAATACCTACTATTACTAAGAAGGTCTACTTCAGGCATGAAGGAAATAAGCTTTTGAAAAAAGATAGCAGGGTAAGACTGGAAAAGTGCTTAAAAGAAGGTCACTTGAGAGAGATCTACTAAGCCAAGCTAGAATAGAAGATTGTAATGAGTAAATAAAAATCCACAAACATGAAAAGCTCATCATAGGCAGCAAACTGCAAGGATGGGGCATAGAAGGATTATCTGCATTGTCTACTTATATAGAAACCTATAAAGGAGCCCAAGAATAAGCAGAAGATAGTGGATTAAAAGACATAAACAGGAGTTTATAAATAGAGACCTTTAGAAATGTGATTGTAGAGAGCTGACATTATAATATCTACCTTGTCACTGCTAGATTGTTCACTATCAGAAGTACTAGTTGCTAAGAAAGGGTATCTTCTTTGATATAGTGGTATTGGATAAGATAGCTAAGGAAATGAAATGATTAGAAAATAGTAGAACATGGAAAAGAGAACTCAAACCTTATTCTGAGTGACTACAGAAGGCTAGCTAGTAGAAGATACAGTCTGAGAGCTAGAGAAGCAGCAGGATACAGTATCTTAAAAGACTAAGAGATCTTATTATATTGAGATAGAAATTGGGATATCTATTTAAATATAGTTGGAAGATAGAATGTGAGATCATGTTCTTTCCTAAACCTCTCATAAACATGCTTAACCTTAGAGATTTACTTGACATAAATAATCAGCCTTTATAAGAGTACTAGGATCACTATTTAAGTGTTCAAGAAAGATATGCTATAAATAGTTAGGAACTATAAGAAAATTGAAAATCCATTTGAGAATACTTACAGTAGGCTTAGTAAGATAATCAATGACTATATAAAGAGAGCCTGAAGTGGTTTCTTTTTAAGAGAGATGTTGACCACAATAGATAATGTTAGACAATGTATCTGTAAGCTTAAGATAAGTATTGATAGACTCTTCTGTAGGTTCACTAAATATAGATGATGAATCAATATGGTAGAAATAGACTTAAGGTGATACTTATAAGAAGTACACTCACTTATATATATCTTGAGAAAGTTACCTCTAGATTGATTGTGTTATGATCAATACCTCATGGTGGTTATCACATGGACAACAGGTGTTGGGGTTTCTTCTTATGACTCAATGATCAGCTATGCTGTGCACTACCCTCATGTATAATCAGTCAGTACTATTATGATGTGCATAAGGACTAATCTTTTTCTTTTTCTTTTATCTATTTTTCTTGATTTTCTTTTTGACAATGAAGAGGCATGTGACTGTGATCACATGACATATCACATGATGTGAGGTCATAGGCCTAGAACAGACTAGAGTGGACTAGATGAATAACATCAAAGAGCATGTTAACAGCATGTCCACCTTATGGTGTACACATAGTGTACTCATGGACGACACATGGACTTTAGGGTAGGGTAAATATGAAGTAGCATGGACCATGTGTAAATTATATAAATAGGGTAGCAATCCAGCAGAGACTCCTTGCTGAGTTCTCTTGTGATCCCCACTTGATATCCTATTGAGAGATTTATTATTTGTGTTACTATTGGTTGTTGTGACTAGTGGTTGCCACAACAAGTACCTCATGTAGAAGTAGAGGCATCCTTATGTTTTCCTAACTATTTCCTCATGTTCTAACATATGTATTCCTCATGGTCTATAGGTATATATAGCTGTAGGTACTATCATGTATCCTTACACTTTACCAATTGATCATTCCCTATCCTATCTACTCAAGTCCTACCTTAGTTGCAACCTGAGCCAAGCTTAAGGTCATAACAGATTGTGCTGGATGGTATTAGGACAATTGAGCAAAGACAGTGGTGATGCAGCAGAGATTGCAATTCCAGGAAAATCCTAAGACTATATTGTTTGAATCACTAAGTATACAAACTCACCTCTAGTGTCAGTGTCACTACTACTTTTGCAATGATGGGCATCTCTCAAGCACCGAGGTTGGGGCCCTTTCAATTGGGTGGGTCCGTTATCTCTAACCCAGGAAAGGAATAGCGCGTCTGGAGTCGAGGTTTTCCAATCCGCCTCATTACCTTTCCATCGAGTGCGTGTCTCGTTACCCCTAACGAAGTATATCGAAGACTTGAAAAGAACTCAACATCGCTGGTCTTAATATTGGAACCCAACAAATCCCGCGATTCATCATCTTTACAAAGAACAAAAATCCTGCCAAACCTTCAAGGCGTGGCGTGGCGTGGCGTGGCGTGATGGTGATAATGATGCACGAAAGGGACCCAGATCGACATTCATTTTTCTTTCTTCGAGTGTAGACGTCGACATGGCCTCATGATCTCCCGAACTATGTTTGGCGAGACGTCAAAGCCACAGATGGAGGCTTGGTGGACTGAAATTCATTAAAGAACTTGCTAGTACTTCAACTGCTAAATCTCCTTCTCCGCGGACCATCAATTTAGAGAAACCTGCACCATGATTTATTTTTTTTTACGGATTCCACACTTCTAGTCCGATGATAGAACGAGGACATCATCATCATCATCATCCCTATCAACCAAAAAAGAATGCTTCCTCTTTCCAACAACCCTTTTCCTTCTCGCCGTAGGTTCCTGCCGTAGTGATGTAGACCAACCATACACCACATCATCCGAGTCGTCTTCATCATCACTGGGGTTTTCCACAATTTCCACAACCTCACATTCACTCTCTTCACCACCCCGTGCAGGGGCATTTTTTTTCTGCCGAGTGGAGGTCGAGAATCGGTTCTCTATGGTTCGACAGGAATGGTCTCCATCCAAGTCATCAAAATCAAAGTCATCATCAAAATCAAGGTCCACAACGGTCTTCTTCTGCTTTTCTTTTCCCCGACCCATCCAAGTACCAATACCTTGGGTGGTTACTTTCCGCTTCTTTGCAAAAGGCGTGTCTTGTGCGTCCTCAACCCTATCTTCAATATTCTTTTGTCGACGACGACGCACTTTGGGCGTTTGTTTGGATACCGTCATCTGTATCATCGGTCTCGTCGCTTTTTCAATGTTCTCCCGCGTCGTATGGATGAATCGATTGGCTAGCATACCAGGGACGATGTATACATTAGTAGAGTATGCCGTTTGCTGATACTCCTCTTTGAAATATCCCTTGATCAGAAGACGAATGATGAGGTGTTCAATCTCCTATTTCCGTTGGCGGCCAAGCACGTCAATCAATCATCATCATCTCCGTCATTCAATAACAAACAAAACACCACTCACATCCCTCGACAAATCAACCATACCACCAGCAATATCATCCAGTGCCAAAGCCACTTTTTCCTTCCCTTTTCGTTTCCCATGCGACACATCAAAAGCACCACCCCCAACGTTCCGCGCCAAGCCTGCCAACATGTTCACTGTGGCCTTTCCACCACTGTTGTGAATGTAATTGGCAATTTGAAGCAGCTGCCAAGAATAAAGCGATACATCTTTGCATTCGATAGTTTCCGGAGGACGGGTACAATTGTCACAGTGACCACAACGTTCAAGTACATCTTGATCTTCAGTGCTCCACGATGAAATCGACATATTGGATGAATGCGAGAAGTACCTTGGAAAAAAAAACAGTCGTCAAATTTCAAAAAACGTCGACGAGAAGAGAAATAACGACCACAAACTTGGCAAATTGGATCTTCCGACATTGTTCAAGGTCTTCAGCGAAATCAAGCATAGCATGCACTGGATCATATAATATAAATATACATGTAATGACAACCATAACAACCAAGATCCCACCGGCTCATTGAGATACGCACGTTTTTCGGTACCGGACTTGTCATGGAAAACCATGGAGCTAATCGTTGATCCATCTTGCGGACGATAGTATAATACGCAGTCGGCGTCTTTTCCATCTCGACCTGCTCTTCCGGATTCTTGATAATATCCCTCGAGCGATTTCTACCATGTCAAGCGTCAGATTCAAACAAAGTCAAAAGCATGTCCATCCACCCTTTACTGACCGACATCTAGGATGAGGCTCACTCAGGTTCCCAGTCTCAACTATGAAACGGAAACACACACAGAGTGATGCAACACAAACCGTACATCTCCTTTATCAATACCAAGTCCAAATGCTAAAATCAACCTCATTTGTCAAAAAAAAAAAAAGGACAGCAAAATGCATAATAGAGAGAGGACTGAACCTACCAATTGTCGCGCAAACCACTTTGACCTTGCCTTCGCGCCAAGCCTGGTGCAATTCGCTTTTCTCATCTCCTTGACGATCAGCATGGTAAATCCCAGTTCTGATCTTTCCATCACTCAGTTCTCGCAATTCCTGAGCAACTTTTTCTGAATTCTATAGAAAAAAATCAAATCAAACAAGGGCTCAGTCAAAAAAAAAAGCACTCACTTTTTTTGACAAGCAGTATACTATTCCAGAGTCGTTGGGATGATGTTCAAGAATGTAATCAACCATTTCTTTCGTGACATCTGATGCTTTTGACGGTTTTGGTACAACACAATAGTGCAGATTCTTTCGGTAAAGTGGTGAGAAAAAGTAAACCGTGCCAGACGGTTTTGCATCTAAAAATGGATTAGCTAAGATCAATAAATCGAGTCATAACGCACTTCGCCCATCAACAATATCAGGAAGGCGTAAGGTTTTCAACAAATCCTTGAGAACAAGTGGAGGACACGTTGCAGAGAGTGCCATGATCGGAACCGAGGGTAACATCTGACGCAATTGATGAAGCTTCTGGTAATCAGGCCTAATCAACGGACTTGGGGTCAGTCATGAATGACGTAAAGAAAATAAATCAACCACGGATTATTGGTCATACCGGAAATCATGTCCCATCTGAGAAACGCAATGCGCTTCATCAATAACAACACGAGCCAACTTACCACTCGTCATTAATTTCTGCAGCAACATAACGAACTGGGTGTCCTTGGCTAGCTTTTCAGGCTGTATATATATACGCATCAATAGATTTCAACCCACCATCGTCGGGGGGGAACGGAGGGTTCAAACTGACCGTGATGTAACATAGTTTGATTTCTTCTTCTCCCGGTTGAAGTGGTCGTCGCTCAGCAAGCGTCATTAACTGTCGAGTGATCTCTTTCTTCTGAGCCAACGGCGTTGCTCCCGTCAACGCAACCGCATTGACTAAATAAATAAAAAACAATGGAAGAGAGACAAAATGCTTTTTTTCAGACATTGGGATTTCGCTGAAATGGATTTTGTTTAAAAAAACACTCACTTCCGTGTCCCTGCAGATGTAAAATCTGGTCCGTGATGAGGGATATCAAGGGTGATATGACAAGTGTACATCCAGGAGTGAAAAGTGCCGGAAGTTGATACGTGAGGGATTTTCCACCCCCCGTAGGCATGACGACAACAATATCTCTTCTATCCATGTTGGCATTACAAATTCTAGAGAGAGATTAGACAAATAATGCATCAATGATCCAGATCGACAGACAGACACACCCTCTTTGACAGAGTCGAAACTCATTGATTCCAAAAACACTCTTCATCCTAGCTCTCAACCCTCCCATCCAATCAAATCCCTCATCCATATAATCTATACCTTTGAAATCCGAAACTATCCCCATACGCTTCACACCACCAGGAACAGAAGCAGAAGCAGAAACACGTTGAATCTCGCGTAATCTTCGAACCAACTCCTCTTTCTGGTTCTCTGCTGACATCAATTGAGCATTGAGGTTTTTGATATGGTCTTGAATTCCAAGAATATGAGCATCGAATTCGGCGATCTGACGCTCCAAATCCAACTTTCTTGCCCACTCAGCCATTGGGACTTGGTCTTCCGCTCTATTGACGACGGAGGGCGGAGTAATCTCACTTGGGTCTACGACGCCTTCATAGGCAGGCTATAACAGAAATCAGTCCTGAATTGATTAAGGGAAACAGGAACACACGTAACGTACGTCATCTGAAGCAAGATGATCGTCGCTCGACTTGTCCATGGAAAGAAATGTGAACTAATGGGGGGACGGGGTAGGGGTGGGAGAAGTTCCCACGAGGGAGAGATCACTTCATTTTCATCATATATATAAAAACAAGTAAATGTAAAGTGAGCAGAAATGATATATCTACAATAGTGAATGCCATGAGGGTATCATGAATATGCACAAAAATGAAATAAACAAAAATAATGATAATCCCATATCATGAATTATCAAACACCACCGCGGAGGAAGGAACATCTTCGGGGATCGGTCTCCTTCTTCTTCTTCTTCTTCTCAAGCTATTCCCACCACCGCCATGAACAAGAACCGAAAAATCCAAACTGGCAACTGGGAACAAATAGGAGGTGGCGGCGGCGGCACTGATGGTGATAGTGATGGTATGTATATCAAGGAAATCGTACATGCCTCGAGAAGAATTCACGATGAGGACTTTGAAGAGGATCAAGATTCGGGAGAAAAGAGTCTTCTGGTCGTATCGAGAGGGTCTCGTTATCGAGTCCTACAATGAGAATAGCACCCTCCGGTCTATTCTGTTGACTCTGCCTGCCCTTCTTCTTCTTCTTCTTCTTCTCCTTCTCCTTCTCCTTCTTCTCGTCTTTCTTCTCCTTTCCTCTAAACGAAGGAATAGAGAGCTTTGGAGAAGGAGTCGAGGCGTGTTTCGTCGTGCCTCGGAAGTACATTTTGAGATTGGGGAACTTGAGAATGGAAGCTTCCTGTCCCTCGCGGACTGAGCCTAGGGTAGAAGAGGACCATCTTGACTTGAGGCCCAACCTCCGCTCATCAAAGTAGTCATCGCCATACTCTTCTGTCGGGAGTGATTCGTGGGACGAGATTGAGGAAGATGGATATGAGAGCGATGAGATTGATGTGGAACGCCGCAGAGGATGGAGAGGAGGCAATGGAGGGTGGGTGTTAGCAGCGAGTGGTCGTGATTGTGATGGCGAGGGAGAACAGACAGGAACAGGTGGAGGTGAAGTTATCCGAGGTGTGACTAACTCGATCAATTTATCATCCTGACCATCGTCGGCAACTTCAAAAACGAAACCGAAGCCTAGACTACGCTCCTTGCGATCATCGAAAAACGGCTGTTCCTCCAACCTATCCGCTTCAAGATCAAGAGGTGATCCTGGGAAGGAGGGAGGGAGCATGGAACACCGCTCTTCGACATCCTCTGGAAACCCATCTCCATCCGATTTATAACCCTTGTCCGAAGATTCCGAGTCTCGTGAGGACATGCTCACGGGGCTCAGCTCACGGTCTACGACGACATCATCAGCGTCCCAAAAGAAAGCGGAGCCAACGTCGTCAGGAATGCCTATACGAGGAAGAGGACGGCAGGGAAGCGTTCTAGCGCATTGGTGTGAGAGACGAGGAGGAGCATTAAGCATAGGAGTGGGGTAGCTCGAGGAAGAAAATGGAGGATTGCAAGGAGGCACAACATATAACGAATCTCGATGGGCTGCAGGGAGATACGTCGACGATGCAGACGTGTCGAGAGTAAGGAACTTTGAAAACTGTTGTGAATACCACTGCGAGTCGGATTCATGAGAACCAGGTCCTTCAGAAGGGTCATCGAGAGTGGGAAGGGTTTCCGGCCGCTGAAACTTGTTGATGACCAGTGGCTTGATGGCAGCTCGTTTCAGGTTGGGCAGGGGTGGAGGAGACATTTCGTCGTCATCGGACGAAGTGGGCGTCAAGGGCAAGTTTGCCTCTTGCGAGTCCGGGCTTGAGGGCAACGGAGAAGACGACAGCACTGGAGGCAATGGAAAAGTAAAAGAAACGTCCGCAAAGGTGAGCCTCTCTTCGGAGATCTCGAATATGGTTTTCAAGTCGGGTGGAGGGATATTGAATCCGCGACGTCGACAGGCCTTGGTTGTGGGAGAAGGCATACTGGGCAGTGAAGATGGGTTGCTGGTTATTTTAATAGTTGCGATCCTTGTTCCATTTATGCGAGTTCGCTTGAGCGGTGGCCCAAAGCTGAAATAAGTTATGATCCTAGTTCGGAACAAGGACCAAGCTGGCTTACTTGGTGAGGCGAGTGCGGTGTCTGTTATTGTCTCGAGTGTCGTAGAAAACAGCGGTTCTCGAACATCGCGGTATCTATGTTGTTCCTTTAATTGTTCTTTGGTGAACAACAGCTCTAGTCGTGGGAACTTGGCTGTTGTTCCAATTATGATTGTAGGTACGCTGTGTATTGCATCCACTTGTACGAGAAGTGGCATTTCTCTCATTCCTGATATATCATAAACACCTCCCAAAACATTCCATCCCATCCCATCACCCTCGCTTTCAGCCCAAAACAGAAATATATATATCATAATGATCGATCTCGTTCCCCCCAGACACTCCTTTGTGTCAGCCGAAAACCGCCGATGATTAAAAAAGATCATTCATATAAATTCACACACACACACGATCGAGAAAGTGGGGGTGGCTGAGCAAAAAAAAAAAAAATAGGTTGAGCTAAAGAACGACATTCAAGTTTCCATTGCGACATCTGTTAGAGTACCTGGGCGTCTAACGCTCCTTGTTCTGCCTCTTTCTGCTTGTTGTTCTTGTAGCCAACTTGAACCACTCAAACTATCTTCTGAGGCCCCTCTTTGACCTTGATCGAATTCGTCGTCTTCCTTGGTAGTAGGCAATCTGAAGATGGAATCATCTGTGGCGGTGGTGGTGGTGGTGACGGTGGCATTGAGGGGTTCAGGTGAAACCGAGGTACCACGATAAGTTTTGAGTTGTTGTTCGAGTTCACGATTACGAACGCCTTGGGCGGTGACCAGTTGTTGAAGGTAGCTTTTTTTTTGCACAGAGTTAGAATCGAGGGTAAAAAGGAGAGACGACTGACCGAATGTACTCGACACTCTTTCTGAGAATCATGCCTTTATTGGCTTTGACGACGCCACCTTCGGAAACGGCAGGAACATCATCTTCTTTTTTGAGACCAGGGACAACGTCGACAGGAGAGATGGGCGATAAGATGGGATCGTCCAGATGAGGTGAGCTACCTGCAGAGAGAGAGAGAGAGAGAGAGAGATAAGGAAAGAGAAGGGGAACGAGAAAAGAGACAAACCAATGTCAAGCATGCACTCTGGGATGAGTGTGGCCAATTCGCTGATTTTTTCGTTGATATTATCTCGTCGCCTGCGCTCGACAGCATTGTGGGATTCCCTACGACGACGGCGCTTTTCACTGGCAATGGCAGCCTGTTTGTCGGCAGCAGACTGAGTCGTCGTCGTAGCGGGGTGTGGATGAGAGGCAGGGATGATACTATGAGAGAGAGGAAGATCCTTGGGGGGCAGAGCAAAGGGGAAAAAGTCGTGCGAAAAGTCAGGAGTGGGGAGGGAAAAGTCGGAAGGAGACGAGTGGGAAGGAAAGAACCAGTTGTGAGGAGCAGCGCCGACACTGGCCGCGATACGATGCTGTGGGTTGGGAATGACGATGGCTTGAGGACGACTGAGGCTGTTGTTTCTGCGAGTGGTGCTGCGGGTAGGGTCAGGTTGGCGTGAGTGAGAACGGGAACGAGCAAAGGGAACGGAAACATCGAAAATATTGTGAGTGTGGGACAGAGCGAGGTCGTCGCAGAGATCGAGGTCAGGTGGTGAAAAGCGGGTGTGTGAGTAGTGGTTCATCCTCATCCTCATCCCTCTCTTCATTGCCTATATATCACCCACTCCCCGGGGTCCATCCCCACATCGCCCCAATCTCCGCATTCCCCGCTTCCCCCACTACCTCGTGCTCTTCCTCTCGGCTAACCCTTCTACCCGATCCATGCAGGAACCAACACGACATCACGTAATCCCAACAATGCTATCTCAAACAAATGTCACTGGAATTGGTTCTCTTCAAACAAGAAAAGTAAAATAACTTCATTTTTGCCAGTTCCTTTCCAACTTCTTTCAACATCATCCCTTTGCTATATACTTTTCTAGTAACCTCCCCTCTTTCTTACTGCTATTACTTCTTTTGCATTTTCTAAATCTTCCTCTTTGTTCCATGCATTATTTTCTGCTGTAAACCCCTTCCACTAAATACTTTATTACTCCTCTTACTTTTCCTTTGTTTAGGATTTTCTCTACCTCCCACTTTTCTTATTGGTTTTGGTTCTTCTATCTTTTGCCCCTTATATTTCACAACTCTACTCACATTTACCACTGGATGAATCCTTATAGAGGCTGGTAGTTTTAATTTCACCACATTTTTTGTTGAATACTAGATCTTTCATGCTCAACATTGTTATGATCTAAAGTCCTTAGAGTGGGACAGAAGAACAACTCTTGTATTGAGTAACACAAGAGAACTCAATAGAGATCTCTTTACAAACTAGTCTATCTTTTATACTACTACTGATGGTCCATGCTCACTACTGTGCACCCTACCCTAAATGACCATGTGTAATATTCAAGTCCAAGCATACTATAACACATATACCTTCTCTTCTTTCAACACTAAATATTTTTCAATTTTCTACTCATCACCTCTTAATACTTTCACTTCTGCTTTCTTCATTTCTTCTACTACTCTTACCACTTCTTTGTCTTTTTCTTTTACTCTTCTTAATTTCTCTACTAATGCCATTTCTAATCCTTCTACTACTACTTCTATTATTTTTTTAATCCACTCTTCTTTTATCAACTTCTGATTTTTGTTATCATTCTTGATCCCTGTTATAAAACACTTGAATACTAACAATTTTTATTTTTTCTTTTCTTTTATATTAATTTTCTTTTTCTTTTCTTTTATTTTTTCTTTTGGACAATGAAAAGGTATGTGATATTGCAGTCACATGACATGTCACATTGATGTGACATCATAGGCCTAGAACATGGTGGAATGATCTAGAAGATAATATCAGTGTTAAGATTAAAGACTATAGACTTAGTTTTTCTTTATTTTCTTTTCTCATTTTATTTTCCTTGATTTATTTTTTCATTTTTTCAATTTTTAGAACTCTGGGGTTAGGGTAGAAGTGATTGGTCACACTGTCACATCTGTCACATCTGATGGTGTGGTCACAGCATTGGTCATGGGATTTAAGAGAAGAAAGCAAAAGGTTCTGAAACAAGATGACGTTATATAACATGAACAACACATGTTGACCTTATGCTTTACACATGGTCATTTAGGGTAGGGTGCATAGTAGCTAGCACAGACCATCTGTAGAAGTATATAAGATAGACTATTTTGTAAAGAGCTCTCTATCGAGTTCTCTTATGTTTCTCTAATACAAGAGTTGTTCTTTTATCCAACCCTAAG
>Ga0157368_1000205_pt1 | contig 28785 bp, 38 predicted proteins | sample AttbisABBM3_FD_113146 | JGI IMG/M metagenome (GOLD analysis project Ga0157368, IMG submission 113146) | Fungus gardens microbial communities from leaf cutter ant in Botucatu, State of São Paulo, Brazil - Atta bisphaerica ABBM3 | ecosystem: Host-associated > Fungi > Mycelium > Unclassified ... | reverse complement strand
TCTTAAGGCATATACATGGTTGTTTAGGGTAGGCTAGAAATAGCTTGCACAGACCATTAGGTATTAGTATATAAGGTAGATAATCTTGTATAGAGTTTTCTATTAAGTTTTCTTGTATAAACTCTATACAAGGTTCTTTCTTTTGACCAACCCTAAGGTTTTAAGTTTGTAACAGTAGGAGTTCAGACCAGTTATCTTGTTGGTAGTTACAATATTGTGACATTGTGGCTTGGATCACATACAAGTGACACAGGACTTATAGAATTGTTGTACATCAGCATAAAGGCTGGGCCAGGAATATCCATGGTGAACTAATTTCAGTGTTTTGTTTTGACTGAAATGTCCAGCAAGGATATGATCATGATTATACTAGAGAATACATATGCAGAAGTTATTAGTAAATGGTATATAGATTCTATTGTCAAGGAGAAGAAAACCATTTAGGTCTGTAGACTACCAGCCATCTACAGAGATGTGTTTTGTAGCAATTGGGTCACTAGGAAGAGCTGAAAGGCTTGATGTAAGGTATTTAGATCAACTATTATAACTGTATGGAAAGAAGGGTAAAAAAGAATAGTAGCTTGTATGGAGACTGCAAGTTGTTCTTGAGTGATGATAGGTTTGAAGTTGTAAGGGTTGACTGTGGCATAGCCAGTATTCTCTTCTTTAGGATAGATGTCCCACCATCTAGTGAGAGCATCCAGTTTGGTGCCAAGATGACCAGAATGGAACCTGATGACAAGGTTGAACTGAGAAAAATACTTGGACTACCACACCTATCTTCAGGTTAACACCTTAGTAGTAGAAAAATACTCAAGGTTTTTATAATTTATAACAATGTCAATGGGATAGGCCAGACCTTCCAAGTAGTATTGCCAAATCTTGAAAGCTTCAAAGATGACAAGCAATTCCTTGTTATGTGTATCATAATTCAACTCTGACATAGTGAAAGTGCAGAAGTGAAAAGCAACTGGATAAACTTCATTTTCTTCATTAATAATAATGAAAAGAATTGTAGTGAGAGCATAGTCTGAAGCATTAGTTTCCATGATGAGTTGAGCATCAAGAACCCAATGAGTGAGGATAGGAGCAGAGGTGAATGTCTTCTTGAGAGAATTGAAAGTATCATGACAAGAGGAGTTGAACTTCCAAGAGATATCCTTTTGGGTGAGGTATGTCAATGAAATAACAATATCCAAGTAGTTGAAGATAAACTAGCAATAGAAATTAGCAAAACCCAAGAAGAATATTTAATCCTTCACTTTTTTTAGCTCTGGCCAGTCTTGAATAATCTTGACTTTGTTGTCAGACATGGTAAGGCTGGAAAGAGAAAGGATATATTTCAGATACTCTACTGACTTAAAGTGAAATTCACATTTCTCTGCTTTTGCATAAAGACTAGCCTTGTAGAGATGCTTGAGTACTTCCTTAACATGCCAGTGATGCTCAGACATGTTATTTGAGTAGATGAGTATATCATCCAGATAGATCACAACACAAACATCCAAGAGATTGAAGAAAATATCATTCATGAATCGCTAGAAGGCTGCAGGAGCATTGGTAAGACTAAAGGGCATTACAAACCATTCAAATAATCCATAGCGTGTCCTAAAGACAGTCTTCCATTCATTACCATCAGCAATGCAAACCAAATGGTAAGCATGGTGAAGATCTATCTTTGAATAAACTTAAGCTTTACAAGGTGAGTCCAATAGATCAGAAATGAGTAGGAGTGGATAATGATCCTTCTTAGAGATACAGTTAATTAATGAATAAGACCAGTGCACTATGCAGAGATAAGGTTGGTTGGATAAAACTTATATTGAGGTTTTTCTTAATGAATTCCTTCAGAGCCTCTTGTTTAGATGCCAAAAGAGAGTATATAAGGCCAACCAGAGATTGGACACCTTCTTCTAAATTGATTCAGAAGTTATAAGGACAGTAAGAAGCAAGAACTTCAACTTTAGTTTTGCTGAAAGCATTGGCAAATTCATGATACTTAGAAAGAATATTGAAAAGGTCAGGAGCTTTTGCAAGTTTTGTGAAATTAGCCTGAATGTCCAAAGAGCAAAGACAAAGTTCAAAATTATGGAGCCCAGGAGTTTTTATGTGTGCAAGAATGCTGTAGTACCAATAATAGCAATATTAGATTGCTTGGAGTTAGACATGGAGGTCTCAGATATAGGTATGGAAACTGTGAAGTCCAATGATTGTAAAAGGATGTTAAGAACTGACAGAGATGCCAGTGATATGTTGGCTATAATATGAGAAGAAGCAAGATTTTCCTACAAAGATAGACAGAAGTTTATCGACCCATTTATCCAGTCAATTAGTGGATTGTGTTGGGTGAGCCAGTTGTATCCAAGGACCAAAGAGCAGAAAGAATTAAGTAGAATGATATAGAAGTCCAGGTTTATACAATCACCAGAGAAAAAAATTATGGGTAAGTTAGCAATTTTAAAGATGGTACTGTTTGATGAACCATCAAACAAGTGGAGAGCTATCAGAGGAGTTGTAGAAGTCTTCAGGTGGTGAGTATCTACAAATTTAGAGTCTACAAAACAATGAGTAGACCCAGAGTTGACAAGAGCTTGGAACAAGATTTTATTAAGGTGATTATGACCAAGAATCAAGAGAGAGGTAAGAAAGATAAAAAGTGAATGAGGATCAGAAAGAGTGGATGCATTGAGTCAGACAGAACTCATTACTGCACAAGGAAGTTTAATATGGCCTTCAGTCTATACAGAGTCCTGAAGGTCATTTTCTATTTTTCTGAGGGTTTCTCAGAAGTAGTTACTGAAATACTGTGGCTCTTGGGAGTGACCATGGTCTGCTTCTTAAGACAGAATTCCAACTTGTGGTCTTCTGCACCACAATAGAGGTACAGATTGTTTTTGAGGTACTTCTTGTGCTTGTTACTGGTCAACTTGCCAGTTTAAAAGAAAGGTTCACCCACAGAGAATTGGATTGTTTCTTGGGAGCAGGAAATAGAGATGATTTGGGAGAGAATGTCTTAGTAAATAAGGCTGCTGGAGATGGGTTTGTCTTATTCTGGGAGACTGTGGAAGGACCAGAGATAGAAGCTTTCTCTTGCTTTTGAGAGTGAGACTCAAGAGCCTTTTTCTCTGTCTGCCTTGCATAGTGGCATTCACAGTCACATTTCTAGTAGCAGTAATCGATAGTCATCACCAAAGCACACATATCCTGGAACAAGGTGGGTTTTCCTTGTTCCTAAGTAGAAATATGATCCTAGATCTGATTGGAGAGCCTCTGGTAATAACAAAGGCACAATATACTATTCTCACAACCTAGTTGAGAGGTATAGCACATGAAATCCATATTATAAGTGGAAATTTTGTCACTAGACTTCATACAGAGATTATCCAGCATGTTGGCTGCTTCACTGATAGAGTCCAAGAGACCAAAGTGTCAACATAGCTTGTCAACAAACAGGTTCCAGTCAGAGAGCCAGTCTTGTAGGATATTCTGGTTTTCTTAGTTAAAGCTTACCTCAAACCAGTTCTGGGCTACTTTAGTAAGATAGGTTATTGTAAAGTTGATTTTTGCAATGTCCATGTTAAATTGTGCCGGATTAGCACATAAATACAAGTGACACTGAAACAAGAAATTATTGAGCTTGTCAAGCTCAGTACTACTAAAAGTGTTGGAGATGTAGGCTTTAGTTTCTCTTGAATTAGTATTAGGACTAGAAGTCTGATTAGCATTCAGTGTATTAGCCAACTATTCATTAGTATTATTGCTCTGATGAGGTTTTGACCATGAGCAAGTAGAAGATATAGGTCTATTAGATATTAAATTAGTATTAGGATTAGTAACAGGAACATCCTCCCAGTTAGGATTGTTGTCTACAGGAACGATACTTGGGTCAAGAACAGGTGAAACTATCTAGCCAGAATGAACAATACTAGATAAAGACCTTGGAGATGAGTGGCTTCTTTGGTGAATTCGTCTTGAACATTGTGAAGTATTTGGTAGGTAAGCCAAATGGTCACTGAAATGAGAAATGGTGTTGAAGTGTGTCCCAAGTGGTGAGACTGGAGTTGAAGTTGAGGAATTACAGCAAGAAAAAGCCATTTTGGACTTTGAAGTAGGAAGATTGTTTTGCAAATGGAACTGCAACAGAGAATTTAGCAAACAGAATTGCTTAGAAGTAACAGTAGACTTAGGAGTCTGATAATACTATTAGATGTGGTTCATACCAGAGGTAAAAGTCTGCAAAATAGACTCATAGATATGTAAACTAGTAAAATAATCTTGGCTTTAGCTTATGTGCTGTACTGTCTGTCTGCTATGTGGTCACAATTTCAGAGAATAAGAAGAAGTCTGAGATAGAAGTGAGTGCCGATTTGGTGTATCACTATTAAACACCAGGATTGAGTTCAATAAGAGTTTAATCTTTTTTGATTATCAGTCTAGTGAATTATGGTGTAACTATTAGTCTTATATACAAGTTTATGCTATAGAAGATGCTTGGAGTTTCAGTAGTATAACTCCTATTGTTCCAAGCAGAGGTTTCAGTATTGAGACACTAACAAAAGTATGACTTCACCATGGAAGGTCAAGTTATATAGAAGTATCTCTGTTATGGAAGACAGAATATCCAGACGATTGTATCACCATCATGAGATGTATTGTGAGTAAGATGGCCACCATAAAAGACAGGCTTTATTTGTTGACAAGGAATATACTGTGGAGATGTGTTTTCCAGATGAGTAGACTTGGTATGTGACACATCTTATCTCTACTAGACTTTGGCAGTGATTGACAAACTAGAAAAGTCTTGAAAAGTCTTTATAAAGAAATCTTCTGCTTTGTTTAAACTCAAGTTAATAGCATCCATCAAAGCTTAAGCCATTTCTACAGTCATCTTGTCCTCCAAGTCCAATACCATTAGACCTTGTATACTCCTTTCTGATCCTTAACCTACTTCTACTAGCTATTAACCAATGAGCTTTTGCTATCCATAAATGTTTCATTGAGGTATCTGACTATTTGGCATCATTATTTTATAGCTAAGTGATATAATATAGCTGGACTGAAAGGCAATTTAACTGAAAGCTTATACTTTTCAGCCAACTAGCAGTATTTATGCTGATTATGGAAACTCAAGTAAGCAGTAGGCTTACAAGTGACTGAATATTTGACCTAATATTCTACCTGATTAAAATGGACTCTTTGATACAGTAGCTATTATCTTTGATGTCATAATATACTTGAACTCTAATATTTTATTTTGATTTTCTTTTTATTTATTTATTTTTCTTAATTTAATTTTTCTTTTTCTTTTTCTTTTGGACAATGAAGAGTCATGTGATCATGGTCACATGACATGTCACATGATATTAGATCATAAGCCTAGAATTTAGGAGAAAGAACTAGAAGGATAATGTTAAAATATATATCAACAGTATATTCATCTCATAGTATACATATTGTACATTTATGAACAATACATAAACTTTAGGGTAGGGTTATTTATTGTTAGCATAGACTATGAACCATTTGTATAAATAGAGTAATAATACATCAGGGACTCCTTGTTGAGTTCTCTTGTAATTCCTATAAAACTCTTTGCAATATAAGACTACTTAGTATACTATTGACCATTTTGGTTAGTGGTTGTTACAACATTTGGAAAACTCCATCCTGTTCTCTTAGAATTTCTCTAGAAATGAGTTGTATACTTGGTTATTTAAATAATATATACTTAGAATTTCTCTAGAGATATAATCTCTACTGCATCACCATGATCTTTACCTAGTTGCCCTAACAACTGTTACTAAAGCTATTAACAAGTTAGAAGGAATAACATACTACTATCAGGTAAGAAATATACCTAGAAGAAAAACAATCTATAGGAAAATTATGGAAGATGTTGAATAAGACATAGAAATATTATCCATAATGTACAGATGTGAATCATAAATGATCTTGGCTTTGTCAAATGCATTGTGCCTCTACATGTTATAGTAGTTATATTTTAGGAGAGAATATCTAAAATATTATTCAGAAAGACAAGACACAGTTGGAGTGACAAAAGGTAATAAATCAGTGGTCCAGGAAGTTTTCTAAAAGCACAGAGTATAATCATAGGATTTGGGTTTTATAACAGTAAAGTCTATGAGTTTGGTAATGGAGTTTGAAAGTGTAGGATAGTAGTAAAGTCTATAGTGAGTATAAAGAGACCTAATTCTTCATTGATACTAAATAACAAATACCACAGTTTTTTATATAGACTTTTTCATCTTTGTCTATCACTGGAGAATACCACTGAATCTGTTATTTCTCTTAGCTAATACTGCTGTATCTCATGTTCACATACCACCTCTTTCAATGACCTCTGAGACCCTTGCTAGTAGCTCTCTGTCAATATCAAGTACTTTCTGCCTTTTTAGATAATATTCTAGACAATTCTACTCATATTCCTGACTATCTGCACACTATCATTATAATGGTTAGCTCAGCATTTGTTCTGCTAAATTGTAATGAACAGTAAAATATTTAGAATAGTATCCCTCTTCAGAAAACCTTATCCTGTTCTCTTAGGTTTTCCTGAAGGTAAATTGTACTTGATTAGCTTACTCTCCAATATATACTTAGATTTTCCTAAAGACATAACTTTGCTATATCTTTGTAGTCTTTGTTTAGTTGTTCTAACAGTAAGAATTACAGGGTTCAAGGAAGTAGTAATGGTTATAGAAAATTCTATGGGATTTACAGTTGAAAGAACTTGCTTAGCTGAGCACAGTAAAAAGTTGGGCTCTCTTACATGTAAGAGAAATTGAGGAGTTGTAAGTGTCCAGAAACTTTAGATGATATTTAAATAAGATATTCTACTATTATATTACTACTATATATAGTATTACTGTAGTAGACTAAACAACAGAGATTAGAATAGGTAAGAGTAGTTATTAGTCTATTAGAGACTAATCTAGATAATAACTAGCTTAAGAGTGTAGCTAAGAGTTGTCAGAACAATCTTGGCTTCAGCTTACATGCTACACTATCTGTCTGCCATGTAGTTGCAACTTCAGGTAATTTGATGAGATCTGAAAGAAAGTTAAATGCTGATAGTGGTGTGTTGCTGTTAAACACTAGGGATTGAGTTCAATAGAGATTATCTTTGTTGATTATCAGACTAGCAATTTACAGTATAACTATTAGTCTTACATATAAGTCAGATAGTGAGGAAATGTTTGGGGGGTTTCAGTATACAGTACTGAGTGGAGGTTTTGGGTTTTAGTATTGAAACACAAAAAGAAACCAGATAAAAGAACTCTGTTAGATGTGGTTCACATTTTATTATCCAAGATCTAATAGAGTATCTCAGAAGTTTAAATAAGTAGTTAATATATTATTCAAGAACGTGAAAGTCAGATCAGAACAAACTTTGGCTTCAGCTTGTATGCTGCACCTCTACTAGCTATACTAGTCATATATTTCAGAATGAAACTCAGAGAACTTAACAGATAAAAAACCACCAGAGAGTGGTGAGGTATATTATTGCCAACATTGGAAATGAATGTTAGTTTGAGTTGATTCTTAGGATCAGCTAGTACAGTGTGATCCTTAGATGTTAGGAAATGGAGTCCATAGAATTAACAAAGGCCAGCAAGTATATCCAAGGTAGGATGGAGAGGTGTGATTCACACCAGAAGAGGTTGGAAAGTGTAGATAAGAGAAAGGAGATCATCCATAGGTTGGGACATGTGCAAACAGAAAACAGAATGTGACAAACTCTGCTATAGAAGACCAAGTTTAATAGGAGTATACCTATCCTGAAAGATTGAATACTCAAAAGGCTAGGGGATGGTTACATCACTGCTGTGAAAACATGTCGCAGGGAAGATGGCCATCATGAAAGATAGGCTGTGGGAACATGTCTTCAAAATGGGTGGACTTGGCATATGACAAAGTGCCACACTCATTCTCAGTCTACATCCAAAACCCTTCTTCCTAAATTATAACCACATGACAAAGTTAAGCTAGGTACAACTTCTTCCAGTTGAAGCCAAGGTCATCATTTATCTTCCATGCTACATCTGCAGATCTCTGATGAGTGTGAATTACCTCTGACATTCTGCTAGATTAGAATATACTCTAGTAGGATTTTTAGGATAGTTGTTGCTTCTAGAAATCCTCATTCTGTGTTCTTAGGACTTTCTGGAAGTAAGCACCACTTCTACTTCACTAGTTAATATACTTAGGACTTTCCCAGTTGCTCTAACAGAAAGGAGTAACTAACTAACTCTGCTATAGAAGACCAAGTACTCATAGGATTTGAACAGATGATACTGCTACAAAAGACAGGTTATATTGTAAAGGGATAATGCTACCACGGAAAAAAGTATCAGATCCTTCTCAAAAGAGTTGTTCAGACCATTTGACAGCCTGGCTACTTCTTCTGAAGATTTAGAGTCTACAAGATCTCATCCAAGTCAGCTTCAAATCCCTCATAAGGCTCAGTGGGTATGAAGGGAGCAAGAATGTAGAAATACACATCCCCAAAAAGAGCCGTCTTCTTCCAAAGTTGGGTAGGTAAGGGTGTAAACTTGAGTGGCAAGCTGGTGTAGCACAGGTCAGAAAATAGATTTGGGAGTGGAAAGAGAATTGGACACTTTTGCTGACATGGAGATGGATGTGAATCAGAAAATTCTGAGGGGTTGTGTAGCTGATAGGCAAAACTTGCAAACATAAAATACTTCTCCCAGATGCTGTTGAAGGAGTCTCAGGGCCTCATCCATAATGATGGCATACTAGGAGGGTCCTACAAGATTGGATATTGTTGGATGACAGTAGAGGGCAGCCCTAGGTTGTCGTTCCACTAGAGACAAAAGAGTGTGACATACCAACAATCCACATTTTTTGCTCATAAAGAAATCATCATAAATTCAGAGCAAGAGAGAGAAACCCAATTCATCCATCCGAGATCCTTCCTTACCTTACCGAGAGAGATCTCAGCACAGACAGATAAACAAGTAAATCAAATTGTTGATTTAATTATTTTTTCTACAGACAGACAGAGAAAGAGAAAGAGATACACAGAAAGAAAAAAGACGCTACTGACGTGGTCCGTAAAAAAAAAACATGTCAATACCCAAAAAGGCAAAAAAAAAAAGGCATCGATGAGAGAGAGAGAGAGAGAGAGAGAGAGAGAGAGCAGATACGGTCAAGTCAATACATAAAAGGAGACAGAAAGGGAACCGTCAACAAGAACAACAGAAAAGAAAACTAAGAGGCAAGCAAAAAAAACAGCAGCAAAAAAACGAATTCTAACAGCTGAGAAAAGGAGAAAACCAACACGAGCAACACCTGTGCGCATCGTTGTTCGAAAGAAGAAGAAAAACTATACACTACCTAGGTGACCCAATATCAAGGTTTACTGACAGCAGTCGCAGTCACTCGTCCACTTGAAGGACTACCACGTCCACCCTGTTTCACCATTGTTGAGGAATCACCCTCTATTCTCATCTTCTTGACCACTCTCATCTCATCATGTCTCGACGAGGGATGATACGAATGTGCATACCTAGGATGATGAGATGGATGCGTTGACGAATGGTAAAGTGCATCGTCAGCACTGGTGATGTCAGGATCGCAAGGTGGCCTCATATCCATGTCTCTGTCCATATGTTCCAACTGTGGCGGTCTTTCTCTATCTTCTCTCGATCCCAGACCACCGGTAACAATGTCTCGAGCATCAACGGAAATCAGTCTATCATCTCTCTTGTCTATAATACCGTCATCACTGGCACGAGAGGAAGGGTGATGGCCCGCGACCCCACTCCTTGCTGTGGACGGTGTAGCAAGCATACGTGGTGACAACGAGCCGTTTTCATCATCTTTGATATATCCTTGGGGGGTTGACGGGGAGTGAAGGACTCCTCGACGGGAGGGAAGTGGCGCTGGTGGTGGTGGTGGGTTGACGGATGCAGTCGCACGACGTTTCTTGAGCGAGGCCGTACTGTCACTTCGACTGACACTGCCGCTCGGAGAAGAGGCAAAAGAAGGGTGGTAGCCACCCATGATATCGTGCACGTACAAACAAGTTACTTGTCTCCGTGCGCAACTGGAGCAGGCAGGATGAGCACCATCGCATTTTGTTTTCCGTGCTATTGAAGACCTCGATGTGATCAAGGCCGACATGGTGTGAAATGGTCGCATACGCACCTCGACATGAATTACAGGCCACCACTTTCGGCCCCGATCCCGAGCCACGCCCACTACTTGTCTTGCCAGGGACCGTCGCCGCTCTTTTCCTCAACGCAGCCTGCTGCTCTGAAGCCGGTCTAATGGGTGGCAACGAAGGTGCAGACATTGGTGCAGGCGTAGACGGTGATGATCTATCGGGTAACGACAATGTAGCGATATGGGGTAAATCGGTGTCTGGAAGATAAGATCTAGCGCCAGTCCCGCTACCACCACCGCCACCACCATTGCTGCTGCTGCTGCTGCTGCTGGGTCCTAGAGAAGAAGAAGATGGAGGTGGTTGAGGATTTTGGAGAGAGGGGAGAAGAGGTTTAGAGTCTCGAGGAAGCCTTGGATGAGATTCTTGATCGTGGAGGTGTGATGAAGGGGGAGGAGAAGGGGGAGGAGCAGGGACCGGTAGTAGTGGTGGTGGGTGTGTTGGGGGAGGCACGCCCAAATCCTCTCTCGCTCTCAACATGGAGGGCAGGGAGGGATACTTGTCGACGTTTGAGCTCCTTTGAGAAATGAGGGCTAAACCTGGTGGGGGGGGTGGTGCAGCGGAGGAGGAAGAAGAAGACAAAGGAATAGTGTGAACTTGAGGTGACATGGATACCTCTGATCTAACATCTTCATTTCCGCTCTCTGCCCGATTATAATCGCCTCCTGTGGTACTATCCTCGTCTTCCTCTGGTGGACCTGCGGGGATGCCCGGAGGACGTGATGAGGAGGCAGGAATTTGAGTTCTGAGGGTGTTCCTGCGCTTGTTTTGAGGTGCATAGTCGCAATGATGGGCACGTTTGAGACACTGACCGCAAGCCGGTCTGCCGCCATCGCATTTCAACTTGCGTGCTGTAGAGGTGTGAGTGTGGGTGACCTGTAGGAGCAGAAGGGGGGGGGATCTCACAACGACAAAAATTGCAAGCCACGGTGATTTTCTTTGACCGCTGTTTGTGGGTGGGAAGCAGACCCGAGCCTGACGCCAAGATGAGCATGGATTGTGAAGGAAAAGAACAAGAAAAGTAGGTACGGGCAGATCTGACGGAGGCAGAAGGGTTATCGGGGGCCTTTGGATTAGCAGAGGAAGGTACAGGAGGACGGAGAGGGTGGGATGGTTGGGTGTCTATAGCGAGGATGGGTCTGTGTGGGACAGGAAGGGAGATGGGGTGGAGGCGTGGAGGGGGCTGCGGGTGGTGGATGTAGTCTGACCTAAACTTTTCGAATAGATACTCTCTTGTGTACTTTTGAAGGGTCTAGGGATGAATGAATGAAGAGGGGGAGACGAGAAGAGGAAAGAGCAAAACAAATACCTCCATGTGATGGAAGATGGCATTGCGAAGAGGGACAAAGTCGCAGTGGGCAGGGTCGAGGACATCGAGATTGCCCCAGCGATAAGACCTTTGAAAGGAGGGGCGTCGGGCGTCGTGGTGCTCTGGAAAGTCGGGGGAGACGAGGGCATACGGGAGACGCATGATGGGAGGAGGAGAGGAGGTGGTGGTGCCATTGAGAGTGACGGTGGGTGGATCGGAGGGGGGGAGGTGGTCTGGAGAGGGGTCGTCGGTGTCAAAGATGCCGAATCCGATACCGGCGTCGGCGAGATCGCGGCGAACGGCGAGCTTGAGGGCGGCGAGACGGTGATTGGAGAGGAGGTCTGCGCGGGCGATGACGGGGAGAACGTTAACGCGGGCGGAGAGACGGCGGATGGCGGTGATGTCGGCGGGAGGAAGGGCGGGGCGGAGTGGCAGGGGGTGGATGGTGTCTGGATTGAGAAAGTAGATACAGCTGTTTTTTTTGGGTGAGGACGGAGATGGGAAAGAAAGAGGGACTCACAGATGAACATGGAGATCGTCGAGAAAACGGTGGTCGATGAGGTGGAGAGTGTCAGCGAGAGTGCGCTCGGCAGCATGGTCGTCTGTAAAGTCAAGGGAAGGAGAGTCGATGAGGTGAAGAGGAAGGGGAGGGCCGGAGTCGGGATGGACTCGGAGGGCGGCCTCGGTGAAATGGACGGTGGGGCCACGAGCACAGGCATGGAGCAAGTCAGCAGGAGCGAGGGTGTGCAAGAGCAGGCGAAGGAACGAGGTCTTGCCTTGGGGTGAAAAAGAGGGTCAACGCCCAACACGCCCAGCACGCCCAAAACACGCACCTCCACGATGACCAGCGACGAGCAGCGTAAACGCAGGACGCCGGCTCATGAGCTTTTGGCATTCACACACACACACACCTCCCAGCCCTCCCAGTCCTCCTTCCCCCGTTCCGTTCCGTGACTCGCCGGCCTGTCCGGAGGTCTTGGTTCCTTCTTCTTCCCACACACAACCATGTCGCTATTCTTCCGTCGCACTCTGGCAGACGTCGCCGCCCTCAATCGTCACAGCAGACTCATCACTCAGCCCAAGGACCATGGTGCAAGTCAGGCTATGCTCTATGCCACAGACGGCATTCACACCGATGCCGATTTCAATAAACCCTTGGTCGGCGTCGCCAGTGTCTGGTAAAAAAAATAATCTATTCCTCCCTCAAGTCCACACCACTCACTCAACTCACAAGGTACGAGGGAAACCCGTTCGTCTTCTTCCCCTCCCTCTTCTCTCTCTCTCCTCACCTCTATAAAGATGCAACAAACACCTTCTCACCATGGGCCAACACGTCAAGGCCTCTCTCCAACGTGCCAACACCATCGCCTACCAGTTCGGCACCGTGGGCGTCAGCGACGGCATCAGCATGGGCACCTTTGGCATGGCCTACTCCCTCCAGTCTCGTGACCTCATCGCAGACGCCGTCGAAACCGCCACCGCTGCTCACCACCTCGATGGCATCGTCGTCGTTCCAGGCTGCGACAAAAACATGCCAGGTGTCCTCATCGCTCGTCCGTCCCTCTTTCTCTCTCCCTCCCTCCCTCTTGCCTTAGCCCTCCCCAGTTGGTCGTCTCAACCGTCCCGGTATCATGGTCTACGGTGGAACCATCCGCCCTGGCTCCTGCCAAGGCCTCCCTCAGCTCGACATCGTCTCTGCTTTCCAATCTTACGGTCTCTACCTAGCACACGGCAAATCCCCACAGGCTGAATCGATCCGCTACAACACCGTCCGCCATGCCTGTCCAGGCCCCGGCGCTTGTGGTGGTGTACGTCCTCCTTTCCTCCCCCCTCTCTCTCTCTCCCTCACCCCGTCTTTTCCAGATGTATACCGCAAACACCATGGCCAGTGCTGCAGAAGCCCTCGGAATGACCCTCCCAGGCTCTTCCTCTTTCCCTGCAGAGTCTCAAGAAAAACAAGACGAATGTGCCGCCATCGGCCCGGCCATGTACAACCTCCTCGAAAAAAATTTACTCCCTCGAGACATCATGACTCGCTCCGCCTTCGAAAATGCCATCGTACACCTTTCTTTCTCTCCTCCGTTTCCCAACTCATCCTTTCATAAACAGGTTCTTACCATGATCCTCGGCGGTTCCACCAATGCCGTTTTACACCTCATCGCCATGGCTCGCGCCGTCGGTCTGACCCTCTCTCTGGATGATTTCCAGGCGGTATCCGATCGCATCCCCTTCCTCGCCGACATCAAACCCAGTGGCAAATATGTCATGGAAGATATCTACAAAATCGGCGGTATCCCCAGTCCGTTCCTCCATTAACGACCTACCGCTCCATTCATCCTAATCCCAACTAGAGGTTCTGCATTTCTTGATGAAAAATAACCTTATAGACGGCAATAATAAGACCGTCACCGGTCAAACTCTCGGCGAGAACCTTGATCGCTGGGTCCACCAACACGGAGAACTCAATTTCAACCAACAAGATGTCATTCGCCCACTCACGCATCCGATCAAAGAAACCGGTCATATCAGGTTCGTCATCATCACCCTTCGATTCCCTCATTCTCACATCAAATACGTTGATCTATAGGATTCTTAAAGGCAATCTCGCCCCAGGGGGTGCCGTGGCCAAAATCACCGGCAAAGAAGGCCTTGGATTTACAGGAAAAGCAAAAACATTTGACTCGGAGGAGGCCTTTGTGAAAGCCGTGGAATCAGGGTCTATTAAAAAGGGAGAAAAAACCGTGGTTATTCTGAGGTATCTGGGACCCCGAGGCGGACCTGGTGAGATCGTCGTCAAGGGGGTATTTTGACGTGCTCATGGATCTGCTGTGTGTGTGTGTGTGAACTCTGGGTTTGATCGGTTAATCCCTTCATGACCGCCGCTCCTGTTTTCGGGGGGGGGGACGTATTTTTAGGCATGCCCGAGATGCTAAAACCTACGAGTCTCATCATGGGCGCAGGCCTCGGATTAGACGTTGCATGTCTCACGGATGGACGTTTTAGTGGCGGGTAAGTAGTTTTAAACCCTATATCCACCCCACTATGACCGGAACACTCGGTTCCATCTTCCTCGCATGAGGGTATTTCATTTTTCACGCGGGGACTTGGGGGGGTTGCTATGATGATGATCATTCATCATCCTTTGCTTCTAGATCTCATGGTTTTGTCATTGGCCATGTCGTACCTGAAGCGCAAGTGGGTGGACCTATTGCGCTAGTCAAGGATGGAGATATCATTTCTGTGGATGCTGTGAAGAATACGATTGAGGTTCAAGTATCGCAAGAGGAGCTTGAGAGGCGAAGGAAGGAATGGAAGGCACCTCCTCTTAAAGTTTCTCAGGGAACGTTGTACAAGTATACCAAGGTGGTGACGGATGCTAGCTTGGGATGTGTGACGGATGCTTAGAAGAAATTTAATTTAATGTGTCCTCTAGAGGCGGATAGACCGCAAAAAAGTCAATCACCGTTTTACCCCGTTCTTTTGGGTCTTGTGATCCCACCCGTTCATATGGATTATATGAAAGGAACCCGTCTCTCCTGGTGATAATGAATGATGATGATGAGTTGCAGACCTACAGTGATGTTCGAGAGACCTTGTGTCTTTTTGGGGTGTGCGTGTGGGTATGACTTGACAAAAAAAAAAAAGTCACAAAGGGATTTCGTCATTGTCGTTTGGGACGGTAGAATGCAAGTCCACACAACCTGCGCATCTATTTTTTGTTTTTGGTTCCCGGGCAGCTCTTGGAATCGAAAAAAGGGGGTTCATGTTGTTTATGTTTATAGTTGGTTTAAAACCAGTTGCGTTGCGGCGCATCATCATCATCCTATCATCCGAGTTCGACGGCTTGCATGCTCTCCACAATATCAATATATATATATATATGTGTGTGTGTGTGTGAGAGAGAGAGAGAGAGAGAGAGAGGGAACTCGACTCCATATTTTTTTTGGAACCAAGGGATAGGTAGTTAGTTAGTTAGTTAGTCTTAAGACAACGACTCGGATCGATATCTCCCGACGTCAACTGATATCATCATATATCCCAAGAGACTAGTCTCATCCGTCCGACACAGCTGTTGTCAAATAGGAGTTGATGTGTAAACCGTGGACCAGTTCCAAAAAAATAGAAATAATAAAACACCAACATACGAGGACCGTCCGTCGTTGCATCCAAACGACACAATGATCAAAAATCAATATTTATAAATTCTACAACGGACACGTTGTCCTCCAGACTCGAAATAATGGAATGCGCAGTCCGTGGCCGTGCGTGTGGCAGAAAGATCCTTACAAAAACGGAATAGTCATCTTATCATGCTCTTGAACGCTTTACGAGACGCTTCTTTTCAGCCTTGGGCATTTTGTTCTTGCGCCGTTCCTTGGCTTCCGTCTTGACAGCCTTTTTTCTCTCCTACAATACCCAACATTTACAATGGTTTTCAGCAATGTCGACCATATACTGTAGAAGAGCAGAAAAAGCGCCAGTGAAAAGCGCCTCTCGGGAAGTTGGAAACTTGGAGCGTCCCGAGATAGAAGCCAGTGAAAAAAAACAATAGTCATGAAAAAACGATGCAGATAAGAAAATTCGAGAGTCGAAATAAGGCGTTCGTTTCCTTTGCGGCCATACAATGCAGTTGGATAACTTACCTTTTTGGCCTCCCTGTCTTCATGACGATGGCCCTTTGGTATTTTCTCCACCCAACCATCCTTGTGATGCTCTACGTCACCAATGTCAGAGCCCTCCTCAGATACGCCCTCTTCCTCCTCACTTCTGCTTTCATCTTCCTCCTCTTTTCCGCCGCCGCCTTCTCCTTCCGTACTCTTGGTTTCCGCAGTCAATATCACGAGATCTTTCTGATCAGGGTCGTCTTCTCCCAAACTAGGAATAGAGGACCACATTCTCGGTGATGGAGTAGTTGATCCGAATACCGTCTTCTGTTTCGCTGTTTTTTCAACCGACCGTACCCCCTCGTTTTCGCCCTCGAGGACCAAGGTCGACAAAGGTTCCACAATTCCGATCGTGTCTGCATAGATAAGGTCACCTCCCTGTCCTTTTGTTAGCTTTTCGACGTCACGCTCAGGATCGTAAACTTCATTCAAAGTGCGAGGAATGAAAGAGCGCATGAAAACTGAATCTTCATGCGCTTGAGTCGTTTCTCTCACTGTGTCCTCTCCTTCATATCGTAACTCGCCTTGCCCTAGCCACCGGGTCAAGACCTCTTCTTCTAGAACGCCGGACGGTGAATCCGGGATCAATCGTTCGCGTGTGATAAACTCGAAACACCTCTTGAGTCCCAAACACGGCACGCCAAGCCTGCCAAAGAAGTCTTCGACATTTTTGATATCGTTACGGAGGAAGTCAAAAGCAGCAGGATGATCGTGTTCGACGCTCTGGGAAACATCGATGATATAGAGATGATTTTGGTGATAGAGGATATTGTACTCGGATAGATCTGCATGGACAAGCTTGCAGCTGTGGAATAGACGTCTGACAACAAGAATGAGTTCAGAGTACAGTGAACTCAGGGCATCACTAGGAATAGTTGCGTCCTTGAGACGCGGGGAAGCCCTGATAATGGGTGAGATACAGGTCTATGACTTGACTATAGACGACACATACCACCCCTTCTCGTCGCCTAAGAAGGACATGACTAGGACATTTTCTCGGACCTCAATTGGTTCTGGACAACGAATTCCTGCCGAAACCAAGCGCTTCAAATTCCGCATCTCCTTCTCCGCCCAGACGCGAACCATTTTTCTGGGATTGTGTCGACTATAGCCACGCCGGAAGCGATACTCTCCAGTAACATACTTGTCTCTGTCTTTGAAAACAAGAATAGAGGTCTTATATATTTTTAAAGCAAGGTCTTTCTTTTCTGGCGTGAGGGCGTGGTAGACATTGGCCTTGAATGACATTAGCACACTCCCAGGGCACATGTAGGGAGCATACCTCTTTTCCAGTGCTAACACATCCATTGACTTCGTCAATGAGTCCTCTTCCAATCATCTTGAACAAGATTAGGCGGGTCCTTGGATCAAGCACCTGCTCGTTAGTCGCACGATCACTCTTGTCCTTTATGTTTGCGTGGGCGCTAGGTCCCTTTCTATTGATGCCGACTCCAAGGACATAAGGTGTGTCAATCTTGGCAAGACGAGAATTATATCTTGAAGTGAAAGCTGCTAATTGATCCAAGGTTCTATCCTTAGCAACTGGGGATTTCGACGAAGTCCCAGGCTTAGATATTGCTGAATAAGGCTGGTTGATAGCAGGAAGAGCGGCAACGAAAGCTCCGGATGCAGTAGCCGAGACCGAACTCTGAACACTCCCAGTCCGAACTTCAAGGTGTTGCCGCAGACGGTTATACTGCTTCGTAAAATCTTTTTTTTTAGCTGAGCCTTGTGTAATTAGCGAAAGAATCAATGGCATACCGCGCTCAGCTACTTCCCAATCTTCGTCTTCAACACGAGTATCATGATATCCATCATAAAGATCATCTTCCTCGTCTTCGTCATCAGATTCTTCAAAGTCGGTAAAATCATGTGTATCAATGTAAGCATCTCCTTCACAGTTTGACTGCCATTCGCGTATCAGTACCTCAGATACATGAGCGAGTTGTCCGGGAGAGACCATGGTCGAAGTAAATCAGAGATCAATTCAATCACGTGCCTCTGTGACCTTTTCTAATGCATATTGATTAGGCCACTGCAGGTGTCTACTTCGAGTACTGAGGTCTCGTCTCATTAGGTAGTTCTCGTGTCCCTTTTAAGCGCTGAGTATGCAAACAGTGCTGCAAGTTGTTTAATGGACTCTATCCGACGCCGCGCGATCTTCAAGTTCTCCGAAGAAGAGGAGGAGGAGGAGAGAGGTGTAATTTTAGATGAGCAAGGCAAGAATCTCCCTTGAATATGTTCATTTCAGCATCTCTCTAACATCGTTGAAGAGCAGGATGAAGTCATTCAACAGCTTCGGAAGCAGAGCGAAAGGTTGAACAAAAAAGAATTCATCGGTGCTCGGATACTTGTTCTACTCTCTTCCATACTGTATGCTCTTCTTCACCTTTACATTTTCGAGCCTTGATCAAGCCTCTGCGTCTTCAGGCAATTCATTCAGTTACTGGCTCTGACTGAGAGTAACCCTGTGCTAATCATATTCCCTGCAGACCTGCCATCCACGATACCCTTTGCCACAGGATTTACTCTCCTTGCATTTTTCATTCACCTTAATCTCGCCATTCTCTTTCACTCGGATGATGTCCGAACTCACCTTCAGCTTGCTCACAATCCCAAACCCCTTTCATACGGCATGCTCTACACGCTTTCAGCTGTGGCCCCCACGTTGTCTTTGTTTCTTGGTTCACCATGGCAGACAACAGTGTGGTGGTTGGTTACCACCATGGTTATATTTGTGGTTCAGAGTGCGATGGATACTATCGAGAGTAACTCACGCAGCATATCTGAACTTGAATCGAAGCGTTATGTGTCTAGGGGAGCATAAGATTTTGACTAGCTCAAGGAGATTCTGCAGATCCATGGATCATGTTGACATATTCTGATACGCATATAATAATTTCTGGCTGGGAACATCTGCACTCGTCCCATCATAGGATATAGTTTTTGTAAAACGTCGATGTCGTCATACGATCTCCTCGCAACAGTCTCATCTCAGGTTTCTCGATTCAAGCCCTTTCACAAGTTCTCCAAAGTTTCAAAGAAGGTGTTTGCTTTTGACATCACTCTTGTCGCTCTGTCTATCAGGTATACCAAACTCAATGTCTACGTTGATTTCACTGAGTCTTGGATGCAGGACAGGTTATCTTCTAGATAGGATATCCATAGAAGAACATCTTGTTGAGAACACATTTTCCACGCTCCTAAAAGAACTGTGTGAAGTAATACTTTTGTTCCTCTTCGAATTGTGGTTAATCAGTTTCGCAGACATCCGAATACTTCAACGAAGTACTACACCTTTACGAGCCATTCGCAAACCAATCTTTTATAGTCAACAAATCACTCCTAGTCAAAAAGCTTGAACTCCTTTTGAGTCAACGTGCTTCGAATTCGTATCCTATCTTCTTACTCCTGCAGAAACGAGGCGATATCTGCCAGGTTCGTAGTACCTAGTACCTATCTATCATTGGATCCTAAATATTCTAACGTACATCGAGTTTGACACTGTCCCACAGACTGTTCTTGATGTCCTTCAATTGCTCTTAAATAGACTCACCAGCTCTCACGTCTGGGCCGAGAGACGGACTATCCAATTACCCCGAGGCCTCGTTTCAACAACGTCTGTACCGCTCGCTGCTATCTTCCTTGACTATCCAGTCGCCTATGTTCCATCTTCCGAGAACCAAGTATCGTTCCTCAACAGTGTTCCCCTCGTGGTGTATCAATGTCAGATCAATACTCAGAAGGAACTGGTGAAAGGACTCCCAGTTCAAACAGAAGAGCATACTCTCCTTGCATTTTCTTGTCCAACATCTCTGGCAGATGACCCTTCCTCGAAAACCAGTGTTCAACGAATAACAAATCATTTAAAGTCTACGTTTGGACCTCGTATCGCAAAGTCCTTCCCTGAAAGCACTTTGCAAGTGAATTATAAGCACATTACTTTGGATTGCGTAGCGCTCTGATTCTGCAGGTTCTTGAACAAAATGCTATTTATACTACAATCCTTTTATTCAACATCAACGTTGACAATTTTGATATCTTCGAAGGGCTTGTCCGTCTTGCTAGTCTTGACATTCTCAATTGTGTGCACAACCTCTCGTCCAGAAAGTACCCGGCCGAAAATTGTGTGCTTGCGATCCAACCAAGGTGTAGCTGTTGTCGTAATGAAGAATTGGGAGCCATTTGTCCCCGGCCCAGCATTAGCCATGCTTACTGTATAGGGTCTATGAATAAAAATCAGCGCCACGCCTTATGGCATACGAAAAAGCACTCGCCTGTCGTGCTTCAAATCATCACTAAACTCATCCTCAAATTCATTTCCCCAAATACTCGTTCCACCTGTTCCATCGCCCAGTGGATCTCCAGTTTGAATCATAAATTTTGGTATGACACGATGGAAAACGATGCCCTCGAAATAACCACTTCTTGCATGTCCAACAAAGTTTTCCACAGCTTTTGGTGCTTGTTGTGGAAAGAGACGTATGTTGATATCACCGAGTGTGGTGTGAATTGTAGCCGCATTGGCAACGGGAGATGGGCCAATGGCATTCCCGATTGTTGCTGCTGCAACTGATTGCTCTTCACGTGTAGGTCGTTCATTAAAGATGTCGCGGTCGCCGGATTTATCCCTTGCATCATTCCATCAATGGGCGCAAGTAATGTAAGTAGATGGGCTTACTCCGGCTCTGAGCGGGTGAACATATAGAACCGCGGACGTTTATAGCCGCTACAGAAGAGAATGGGATCCCGCTGACTTTTGTCAGCAAGGATGGGGTTGGAGGAGGCGGCCATGGCCTGAGAACCGTCGAGAATTAGAACCCAGGCAAATTCAGATATATACGCACTACTGTAGTAATCACTTTCTTTGAAGGGGCGCCTTGATATAACGATAAATTCATGAATCGCACTGCTTCATCTTTTCCAAGTAACCGTACGACACGATTTGTCACAGTATTGACGACTGAGAAGATGAAATCATAAAATCATAATCTATTTAACATTACACTAAACTCTAAACTCACCTTTAATTCCTAACAGTGTCGGATAAACGATAAAAGCGCCACTCTCGTCCCAGATAACATTGCTCCAATGAGCAGGAACACGTCCATCGGGTCCAGGAAGCTCGAACTCTTTTTCAACAGCCAACCGACGACCAAACTCCATGTCTTCAACACGGTGTATGGCTGTGCCTGCCTGTTGCATCTCTTGAATTGCCTCTAAAGATTCATCATATTTTCGAGTGAGCTTCCCGGACAAAAGCGAGAAAACACAAATCTGGCGGTCTGGAAGCGAGAATGTGGCAAAGGATGATTCGTTAGGTGAGAGCGTCAAACAGGTGGGTGTAGATTTCGACTGGAGAAGAATAAGATTTCTGCAGTTAAGGAACAATATGAATTTAATCCACCTTCTTAAACTCGTAAAGATCGGTGGAACTTTTGTACGACCAAAGTCCAGGAACGGTCTTCGGTAAACCCCACGGCTCAGAAGGCTGCCAGTATTCTACGAAACCACCTTCATCTGCAGAGATCACGATGTCATATTTGTCGCTGTACTGTGGGGAAAGGTGAGGGTCCACGGGCATACCTGAGCTGCACTTGGATGACTTACGGCCATGAGATGGACCGGGAAACGGTGCAGACTCTCAACACTATCGACAGAGGTATCTCCACCTCTGCCGTCGTAGAAGCGTATCGTTCCAGTGGCTGAATCTGAACTTGAACAAAGTTAGTACTCCTCAAACCCAAGAGCAAACAGACTAACATTGCCAAGAGACCCTGTGCAAGCCCTTTGCGATGGACCCAGCAGCAGGTATGGGGCACAAAGTCTAGTTTGATGATATTTATCATATCTTTGAACTGTCGTTCAGCAATAACCCACTGATACATACTTGGGAGCACACACCAAAATTCACAACGTCAAACACCTTAGCTGTCTTATCTTCAGAGACAGTAGCAAAGAGCTGTCCATCTGCACTAGCCGAGACACCGGTGATGGGTGTCAAGTGAGCACGATAATGCTTGACAAATTCAATCCCTGCCTCCTGTTTCTTCCAGAGTTTGAGATGTCCATCCACAGAGGTGGTGATCAGGAAGCCAGTCCTATTATCGTAATTAGAAGTCCTCAGGTTCAGTAGATGCGTGAGATAATACTTCGTCATAGTGCAATAATTTATTACGTCGCGATGCATGAAACTCTTGTAATACTGCTCTGTGTTGGGAAGATGTTCAAGGTACAACCGTTCATGAGGTAGGACTAGAAAACACCAAAACCCAATACGGAGATGTGTTCTTGTAAACATTTTGAGGGCTCAACAGAAATCTGGGCAAAGTATGCCTGTACCTTTGCGTTTCTTTTTCTTTCCACCTGGAACCTCACTGGCTGGAAGAGGCATCGGCCCAAAATCATCGTCTGATTCCTCCACCTTTGGTTGCTTCTCGACAAACCCATCGTTGTCCTCTATTCCATCGCGTCCGTGTTTCCCTAGGACGCCAGCTTGTGAATCAGAATCAGACATAAACTGACAATAGTGAGGGAGGTACGTTGAATGAAAACAAGCACAAATATGGGCTACGTGTTTATTGCTACTCGAGAAACATAGATGAATTTCATTATGCCATCGATCACATATATGCACCGTGCCGGTCTTCCGTGCGGTAGATCAGCCGGGACTTGTTATTGCTGACCCTAAAATTCCAGAAGTTTCGACAACGGTTCCGCGCGCGGATACTATTTAGTTGTTTTCTAATTCACAGCAGCCTCTAGTTCCTCTGACCTCTCAATGCCACTCAACTACTCCAAGTGGGATCAACTTGAGGTCAGACTCTTTCAGCGTTATACCAGGAAATATCGGCTTTCAAACTCATTATTGCGATTCAGGTATCCGATGATTCGGATATCGAAGGACATCCCAATGTCGACCACAAATCGCTTGTCAGGTGTGCAAGGTCTACTACACATCCTATCGGACCTCATTTATATATTCAGATGGCGTCAGCGTGATATTCATGAGAAGCGCGAAGCCCGGAAACACAAGATCGCTCAACTACAAGCTAATATTGATTGCGACCATGTCCTCCTACCTCGTATCACAGACATAGCCAACAAATTAGCGGACCCATCGATTGATACTGTACCCTACTACAATGCTCAAGTTGAGAAACTTGAGAAGGAACCGTCGAAGGATTGCCCCCCGGGTAATGACTCATCAAAGTCTGAACAGACCTACGATGGAATGCTCCTGATCTTGCTCAGAGGCATCACCGAAGTGGTCAAGAAACGCATCCAAGAGTCTAACGTTGCAGAACCAGAAAAGCAAACGCGATTAGCTGGGGAACTGGTAACTGAGATGAACATGCACGTGAAGCAACTCGCAAAGTCAATTGACGATAAGAAACGAGAGCTAGAAGAGGAGATCAGCGAACAGAAAAAGAAAATTACTAGTGACGATATTCACGAGGGTTTCGTAAACAAGGTTCTATATTTCTCCTGCAGCCCGATCATCACTGATTCAGACTAATAGTACGTGCCACCTGCACCTGAGCTCGGTCCTGTTCCCCTATCCAAACCCCAAAGAGCAAAGAAGGCTACTGAGACGACGTACGAGGTTCTCAACCCTCAAGCTTCATCATCAGCTCTTGCTCCCAAGATGGAAGATAATCCGGATAACGAGGAAGAATCCGGGTTACCAGAAATGACCCCTATGTTAGAGGGTTTCTCAAAGATTCCTGTTGGTGCATACGAGGAATCCTGGTCGTATATTCAAGATCACAAAGGTGTCTATATCGAAGGCGCTTCTGATGCCTTGTTAGTTGCCGCTTTCACTGCAGAGAGAGAAGGCAAGAAAAAATATGCTCAACAATGTGTACACCAAAGCCTTCTGTTGCAGTATTGCGAGAAGCTCGGGAAGGATGGCCCTCGTATGTTCTTCAACAAGTGAGCATAGAAATTCTGAATATTGCATTGGTCATTGATCTGCTTGTCAGGATGAGGGCTGGCGATAAGCGTGCCATCGAAATATTCCGAAACGATTTTAAAAATACCTACAAACACTTATCCGAGCGTGTTGAAGCTACTGCCTCAGGTCAAGAGCAAATTCAACTTTTCGCCGAAGATCCATCATCTACTATCAACTTCAATGTTCCAGAAGGACCTCCTCCGAAAGATCTCGTGCTCGAGGGTCCAGGGACAGAGGACCTCGATATTGAAGAAGTTCGGAAGGCCCTACAAATGCGCTGGGATGTCTTCGACGGTTTCCCTCAGGACATGAAGGATGCCTTGCGGACGAATAAACTTGAGGAGGTGAACAAGGTTCTTGGAGCTATGGACGTTCCCACTGCAGAGGGTGTGGTCCAGAATCTCAATATTGCGGGTATTCTCAGTTTTTCGGATGGGAATATAAGGGATCAGACTGGACAAGAGAATGCCTGACCATCTCGCTCTGAGGTCTGAATTGACTGTATTCCTGCCTGGTAGAACAATACATTAATGTCCTGCGTCTTCGCCCTTGGTACCTTGAAAAAGCATACCAGCCTTGCTCCTTAAACTCACATCAATAAGGGGAGTCTCATCCGGAGGGTCAACGTTGATTGTCAGTCAACCAGGTTTACAAAAAAAGGCTGTCCGGAGGTAGATAGGTAATGAATAGAGCACAGAACGTGTGCATAAATACAGTACATAGCTAAGACATTTACTAGATATAGTGTTTACGTCAAATTGAAACTGTGTCATAGATATGAGCGGGTCGGGTAAGGGTGTACATTTACTTCACAACTTGCTTCCAAATACAAGGCTTTCATTGGCTTTGATCCTCCCATGGATCAAAGTTGTATCCTTGGCTTTCCTTACTTCCATAATATTTCCTTCTAAACCACTTTGTACGATCCACCTGGAGAACACCTCGACATCGAGTCTGGCCTCCGGTTGTTTCTGACTGAACGACCAGATTGCATACTCAAGGAGGTAGATATTGGAGGCAACGGAACCGACTAAGAGAAGAGCTGGGCGATGAACGAGAGGTGAGATCTGTCTCGTGTATGTAGTTAATAGTTCATTGAGTGCTTTATCGAGAAGAGCGAGTGAGACCCCGAGTTCCTGAGAGAGGACGGAGGGCGTTGAAGCGATAACAGAGCGTGCCCACTATCAAACACAGAAATCAGATGACAAACATCATTTTAATTGACAAGACACATACAGAGGTAAAAGCCTCAATATTCTTGGGGTCAGCAGCGGCTCTCGTCAAGTCCAAAGACAAAACAGTTGCAGTTCCCTCCCAAATCCTGAGGTAGGTGGAATATGAGCTTTAAAACTCGGAAACAAGGTAGGGTACAAACTTCTCGACAAGAGCGTCCCTGATGGACCTCCCGAATCCATTCTCCTCCATATAACCAGCTCCTCCCAGAGATACCATAGCCTCTTCCATGCCTCCACAAGCCTTCTCCGCAGTGTAAGCCTTGACAACGGGGGTCAGCACTCTCAGCCTCCTCTGAACACTTTCTTGGGTCTTCTCGTCGCACTCAACTCTGCCCAACAGTGCGATGACACCGAAGACAAAATGGGTCAGGGCACGATAGAGTAGGTTGATCTCAGCAAGTTGGGCCGCATGAATAGGTGCGTCTTTGAGCAATGTCTGACCACTGCCAATACGCCTGACTATAGCATATGAAGTGGCTGTTCCAAGACACTTTCGAAGTGTTCCGAGACTGACCGTAGATGACCATATACGGGTGATATTAAGCACTGGTGCGATGTTTTTCGTTCCCTTGCCTAGGTCACCAAGCAGGTAGCCCTCTGCTCCTTGAAGACTGAGTTCAGCAGTGGGTAGAACGTGTGTACCAATCTTTTTCTTGAGTCTATGTACAAAGATTTTATTGCTCGTTGAGCTTGGTGTTGGTGAACCTGGAGATGGGAAAAGGGGGAGGCGGAGTGGAACGAGGAAGAGTGAGAGGCCGTGGGAGGCTTGTTTGAGGGTCCCCGTACGTGCCAGAGCCATCGACACTTCGCCATCGGTTGCACTAGCAAACCACTTGAAGCCATCAAGGTTGTACTTGGGGCCGTAGGGGGCCATCTCGCCAGTCGAGGTAGCGATTGTCTCGGTTAAGGAGACGTCTGAACCACCGGGACGCTGTGAGTACTTGAATGAGCTCAGTTGGTGAAATCCGAGACAGAGACCCACCTCTGTCATCCACTGGCAAGCAGTAAACGCTACCGTTGGATCACGACTGAAGACACTGATCAGGTGCAATCTGCAGAAAAAACTGTGGGGCCAACCTGATGAGCAGGGGAAGAATATCTTCTTTAGCTTTCTCATTTCCGATGAGCTCAATAACCCGAGCAGCTCCATCAGTCATGCTCAGTGGGCACAAGACCTAGATAAAGCCGTTATATGAATTCATTCAGGCTAGATAAGAGATAAGTCTGACGTCGTGCGCATCTCCAGCCATCAACATGACCTTGGCAAAGCCATAGATACGACTAAACTCTCTGTATTTGCGTTCATAGAATATAGCAGGGATGCCCTCTCTCTGTACAGTGGCTTTCGAGCCACGCCATCCTTCGCTGGTATGTAGTTCGTCAACGCGTCGCCCCCATTGATCGAATTGGACGAGCTGTGGGGGATAAATTCTGGTTCCACTACTCAAAGCACGGATTGCTAGCAACAATAGAGACACTTAAATGAAGCATGCCCGTAAAGACTTACTCGTGATGACTTTCTCTCCAAACTGGATGAGGTCAGGTTCAACCTCCTCGAGTATGCTGACATCGGATCATATTACCAGATAAATATTTGTATATGTTGGTGCTCACCTCTCAGGTAGCAAGTGCTTCAATAGGCGTGGTAGAACAGGATCTGAGGTATATACGTTTAATTCAGGAAGGGGTATCTATGAAATATCAGTGGTCGGAAACCTGAATACTGTGTAGTAGTAGGAACGAACTTGTTGAAAACCCTCCTCAACGCGCATCACGGTTAGCAGATGGTTGAAGGGGAAAACAGGCAACAACAATCAACCCCTCCAGTCTTCCCACGGTTCTGCGGCTGCATCTGCCAGCACAACCACCTCCACTAACTTCTAACTATCTAAACCTGACCTTCACCAACCCATAGAACTCCAATGCACTAACAGCAAAACCCACTCAATGTGCTGATGATTGAGCTCGGATCACCTGTGGGTGAAATACCTCATAGGAAAGAAGTGCTTGCAAGAATATAGCACTTTGTGCCTGCACTGAGTTTCTATGGCTCACAGGTGAAGAATATAAAAACTCAATAGCTTCCAAGAATGGTCATGTTAAAAGAAGCATCTAGCAAGTATAGCTACAGAGTGGAGCTATCAGCTACTTACTAATTGATATTGGGTTGATATTGATGCTGTGATGGAGAATATTGTAAGTCTGGGTAGACTTGACTCAGATACCAAGCAATGAATGCTCAAAGCTGTGATGCTTAATGTAAGAGTAAGTAATACATAGTAATAAAATGTTTTATCTGTTTAATGTAATATTATATACTATTTAATATCTATACTCTTTTCACTCTCTTCCAGTGCAGATTATACTCCATTCCAATCATCCATCAATCCAAGGACTAAATCCTGTATTTCTCATCAATCCCATAAAGTTCCAAATGACAACTACTATGGTATCTAACAACCTAGAGTATATGTAGTAGCAGTATTATTAGACTAGATTTAAGAACAATCATGTATAGTTCTCTAGTCTAATAATCAACTTAGATTGTACTATACTTGCTCTAAGTATATTTAAACTCCCTCTTTTAAAATATGACCATGTAACAAGTTAGGCTGGACACAACAATCTTTTATTAAAGCCAAGATCTATCAGAATTAAAGATGGTAGACTTTATTTTATTTTCACTTTCTTTCTCATTTTATTCTATTTTATTTTATATTTTTGACTTAGAGTTAGGGTTAGTGTGATATCACACATACATATAACTGTCACAAACTGTCACATGATCATATGTCATAATAGAACATTATGAAAGGTCCTAAAAAAACAATATTATATAGTATATTTTATATATGTTAATCTTAAGAATAACACATGACTCTTTAGAGTAGACTAATAGAAGTGTAGTATAGACCAGTAGTTTAGCATATACAGTTTTGTATTAGGAACTCCATTAAGTTCTCTTGTATTAACCCTAATATAAGATTTCTTTTCTTGATCTACTTTAAGATCTTGAAATCATAATAAGATTGTCTTATCTACATAGTATTACTTTCAACCCAACCTGTCTTCTATATTACCTACAGATAATTTTAATAAGTGTAAATTGCTCTTAATAGTAGAGAAAGAAGCTCTTAAGTCCTATTCTAAGAAACAAAGTAAGATTTTTTCTATTGTTAATCTACAGCCCTTCAAAATTGGTTTAATCTATTATTCAACTTGGTTTTCCATGATGGAGTTACTCCTGTTAGTGTCTCAATACTGAAACCTCTGCTCAGGGTAATAAAGGCTATACCACTGAAATTCTGAGTATCTCCTATAGTAAGAACTCATATATAAGACTAGTAGTTATACTGTAATTCACTAGTCTGATAATCAATAAAGATAAACTCTTATTGAACTTGATCCCTGGT